>OGCL01000302.1_pt1 | contig 55731 bp, 44 predicted proteins | sample 1570041 | NCBI WGS metagenome assembly OGCL01 (sample SAMN06266162, study PRJEB24511) | hot springs metagenome | isolation source: Hot spring water | place: South Africa: Limpopo | collected 2015-06-22
GACCGCCTGAACCTGGACGCCGTGCCCGAAGAAGAGCGCGGCCGCTACCACACCCTGAGCGGCATGATCATGCTGCTCACCGGGACATTGCCCAAGGTGACCGACACCGTGGAATGGGAAGGCTGGAAGCTGGAAGTGGTGGACATGGATGGAAAGACCATCGACAAGATCCTGGCGACACGCGTGCCACAGGTAGCAACGGCTGAGGCCCTGAAGGAGATTCCATCGTGAGACTGCAACTGTCCGGCGGCACCATGCTGACTGGCTCTTGCCGCAACACGTCGCGAAAGCACTGGCGCCTAGGGTTTGCAATGTTGGCCGCGTTCCTGAGCGCTGCGTGTATGGATGGCTACCCGCAGCACGACATACCTGCCATGGACCCGCTGGACATGACCCAAGACCAGCGTCTTGCCTCCATGAACGCGATTGGTGAAGAAGCCCACCCCGAACGCCAGTGGAGTTACGACCTCCTGCCAGGTTGTGTTTTACGCATCGATGTCGATGGTGCTGCAGGCCCACATCCGGCCATCGACATCCCGCTTCTTGGCGCAAGCGTCAAGGTGGCAACGAACAAGACAGATGAGACGTTCGATGTTGAGGTCAAACCCGCTCGCCCTGCCCCCCAGGGCGAGACCACGGTCCTGGCAGCCCAGGAATGGGCGCAGGCCATCGGAATGGCGGGGATTCTGCGAATGGTAGAGAAGGGGTGTGCTGATGCGTGAATCGGTACTAGACAACGACCAGACTGATGCCTTGAACCAGCACCATGAAGGGAGCCATGCATGCGCCTGACGACACGAAGCAGGTTTGCGCTCATTGCGATTGCGGATGTCGCTGTACGTGACGCCCAAGGGCCCGTTGCGCTGTCTACCATTGCAAAGCGGCATGGTATTTCACTGTCTTACCTTGAAACGCTGTTCAGCGCGCTGCGTCAAGCGGGGCTGGTCGCGAGCACGCGAGGGCCAGGTGGTGGATACAAACTGGCGCGAAACGCGTCCGACATCACCGTTGCCGACATCGCGCGGGCCTCCGAGCACGGGGAACTAAGAGGTGTTTCCTGCGAGCGTGACTCGATGAACGTCCGGCAAGGGGCAATGACCCACGAACTGTGGCAAGCATTCCATCAAACAGTGGATGACTATCTGCAGTCCGTCTCTCTGGCCGATGTGGTGAGAGAGCATCTTGCAAAGGGGGACATCGAGGAAGGACTGCGCCCGTCTGCTCCCGCCCCCAAAAGACGCCCACTCCATCCAGAACGACAGCTCCCAGCGGGAGATGTTCCGAATTCGGTTTTTGCGCTGGGTAGGACTCTGAGGGCGAGGTAGCACGCTGCTCGCGGCCCCCTGAGCCGCGATCCGCCGTCGAGAAGGACCGCAAAGGCGCGCTCCTCTATGTTTTCTGGCGCCAGTCACGGATGGTGAACGAAGGTCGGGTATCGGCCGCGACCGACATTGGCTGGCCAAAACTGAGTGACAGCAACCAGCCTAAAGCTGACCACCCAGTAGAGGTCCAAACGTTGATTTCCTCCTCAACCAGGGTCAAGCTTGTGCGGATGCAAAAGCATGGTGCACTAGTTGCTTGATTGGGGTGGTTTGGGGAGTTATTCCGGAGATTCCCCAATCCAACCCGTTGATTCACAGGCTGTTACGGTACGCCATTGGGAAATGTGTCGACTGATTGGGAACTAGTGTGCTTGGCGCCTGAACGGTGCTACGGCCGTCTGTAGGCCTCATCTTGCCCTGGACGGGTTCTCTGGCCTGCCAGAGCCTGTCCTGAAATTTTTCGTAGTCGATCATCGAATGACTCAGAGCGAAATCTTCGTAACTCGTGGGCAATGGTCGCTGGTCTCGACTACTTGGTTTGGCATCGTCTTCACGGGCACCTTTGAAGACGTAGGAGCCTTCTGAAGTGCACCCAAGTCCTGGCTCAACAAGATGTGGTCTAGGCCCTCAAACCCTTTGCAACCCATGGATTTGGACAAAGGCACCTGCACAAGGCTGGGGTCGCCGTCGGAAATTTCCTGCCAGAGGTACTTGCTCGTCACGCTGCCGTTGGCGTCAGTCTTGTTGGGCTTGTCTGCGAAGGTGCCATCTGCGCGCACTTGGTTCTTGGATACATTAGCTTTTTCCTCCTCGTCGAGCTTCCGGTTGAAGTCGCCCAGTACGACGAAAAGGGGTGAGCGCTTGGCAACGTCTTCGATCCAGTTTTCGAGCGGCACTACCTGCCGATTGAGCACTTTGCACGCAGCCTCGTCACTGGTCAGCAGATTTCCGTCCGAGTAACTGTCCTTGTTGAGGCTTGCGCAGCCTGACTTGAGATGCACGTTGAGGAACGTGACCAGTTTGCCGTCGATGCTCAGTACTAGTTCTAGACCTGGGCGTACCTTGCGAATTGACGTTGGGGTGGTTGGGTCTTCGGTGACGGAGAGACTTGGTTGAGCAGTGCATGCACCTTTCCCCAAGGACCTCCTCCAAGCAAAGCCGACGGTTTGGAATGCGTTGTGAGGAGCTACACAAACTTCAAAAGATGCTGCGTGCGCTCCCAGAGCTGCGCGGATCGTCTCCTCTGACTTCACCTCTTGGATCGCAAACACAGCGATCTGATGTTCCGTGACCAGAGCGTCGAAGGTGCCTCGCAGGCCCTGAAGCTTCTGTTGGTACATTGTGTTGGGTCCGGCGGCCCACTTCTTTGCAGTGAGCTTGTAGGCATTGCAAGGTGCCACTTGCTGGGCCTGCTCAGCGCCCCCAGCAACTTCCGCGAAGGCTGCTTGGCATTTCGCCGCACGGGCCAGTTCATCCTTCGTGGGCTCTTCGCCCTTTATCTTCTTGGGCCTGCTGTCGCACCACTTCACTGTCGGGGCAGTGCACACCTCGATGTGCTTGCTGAAATCAGCCTCAGTACCTGCCCAGGCTAAGTTGAATGCAGCGACTCCGATTTCTGCGGCCGTTGCGGGCAAGAGAATGCATGAGGCAAGTGCCCCGGCTACAAAGCGTTTGAGCATATCCTGATCCCTCCATTTTCGTGAAGAGCATGCTACTTTGCTAGATCGGTGAAGTCATGAAAAGAATGCGCATCAACCAGCGAATGCGTGATTTTCCGTTTGCGTCAGCACCCTTTACGATGGGCAATCACCGAGGAGAAACGGATGGCCGAAGTCATGGAAGCGCTTGGTTTGCTTGGCGGAGCTGCGGCAGTTGTGGGGGCGCTCAGCGCTTGGATCGGCAAACTCTGGGCTGATCGCATTCTGAGCAGGGAGAGTAGTGAGCACCAAAACAGGCTCAAAGAGCTTGAGTCAAGCCTTCGTCATCAAGTGGATGCCCAACTCGCACAAGTGAACTTCGAGTTGGGAACTTTGAAAGAAAAGACACTGAAGGCCCATGCGGACAAGCTTGTCTGCTATGGGTTTGCCATCGATGGCGTCGCGAAGTTGCTCGCCGAATTCAGCGCATTTGTGAACGACGTGCCCGGGGCAAGATCGTTTGATGAAGCGTTCGTGGACTTTGACTCCGCAAGAATCCGCGCCTATGGGCACATGGCTTTGGTTGCTCCCCAGTCTGTCATGACCGCTTACGATACCTTGGTCGAATACTTCATTTCAGTTCGCAACGGAGAGGTGCAGGCTGACTGGAAAAAGGGGCGAGAGCTTGCGCTTGCGTGGATAAATGCAGCGCGCACCGACATGGGGGTAGATCCAACGCCTGTCCGCTATGAAGGTACCCTTTGACCGGGGCAGGGTTGTGGCGACATCGTGAGTAAGGGGCAAGGGATGAACGGGAGATGCCAAATTGATCGATGAGCAGCGGGTCGCTCCAGGAGAGATCCTGCCCGCGACACCGGAAAACTTGGAGCGTGTTGCAAAGCGATGGGAGGGCTTGCACGAGCGCCTGGACGCCAAGCTGAAAACCATCCAAGGCCTCGACCGGACGCCTGAAGAGAGGCTGATCGCACAAGCTGCCAAATCCCCTACATCCGCAAAGCGCGTGAGTTGGCTGCGCAAGGCGGCAGATCACGTCAGTGATAGCACGGCCCATCTGGCCGCTTGCAAGAAGGGTTGCGCGCATTGCTGTCACATCGCCGTGATGATTTCGCGAAGTGAGGCCCAGGTCATCGCCAAGGAGACGGGGGCCAAGCTCGATGTCAAAGCGGGTGAGTTCACGATGGACCACGCAGAGGAAGCTCCTGGCGCGTATCGGGCCGCGACAGATCAGGCCTTTGGAAGGCCTTGCCCATTTCTGGCCGATGGGAGTTGCAGCATCTACAGCAGCCGCCCCTTGCAATGCAGGCTTCTGTTGAATCTCGATAACGATGCCCTTCTATGCCAACTCATGCAGGGAGGGGCAACCAACGTGCCGTACCTGAATACCAAAATTCACCACTACGCTGCGGTGACCATTCTGGGCGCGCACCAGGACTATGACGACATCCGCCACTGGTTTCCTCAGGGTTTGAAGTAGAAAATCTGCGCCAGCCCAGCTGGATCGGTAGCGCTACAGGCTCCGTAGCCGTTCAACCAGCGCCTCGGCACTGGCTGCGGTTATACCTGTCTTGCCATCCACGAGGAACAAGGAGCGATTGAACGGACGGTACAGCCATGAGCGGTCGTCAATAGCCAACCATGGAAACACAACGCGATCATTGGCACGTAGCCAAGCATTGCATTCGGCTTCCCGTTCAAAAGCCTGCAGCGACTCAGGAACGCTCTCCAGTTGGCTGAATTTAGCTGTGGCACCTACGAAGCGATGGGCAACGTCAGTGGAGAAGCGCGCGCGCAGATCGTCGAGCGGAACTTGAAGACGCCAAGTACTGGTGATCACAACATCCCAGTCGGGAGTACGGCGCAGCACTTGTTCGAAGACTGGCAGGCAGCAGAAATGCCGAGACTCGTGGCAGTGCTCCGGATGCAAGACACCGTCGAAGTCCAAGAAAAGTGTTTTCACAAAAAAAGTATAGGGGGGTATCTGTTGTAAGTAGTCCCTTAGTTGGTGGAGATTTCGCAAATACTTCGCTGGCGTCTAGAGAGGGCGTCAGCTCGTTGCAACCCGACGTCCGCACTCCCGAGGTGTTTGCCTCACCGACGCAAGTAAGTACCCCCAAGCCTCTCCAGTACGAAGCATTGCTTGCCCCCTATGTTGATTTGCGCGTTGAATAGCAATGTGTAATAGTAGAACAATGTTCGTATATCCCACATCTCAAGGAGAGCTAATTCGAGCCGCGCGCGGAACACGCACGCAGGCTGAATTTGCGAAGTTGCTAGGTTGCGATCGATCTTGTCTCTCGCGTTATGAGAGGGAGCAGCTCGGTGCTTCCCCCATGGTGATCAGTCGGTGCTTAGACATCGTTGCGAAGTCGATGAGGAGCAGCGAGGAGACGCCTAGGCCGTATGAGCGTGCGCTCGCGCAAGCGCGCCGTGTTGTTGCAGAACTGGAGAGGTTGGGGGACAAATGAATCTGCCGCTTTTGGCTCCTATGCCGCATGAGTTCGTGCTTGCCCACGCTGGGCGGATTGGGTTCTTCTTCTGCGGTCGAATTGCCAAGAGCCAAAGGCTCCGGCTCATCGAGAGGCTCGCGGAGAAGCACTGCGAAGGCACGGCCGCGTTCTCTCTGCTGGAGCAGGTGGCCACGATCGCGGGAATGAACGCCTCAGACTACGCGAGGCAGCACAGCCTTTTGCCTGCGCTACGAGTCGCAGAGCGGGATACAGCGCCAGCCCTTCATGGATCTGCAGTCAGGCAAGGGATCACAAAACTCGTCGGATCACGACTGCACACACACAGAGTGCACCTGTGCCCCAGGTGTGTCGCAGAAGATTTGTCGCACTGGGGCTTTAGCTGGTTTCGACGTACCCACAATCTTGCAGGCGTTGAGGCCTGCCCCGTGCACGGCGAGGCTTTGCACTGGGTGAAAAATCCGGACCCGTTTTCACTTCTTCCACAGCACTGGGTTGAACTGGGTGAAGTCGAGCGTGTCGAGTTTGACCTCGCGAATGAAGCTGAACGCCAGTTTCAAATTCGGTTACAAGAAATCTATGAAATGTTTCTGGATCGAGATAGGCCGTTCGACTTGTCCGCGATCTATGGCCCATTGGCCCGCAGGGTGCGTGAAATCGGTCTGAGGAACAGCCGTACCGGGGTGAAACCGCCGCTCAGCGACTATGTTCTGAACTCTGCACCGCGAGCGTGGCTTGTTCGCCATTGGCCAGAGCTTTGCAAGAAAGAGTCTGGAGAGTTCTTTAGTTCATTGGATCGACTTCCCGGCCCATACGTGACTCCAGGCTCTGGTTGCGCCTATGCCGTAGCGCTTGTGACACTCTTCGAATCAACGGAGGAAGCCGCGCGATCACTGGCCACTCCGGTCGCACGACGTAAGCCAGATGAGAAAGCGGCAATGAAGTCTCAGTATTCGGCGGAGTACTGGACGACGGAATTTTTGGAGGTATTCATAAGTTGCGCAGGAAACATAACTGCGATTTCTAAGCAACTGGGCCTCGACAGAGGTTATGTGGCAAGGAAAACAAAAAGCTTGGGTTTGCCATCCCTGAAGGGGATCAGCTCCACGCCCAGGTGGCGTGCACTGGAAAGGTTTGGTGCCGGGGAAGGCCTTGCAGCGGCTTGCTCGGCTGAGGGCGTAGACCTCGGGCTTGTTGAGGAACTGCTGCGTGTAGCGAGTGGAAAGCTGTTCCGAGCCGTGAAATCAGTAAAAAGCAAAAAGAGTTCCGAGGTCACCGCACGAGGCGTTGCGATCCTGACGACTTAGGCGGGACTCGGAAAACATGGATTTGGTTCGACTTGTGCGAGGCAGGAGAGGTGCAATGATTCGCCTGGATGCCAGAAATGTCGCTCACTAGGGCCCTGGAAGCCAATGAGTTCATGTCTCTGAAGTTCAAGTCAGCTACACCGAAGCGAATGTCACTCTCACAGAACTGTTTTTTGCGATGTTGAGGCCTTTGCCAAGCTGTGGGAACAGGCGTTCAGCAAGGCCATGCGGGTGAGGGGTAGTTTTGCAATCGCCGACAACTTCTGGCGCAGTCCGCCCACGGTCTCGCAAATGATCCCGATGGTCATTCGTTTGCCCGGGTGTGCAACATGCCATTCCAGCGCAGTCAATCGGACAGCTTGTGCAAGCACAGCATCACGTGTTTTCCAATCTCTACGCTGTGTCGCGACGGCCAATGGTTCAGAGCGTTCGCGAATGGAAGTCTGCAGCCAAGTACGGTCATTTCTATACAGCCAAGCATATACAGCGGGATCCAGTTTTCTCCAATCGCTGGATGAGGATGTTGGAAAGGCTTCAACGATCTTTCTCCAGGAGCCGCGTGATTGCTCCTGCATTCTGGAGAATCTCGCTTCCCGCCATTGAGCATGCAGGCCTGGTTCGGTTAGCAGCACTCGGGTCACGCTTTCGACCGAAATGCCTGCCGCAGACGCTGCGATAGTTTTATCAATGCCCCTCTGGAGTTGCTTTATCAACTGGGCGCGTACATCTGGGCTTAGGACCTTGGGGCGCCGAGGAGATGCAATGCCCTCTCTCGCAGCCCAAGACATTGCTGTGGCGACTGTGACACCCGACTGTTTTGCCGCCATGGATATCGATTTCCCTGAGCGAATTGCCTCCACGAGAGGGGCCCTGCGGGGATCGCCGGAATCGCCAACTCCTTTCATAGTCGGCCCCGTCGTTTTGCCTGCGGGAGCTATGTCATAGAGAGAGAGGTACTCATTGTTGTTGTATGCGGACCAAAAGTCCTGCCAAGAATCGAACAACAAGGCGATCCAAAAAAGATGAACTAGCGGATGCCGACTGATCCTGGGGCTAGTCGGATGGACCATTCTGCGCAGCCGAGCAGATAGGCTTCGCAGACCCTTTGTCGATGCCAACCATGGCCAGAACTTAGTGAGCGAATTGGCAGCAATGACGCCATAAAGTGTTTGATCAAACCGGATCTGGTCGATTCTTGAGGTGACGTGATGCGCAATCTCCAGCCGCACCAGTTCGCTGAGGTAGAGTTTGTCCAACTTTTCAGGGGAAAATGCGAAGGGCCTTGGAAGACGCCACAAAGCCAGCGCGCTTTCCGCAAGATGATGGTCGCCGTTCCAGAAAAATTCTTCATCCATCGAACTCTGCAGGCGCGCTTGCTGAGGAAGGATCCAGCCGAAGCGATCCCGCCCTGACACCTTGTCTGTTGCAACGAGGAGCGGTTTTCGATGCACGTGGCAGATGTGAACTCCGGGTACTTGGTGTTCTACATGCCAGTAAGCAACACCATAACCACTTTGGTCCAACTGCATACACACTGGGCATGCCTTGAGGGGGTGCGAGGCGCCGAACTGGGAAGCCGCTAAGCCCAACTGGGCTTTCATGACTGGCGACGAACCCGTTGCTATTTGCGTCAACCAATGTTCACATTTTGGAGCCGGGTGAAAAGGGAAGTAGAACGGAAGCAGAGTGCGCTCAAGGATGATCTCTCGGGCGGTTCCGAGTGCGCCGTGAGTTCGATCAACCAGTGTTTGAACATGCGATGGGACATCATGCGCAGATCCGGCTCGATGACTACCGAACAGCGTCGCACAAGTCTGGGCGGGCGTTCTATGACCACTGATGAAGTGGTAGCGACTGCACAGACTGAATAGAGTCTCTCCCGGCAACCAGTCAAGCAGTGGTCGGAGCGCAACCAGCTCACCCATTGAGACCGCCGATGCCATCGGCGGATGTCAGCGGATTCGTCGCAGCAAATGCGACAAATGGCTCGGTGTAATGCCCAGCCGAGCGGCGACTACCTTGTGGGGGTTGCCTTGGTATATCAAAAGTCGCGCCTCTGCCACTCGCTTTCGATTCACGACACTTTGCTGCATCTGGGTGCGACCGGGCGACAATGACTCAGCGGCCTCCAGCCACGCCTCAGCCGCAGCCGCTCGGGTGAGCCAGTAAGAGGGGACCCATTCATTCGGATCAAGTTTGCGACGGAGGGCCGCAGAGGCGCGGACATCATTGAGCTCGCAAAAATCTGGCGGCAAGAGTGCGCGCACTCGTGGAAGCGCCCCGGAGCGCATCTGCTCCTTAAGGTGACTCAGCGGGTAGCCACTTCCTTCTGTATCTAGCCCCCACAGTACTCCAGCGACGGTTTTCTCTTCGGCGTAGAGATCTTCGCCGCGATCGCTTGCGAAATCAGCTTCTGACCACCCGAGTTTTGCGATCACGCGTGCGCCTAGTCTTGATCCGGCCGCTATCTGAGAATGGGCGCCGTTTTCATTCAAGCGGATTGCCTGTGTTTGACTGTGATACGCGCATCTAGTTGACGCAGGCATGGCTAGTCGGAAGCAGTCATGGCAGCGAAGGCGTGGAAAAAGACCTAGAGCGCCAAGACCAATGACTGCGAGCGCTTCAGCAGTTTGGGGGCGGCATTGTCCGTGGCTTTCCCATTCGCGTATAAGCATCGCATATCCAACTCTCATCAGGCGGGCCGGGTCTCGCATCAGCGAGCCAAGTCGAGGAAGCGTTAGTGTCGGCAACAGGCTCGGTAGTATCGATAGCCAATCACCTCGCGTGCGAGTTGCCTGGAGTGTCGGAGATGACAATGCAATTGCCGAGGTACGACGGCGGATCCAATCATCAGCGACGGCCTCCATATCTGGGACCAGTCCTATAAAGAACTCAGGCGAGCGCTCGGGGGCAATGTGAGCGGCGTCGCGCGACGCGGATACAGCGCTGGCTCTGATAAGACTCAATGAGTAGTAGCACTCCAGCGCGTGCTCACCCTGCCCACGACCATGCCGCCAATACAGACCCGGGGTCAGTGAGCCCTCCTCGTCTACGATCGCGCGTCCTGTTTTTCGCAGCCGCCTATAAACCGGAAGGAAGCCATCCACCCTGTCAGCCGTGGTTAGCGGGAGCCAGCCTAGCGGGGCGATATGGTCGTGAGCGCTGATGTGCATGCCCCCCAATTTACATGTGAACCAAGTGGATTTCACAAAGTTGGCAGCCACGTTTCCAAGTGGCCGAACAGCCGGTGTAATGGCGCTGTAGCTTCCAAGAAAGTGCGTCCGAACTGAGTCGAAGCCTGGGGTTCAAGATGTCCACCGCTGCTGCGAATGGTGGACCAAATTTGAGTGGCCGAACGTCGACACATCGGGCCATTCACTGGGTCAGCAATTGCTTGCTGCGCAAGCTGACAGCCACGTTTCCAACAGGATTACCACGAGATCGGTTTGTGATCTAACCTTTCAGGCAATTGCAGCGCTTTTCACTCGTCTTCATCCAATGAGCCCTCTCCTTAGCGCAGCCCAAGTCAGTCAGTACTTGGGCATCTCCAAACGAAGTCTGGAAACCCTGCTGTCGCGCGGTGACGGGCCTAGATTTTTGTGGGTCGGGTGTCAGCGACGCTGGGCGCAGAGCGAACTGACTGAGTGGACTCGCACAAGAATCGTGAATTCGAAGAAGGAGAGCCAATCCACACTCAACTAGTACAAGTTTCCAAACAAAAAACGCCAGCACAGGGCTGGCGTTTCAGGGCTATCAGTGCCGGGGCACAGAATCGCAGTTGGCGCTTTGATTCTAAGTCGTCTGGTCAGGTAGTCAAGTCGTGCACGCCCATATCAGGGCAGCAAGGAGCTGACATTGGCATCGATCAGAATGACTGAGGCAAGATTGCGCCTTATTCAAAAAAGGCAGTTGCGAGATGCGTGGGGCAAAGACTATGTGGCGGCCGTCTGGGCGACGCCTGCCGAGGCTCCCGGAATTTCCACCCCGACCATCTTGCACCCCGCCAAGGTTGGTTGCAGGGCGATGCACACTTTGAGTCGACCGGAGACTTGGACGGCACTTCTGGCTCTGTATCACCCTTCGGTCTGGGACATTCACGAACAGCGGATGCTCTACCCAGGACCACGCCCCCATTTTCTGGATGGTCACTCCTCAGCCGTTGGGCAATCGTTTAGGCCTTTTCGCGGGACACTGGTCGTGTCCGAGGAGATGGGTGCTTTGAGCAAGCACCCGAAGTGTCGTGTGCAGCGCGCAGACGGAGATGACTGGGCCCCCTTTCCCTACATAGGTGACTTGCTCTTATTCATGCGCGACGCAGCAGGCCCTTACTGTGTCAACTGGTCGGTGAAGGACAAGAAGGAGGACTTTCGCCGACGCGGACCCCGGCCAGGCAAGCCCCTAAAAGACGAGGTTGACGCCTCAGCGCTTCATCGACATGCATTGGAGGCCGCCTACTACTTGGATGCGGGTATCCCTACCGTTCAGGTCGCTGGGAGAAAAGTCGATTCGACTATGAGGTCCAACCTCAATCGGTTGTTTCTCAGCCATTCGGAACCTGTGCCATTGTCACTACAGATGCGTTCGAAGCTCTGCGCTCACTTCGCTCAGGCGGTTGGTTCATCCAGACCCGCGTACAAGATTGTCCGGGAAGCGGCACAGTCCCTTGGGGTTGAGGAGACGGTGGTGAAAAACGTTCTTGAACAAGGAATTTGGAATCGCAGCATTCGAGTAGACCTGTTTGAACCAGTGTTGCTTGATCGACCGCTCAAGCGAGAGCGCGAAGATCCAGTGTTTGTTTATGGTGATTGGTTCTCCAGGGGGCGCGCATGATGATGTGTGGTCACCAATTGGAGGTGCCTGAGGGGCTTGGCTGCCTTGCTGTCGGCGTTCGCTACTACTTCTGCGGAAGATGCCCGTCCACTGGAGTCTTGTTCGCATGGTTCTACCGAGAGCAGAAGGCGGAAGGGGCATGGCGAGTCGGCTACGTACGCTTGGCTGAAAGCCTCGTAGAAAGAGAGCTTACGAGGTCAGAACCGGGTATCCGGCCGTGCGAGAGGCAATGCAGCTTGCCCCCAGCATTGGCTGATGTTGAGGGGCTCAACTTCGACGAATTGCTGCAGCCCAACTACGCGCGAAAAAAGTCCCATGACGACGACGTCCAGCATCGACTGGATGCTATCTGCCCACTGTTGGATCATGAGCGAGAGATCCTGCACGCTCTCAATCCGTTAAAGGAAATCGCTCGCATTCGAAAGCGCCTAGGTTTGAAGTCGCATGTGCATCGTCTCCAATACTGGTTTTTCTGCTACGTGCTGCATGGGCGAAACAGGTGGTCATTGAAGCCCAGCACCCACTGCAATGGAACATGGTCCCGAGACTCCGAGAGACACGCAGGCAAAAAATTCGGCAGGACTCACGCCAATGGCAAACGCTGGGGCTGGCCATCGGTGATTTTTCGTGACCAGGTAATTGCGAGCTACCTAAAGAGGTGCGGAAACGGAAAAACGATGCGCTCAATTTGCAATGCTGCGCTCACTGAGGACTTCGGATGCACCACTGTCTTCGACGAGCAGGGGCGCATACAACTGGTTCATCCAATGAACGAACCGTTTCCCACTTATGGCCAGTTCAGGCACATAGTCGTGAAAAAGTTCGGTTTGAAAGAAGTCCAAACTACAGTCTATGGTCAGGCACGCATGCGCAGAGACGCTGTTGTAGACGAGGGGAGCTACTCGTCGCAGTACGCCAATGCGCTCGAGTGCTTGGAGGTTGATGCGTACTACTGCAAAGACCGACCTATAGCTTCTGACTCTGATGGCGTACTGCCAACTTTGGTTGTCGCCCGAGCGGTTTGTGGGGTAACCGGAAAGCGGCTTGGTATTGGTTTCTCCATCATCGGTGAGCGCCAGGATGCGTACAAATCAGCAATAGTTTCAATGGCGATGCCTGCTGAGATGCTTGCGCGGGTCTATGGCGTCCCGGTGGACTCACTGCGCGGGCACACGCCAACTATGTCCCGCTCGTTGTTGTCAGATCGAGGGCCTGCGGGGCAACAGTCGCTGCTGGATGATTTGGAGGCAAAGTTTCCCGTCAAGTCCATCACGGTCTCTTACAGCGGTCAGTCGAAGCCGACTGTTGAATCCGCAAATCCTCGAACGCCTAAGCTTGAAGGCGCACCGTCGTTCCTTCAAAGCAGCCACTTCCTGGGATCAATGATGAAGCGTGAGGTGCTTCGCACAATGGCTGAAAATCATCATTCCAACATCATCGAGCGGTTGGCGCCCGCCGTTGTTCACGAGTTTCACACACTGGCTTACCCCGCGACGCCACATTTCTACTGGACCTACTTGAGCGAGCGACTGCGCACCTGCGCCCAGTTTATGGACTGGCGCGACGCCATGCGCGCATTTGGGACTCGCACTAAGTTTGCGGTACTCAAGTCTGGGCTCGCGTGGAAAGGTGTCACTTTCAGTTCGCAAGAGCTTCGCGACGGTCTCCATGAGGAGCTGGTGCGCAAGGGCGTTGAATACGTTTCAGGGTACACGCTCAGCCTTGTCGCAAGATGCGTTTGGGTCGAAATTCGAGGGAAGCTATTGGAGCTTGAACCGAGCCTGCGGATTCAATCTGATATGGAGGAGCTACTTCTGCCGTTGTCGTCTCTGGTAGACCTTGTGCAGGAGAGGGCGGAGGTCAATTCAGCCACTCGGCAGGCTGCGCAGGCGTCGATGGTTCAACTGGAGAGAACGGTCAAGGAAGAAACGGGCTTCTCGCTAAACGCTGGGCAGCGTCGCGGCGGTTCTCCGAAAAAGACGGCTTCTGCCTTAGCCGAGGCAAAGGCTTTGCGCGGTGCGCCATCCGTGCCGACTAGGAGGCGTGCATGAAATCAAATCCATGGGTCGCTCCATACCTGATCGGTGGTGGTCCCAATCGCTATGCCCATATCGAGCGTCATGCGGTGGCTCAGCGTATCGATGGACAATCCGTTGTCGCGCGGGCAGAGGTTCTGAAAGCCGCGATGAAGAATGTTTTTCTCTGTGGCGAGCAAGCATCTTTGCTGCTGGACGAGCTCCTGGGGATAGGAGAAGGCCATGCACGGAATAACTTCGGATCTTCTCAACAGATGATTGGGGCAATGTACAGTCTTCAGCCATGGGGCGAGACTCAGTCTGCCCGCATGCTGACGGGCCTCGCAGGAACTGGCAAGACCCAGCTTGTACAAGCTATGAAGCGATTTTTTCTTGATCGCTCAGGAGGCGTTGAGCTGGCTGGTCACGGCAAATTTTTGAGTCAGCCTGCATGGTTTATGTCACTGAAGGAGGGAAGTAGTCTCAATTCCCTGCTTGCTCCCTACTTAAACGCCGAGATTGCAGGCGTTGAGGGTAAAGGCCTTCCAAAGAAAAGCCTCAGCCAACCACACCTTCTGCAACTCGCAAGCAGAGTCAGCCGTAGGGACGGTGTATGCATGATCTTTGTCGACGAGTTTCAATTCATCACGAAAAGTGACCAGGCGAACTCGCTGGCGATGTCGCTACTGCTGCAACTAATCAGCCTGGGCCCCCGCGTCGTCTATGTGGCCAATTTCAGTCTAGCCCGTAGGATGAGGAGGCGGCGTCCCGAGGACCGCCACCGAGTACTCCCTGATCCTTTGGAGCTCCTTCCTGATGCATCGGATAGCGCTGACTTCCGGAACTACATTGTGGAGCTGACCCGAGTAGCTCCGGACGACTTCAAATTCGAAGTCTCGGAAGTGACGGGACTACTGCACCGTTACACGTTCGGCATCAAGAGGGCTGTGGTCGAACTGATGGTGGGAGCCTGGGCGCACGCCAAATCAAATCGGGGTGGGCGCGCCGATGTTACGGAATCGGATGTGAAAGCCGCCTATGCTTCATCCGGGTACTTGGCTCATCGCAACGACGTGGAAGCTTTGTGGCGCCATTCCGTCGGTGGCAAAGATATAGATCCGGATTTGCTCAATCCGTTGCGTGTTGAGGATCTGGCGGGAAACGTGGTCGTCGCTCAGAGCGCAATCGACAATTTCAACCAGCGCGTCAACGAACGGCATGTCGAAAGCATGCTAACCCCTAGTGAGCGAGATGCTCTTGCAAAACTCGCCCCTCCAAAAAAAACCAAGACTGCAGGCGGGAAGGTACGCCCATTGCGTCCAGGGGCGGCGACCAAGCAGGCACTCCTCGATGCGTTCGAGCACGTGGCCAAAGACTTGTGACCGTTTCTCGCAGAATTGTCGCTGCCATCGCGCGCACTGCGGCTTGCTGCCCAAAAGAAGAAACTGATTCAGTGGATTGGCCGTTGCTTGCAGCTTCGGCTGAAATTACAACTTTTGTTTTCTATTGATCTGGTGGCTTCGACGGATGCGCTTCTTATTACGGCTTCAGAGAGGCCAACCCTCAAATGCGGATTTTTCCAGACTATATTTCTCTGGCCACCATACCGGGCGCTCGGCGCTATAGGAGATATGAAATGAAAGCTCGTACTGCACTCGTTGTCGTCGCCAGCCTGGCTGCTGCCACCTCGTCCTTTGCTTCGTCTGTGTACCACGCAAGCCCGGTGCAGGAGGAGGGGGTGGCCTTTGTTCCTGATCACCTGGGCAATACGGTGAGTCGCGAGACCGTGCAGAACACTGTGCTGGCCGCCCAGAAAGATGGTTCGCTGCAATGGATCAGTCGGGGCTATCCGGCCACTTATCCGCTGGTCAAAGCCCCCAGCTTGACGAAGACCCGTGACCAGGTGCTGCAGGAGCTTGAAGCGGCGAAACGCTCACCAGTGACCGCAGACGGAATGCGGGACATGGGCGGCGAAGCAGGTTGGGTCAACGCTACCCAGTTGCCGTGAAGTGCGGCGGAGTTCCTGCGTGCGAAAGCCCCAGGAAGTGTCCGCATCCCGATCGCTGAATCCGCCCCATCGGCCCGTCGGTGCTGTCTTGACTGCGCAGCCCATGGGGTGGCTCGACGGTGCGCGGGCATTCAGATGACGAATTTGTAATCCACGAGATCCCCAGGCCGCCCGAAAATCGGACCCATGAAAATCCTGCTCATAGAAGACGAGGCCAAGTTGTCCGCCTATCTGCAACGGGGCCTTGGGGAGGCTGGCTACAACGTGGATGTGGTTCACAACGGTGTCGATGGCCTGCATCTGGCGGTCGCAGGATTGCACGATCTGGTGATCCTGGATGCCATGCTCCCCGGTATTGATGGCTTGACCCTGTTGACGGCGCTGCGCAAGACCAGGCAGACACCGGTGCTCATGTTGACGGCAAGAGGCAGTGTGGAAGACCGCGTTCTCGGGCTTCAGACGGGCGCCGACGACTATCTGGTCAAACCGTTCGCATTTTCCGAACTCCAGGCCCGCATCCAGGTGCTGCTGCGTCGTTCGCACGGCGCCCGGGATGCCACGGAGCCTGCGCTATTGAGGGTTTCGGATCTCGAACTGGACCTGATGCGCCGCAAGGCCACCCGTGGCGGGCAAAAAATCGATCTCACCGCCAAAGAGTTTCTTCTGCTGACGCTGTTCTTGCGCCGACAGGGGGAAGTGCTTTCGCGCACCGAGATCGCCGAGCAGGTCTGGGATATGAACTTCGACAGTGACACCAATGTGGTGGAGGTCGCCATTCGGCGCTTGCGCAGCAAGATGGACGTGCCTTTCGAGAAGAATTTGCTGCACACCGTCCGGGGCATGGGCTACGTCCTGGAAGAGCGGGGCTGATGGCTACCCCACATCCACGGTCATTGCGTCAGCGTCTTTCGTTGTGGCTGGCGGTGCAGAGTCTTGCAGGCCTTGGTGCTGTCTGCCTCGTGGTGTATTGGGTGACCGCGATGAATCTGTCCGAACGCCAGAACGAGATGCTGGCGCAGAAGGAAGTCATCGTCCGGCATCTGCTGGGCCATGTGCAGGAAACGCCCCGCGAGCATCCACTGAGCGACTTCCTGATCGGCCACGAAAACTTCAGGCTGGTTGTGCGCTCCGGGGATGGGCGGCTTGTGTTTCCTTTGGTTGAGCCTTCAGAGGACAGTGCGAGGCTGGCAACGCGGGTCTTTGAGGTGGCGCCCCATGTCCAGGGGGGGCAGGCGCTGCAGGTCACGCTGTCGATGGATGTGGCTGAAGACATGCTGCATCTTCGGCGCCTGGCGGTGACCCTGGCGGTGGCTGCTGTCGTGGGCACCGTGGTCATTTCGCTGGGCGGGTTCTCCATCGTTCACTTTGGCCTGGCCCCCGTGCGAAGGCTTGCTGCCCAGGTGCGGCTGCTGTCGGCGGACAACCTTCACCAGCGCCTGGATGGTTCAGGGCAGCCAACCGAGCTGGCGCCGTTGGTGGAGCAGTTCAACGGGCTGCTGGGCAGGCTTAACCAAGCTTATGTCCAGATGGAGGGGTTTAACGCGGATGTGGCCCACGAGTTGCGCACGCCGTTGGCAACGCTGCTGGCCAGCAATGAGCTGGCCCTTCGACGGCCCGCCAGCTTTGATCTGCCCGAGGTGCTTTCCTCAAACCTGGAAGAGCTGCATCGGCTCACGGGCATCGTGAACGACATGCTGTTCCTTTCGCAGGCCGATCGAGGTGCCGTGGCCCGCCGAACAGACACCCCCAGCCTGGCTACCATCGTCCAGCAGGTTGCGGACTACCATGAGGCGGCTCTGTCCGAGGCCGGTCTGGACCTGTTGGTTTCTGGCGATGTCGCGGGGAGCTTTGATGTTCCACTGCTGCAGCGTGCGTTGTCGAACCTGATTGGCAATGCGACGCAGCACGCGCAAAGGGGCACCCGCATAGTGGTGGACATTGTGGCCATACCAGCAGGCCGGGTGCACGTTGCTGTCACCAACATGGGCCAGACCGTTCCACCCGACATCCTGGGGCGCATCTTTGACAGGTTTTTTCGCGCCTCGGCCTCGCGGTCGCACAGCGAGAAGAACCACGGGCTGGGTCTTGCGATCACTGCTGCGATTGCGCGCATGCATGATGGCCGACCCACCGCCAGCAGTCATCAGGGCGTGACAACCATCGGACTGGAATTGAGTGTCAACGCAAAGGTGGTTAGGGCGCGGTACCCAGAAGGGCCTGCGGAGTGATCTGCTGATCTACGGCCGGGACCGCCAGCCCGAACGGGCCGGACTGCCGTCGTGCCGTTGGTGGTTGGGCGTGGGCAGGGTGTCTGGCATGGCCGTGGTGGTCATAGCGCGCTCCTGGGAGGGCTGTGGCCCGAGAACTTCAGGCTGAGCACCACAGAAATCAGGATGATCGCGCCCACGATGGACAGCGACCACTGCACCGGCATGTGGAACCAGGGCATGGCCAGCATCTTGCCGCCGATGTAGATCAGCACCAGGGCCAGGCCGTACTTGAGCAGGTGAAAACGCTCGGCCATGTCGGCCAGCAGAAAGTACAGCGCTCTCAGCCCCATCACGGCGAAGATGTTGGAGGTGAACACGATGAACGGATCGGTGGTCACGGCAAAGATCGCCGGAATGCTGTCCACCGCAAAGACCAGGTCGCTGGCCTCGATCATCACCAGCACCAGGAACATGGGGGTGGCATACCGCAACCCATTGATGTTCACAAAAAAAGCCTGGCCATGAAAGCCGGGCGTGATGCGCATGTGGCCGCGCAGCCAGCGCAGCAGCGGGTTCTGGTCCAGGTCGGGCTTCTGGTCGGCCATGACCAGCATCTTGATGCCGGTCACCACGAGGAACAGGCCGAACACATACAGCACCCAGGCGAATTCAGACACCAGCCAGACGCCGCCCAGGATCATGACTGCGCGCATGGCGATGGCCCCCAGCACGCCATACAACAGCACGCGGCGCTGCAGCTCGGGCGGGACGGCGAAGTAGGTGAAGATCATCACAAACACGAACATGTTGTCCACCGACAGGGCTTGTTCGATCAGGTAGCCGGTGAAAAACTCCAGCGCCTTGCGGTTGGCTATCTCTCGGCCGACGGCGCCATCCAGGTACCACCACAACAGGGCGCCAAACGTGCTGGCCATGGCCACCCAGGCCGTGGCCCAGCTCGCAGCTTCTTTCGCCGATACGCGATGGGCCTTGTTGCCGCCGAGCACGAACAGGTCCAGCGCCAGCATGACCAGCACAAAGGCGATGAAACCGGCCCACATCGGGGCCGTGGCCAAGGATTCGATGGTGTGCATCTCTAGCCCCTGGGGCGGCGTGGCTCGCCGTGCTGTGTGGCGGTGGAGAGGGTTGGCGCGGTCGGTCTGGCGGCCCCGCCGTGGTGCCTCAGCTGGCAGCCATCCACAGCACCAGGATGCCCGCCCCTACCCCAGCGGGGATGCCAAAGCGTTCGAGCTTCGAGGCGGGTTCACCGGCAATCACTTCCACCGGCACGGTGCTGCGTTCGATCACCTGGTTGGTGATGGAGTGCTCCACCAGGCGCACCAGCGAACTCTTGCGGGCGGTGCTCATCAGGATGCAGTCGCACGCCAGCCGACGCGCCACGGCCACGATGCAGTCAGCCTTGTCGCCGACCTCGTAGTGGACGGTGTAAGGAACTCCGGCCGCATCCAGGGCCTGCCGCACCGGCGCAAGCGCGAGGTCGGCCTGCTCGCGGTGGAAGTCGGCCCGATCGCTTTTGTTGGTGAAGTCGCTCACATGCTTGGAGAACGGTGGCTGTACGTTGAGGACATGGACCTCCAGGCTGGGGTTCTTCTCGAACTCGCTGATCACGTGGCGTATGCCGTGTTGTGATTTGGGTGAGCCATCGGTGGGGACAAGGACTTTCAACATGGTGGTCTCCTTCACATGCATCGGTGTGGCGGTGCCATGCGCCCCGCGCCAGGCGCCTCGACGAGGCCCCACGATAGCCGCGCAGCTGGTTTGTAAAAGCAGATAATTGAGAAGCAACAGTTCTGAAAAACCGGAGAGACACCGGAGAACACCGAGGAGGCACCGAACCATGGGTCCCGACTTCAGCTATCGGCATCTCTACTACTTCTGGGTGGTGGCCAAGGAAGGGGGGGTTGCACGCGCCGCAGAACGCCTGGGCATGGCCGTGCAGACCGTGAGCACGCAGGTGCGCGAGCTGGAGCGCTCTCTCGGTTATGCCCTGCTCAAGCCCGCAGGGCGCGGAGTGGCGCTCACCGATGCCGGGTTTGCCGCGATGCGGCAGGCCGAGCAGATTTTTCAGCTGGGGGAACAACTGCCCGCGGCCGTGCGGGATGCCGTGGGCGCCCCCGTGGTGCGCCTGGTGGTGGGGATCTCCGACGACCTGCCCAAGCTGGCCGTGCACAGCCTCATGCAGCCGGTGATGCAGGAGCCCAACCTGCGGCTGCTGTGCCTGGTGGACGAGTTCGAGGACCTGCTGGGCGACCTCGCACTGCATCGGCTTGACGTGGTGCTGGCCGACCGCGCCGCGCCGCCCAACCCCAACCTGAAGGTCTACAGCCATCTGCTGGACACATCGCCCTTGGCCTGGTACGCGCCAGCGCCTTTGCAGACGGCCGCACGGCGGGGGTTTCCGCAGTCGCTGTCCCAGGTGCCGGTGCTGCTGCCCACCCACCATGCAGCAGTGCGCGCCCGCATCGACCAGTGGTTCGAGCGCATGGCCATCCGGCCGCAGGTGGTGGGCGAGTTCGAGGACAGCGCCCTGCTCAAGACCTTTGGCGCGGCGGGCATGGGGGTGTTTCCGATGGCGGGCCTGGTGCACGACGACCTGACGGCCCGCTATGGCGTGAAGCGGGTGGGCGCGTGCGAAGGGGTGGAGGAGCACTTCTTTGCAATAGGTGCGCGCAAGAAAGTGCTGCACCCGCTGGTGGAGCGGTGGCTGTCGGCCGGACACTAGCAGCCCGTCGCACTTGGGTGGCGCAGTGCATACGGACCCCGGGGTGGTCAATTGCTATCGAATATATAGCTAAAAGTCCATATTGAACGCGCGCAGAGGCCGGTTTTTGTTTGAATTTTCAGCGCCTTGGGCAACGCAGGTGTTTCCAGCGCCGCCGCCAGGCGCGGTGGGCCAGGGCCGGTGACAATAGCGCCCCCGTCTGCCACATGGCCCCCAAGAAATGACACATCCCCCCGCCAGGAGCTGGAACAGCCAGTGGTTCGTGCCCACCGGCGAACAGCAGCAGGTGCTGCAGTCCAGCGCACCCGCCCTCATCATCAGTGCGCTGGCGGGCACGGGCAAAACCACCACGCTGTGCATGAAGGCCTGCCAGCTGCTGGCGGGCCTGGGGCCGCAGGGGCGCATCCTGGTGCTGGCCTATTCCCGCGCCGGTGTGACGGCGCTGCGCGACCGGTTTCTCAAACTCCACGGCGCCGTGCCCGCCAGCCTGGAGATCCTGACGATCGAGCAGCTCAGCGAACAGGTGCTCAAGGCCCAGGGCGATCCGGTGGTCAAGCTCGATGACCCGGTGCAGCGGCGCTTTTTGATCCTGCAGGCCCAGCAAGCGTTGCGCCAGGAACTGGCGCGCAGCCCGGACCCGGATGCCGACGCCGTGCTGGCGCATGACGTGGACATCGACGCTTTTCTGGCCTTCGAAGCCCTGGCCAAGAAACGGCAGCTGGACAAGCAGTGTGAGGACCATGGCGGCACCTTGCGGGATTTTTGTGAAGCGCAGGACCTGGACTACGGCCTGTACCGCCTGCTGCGGCACTACGAGCGCATGCGCGTGGGCATGGACCACGAACCCCGCTTCTATGCCGAGGGCGACTGCAGCTTCGAGCTGTGCCGCCAGCTCGACCTGCTGGGCTGGGATGAGCCCTGCGAGCCGCTGATGGGGCGCTATGGCGCGGTGCTGTTTGATGAACTGCACGACCTGGACGAAGGCGCGCTGACGATTTTGCGCAAGCTGGTGCAAAGCCACAACGGCGTGTTTGTGGGCGCGGGCGACTTCAACCAGCACATCCATGAGGGCGCGTTCTCGGTGTTTGGCGGCGCGCTGCAGCACATGCTGGGCAGCCTGCCTGCGGGCACGGAAGTCCTGCGCATCCACACCACACGCCGCTTTGGCGCGGAGATATGTGCGGCCCTCAATCCCTTGTTCGGGGTGGAGTTTGCGTGTGCTGCGCAGAGTTCGGACTCGTTCGTGCACCTGCGCTACGACACCGACGCGCACTGCGCGCAGCAGCTGGTGGAGCTGCACACCCAGATTGTTCAGGGCTGGGGCGGCCTGCGGGCTGACACATCCGACAAGGCCGACAAGGCCGACAAAGGCGCGCACAGCGCGCTGAACGTGGTGCTGCGCAACCCGCAGGACAGCATCCTGCTGGAGTGGGTGTTTGGGCACGAAGGCGTGCACTACGGCTGCCAGGGGATGGGCGCCTTTTACCTGCGCCGCGAAGTGGCCCTGGTGCTGGGCCTGATGTGGGCGCTGGACGGCGACAGCGCCGCAGAGCGACCCCTGACCCCGGGGATCGTGGCCGCCGCCATTCAGGGGCTGCTGCACTATGGCCGCCGCAACGCCCGGCCCGATGCGGTGGACCCCGACGTGCTGGCCCAGGGCCAGTTTGACGATGCGGGCTGGAGGGTGGGGCCGGGGGCCAGCGAAAGCCAGCAGCTGGCCGCGACCCTGCATGGCAATGCGCCGCTGATGCAGCGCTACATCGTGCACGGCACGCTGGACCGCAACGCCCCGGCGCTCGCAGACGCCTGTGCCCAGGCCATGGCGCTGGGGCCGGAAGTGCTGGCCGATGCGGGCGCGTTCTTGAGCCATGCCCTGGTGCGCCGCATCTTTGATGATGCCGCCATCCATGGCGCGGAGCGGCAGGCCTGCCTGGCCAGCCTGGAGCAATTGGCACGGCTGGCGCAGGGCATGCCTGCAACCGAGTTCCTGGGCCGCCTCACGCTCATGGCCACCACCAGCATTGCGATGTACCAGGCCAAGGAGCCCGTCACCCTGCGCCTGCTGAGCGTCGAGGCGTGCAAGGGGCGCGAGTTTATGTTTGTGGCCGTGCCGTTTGTGGAGCGCGGGCGGTTTCCGGGCCCGGCCTCGCATGCAGAGGCCTACCGCGAGCGCAACATGCTGTACGTGGCCATGACCCGTGCGCGCACGGCGCTGTGGCTGCTGGAGAGCGCTGCGCGGCCGGTGAGCCCGGGGCCGGTGTAGCCAGGGCTGCCAGGGAGGGGGCTTAGACCTTGCCGCGTCCCTTGCGCGGGGCGCGCGCGGCCTGTGCGGGCGCCCTGGTGCCTGCCTGGTCGAGCCACAGCAGGGCGTCCATCTGGGACATGAAGCGCCGCAGGTAGTCGGGCGACAGCGCGCGCATCAGGCTCAGCGAGCGCAGCACCAGCTTGTGCGAGTTCAGCGGGCCCGCGTTTTCGGGCCCCCGGTGCAGGGCCTGCACCACCTGCTGCTCGGCCGAGATCTTGGACCAGACCTCGCTGAACTGGCGCACGCTTTTCATGTCGGGCAAGTGTGCACCTGCGCTGGCGTGCAAGGCGTCGGTGGTGGCGGCATGGGGTTCGGCCGATGCGCGGGCCCTCAGCTCGCGGTTGAGCCGGGCCAGGGGGGATGGCGCCGCAGTTACCGGGGTTGCCCCCGCGCCGGGTGCCGCCGCTGCGGTGGCGGCAGACCGGGCCTCGCAGGCATAGGTGGCCACGGCCTGCTCCAGCCGCTGCGCCAGCACCTGCTGCACGGCTGCGGGCTGGCCCGGCAGGCGCTGCGCCAACACCTCCAGGTAGTGGAAGCGGGCCGGGTTGTGGCGCTGTAAGCCTTCGACGCGCAGCGTCTCCAGCATGGCCTCGCCGGGCTGTTCATTCATGGCGCGGGGCTGGTGTGTTCGAGGCCTTGGGCACCGGGGCCATTTCCACGCGCCGGTTCTGTGCGCGACCCTTTTCATCGGCGTTGTCGGCCACGGGCTGCTCGGCGCCAAATGCGGCGGCAAACACCTGGGACGAGGGCATGCCCTCGTCGATGAGCGCGCGTGCCACCGTGAGGGCCCGCTGGGCCGACAGCTCCAGGTTGTCGGCAAAACGCTGGTGGGGGCCGCGCAGCAGCGTGGTGTTGTCGGTGAAGCCGCTCACCATCAGCATTTCATCGCGCTCGCGCAGGTAGACCTGCAGGGGCTGCACCAGGCTCTTGAGCAGCTGGCGGCCTTCGGGGCGCAGCTCGTCGGAGCCCGTGGCAAACAGCACGCTGCCGCTGATGCCGATGCGGCCGTTGTTCACCGTGACGCGGCCGCTGGCCAGCGGGATGGCCAGGGCCTTCTCCAGCGCCATGCGGCGCTGTTCTTCCTGCTGGCGCTTTTCCACCTCCTGCTTGAGGCTGGCCACCAGGTCGATCTGCACCACCAGCACCCCGGCCAGAATCAGCACGAACGCGCCCAGCAAACCGGCCATGAGGTCGCCGAATACCGCCCACACGGGGGCGGTGGGTTCGGCGCTGTCGTCCAGGGTGTCGTCCAGGCCGGTCACGCGGCGGCTCCCTCGGTCACTGCTGTTGCCACGCTGGCAGGTCGGCCCGCGTTGCCATGCAGCCTGCGCAGGTCTTCCACAATGCCCTGCTGGGCGCTGATGCTCAGGTCAATCACCTCGCGCGCCTGGGCCACGTAGTAGGCCAGTTGCTCGTCGCTGCGGTTCATCGACTGGCTGATGGCGCCCTCGATGCTCTGCAGGCCTTCCACCAGCTTGTCGTTGCTGGCGCTGAACAGGCCCACGCTATGGCCGAAGGCCTCGCCCAGGCTGGACAGCTCCACTGCGCTGGCGGCCACATGGGCGGCCACTTCGTCCACTTTGCCAGCCTGTGCGCCCAGCGCCTGGGCAAACTGGTCGCCCGCCTGTTCCAGTACCCGGGCGGCGGAGCCGACCAGGGCGTCGATGGCCGCGCGCTGCTGCACGGCGGCATCGTTCACGGCGTGCAGCAGGGTGCCCAGCTGCTCCACCATGGCGGTGCGCTCGGCCAGCGCGGTGTTGTCGCGCTCGCTCATGCGCGCCATCTCCTGGCGCAGCTGGGTGATGACCTCGGCCGCAGCCTGCGGCACGTCGGATGCGGTCTGCAGCAGGCGCGTGAGCGGCGCCTCCAGCGCCGACCCGAGCGTGGCCAGGTGCTGTGCGACGGCGGCCTGCAGCGTGTCGAGCCGCTCCACGGCGGCCTGGCCGCGCTGGGCTTCGGCGTCGCGCAGGGCCTGCAGCTCGGTGCGCCACACGCTGGTGAGTTCGTCCATGCGCTGGCCCTGGGCCTGCACCCACTGGGCCTCGGTGGCAAGGCGCGTGCGCAGCATGGTGTCCGACTGCTCCATCAGCGCCGCCGTGCTGCCCAGGGTGCGCGCCACCTGCTCGGTCATGCGCTCGGTGACCTGGGTGGCGGTGGCCTCCAGCGCCTGGCACACGCCCTGCTGCTGGGCCACCGCTTGCTCGCCCACACGCTGCCACTCGGCCGTCAGGGCGCCTGCCATGCCGTCCATGGAGCGGCTCCAGGCCTCCAGCCGCTGCTGGTCGGCGGCGAGCTGGGTGGTGTGCGATTGGGCCACGGTGTTGTTCAGGGCCTCCAGCCAGGCGCTGGAGCGCTGGTCGAGTGCCTGGCTGGCGGTTTGCAGCGTGTGGCCGATCTGGGTGGCCGTGCCTTCGAGTGCCTGGCAGGCTGCTTGCTGTTGCGCCACGGTGTGTGCGCCCACCTTTTGCCATTCGGCACTGAGGGTGCTGGCCAGGCCTTCCATGGTGCGGCTCCAGCCCTCCGTGCGCTGCTGGTCGGCCGCCAGCTGGGCCGCGTGCGATTGGGCCACGGTGTCTTGCAGGGCGGCGAGCAGGGCGTCTGCGCGCTGGTCGAACGCCTGGGTGGCGCTGTGCAGGGTGTGGCCGATCTGCGCGGCAGCGCCCTCCAGCGCCTGGCCCACGCCCTGCTGCTGTGCCACCGTCTGGGCGCTGGCCTGCTGCCATTCGGCGGCGAGTGTGGTGGCCATGCCGTTCAGGGCGTCGCGCCAGCCCTCCAGGCGCTGCGCATCGGCGGCGGCCTGTGCGGTTTGCAACTGGGTGGCCGATGCCTGCAGCGAGGCCAGCAGGGCGCTGGAGCGCTGGTCAAACGCCTGGGTCACGGTCTGCAGGGACTGCTCCAGTTGGGCCACCAGCGTGGATTGGGTCTGGCTGTGGCTTTGCAAGGCGGTGGTCCAGGTGTTGGCCACCTGGCGGGCCGTACCCTCCCATTGGCCCGACAGCGCCTGCATCTGCGCATCGGTGGTGGCGCGCAGGCGGTCGTGCGAGCGCTGGGCCTCCTGGGCCAGGGTGGCCATGGCTTGCTCCACCAGGGGGCGGATGGCCTCCCCGGCCTGGCGTGCGCTGGCGCCCAGGCTGTCTTGCAGCGAGGTGCCCACGGCGCTGGCCAGCTGGGTGTAGGCGGCAGCGGCTTCGCGGTGAAATTCTTGCTGCTGCGTCACCAGCTGGGTGCCCAGCTGTTCGTTGCGCCGCTCCAGCCCTTCCGCCAGGCCCTGCAGGCGCTCAGCGATCAGGGGCAGGGCCTGGGCCTGTGTCTGCAGGGCGTGCAGCATCTCGTCACGCCGATGGGCGGGCGAGAAGGGGCGGAACAGGGTGGGGATGTGGGCATCCAGCAGGCGCACGGCCGCCAGCCGCTCGCGGCGGCTCAGCGCCGACAGCAGGCCCAGCATGGCCGAGGCGGCCACGCCGGCCACCGAGGTGCCAAACGACAGGCCCAGCCCCTTGATGGGCGCCGACAGCGCGGCGCGGATCGACTCCAGGCTGGACGAGGTTTCCAGCGCAGACATGGTGCCGCTGAAGGTGATCACCATGCCGAGGAAGGTGCCCAGCATGCCCAGCATGACCAGCAGGCCCACCAGGTAGGGCGTGAGGGCAGGGCCTGGCAGTGCCACACGCTCGCCTTCGATGCGCTGGCGCACGGGGTGGCGCAGCGCGGGGGCCAGGCGGCCCAGCCAGCCGTTCAGGTCGGCCAGCGGTGCTGGTCCTGCCGTGCCGTCGGTCAGCGCGCTCCCCAGGGACTGGGTGGCGGCGCGGAATCGCCACAGCTCATAGGCCCCCAGCACATAGACCGCGCCAATCACCGCCGTCATGGCCAGCGCCAGGGGGCTGGTTCCGACAAAGCCCCAGCCCACCCAGCCCACGGCCGCCAGGCCCACGGCGAAGACGGCGGGCATCACACTCTTGTTCATTCCTGTTGTCCTGTTTTCTCGTTGTGGGCGGCTTCCAGCAGCCCCGTGATGGGTAGCAGGCGCACTTGCATCTCGGCCAGCAGCAGCGCCTGCATGTCTTGTTCAAAAGCCCACAGCCAGCCGCCTGGCTGGCGCCAGCGTTGCGGCTCATCGGCCAGGCCCCGGGCCTGCAGCGCCTGCAGGTGCGCCTGGTGGCGGTGGGCCAGGCGGCGCTCCAGGTGGCTGGGCAACGATGCCCACAGTCGCTGCTCGCGCGCGCCCAGCATCTGCTCCATGACAGCATCAAGGGCCGCCAGCTGCCGCAGGGCGGGGCGGCCCTTGGCGATGGCATGGCGCACCTGGGCCCGCAAGGCCAGCAGGCGCGTGTCCATCTGCCGCTGCAGCTCCAGGTAGCGGGGGGCATGGGCACCAAAGTCTGCATCGGCTTCGGGGTCGGGCAGCGCCACGGGGGTGTTGTCGGCCCGTGCGCGCAGGGGCTTGGGGGCTGCGGCCCGGGCCGTGAGCAGTGCGGACAGGTCCGCCTGGGCCTTCTGGACAAAACGGTCCAGTGCGGCCAGGTCGATGGCGATGTCAGGCTCTGCCCCCGCGTGTCCTGCCTCTGGCAAGGATTCGATGGCATGCAGCGCCCGGCTGAGCTGTACGGCGTCCACCGTGCCCAGCCACTGGCTCAGCGTGTGCGCCACATCGGGCTGCGGTAACTGCGTTGCCCGCGCGACATCGTCCCGCGCCCATTGCTGGAGCAGGACAACAAGGCGTGAGCTGTTGAGTCGGTGGTGCAGGTACATCCCGTGGAGGCCATTCACTGTGCTGGCACCCCGCACCGGATCGCTCCGGGTGTGGGGGCATCAGGGAACGGGTCCCCAGTGGGCAAAGCCCGCTATTTTCGCAGGAACGCCGAACCGGCCCGCCCGGGCTGGGAGGGCGTTGCAGGTGTTACATGTCTGGAACCCCTTGGAGAGAGGGGAAAATGGCGCGGCGTTGCGGCGGGAGCCTTGCACCGGGGGCGCTATGACCCTGGGAGGGCTGGCGGGCCTTCGCCAGCAGTGCTGGTGGTCCCGCCAAGGGGCGGGGGCTCAGTAGGTTTCCAGGTGCAGGCGGCCCTCGCGCTGCAGGGCCGCGCCCACCGTGTCCCAGTCCAGCCCTGCTTCACTGGCAATGTCGCGCAGGGCCATCACCACGCCTTCTTCCATGCTTTTCAGGCCACACACATAGAAGTGGCTGCTGCCGTCCCGCAGCAGCGCGGCCAGGTCGGCGGCGCGCTCGCGCATCAGGTCCTGCACATAGCGCTTGGGCTGCCCGGCGGTGCGTGAGAACGCCAGGTTGATGTCGATGAAATCCTTGGGCAGGTTGTGCAGCGGGCCAAAGTACGGCAGCTCCTGCTGCGTGCGGGCTCCGAAAAACAGCATCAGCTTGCCGCCCTCGAACTTGCCGCTGTTGCGCAGGCGCCGCCGCCACTCGGTCATGGCGCGCATGGGGGCGCTGCCCGTGCCGGTGCAGATCATCACGATGTGCGAGCGGGGGTGGTTGGGCATGAGGAAGGAGCTGCCAAACGGCCCCACCACCTGCACCTTGTCGCCCACCTTCAGGTCGCAGATGTAGTTGGAGGCGATTCCCTGCACGGGGTGGCCGTCATGGTCCTGCGTCACGCGCTTCACCGTCAGGGCCAGGTTGTTGTACCCGGGGCGCTCGCCGTTGCGCGGGCTGGCGATGGAGTACTGGCGCGCGTGGTGCGACTTGCCCAGTGCATCGGTGCCGGGTGGGATGATGCCAATGGACTGCCCCTCCAGCACCGGGAACGGCATGCTGCCGAAGTCCAGCACCACGTGGTGGGTCTCGTTCTCGAAGCCCGTCTCGGTGCAGTTGAAGTTGCCGACCACGGTGGCTTCGGTAGGGCTCTTGGGCGGGAACAGGTTGGTGTACGGGTGGGCCGCCGACCAGGGCGGCACCGTGGCGCCGTACTGGGCCGAGCGGAACGCTTGCGTGCCCGGCTCCACGGGCGCGGCAGGGCCGGAGGTAGGTACGGCATCCACGGGCGGCACAACACCTTCGGCGGTCAGCGCATCGGGCGGGAGTTCGGGCGGCAGCTCTTCCCAGGTGAACTGCTCCTCAATCGTGTATGCGCGCGCCAGGGGCATGGTGCGCCAGTTGTCGATGGAGCCTGTGGGGCAGGGCGAGATGCAGGCCATGCAGCCGTTGCACACATCGGCCCGCACGACATAGTTGTTGTCGTCGTGTGTGATGGCACCTACCGGGCAGGTGGCCTCGCAGGTGTTGCAGCGGATGCAGATCTCGGGGTCGATCAGGTGCTGCTTGATGACGGCGGTCTGGACGGCCATATCCATGGTTGTTCTCCTGAAGGCCTCGCGGTCGGTATGGGGGTTGTACCGGGAGGCGGGCGGGGTGCGCTATCGGCAAAAACGTGGGGCCCCGGCCCATGTTGCCCTGCTCCCTGGTATGGGCAACGGGGCAACGTTGGCGTGTGGGTGGGTCAGCCGAACCGGACGTATTCAAAGTCCACGGGTTGGCGGTTGATGCCCATGACCGGGGGAGCAATCCAGCCCGCAAATTTGCCAGGCTCGACCACACGCCCCATCAGCGAGGCCACAAAGGCAAAGTCCTCCGGCGTGGGCAGCCATTCGGCCTTGCGTGCCGTCCATTCCGCTTCGCTCACCACGCGGCCATCGGGCGACATCTTGATGCCCGCGAGGGCGCCGATCTGGCGGTTGAAGGCCTTGTGTGGCACGACCAGGCGCGTGGGGATGCCGGCTTTCTCCAGCACCTTGTTCCAGCGGCCCACCCCGGCCATCGAGTCCTTGATGAAGTCGTCGCGCAGCACCTCGTTCAAGGCGTTGAGCATGGGCACGTCCTTCTCCTGCAACTGGCCGTTGACCACTTCCAGCACCTTGTAGGTCTGGCCTTTGAGGATGTGGTCGTCACCTCGCTTGCCTTCTTCGTAGCGGCCCTTGAGGCCCGAGCTGTAGAAGGTGGCGGCGTTGCTCGACTGGTCAGCACCGAACAGATCGATGGTCACGCTGTAGTGGAAGTTGAGATAGCGCTGGATGGTGCCGAGGTCGATGGCGCCTGCTGCGCGCACCTGGGCCGGGTCGTCGGTTTTGAGGTCGTTCATCACCTGCGCGGTGCGCGACAGCACGCGCGAGACGCCGCTCTCGCCCACGAACATGTGGTGGGCCTCTTCGGTCAGCATGAACTTGGTGGTGCGTGCCAGCGGGTCAAACGCGCTCTCAGCCAGGGCCGACAGCTGGAACTTGCCATCGCGGTCGGTGAAGTAGGTGAACATGAAGAACGCGAGCCAGTCGGGCGTCTTCTCGTTGAACGCGCCCAGGATGCGCGGGTTGTCCTGGTCGCCCGAGGTGCGCTGCAGCAGCGCCTCGGCCTCTTCGCGGCCGTCGCGGCCGAAGTGCTTGTGCAGCAGGTAGACCATGGCCCACAGGTGGCGGCCCTCTTCCACATTGATCTGGAAGAGGTTGCGCAGGTCGTACATGCTGGGCGCGGTGAGCCCCAGGTGGCGCTGCTGCTCGACCGATGCAGGCTCGGTGTCGCCCTGCGTCACGATGATGCGGCGCAAATTGGCTCGGTGCTCGCCGGGCACGTCCTGCCAGGCTTTTTCCCCCTTGTGGTCGCCAAAGTGGATCTCTCGGTTGGTATCGCCGGGGTTCAGGAAGATGCCCCAGCGGTAGTCGCGCATCTTCACGTGGCCAAACTGTGCCCAGCCATTCGGGTCCACGCTCACGGCGGTGCGCAGATAGACCTCATGGTTGGTCGAACCCTCGGGGCCCACGTCGTCCCACCAATTGATGAAGTTGGGCTGCCAGCCTTCCAGGGCGCGCTGCAGCGTGCGGTCTTCGCTCAGGTTGACGTTGTTGGGGATCTTCTCGCTGTAGTTGATGGTGCTCATGGATGTCTCCTCGCGGGATGGAAAACCGAACGGTTGGGGTGGGGCTAGACGCGGTTCAGATCAAAGCCAGCTTTCTGGCCGGTGCCGTAGACCTTGAGCGCACCTTTGTCGCCCACGGCGTTGGGGCGGTTGAAGATCCAGTTCTGCCAGGCGGTGAGGCGGCCAAAGATGCGAGTGGCCATGTTCTCCTTGCTGGCAAAACGCAGGTTGGCCTCCAGCCCTGTGAGCGCGTCGGGCGACATGGCGGCGCGCTCCTCAATGGCGATGCGGATTTCGTCGTCCCAGTCGATGTCGTCCGGGGCTGCAGTCACCAGGCCCAGCGCCAGCGCAGCGTCGGCATCCAGAGCCTTGCCGACGGCTGCGCGGGCGGCCTCCAGTGGCGCGGCTTCTTCGTAGAAGCGGCGTTGCAGGCGGCTTTGGTCGTTCACCATCGGCAGCAGGCCGAAGTTGAACTCGTTGAGCGTGATATTGGGTGCGCGTTCCGTGTCGTCGGGCAGGGCCAGCATGTAGGTGCGGTCGGCCGCGAAGGCCAGCTCGGCCAGCGAGCCCGCAAAGGCCGAACCGGGTTCCACCAGCGCGAACAGGCTGCGCGACGACACATCGAGCCGCGCGAAGGTGCGGCGCAGTGCGCCGATGGTCTCGCGCACCAGCCAGTGGTCCTGGTGGGCAATCAGCATGGCGTCGCTCGCCAGCACGGCCTGGGCATCGCCCTCGGTCTTGAGCAGCCAGGTGCCGATGTCCAGCTCGTTGGTGCGCAGGTTCAGGATGGCATCGTCCAGCTGGCGCGCCAGGGCCAGGGGCCACCAGGCGGCCCCTGCGGCTTTGATGCTGGCGATGTCCGTAGGCTGCACGCCAGTGGGGGCCTTCACCGTAATGGTGGCTGTGCGGCGGGTGCGGTCGATGTTCACGCCCACGTGGGCGTAGCGCAGGCTGTCGGCGCTCTCTTCACGCTCCACCCGGGTCAGCGCCACGCCCTGTGCGCTGGCAGGGCGGTGGCTGCCTTCGGCCAGCCGTGCTGCGGCTTCATTGACCGTGGCCGCGAACTGGGCGGGCTTGGCAATGCGGTCCACCAGGCGCCAGTCCACCGCGCGTTGGCCGCGCACGCCTTCCACGCTGGTGCAGAAGATGTCGGCCAGGTCGTGGCGCACGTGGCGCTTGTCGGTCACGCGCGTCAGGCCGCCGGTGCCGGGCAGCACGCCCAAAAGCGGCACTTCGGGCAAGGACACGGCGGATGACCGGTCGTCCACCAGCACGATCTCGTCACAGGCCAGAGCCAGCTCGTAACCGCCGCCTGCGCAGGCGCCATTCACGGCGGCCACGAACTTGAGGCCCGAGTGCTTCGAAGAATCCTCGATGCCATTGCGCGTCTCGTTGGTGAACTTGCAGAAATTCACCTTCCAGGCGTGGCTGGAGACGCCCAGCATGAAGATGTTGGCGCCCGAGCAGAAGATGCGGTCCCGGGCGCTGGTGACGATGACCGAGCGCACCTGCGGGTGCTCGAAGCGGATGCGGTTGAGTGCATCGTGCAGCTCGATGTCCACCCCCAGGTCGTAGCTGTTGAGCTTGAGCTTGTAGCCGGGGCGGATGCCGCCGTCTTCGGCAATGTCGAGCGACAGGCGTGCCACTGCGCCGTCCACGGTCAGCTTCCAGTGGCGGTACTGCGTGGGGTCGGTGCGGTAGTCCACGCGGGACGGGGGCTGCGCAGGGTGGGTCATGGCGTCTCCTTGGAATGGGTTTGTGCAAAATAATGCATGTTTTGCCTGTTGATGTGCATCATGATGCATATCAACAGGCAAGTCAATGCATGTTTGTGCGGTGATTCGTCAGGAGGTGGCGCGTGGTGGAAAGGGCGGCGCTGGGCGGACAGGGCCACACCCTGTGTGGGGCGTGGCAGGTGTGGGGCTCAGGCCGCCCGGGCTGTAGCCTTGCGCACGCCCGCGTGCAGGGCGGCCAGGCTTTGCTCGGGCGTCTGGCCCGAGGTGTCGATCGTGATGTCGGCTTTGGAGTAGAAGGCGGCGCGCCCGTCCAGAATGCGCTTGAGGTCGTCCATGGCTTCCCTGCTGGCCGCCATGGGTCGCATGTCGCCCTGGGCTACCACGCGGCCCATGTGTTCTTCGGGTGCTGCGCGCAGCCAGACGGTGGTGCAGTGCGCCAGCAACTCGTTGAAGGTGGCCGGGTCCGACACAATCCCGCCCGGTGTGGCGATCACAACCTCGCTGTGAATCTGGATGGTTTCTTCGAGCGCCCTGCGCTCATAGCGGCGGTAGGCTGTGGTGCCATACAGGTCGTGGATCTCGCGCACGCTGCAGCCCGCCAGGCTTTCGATCTCGCGGCTCAGTTCGATGAAGGGCACGTCGAGTGCACGCGCCAGCAAGGGCCCCAGGGTGGACTTGCCTGCACCCCGCAGGCCCACCAGGGCGATGCGCCCGTGCCGGGCTGTGTCATTGCTGCCGCCGCTCAGCAGCTCATGCAGGGCCAGGCGCACGCGGCGCAGCTCGGGCTCGCTGCGGTGCTCCAGCAGCTCGCGGATCAGCAGCCATTCGGGCGAGCTTGTCGTGAAATCGCCCATCAGTTCGGCCAGCGAGCAGTGCAAGGCGCCCGCCACCTGCTGCAGCACCAGGATGGACGCATTGCCCGTGCCGTACTCCAGGTTGGCCAGGTGCCGCTCGGACACGTCGGCCGCCACGGCCACGGCCTTGCGGGTCAACCCCCGCTGCGCGCGCAGGTTGCGCACCCGCTCCCCCAGCGCCACCAGCACGGGGTTCTTGGGTTCCTCGGTCGTGGTTGCGGCCGTGGCAATCGTTGGCAAACCCGTCCCTGCCTCTTCTTGTTCGTTCATACCCATCCTTGTGCGCCAATTGCCGCCCTGTATTTGCTCAGGGAATATACTAAATATGCACTATAGTGCTTGACTCTGACTGAATCAGAAACTATTGTTCATTTAATGCAACATACTGCATGTTTCGGGGTGGCGCAAGGACATGGATCAAACCATTGCCTTTGCACTTTCGCCCCTGATGCCTTCACCTGAGACACCCATGTCCACCAAAGCCGTATTTCACCAGACCCTTGCCACGTTGACGGGCCAGATCGCTGGACAGCCGCTGGATGCGGCGCTGGCGGGCTGGCTCAACCAGAACCACGGCCCCGGGAGCGATGTGTACGAGCGGCTCAAGGACGCGTGCACGGTGGGGGTGCGTGAAGGCTGGATGTGCGAGCGCGAGGGCGGCGGCATCCGCTACGGCCGGGTTTTCAAGCCCGAGGACGCCTTGCACCGCTTCTCGGTGGATGTGGTGGACATGCAGGACCTGGCGGGCCCGCACCACACGCACCCGAACGGCGAGATCGATTTGATCATGCCGCTCACGCAGGGCGCGACTTTTGATGGCCACCCTGCTGGCTGGTGTGTCTACCCGCCCGGTAGTGCACACCATCCCACGGTGGCGCAGGGACGCGCCCTCGTGCTCTACCTCCTGCCCGAGGGGCAGATCCACTTCACCCGGTAGGCGCCACGCTGGCCTGGCGACCTGTTGCCGACTCCTTTCCCCTATTTGAAGAAAGCCCCGCATGACTGAACTGCTCCCCAACTATGCAGCAGGGCGCTGGCAACACGGAACCGGGCCGGGCACCGCGTTGCGGGACCCTGTGCTGGGCACCGCGCTGGTGCGGGTGGACGCGGCAGGGCTGGACCTGGCCGAGGCATTTGCGTTTGCGCGTGATACCGGTGGCACGGCCTTGCGCGCAGCCACCTACCGCGAGCGCGCCGCGATGCTGGCGGCTGTGGTGAAGGTGTTGCAGTCCCATCGCGACAGCTACTACGAGATCGCTACGGCCAATGCCGGTACCGTCAAGAACGACTCGGCCGTGGACATCGATGGCGCCATCTTCACCCTGGGCCAATACGCCCGATGGGGCGATGCACTGGGCGATGTGCGTGCCCTGCGCGACGGAGACGCGGTGAAGCTGGGCAAGGAGACTGTCTTCCAGTCGCAGCATCTGCAGGTGCCCCGGCAGGGCGTGGCACTGTTCATCAATGCGTTCAACTTCCCGGCCTGGGGGCTGTGGGAGAAGGCCGCACCCGCCCTGCTGTCGGGCATGCCCGTCATCGTCAAACCAGCCACGGCCACTGCATGGCTGACACAGCGCATGGTCCAGGATGTGGTGGATGCCGGGGTGCTGCCCGTGGGCGCGCTGTCGGTCATCGCCGGAAGTTCAGCGGGGCTGATGGACCAGCTGCAGCCCTTCGATGTGGTGTCGTTCACGGGTTCGGCTGAGACGGCGGGCGTCATCCGCGGCCACCCTGCGGTGGCCCAGCGCTCGGTGCGCGCCAACATCGAGGCCGACAGCCTCAACAGCGCGCTCCTGCTGCAGGGCGAGGCCCCGGGCAGCGAGGCCTTCCACCTGCTGGTGCGCGAGGTGGTGCGCGAGATGACCGTGAAGTCCGGCCAGAAGTGCACGGCGATCCGCCGCATCCTCGTGCCCGCCGAGGTGTACGACGCAGCGGCCGAGGCCATTGGTGCCAAGCTGGCTGGCATCACAGTGGGCAACCCGCGCAACGACAGCGTGCGCATGGGCTCGCTGGTCAGCCGCGCCCAGCTCGCATCGGTGCGCGAAGGCCTGGCCACACTGTTGGCCCATGCCACGGTGCTGTACGACGGCCGCAACCAGCCTCTGGTGGATGCCGACCCCGCCGTGGCCGCCTGCATGGGGCCCGTGCTGCTGGGCGCGCGCGATGCCGATGCTGCGCAGCCGGTGCACGACGTGGAGGTCTTCGGCCCCGTGGCCACGCTGCTGCCCTACCGCGACAGTGCGCATGCGATCGCGCTGGCGCAGCGCGGCCAGGGCTCGCTGGTCACATCGCTGTATGGCAATGACGAATCCGCACTGGCGCACACGGCGTTGGCGGTGGCTGCCAGCCATGGCCGCGTGCATGTGGTCACGCCCGATGTGGCGCAGGCCCACAGTGGCCATGGCAATGTGATGCCCATGTCGCAGCACGGCGGCCCGGGCCGTGCGGGTGGTGGTGCCGAGCTGGGCGGGCTGCGTGCGCTGGACTTCTACCACCAGCGCAGCGCCGTGCAGGCCAGCCCCGCAGTGCTGGCGGCACTGGGTGTGCCCGATCTGGCGTAGCCCCTTTTTTTGCGCAGGCCCTTTCCCTACAAGAACCTCGGAGACATCCCCATGACCCGCCTGCCAGAGCATTTCAACTTTGCGGAGCACCTGTTTGCGCTGAACCGCGCGCGCGGCGACCGCATTGCCTACATCGACGACCATGAAACCCTGAGCTATGGCGCCCTGGAGGACCGTGCGCGCCGCTTGGCGGCGGTGCTGGCGGGGGCCGGTGTGCGGCGCGAGGAGCGGGTGCTGCTGCTGATGCTCGATACCTGCGACTGGCCCGTGGCCTTTCTGGGCTGCCTGTACGCCGGTGTGCTGCCTGTGGCCGTCAACACCTTGCTCAAGCCGGAGGACTATGCCTACATGCTGTCCCACTGCCGCGCGCGGGCAGTGCTGGTGTCGGGGGCGTTGCTGCCTGTGCTGAACGACGCCATGCACCGACAGCCGAACGAGGTGGCCCTGCAGGTGGTGTCGCAGCCGCAGGGGCCGTTGCCCGGCGGTGCGCTGGACATGCGGGCTGCCATTACTGCTGCGGCGCCCCTGTCGGCGCCCGCTGCCACGGGGCCGGATGCGCCGGGTTTCTGGCTGTACTCATCAGGCTCCACAGGCAAGCCCAAAGGCACGGTCCACACCCACGGCAACCTGTGGTGGACGGCCGAGCTGTATGGCAAGCCGGTGCTGGGCCTCACCGAGCAGGACCGGTGCTTCTCGGCCGCCAAACTCTACTTTGCCTATGGCCTGGGCAACAGCCTCACCTTCCCCTTGTCGGTGGGGGCCACGGTGGTGCTGATGGCCGAACGCCCCACGCCCGATGCCACCTTCGAGCGCTGGACGCGGCACCAGCCCACCGTGTTCTTCGGGGCCCCCACGGGTTTTGCGGGCATGCTGGCCTCGCCCCGCCTGCCGCCACGCAGCGCGGTGTCACTGCGTATGTGTTCATCGGCGGGCGAGGCCCTGCCCGCCGAGATCGCGCAGCGCTTCAAGGCCCACTTTGGCTGCGACATCATCGACGGCATTGGCTCTACCGAGATGCTGCACATCTTCCTGTCCAACCGTCCGGGGGATGTGCGCTACGGCACCACGGGCAAGCCCGTGCCAGGGTACGAGGTCTCGCTGCGTGGTGAAGACGGGCGCGAGGTGCCAGATGGCGAGATTGGCGACCTGTACATCCAGGGCCCCAGCGCAGCGCTGCTGTACTGGAACAACCGCGAGAAGACGCGCGAAACATTCCAGGGCACATGGACCAAGAGCGGCGACAAGTATGTGCGCGATGCTGAGGGTTACTACACCTACGCCGGGCGCAGCGACGACATGCTCAAGGTCAGCGGCATTTATGTATCGCCTTTTGAGGTGGAGGCCACGCTGATGCAGCACCCAGCGGTGCTGGAGGCCGCCGTGATCGGTACGCAGGACGCCGATGGTCTGACCAAGACCAAGGCCTTTGTGGTGCTCAAGGATGGGCAGACCGCCACGCCAGACGACCTGAAGGCCTTTGTGAAGGAACGTCTGGCCCCCTACAAGTACCCACGCCTCATCGAGTTTGTGCCCGAGCTGCCCAAGACCGCGACGGGCAAGATCCAGCGCTTTCGGTTGCGTGAACGCGAGCAGGGACCGCAGGCATGACGGCCGTGACGGATGCCCCGCGCAAGGTCTCTGTGGCCTGGCGGGAGCGCATGGTGGAGATGGAATACGCGTGGATCGCGCCCGAGCGCACGGCAGCGCCGCTGGTGGTGTTCCTCCATGAGGGCCTGGGGTCGGTCGCCATGTGGAAGGACTTCCCGCAGCGGCTGTGCGAAGCGGGAGGATTCCGGGGGCTCGTCTTCTCGCGCCCCGCCTACGGCCAGTCCACCCCGCGCGCGGCGGACGAGGTGTGGGGCGTGGACTTCATGCACCAGCAGGCGCACGAGGTGATCCCCGCCTTTCTGGATGTGCTGGGTGTGCGGGAAGCGCCCTGGCTGTTCGGCCACAGCGACGGTGCCTCCATTGCGCTGCTGTTCGCTGCGCGGTTCCCGGAGCGCACACGCGGCCTGGTCCTGCTGGCCCCGCACATTTTTGTGGAAGACGTGACGGTGGAGAACATCGAACGTGCGAAGGATGCCTACCTGCACACCGACCTGGCGCAGAAGCTGGGCCGCTACCACGACGACCCCAACTCTGCCTTCTGGGGCTGGAACCGCATCTGGCTGGACCCTGTGTTCCGCACTTGGAACATCGAGGCCGAGATCACCGCCATCCGTGCGCCCGTGCTGGCCATCCAGGGGCTGGACGACGAGTACGGCACGCTGGCGCAGATACGCGGCATTGCACGGCAGGTACCGGGCACCCGGTTGCTGGAGCTGCCTGACTGCGCGCATTCCCCGCACCGGGATCAGCCCGAGGCGGTGATCGCGGCCACCGTGGCCTTCATCGCGGCCTCTGATTCGTGAAGCGCATCCCACGCTGCAAGCCGTTGTAGCGGCGCGGCTACTCCACCCGGCGGCGCAGGCCCTCCAGGTTGGTGACCGTGATGCCGCCGTATTCGATCTCCAGCAGGCCCGCCGCCTGCAGGCGTTTCAATGCCGCGTTGCAGCGCTGGCGCGACACGCCCGAGAGGTTGGCGATTTCCTCTTGCGAGACTTGCAGGTGCGTATCGCTGCCCGGGTGCAGCCAGGGGTGGAACAGGCCCGCCAGCGCCCGGGCCACCTGGCTGTCGGTGTCGAGCAGGTGGTGGGCCGTGAAGTTGCCCAGGAACCAGTGCATGCGCTCGTTGATCTGGCGCAGCAGAAAGTGGTCGAAACTGCGCTCGGTGGCGTGCAGCCACTCGAAGGTCTCCACCGGCATCAGCGCAACGCGGCTGGGGCGCAGCGCAATGATGTCGGCCGTGCGCGGGCTGCCTCGCAGCAGCGTGCCTTCGCCAAACCAGCTGCCCGCCGACAGCCCGCCCAGCGTGACCGAGCGGCCGTCGCCCGAGGTCACCGTCCACTTGAGCAAGCCCTCGATGGCGCCGTACCAGTGCACGGGCTTTTCGCCCCGTCGGCACAGCGCGCCCCCCTGTGGCACATCCACCTCGCGCAGCTCATCACGCACACGCGCCTGCGCGCCGCTGTCCAGCAGAGGAAACCAGGCAGACGCTGCGAGCAGATCGTCCATGGTGGGGGGCGTCACTTTGACCAACATGGTGGGCATTCTCCTGCTTGCTGCACCGTTCAAAAGACAGACCCACGTATACCCTGAGTCCAAATGTCGTCGGGATGACTGAATGGGCGGGGTCGGGAAAAAATAATCTGCAGCACTGGCATTTTCCGTTACGCACCATGTTGACCCAACGCAAGGTCTTTGACACCACTGCCCTTGGCTCGGGGCGTGGCCTGTCGGCCGCGAGATCCGCGTTGGTGCACCACTGAGCCGCACCTCTTTTCATCGCCACAACAAACCACCCGCAGGAGACACAGGATGATGTACACACGCCGCCACTTCATGAACCAAATGGGCAGCGCAGCGGCGCTGGCAGCCCTGTCGCCCCTCGCTGCGCAGGCCCAGGCCCAGGCGCTGGATCAGGTCAAGGTCCTCTACGGATTTCCGGCGGGCAGTGCGGGGGACAGCGTGGCGCGCCGGGTGGGCGAGAAGCTGGCGGGCTCGCCCTACACGCGCAACCCTGCCGTGGTGGAGAACAAGCCTGGCGCAGGTGGACGCATTGCGCTGGAGTCGCTCAAGGGGGCTCCTGCGGACGGCACCGTGCTCACACTCTCGCCGTTCTCTTGCACATCGATCTATCCCCACATCTACAGCAAGCTGAGCTACGACCCCGTGAAGGACTTCGTGCCGGTGTCGATTGCTGCGGTGATGCACCATGGGCTGGCCGTGGGGCCGCTGGTGCCAGCGTCGGTCAAAACGGTGAAGGACTTCCTGGCCTGGGCCAAGGCCAATCCGGTGCTGGCCAACTACGGCTCGCCCGCTGCGGGCTCCACGCCGCACTTCATTGGCGCTCTGCTGGGGCTGAACAACGGGGTGGAACTCAAGCATGTGCCTTACCGGGGCTCCATCCCGGGCGTCACGGATGTGGTGGGTGGGCAGATCGCCTCCATGGTCACGCCCAGCGGCGATTTCATCCCCAACCACAAGGCCGGCAAACTGCGGCTGATTGCGACTTCGGGCCAGGCGCGCTCCCCGTTTTCACCCGAGGTGCCCACGTTTGCCGAGCAGGGCTTTCCAGAGCTCACGACCGAGGAATGGTTTGGCTTCTACGCCCCGGCCCGCACGCCCGCTGCCGTGGTGGCGGCCGCCAACGCGGCCATCAACGCTGCCATCAAGGAAAAGGCCGTCATCGACAGCCTGGCCGTGGTGGGGCTGATCGCCAAGGGTTCCACCCCCGGCGAGATGCAGGCATCGCAGCAAGCCGAGTTCGAGCGCTGGGGCCCGCTTGTCAAGAAGGTCGGCTTCACGGCTGAGTCTTGATCGCACGAGGAACCCATCGCATGGACCTGACTGTGAAGCGCGTGGCCGTGGTGGCCACCGGTGTCATCGGCGCGAGCTGGGCCACGTACTTCTTGGCGCGTGGTCTGGACGTGGATGCCTGGGACCCGTCGCCAGGCGCGCAGGAGCGCCTGCGTGCGGCTGTGGCTGCGCACTGGGAGGCTTTGTCGCGCCAGGGGCTGGCGGACGGAGCCCACCTGGATCGCCTGCGTTGGCATGACCGGCTGGAGGACGCGCTGGCGCAGGCCGACTTTGTGCAGGAGAACGGGCCGGAGCGGCTGGACGCCAAGGTGGAGCTGTTTCGCCGCATGGATGCGGCAGCGCCTGCCCACGCGATCCTGGCATCCAGCACCTCGGGCCTGGCCATCAGCGACATCCAGCAAGCCTGCGCGCGGCCTGAGCGGGTGGTGCTGGGCCACCCGTTCAACCCGCCGCACCTGATTCCGCTGGTGGAGGTAGGCGGCGGCCAGCAAACGGAGCCCGAGGCTGTGGTGCAGGCGATGGCGTTCTACGCCCACATTGGCAAGCGCCCCATCCAGGTGCGGCGCGAGATCAAAGGGCACATTGCCAACCGCCTCCAGGCCGCGCTCTGGCGCGAAGCCTTTCACCTCGTGAACGAGGGCGTAGCCACCGTCAGCGACATCGACACCGCCATCGCCCAGGGCCCCGGCCTGCGGTGGGCGCTGATGGGGCCGTTCATGAATCTGCACCTGTCGGGCGGCGAGGGCGGCATTGCGCACCTGCTGGCCCACCTGGGCGGGCCCATCGAGGACTGGTGGCGCGACCTGGGGGCCCCGTCCATGGATGCGGCCCTGCAGCACCAGATGGTCGATGGGGTGGCGCAGGCGTTGGGCATGCGGCAAGCCACCGAGCTGGCCCGCGCGCGCGATGCGCTGCTGATCGAGCTGCTGCGCGCCAAGCAATCGTCGGGTGCGCTGGACTGATGCGCCCTGCACACAGAAAAAATCCTGTGAGACAACACCATGCACCCTGCATTCCTTGACGACGAAGATCAGATCGCGCCGCCGCGCACGCTGCGCCGGTCCCTGGACGATGGCGCGTTCACGCTGCGCTCCCCCGAGGCCCTGCGTCCCTATGCCCGCTGTGTGGGTGAATGGCTGGAACGCTGGGCGCAGGAGACGCCCGGCACGCTGGCCCTGGCCGAGCGCGATGCGGGCGGCGAGCAATGGCGTGGCCTGAGCTACGCACAACTGCGCCGCGAAGTGGGTGCGGTTGCCCAGTCGCTGCTGGACCTGAAGCTGCCCGCCGGGCGCCCCATTGCCATCCTGTCCGACAACGCGGTGGATCACGCGGTGCTCATGCTGGCGGCCATGCATGTGGGCATCACACCCTGCTCCATGTCCAGCGCCTACGCGCGCTCTCAGGACCCTAGCCGCCTCCACAGCATGCTGGCGGTGCTGGAGCCCAGCCTGGTCTACGCCTCCGATGCGCAGGTCTACGCGTCAGCGCTGGCCGGTTACGGCGGTGAGGTGGTGAAGGTCTTCAGCCGCCATGCCGACCGCTGTGCAGGCGCGCTGGCGTTTGAGCAGCTGCAGCGCGGGCAGGAGACACCTGCCGTGCGCGAGGCGTTTGAAGCGCTGGACGCCGATGGCCATGCCAAGTACCTGCTGACTTCCGGCTCCACCGGGCGGCCCAAGGTGGTCATCAACACCCACCGCATGCTGTGTGCCAACCAGCAGATGATGGCCCAGACCTGGCGCTTTCTGGCCCACGAAAAGCCGGTGCTGGTCGATTGGCTGCCCTGGAGCCATACCTTCGGTGGCAATCACAACCTGAACATGGTGCTGTGCCACGGTGGCACGCTCTACATTGACGAAGGCCGACCGGTGCCGGGGCTCATCGACAAAACCGTGCGCAACCTGCGCGACGTGCAGCCCACCATGCTCTTCAATGTGCCCCGGGGTTTCGACATGCTGCTGCCGTTTCTGGAGGCCGATGACGCCCTGGCCGCGCAGGTGCTGGCGCGTGTGCGCCTGGCCTTTTATGCGGCGGCCGCACTGGCCCCCTCCACCTGGCAGCGGCTGGAGGCGCTGGCCCACCGGGTGCGTCCGGCACGGCCCCTGTGGCTGACTACCTCGTGGGGTGCCACCGAAACCGCACCCGCCGTGACCACCGCCCACTGGCGCCTGGAGGGTGCGGGCTGCATTGGCGCGCCGCTGCCAGGGCTGGAACTCAAGCTGGTGCCCAACGGCGGCAAGCTGGAGATGCGGGTCAAAGGTGTTTCGGTGTTTGCGGGCTACCGCAACGCGCCCAGAGAAACTGCCGCTGCTTTCGACAGCGAGGGCTTCTACCGCATTGGCGACGCAGGCTATCTGGCCGACGCCGACCGGCCCGAGCGGGGCGTGGTGTTCAACGGGCGCGTGGCCGAAGATTTCAAGCTGTCCAGCGGCAGCTGGGTGTCGGTGGGCACATTGCGGGTGGAGCTGGTGTCGCAGCTTGCGCCGCTGGTGCAGGACATCGTGCTCACGGGCCACAACCGCGACGAGGTGGGGATGCTGGTGTTCCCATCGGCAGCAGGTGTGGCCGATACGGGCAGGCTGGAAGCGGCCTTGCGCGCGCTGATGCATGCGCGGCGCAATGCGGGCGCGGGGTCTTCACAATGCCCCACACGGGCGCTGGTGATGCGGGAGCCGCCCGATGCTGACGCGGGGGAAATCACCGACAAGGGCTATATCAACCAGGGGGCTGTGTTGTTACGCCGCGCAGCAGCGGTGGCTGCGCTCTACGCCGAACCCGCTGCTGCGGGTGTGATCACCGGCTGGCTGTCCGGGGAGAGGGGCGGGGGAGGCGTGCATGGGGCAGGGCCCATGCACGCAGGCCGGTACGGCCTGCAAGAACCAAAGGCCTTATCAGGCCGTTGCGTCCTTGAGCTTCTTCAGCGCGCGGGTCTTGATCTTGACCGATGCGGGCTTGGCGGGGAACCAGCGCTCTTCACCGGTGAAGGGGTCCTTGCCGAAGCGCTTCTTCTTGGCAGGCACTTGCTGCAGGCCGATCTTCAGCACGCCGGGCAGCGTGAATTCGCCAGAGCCCTTCTTGTGCACCGAGCCCAGGATGGCGGCTTCGAGGGCTGCCAGCACAGCCTTGGCGGCCTTGGGTTCCACGCCCGATTGCTCGGCCAGATGGGCCACCAGCGTGGTCTTGTTGAAAGCCGTCTTGATGGGCTTGAGCGCTGCGGGGGCCGCTGCTGCAGGCTTGGCAGCGGGGGCTGCGGCCTTCTTGGCGGGAGCAGCCTTTTTGGCTGCGGGTGCTGCGGCCTTGACGGCGGCTTTCTTTGCGGGTGCTGGAGCTTTCTTTGCAGTTGCCATGATTGTTTCTTCGTTGGTTTGGATTGCGATCGGCCCTCTCCGATTTGTCGAGAGCCTGCGTGATTTTAGGTGCGAGAACGCCCAGACCGATAGATGGCATGTCCTGCCGGTGTCTGAGGCTTCTGCATGGCCCTGTGCCGAGGGGCATGGTGTGGGCCGCACTGGGGGTTTGGGGGGCAGTGCCGAGGTGTGTTGAACGCACACAAGCAGATGCCTCGGAGCGCCTGGTGGGCCGGGCCACAGCAGTCCACGGCCGCCCGGGAAAGGCCTTTCAGACCAGCCTTCATACAATCCCGGCAGGCCGCAGCGCGCAGGGGCGGCCTTTCCTGTGCTGCCTGGTGCAGCTTTCCTTTTCTGGTGTGGTGCCCGCAAAGCGCTTGTTTGTTCATGCAACTCAGTCGAATGCTCCACCTGCTGGGGGCCCTGGTTCTGGTGGCCACGATGGTGCTGGTGGGGCGCCTGGCCACCACCGAATGGCAATCGGTGCACAAGGCGTCGGAAAGCTTGCGCTTGCTGGAGCAGCTGCGACGCGGGCTGGTGGCGGTGGAGATGGTGTCGCGCGAACGTGGGCCCACCAACGGTGCGCTGGGCGATGCCTTGCCCATGGCGCAGCCTCGCGCCCAGGCGCTGCAGGAGGCGCGGGCGCGCACTGACCAGGCGTTCGAGGCCCTGCGGCAGGCCGTGGCGGCCGCACCCCGTTCCACCGCCGACGGCATCCATCTGGTGCAAAGCCTTCAGACCGCGCGCAGTGCGCTGGTACAGGCCCGCGCAGATGTGGACCAGGTGCTGGCGCTGCCGCAAGCGCAGCGCTCGGCCGAGGCCATCCGCGACGCTGTGCAGGGCATGGTGGCCGTGGTGCCCCTGCTGTCGCCGGTGACCAACCCACTGGCCAGTGCCGCCCAGCACGCCTACCCCGCACTGGGCGACGATGTGCAGGGCGCGCGCCTGGCCGCAGCGCTGCGCGAATACGCAGGCCTGCTGGGTTCCCATTTCACAGCGGCCTTGGTCAAGGCGCAGCCGTTTTCTGCGGCCGAGCGCCGAGCCATTGACGAGACGCGGGGGCGCATTGCGCAGTTGCGCACGCTGGTAGAGCTGCGGCTGCAGCTGCCGGATGAGGCCCAAGCGGTGTCGCAGGCGTGGAGCACGGTGGAGGCGAGGTACTTTGGCGTGGCGCAGGAGCTGCTGGGCCAGGTGCTGGCGCAGGGCGATGGGGAGGGCCACTACGGCCTGTCGGCCGCCGAGTTCGCGGCCCTGTATGTGCCCGAGATGAACCCCATCCTGGCGCTGCGCGATGCGCTACTGGCCCAGGCCCGCGACCGCGCGCAGCAGGAACACCAGCGCGCGCTGCGGGTGCTGGTCTGGGCGCTGGCGGGCTCCGGGGCGCTGCTGCTGGTGCTGGGCGGCGCGCTGTATGTGATCCAGCACCGCGTGCTGCAGCCCCTGGCCAAGACCACGCGGGCCCTGAAAGCGCTGGCCAACAACGACCTGCAGGCCCCTTTGCCCGTCCCCCTGGCCGACGACGAGATGTCGGCGGTCATCGGTGCGGTGCGCGCGCTGCAGGGCCAGACCCGCCGGCGCCAGGACCTGGAGCGCGAGCGCGACCTGCTCATCGAGCAGCTCAGGGAGCAGTCCGAAACCGACTACCTCACGGGCCTGCCCAACCGCCGTGCCTTCATCACCCAGGCGCGCACCGCCCTGGCGCAAGCCACGCGCTACGGCGTTGACATGGCTGTGCTGGTGCTGGATGTGGACTGGTTCAAGCAGCTCAACGACAGCCTGGGCCACGCTGCGGGCGACAAGGCGCTGCTGGCGGTGGCCGATGTGGTGCGCGCCGAACTGCGCGAGGGCGATCTGGCGGCGCGTTTTGGGGGCGAGGAGTTTGTGCTGCTGCTCAGCCACTGCAACCGGGAGCAGGGCCTGCAGTTTGCCAATCGCCTGCGTGAGAAGGTGGCCGCAGCGCAGGTGATGGGCGTGGCCGACCCCGAGGTGCGCGTGACGGTGAGCCTGGGGATTGCGGACTCGGCCCACGGGGGGTGGGGTCTGGATGCCCTGCTGTCCGCCGCCGATGCGGCGATGTACCAGGCCAAGAATGCGGGGCGTAACCGGGCCGTGGCCGCTTCAGTGTCGCCAGACTGAGCGCCTTGCCCGGCTTTCTGCCTGGCCTGCTCAGTGGTGGTGGATGGCGGCCTGCTGCCGCTGGCGCCACTGCTGATAGCGCGAGCGCTGCAGCGCCAGCAGCTCCACCAGCCCCCAGGCCAGGGCGCACACCAGCATGCCCCGGCCCACGGCCCAGCGATAGGCCTCAGTCCTGCGCAGCGGCCGGTGCATCGTCAAAGGCTCCGTCGCACGCCCATTCATGGGTGCGGGGCAGGTCAAAGCTCAGCCAGCCCCCTTCATCGAACAGCTGATCCAGCAGCCGCTGCAATCCGAGCAATTTCCAGAGCATGGTGCGCCTCTTTCGTAGGGAGGTTGAAGGAAGACCGTGGCGATCTGCAGGGCAAGTTACCGCCGTTGTGTGACGGTTTTGCGTCGGTTCGCATGAACCCAACAGCGGCCCCGCCACGCGCCTGTTTGTCCACCCGGGCGTGCTGGCGGGCGCTATCCTCTTGCGGTGAGTCCTTGCTATCCCTCCTGAAAAACCCCTCTGCACATGCTGCCCGAGCTTCTGGCACTGGAAAAAATCCTGGAGCAGGGCGCGCGCCACCTCGATGTGCAGGTGGTGCGGCAGGTGCAGGTGGCCTCCGGCGAGCGGTTTCCGGTCTACACCGTTGGCGTGGGCAACCCGGCGCTGGATGTGCCTGCGGTGGGCTTTTTTGGCGGCGTGCACGGGCTGGAGCGTATCGGGGCCGAGGTGGTCATCGCCTACCTGCAGAACGTGGTCATGCGCCTTCAATGGGACACCACCCTGCACCGGCAGCTGGAGCAGGTGCGCCTGGTCTTCATGCCCATCGTCAACCCGGGCGGCATGTGGTCGGCCACGCGGGCCAACCCGCGCGGGGTGGACCTGATGCGCAACGCCCCGGTGGACGCCGTGGACCGCGTGCCGCTGTGGGTGGGTGGGCAGCGGGTGAGCGCGGGCCTGCCCTGGTACCGGGGGCGCCTGGGTGACCCCATGGAGGCCGAGAGCCAGGCGCTCTGCGAGGTGGCCACGGCCCAGTTGCTGGCGCGGCCCTTCAGCATGGCGCTGGACTGCCACTCGGGCTTTGGCGTGAAGGACCGGCTGTGGTTTCCGTTTGCGCACACGCGCAAACCCATTGCGCACCTGGCCGAGCTGCATGCGCTGCAAGAGATCTTTTTGCAGGCCCACAGCCACCACCAGTACATCATCGAACCGCAAAGCACGCAGTACCTGGCGCATGGCGACCTGTGGGACCACCTGTACCTGCAAGCCTGCCAGACCCTGCCCACGCACACCTTCCTGCCGCTCACGCTGGAGATGGGCTCGTGGCTGTGGATCAAGAAGAACCCCCGCCAGCTGTTCTCGCGCAACGGCATCTTCAACCCGCTCATCAACCACCGCCAGCAGCGCGTGCTACGGCGGCACCTGTCGCTGCTCGACTTTCTGGCGCGTGCGGCCTGCAGCCATGCACGCTGGGTGCCCGCGCCCGATCAGCGCGCACAACGCCGCGCCGACGCGCTCGCGGCCTGGTACTGAAACGGAGCGCTGCACCATGCGCCAATGGATCCTGCTGCGCGGCCTGACCCGCGAAACCGCCCACTGGGGCGGGCTGGTGGCCGACCTCCAGCAGGCGCTGCCCGGCGATGCCGTGCTGGCCGTGGACCTGCCCGGCAACGGCTGCTGGCACCACAGGCCCTCACCCACCACGGTGCAGGGCATGGTGCATGCCTGCCGCGCCGATCTGGCGGCACGCGGGCTGATGCCGCCCTACCACCTGCTGGCCATGTCACTGGGCGCCATGGTGGCGGTGGAATGGGCGCAGGGGGCGCCGGAGGAGGTCGCCAGTGGCGTGCTGGTCAACACCAGCCTGCGGCCGTTCAGCCCGTTCTACCACCGGCTGCGCCCGCAGAACTACGGCGCCCTGCTGCGCCTGGTGCTGTTGGCCCGCCCGGCCGAAGTGGTGGAGCTGCAGGTGCTGGCGATGACCAGCAACCTGGCCGCAGCGCGCGCCCCGGTGTTGGCGCACTGGGCTGCCGTGCGCAGGCAGCGGCCGGTGTCGGGCCGCAACGCGCTGCGCCAATTGCTGGCCGCCGCGCGCTACCGGGCTCCGGCCACCGCACCGCAGCCCCCCTTGCTGCTGCTGGCCAGCCGCCATGACCAGCTGGTGGCCAGCGCGTGTTCGCAAGCGCTGGCCGCTGCGTGGAACCTGCCGCTGGTCATGCACCCCTTTGCAGGCCACGACCTGCCGCTGGACGACCCGGCCTGGGTGGTGGAGCAGGTGCGGCAGTGGGCAACACGTGGGCCGCACCCCTCGGGCAGCGCGCCGGTTACGGCTGCTTGAACACCACGGCTTCCAGGGCCATGGCGCGGATGCTTTCTGCCGCCGCATCGGCCTGCGCGCGCGTGTCGTAGGGGCCCACGCGCACACGGATGCGCCGCCCCTTGGCACCGTCCAGCTCCTGGCGGAAGGCGGGCAGGCCCTCGTTGAGCAGCCGCGCCTGGGTCTTGCGCGCATTGGCCTCTTCGGCAAACAGGCCCACGTTGATGTAGTAGCCCGCCGCCGTGCCCACGGTGGGCAGCGGTTTGTCGGCAGCGGCAGCGGCCGGTGCCGACGCCGGTGCCTTGGGTTTGGTGGCGGCACTGGCGCGGCTGGCGGCGGCCTCGCGCCGGGGGGCGGGCGTGCTGGTGGCCGAAGCCGCGGGGCTGGGGGTGGCCGATACGCTGGTGGATGCGGCGGGTGTGGCCGTCTTGGCTGGTGCCGGTGCCGACGCGGCCGCCTTGCTGGCAGGGGCTGAAGCAGGCCGTGCTGACGGGGCGGGCTCGGCCGGTGGCGGGACCACCGTGGCGGGCGGCACGTTGGGGGTCGAGGCTTTGGGGGCTGCAGATGCCTTGACTGCTGCGGCTGCCGGTGCCGGGGGCGATGCGGGTGCGGGTGCGAGGCGCGACTCTGCCACAGGGGCTGGTTCGGGGGCTGCTTCTGGCATGGGGGCTGTCGTGGATGCAGCTTGGCCCGTGGCCTTGGCCGGTGAAGCTGGTGTGGTGGTCGAAGCTGCCGTGGCCGCTGCGGTGGCCTGGGCCACGGTCACTGCGGGCTCCAGCGCCAGGGGTTTGGTGTCTGAAGGCGACCAGACCAGGTAGGCGATCAATGCGGCCACGCCCAGCACCACGTTGGCCAGCACCACCATCTGCAGGCGCTTGCGCGAGCTGGCCTGCTTCTCCAGCAGCGCGCAGGCCTCGGGCACAGTGCGCGATGCGGCCAGCGCGCGGGCGATGCGCTTGCGGATGTCGGCATACAAAATGGCATTGCCATACAGCCCCGGCACCGCAAAGGCCAGCACCGCAAACGCGCCCAGCACGCCCAGCTCCACACCCGGCGGCCAGTTCAGAAAAGACCGGCCGATGCCAAACACGATCAGGGCCAGCCCCTCGGCCGCCGCCACATAGACCAGTGCAGCGCCCCAGAGCTGGCGGAACACCATCCAGTTCAGCGTGGCCAGGCAGGCGGCCCAGTTCCAGGTAGTGGTCGTGCGGCCGGTGCTGTCAAAGCGCTCGAAGACGGCCAGGTAGTAGTCGGTGTTGACGGGCCCCAGCGCCAAGCGGGACAGCGCGGTCATGGCGTTGTCGGACGGGGAATCGAGCGACATGGCCGGAATGATGGAGGCGACAGGGTCCGTGTGGTCGAGCATGGGCCGATTCTGTCACGCACCGCCGCGCACGCCACCGGTGTTGGGTGCAAGTCGCTCCGCTGTTGCGGCCCCGCCGCACAGGGGCCCGCCGCCGCGCGCCGACCGCGCCCGCCGCCCGGCAGGTGCGGTGGGCGTGTGGCCGGGGTTTCTATCCTGTTTCAGCGCCGGAATATTGGAAAAATAGGCCGTTTCCGCGCATCCAGTATCGATTGTTTGCTATCAAAAATATAGCATCAAAGCCGCACACACGGCCCCGCTCAGCCGCCCCGCACCATGGCCATGACCTTGGCCGCGTCCAGCGTGGCGGCCTTCTGCTGGATCTGCGGCAGGTACTGCGACTGCATCTGCTTGGCGGGACCCAGCAGGTTCTGGAAGGTATCGCGCAGCATGGCCGTGCTCATCACGCGGCCCCCGGCGTAGTAGCGCTTGGCCACCTGGCCCAGTGCATAGGTGGTGGCAAACGAAAACGCCATGCCCGTGGCCGCACTGCCCAGCCCGCCAATCGTCCGGCCTGCCGCCTTGCCCAGCAGGCCGCCCAGCAGCTTGCGGCCAAACTGCTCCAGGTATTGGGACGTCATGCCCACCCCGGCAGCGGCGATGAACTCCTTGATATGGCCCTGGTCCAGCTCCACCCCATGCGCCTTGCCAATGCCGTACACCATCTTCACCTGCAGCGGGATGATGGCCATGGACGCCCAGGACTGGGGCAGCAGCTCCAGCGCGCCGTTGAGCAGCGCGTAGTTGAGGATGGACTTGTCCAGCTCGGCATCGGCCGGGCCGGGGGGCGTTGTCGTGGCCTGGGTGGCTGCAGGGGTTGGTGCCGCAGCGGCGTAGGCCGCAGCGCCCGCCGCCCCCCAGGGCGTGGCCGAGGGGGCGGATTTTTCCACCACATCCACCAGCGCATCGGCATCGTGCTCAAACGCCGCCGTCTGCTGCGCACCCAGCTGCAGCGCGGCCTTCAGCGCGGCCAGAAACTGCGCCTCCGCCGCTGTCTGCCGCCCATCCACATCACACACGCACACGGCCATCTCGTAAGCCAGCTGGCGGTGGGCCGGGTCGCTCAGCGCAGCGGCAGCGGCCTGCACGCTGGTGCGCGTGAGCAGCACATCCTGGTAGATGCGCGGCAGGTCGGCCATGCCACTGTCGCCCGCCAGCGACTGGGCGATGCGGCGGATCTCCTCGCGCTCGGCATCGTCCTTGGTGCCGTCTGCAAAAGCGGCCAGCAAGGCAATGGTGAGGATGGATTTTTGCTGTTCGATGTTCATGCGGTGCGGGCCCGGTACTAAATGGAAGAAGCGATTCCGCAGAGTGCGCAACGGCGGCGCAGGGCTGCGGGGCTGGGGTTCAGATGCAGTCTAGGCCGCGGGCTTTCAACGCCACAGCGTGTGGGGAATTGCCGGAATCTGGTAACCCTCTGTATCGCGCTCCGTCTGTGGGTCGGGCCGATGCGGGTTTCTCCTTGCGTAGTTGATCGACTGTGCGGCGTTGCCGGGTTTGCATACAGTGGGTGCCTCATTGCAACAAGGAGACACGGCATGCGGCTGGCGGCGACAGGGATGGGGGCGGGCAACTTTGCCCCGATGGAGGAAGCACGATGAACATCGCCCACTTGTTGCGCCGCAGCGCACAGCTCTATCCCGACCAGCCTGCCGTGCTGCACGGCGACCAGCTGCTGTTCACCTACCAGGCGCTGGGCGCCCGCACCGCCGCGCTGGCCGCCTGCCTGCGCGAGCGCCACGGCGTGCTGCCCGGCGACCGCGTGGCCATCTATGCCGCCAATGCGCCGGAGTATCTGGAGGCGCTGCACGCTGTTCTGTGGGCGGGCGCCGTGTCGGTGCCCGTCAACTACAAGCTGCATGCCAAGGAGCTGGCCTATGTGCTGGCCGACTCGGGCGCACGCGTGGTGCTGGTGTCTGAGGCCTTGTTGGCCGCCGCACACGAGGCCGGTGCCGACCCCGCCCACACGCTGGTGCTGGGCTCCGAGGCCTACCAGGCCGCCGTGTCGCACGCCCCCATGCCCGTGTGCGACCGCGCGCCGGACGACCTGGCCTCGCTGTTCTACACCTCGGGCACCACCGGCCGCCCCAAGGGTGTGATGCAGACCCACCGCAACCTGCTGGCCATGACGGCCTGCTACTTCACCGATGTGGACGACGTGCTGCCTGGCGACGCCATGGTCTACGCCGCGCCCATGTCGCACGGCGCGGGCCTGTACAACTACGCCCAGGTGCTGCGCGGCGGCCGGCATGTGGTGCCGCGGTCGGGCGGGTTCGAACCTGCCGAGTTGGTGCAGTTGGCTGCCTGCGTGGGCCAGCTCACCCTGTTTGCCGCGCCCACCATGGTGCACCGCCTGGTGGACCATGTGCGTGCCACGGGCGCCGATGTGAGCGGCTTCAAGACCATCGTCTACGGCGGTGGCCCCATGTACGCCGACGACCTGCGCAACGCCCTGGCCGTGATGGGCAACCGCTTTGTACAAATCTACGGCCAGGGCGAAAGCCCCATGACCATCACCGCCCTGCAGCGCGCCCAGCTGGCCGACCGCAACCACCCCCGCTGGGCCGAGCGCATGGTATCTGTCGGTGTGGCGCAGTCGCTGGTGGAGGTGCGTGTGGTCGATGCCACAGGCCAGCCCCTGCCCCCGGGCGAGACCGGCGAGGTGGTGGTGCGCGGCGATACCGTGATGCCCGGCTACTGGAACAACCCCGAAGCCACGGCGCAGACGCTGCGCGATGGCTGGCTCTACACCGGTGACATGGGTGCGCTGGATGCCGATGGTTTTCTCACGCTCAAGGACCGGTCCAAGGACGTGATCATCTCCGGCGGCAGCAACATCTACCCGCGCGAGGTGGAAGAGGTGCTGCTGCTCCACCCCCAGGTGCGCGAGGTGGCCGTGGTGGGGCAGCGGGATGTGGAATGGGGCGAGGTGCTGGTGGCCTACCTGGTCGCGGGGGAGGGCGGGGCGGTGGCCGATGTGGTGCTGGATGCCCTGTGCACGGATCACATTGCGCGGTTCAAGCGGCCTAAGGAGTACCGATGGGTAGCGGCGCTGCCGAAGAACAGTTATGGGAAGGTGTTGAAGACGGAGCTGCGGGGGATGGGGGCTAACGTCTAGCACTAGAGTCGCTTGAAGGCTGAAGGCTGGAAATCACCCATTCGCTGGATGAGCTAGCGCTCATCTACTAGGCTCGCCCCATAAAGTGCCATTCCATAAGTGAAAAGATGTTCTTTGTCATCTTTCCTTGCCGCGTGCACTCTCTCTAGAACGTCCCTGACATCTTGTCGCACCCGCTTTGCGAATTCATCAGTTTGCACCAGCTTTTCCCAATCCGTGAGCACTTCTTCGTTGAGTGCGGTCTGATAGTTTTCTGTAGTTCGGATGAGTGGTTTGATGTTGATCTCGCCTGACCGACCGTGAGCAATGGTATTTCTGAGGTTCAACAGCTTGTGAACTGTTTGCAATGGGCGCGCACCGTGACCCTCGGGAAAGGAAACGTTTAGCTTTTCAGAGAGCAACTCAAGCTTTGCCATCGGTGGCAGCCTGTCAAGTTCCTCCCAGCACTCGAAGGTTACGTCACCAGCATGATTGAGATAGGCCTCAAAGGCGAACGCGGTTAGCACGGCGCTAGAAAGGAATTGCCACTTAGAAACTTCTGGCCGTTCTATCCCGACGTTAAGCACACATTCTGATGCGTGCCACAACTCGGCATACGTATGTACAGTCCTCTGCTTGGTGACAACAACTGTGCGTGGTTTTGATGCTTCCACTGGTCTTTAACGCCATGCGTTCTACAGAGTTCGAACAGACAAACTATAGCTTTGGCTGGTCAAGTTTGGGACTGTGTGCGCATGTCGTGACTGCATGGTGGTTCGGTACGCCAATTGCTCTCTGAGCCGAAATCTCCCATTCGCTGAGAAAGTAGACTCGCCACCCCTACGGTTAACCCACCCCGCCTACCATCCCCTCTTTGTCCGCAGGAACCCCTCCCATGCCCACTACCCTCAAAATCGATTTCGTCTCCGATGTCTCCTGCCCCTGGTGCATCATCGGCCTCAAGGCGCTGGAGCAGGCGGCGGACCGGCTGCAGGGTGAGGTCGCGCTGGACCTGCATTTCCAGCCGTTCGAGCTGAACCCGCAGATGGCGCCCGAGGGCCAGGACATTGGCGAGCACCTGCAAGAAAAGTACGGCGCCACGCCCGAGCAGAGCCAGAAGAACCGCGAGGCCATCGCGGCGCGCGGGGCGGCGCTGGGGTTTACCTTCAGCATGGACAAGCGCAGCCGCATCTACAACACCTTCGACGCGCACCGGCTGCTGCACTGGGCCGAAGAAAAGGGTCTGCAGCCCGCGCTGAAGAAGGCGCTGTTCAAGGCGTATTTCACCGACGGGCAGGACCCGAGCAACCACGAGGTGCTGGTGCGGGTGGCGGGCGAGGTGGGGCTGGATGTGGCCGAAGCGCGTGCGCTGTTGGCCTCAGACCGCTACGCCGACGAGGTGCGCGAGCGCGAGCAGTTCTATCTGCAAAACGGCATCCATTCGGTGCCCGCCATCATCATCAACGAGCGCCACCTGATCCAGGGTGGGCAGCCGGTAGAGGTGTTTGAGCAGGCGCTGCGGCAAATTGCGGCGCAGGGATGATGCTATATGTTTGATAGCTTATTGGTCATGATGGACGCGCGGTAGGGGTTATTTTTAGCCGTAAAAAAGGGGCCGATGGCCCCTTTTTTGATGGCGAGTCCTGTCCCCGCCCCGCGTTGCCTTACTTGCGCAGCGGGATGGCCGTGGCGCGGTCCACCGGCACGGCGGTCACGCTGTTCTGTGGCGAACCGTCGATGAGCTTTTCGGAGTAGGTCAGGTAGACCAGCGTGTTGCGCGGCGCGTCCACCATGCGCACGATGCGCAGGCGCTTGAAGAGGATGGACATGCGTTCGCTGAACACTTCTTCCTGCTGCTTGAGCGGCGCAGGAACGTGGATGGGGCCGACCTGTCGGCAGGCGATCGATGCCTCGGCGCGGTCTTCGGCCAGGCCCAGCGTGCCCTTGATGCCACCCACGCGGGCGCGCGAGACGTAGCAGGTCACACCCTGCACGGCAGGGTCGTCGTAGGCCTCGACGATGATGTCGTGGTCGCGGCCGATCCACTGGAAGGCGGTGTCCACCGTGCCGATTTTTTCGCCGGACGCTGCTTGTGCCGTGCCAGTCACACCCACCCAGGCGGCGCCAGCGGCCAGGGCCAGCAGCGCCGAGGTGACGGCTTGCTTGAGGGTTGTCACGCGGAGGCCCCGGCTTCGGTGCAGCGCTGGGCCAGATGGGCCAGGGCTTCTTCGACCTGGTCCACCAGCACCAGGCACAGGTCGCCGGGCTGCAGGCGGGCCAGCGCGGTGTCGATGGCGATGAATTCGCCACGGATTTCTTCGATGTGTTTGGTGCGCGATGCGCCGGCCAGGCCTTCGCGCAGCAGGGCCATCACCTCGCCGTCGGCACGGCCGCGCTGGGCGGCGTCCTGGTACAGGATCACGTCGTCAAACGCGGCGCCCAGGATCACGGTCTGGTCTCGGATGTCTTCGTCGCGGCGGTCGCCCGCGCCGCTGATCACCACGCTGCGGCGGTTGCCGGGCAGGGCGTCCACGGCCTGCACCAGGGCGCGCATGGCGTCGGGGTTGTGGCCGTAGTCGGCGATCACGGTGGCGCCCCGGTAGTCCATGATGTTGAAGCGGCCGGGTGCGTTGTCGCTGTCGTTCACAAAGCCCGACAGGCCCCGGCGGATGGTCTGCCAGGGCATGCCCACGCCCCAGGCGGCGGCCACGGCGGCCATGACGTTCTCGACCTGGAAGCCGATCTTGCCGTTGCGGGTGATGGGCACGTCGCGCAGGTGGATGGTCTCGCGCCACGAACCTTCCGAGGCCACGATGGACTCGCCATCCACGTACACCGTGCGGTGGCCCTGGGCGCGGTGCGTGACCATCACGGGGTGGTGGCGGTCGCTCGCAAAGTAGATGACCTTGCCGGGGCAGGCCGAGGCCATGGCGGCCACGATGGGGTCGGCGGCGTTGAGCACGGCGTAGCCCGTGGGGGCCACGTTCTGCACGATCACGCGCTTGAGCACGGCCAGGTCTTCCACCGTGGTGATGTAGTTCAGGCCCAGGTGGTCGCCTGCGCCGATGTTGGTGACCACGGCCACCTGGCAGCGGTCAAAGCCCAGGCCCTCGCGCAGGATGCCGCCACGGGCGGTTTCGAACACGGCGGCGTCCACCTCGGGGTGCAGCAGCACGTTGCGGGCACTCTTGGGGCC
>OGCL01000306.1_pt1 | contig 55444 bp, 42 predicted proteins | sample 1570041 | NCBI WGS metagenome assembly OGCL01 (sample SAMN06266162, study PRJEB24511) | hot springs metagenome | isolation source: Hot spring water | place: South Africa: Limpopo | collected 2015-06-22
GCTTCGCCCTGAGGCTCAGCCCGAAGGGGCGGGCCGCTCCAGCTTCGCTGGAGAGCCTGCGCTGAGCCTGTCGAAGCCGGGGAGACCAGAGCCGTGCGCGGGGGCGTTCCGAGGCGGTACAAGCCACGCTGGCGCGGATGGTCTGTCCGCCCTGAAACCCTGGCTGGCAGGGGCACGGAAAAGCCCGGCGTTCCCGCCCCTCAGAGCAACGCGCGCAGGCGCGCAGCCGCCTGTTCGGGCGTCAGGTCGCGCTGGGGTTCGCCAAGCATCTCGAAGCCAACCATGAACTTGCGGATGGTGGCCGAGCGGAGCAGCGGCGGCAAGAAGTGAGCGTGCAGACGCCAGGCGGGGTGCGGCTGTCCATCGGTTGGGGCCTGGTGGAAGCCCATCGAGTAGGGGAACGCCGTCGCGAAGAGGGCATCGTAGCAGGTCGTCAGTTGTTTCAGAATATCTGCCAGCCCATCGCGCCCGGCCGGATCGAGAGCCGTGAGGGAAGGGACGGGATCGCGGGCAATCACAATCGTCTCGAAGGGCCAGGCGGCCCAGAAGGGCACCAGGGCGACGAAGTGCGCATTCTGGCAGACGAGCCGCTCGTCGCGTTCGAGCTCCAGCGCTAGATAATCGCCCAACAAATCGCGCCCGTGGGCGGTGAAGTAGCGCTGTTGGGAGGCGTGCTCGCGGGCAAACTGCACCGGCAGGAACTCGGTGCCCCAGATCTGGCCATGGGGATGCGGGTTTGACGCGCCCATCATCGCGCCGCGGTTCTCGAAGATCAGCACATGGCGCACCCAGGGCACCGCCCCGAGCTCCTCGTACTGGTCGGTCCAGGTATCTACCACAGCGCGCAGTTCGACGGGGGAGAGTTGTGGCAGGGCCAGGTCGTGGCGTGGCGAGTAACACACCACCCGGCAGATGCCGCGGGCCGGCGCTGCCCGGAGCAGCGGGCTAGCGTCGGCGTAACCGACAACGATCTCATCTGAAAACTCATCGGCAAGAAGCGCAGCAAAATCATTATTAAACACGAAAGTTGTGGTGTACACCGGATTGGTAACTCCGCCCGCGCGGGCATTACCGGGGCAGAGGTAACACGTCGGATCGTAGGCCGGCCGAGTATCGGAAGGAGCCGGGTCTACCTGACCCAGCCAGGGACGTTTCGTGCGGTGGGGCGAGACCACCACCCATTCGTCGATCAACGGATTGTAGCGCCGATGCGGATGATCGTCCAGGTTGAGCATACAGCTCCTCGTACCCTATCCCCGGTGGTTATGGCCCGGTCATCGCTCAACTGCGCCACTTCCGCAGGACAATCTTCGTTCCAACGCCGACCTGGGATTGGATGGAGAAATCGTCCATGAGGCGTTTGGCGCCGGGAAGCCCCATCCCCATCCCCCGCGAGGTCGTGTAGCCGTCCTGCATCACCAGGTCAATATCGGGGATGCCAGGCCCCTGATCCTCACAGACGATCTCGATCCCTTTTCGACCGTGCTTTTCAACCTCGCGGCAGGTGACCGTTCCAGTGCCGGCGTAGAGGTAGATATTCCGCGCCAGTTCACTCACGGCGGTGGCGATCCGCGCCTGGTCAATCGCGCTGAAGCCCAGGGTCCTGGCCATGTCGCGAGCCATCGTGCGGGCAATAACGATATCGAGGTCGCTGCGGATGACCGCTGATTTAGGCTGCCCCATCGCCGCTCTCCGCGGTAAGCCGCTGCAGCACGCTCAGCCCCTTTTCAAGGTTCAGGGCGGTAATCACGCGTGGCAGCTCGAGTCCGAGTTCGACGAGCGTAATGGCGACTGCGGGCTGCAAGCCCGTGATAACGACGCGGCTGCCCATCAAGCCGGCCATAGCGGCGATATCGGCAACAAGCCGCCCGATGAAGCTATCCACGAGATCCAGCGCCGTGAGATCGATAATCACCCCTTTTGCGCGGGTATCGTGGATCTTCTGCAACAGATCATCTTTGAACTGGACGGCTGAAGCGTCGTGCAGGTTTACCTGGATCGAGGCGATTAAGATGTCGCCGATTTTCAGGATAGGAATACGAAGACTTTCCACTCGATCCTCTCTGGCGCAGGGGCGCTGCACATGCTGTGGTAGCTGCCTGGCTGGGCCGGTCAGGATGAGTGCCTGGACCGGTAGCAGGGCCATTCTACCCGAGGACCGTTACGATACCGAACACAACGGCGCCAGCGAGGAGCGGAACGCTCAGATTATCGGTGCCAGCGGGGGAGAAGGCCTCGGCGACTGCGGCGATCGCTGCGCCGATGAGCGCGGCGGCCACGGCGGTGCCGGAGGCGAGGGGCGGAGTGAGAGGGCCGAGGGCCGAGCCTGGCACGAGGACGAGGGTCAGGAACATCGCGATCGCCGAGGCGATGAGCATCGCCACCGACCCCTCCCACGAGCGTGTGCCGCCGGCTACGTTATAACGATGCTGGCCGAAGCGTTTACCGATGATCGCCGCCATCGAGTCGCCCCAGGTCATGGCCATGGTGCCAGCGGCGGCAATGTACCCCTTATCATCAGGCGAGTTGGTGCGCCAGAAGGCCAGGAAGAGCAGCGTGATTGACAGCGCGAAGTAGACCGTCCCAGGCGAACTATCGGGAGCGTCCATCGACTCGAGCACCTTGTAGCGCCACAGGATATAATTGATCAGGATGAACGAGGCGAAGGGGATGATCCCGATGTACCAGGTGTCGAACAGGGCCAGAACGCCAAAGACCCACATCCCTGCGCCAATATGGACGATCTTGCGGGTGAAATCCTGCGGGTAGCCGCGCCACCGGCGGATCACCTCAGCCAGAACGAGCAACCCGGTCGCGTAGGCGTAGGAGGCCCCCAGCCCGATCCAGTCCTGCGTTGTCATAGTCAGTCCGGCAATCATTGGCGGAAATTGGCGCTATTCTAAAGCCGGCCGGGGGATACGTCAATCCGGGGGGGGCCATGTTTACCCTTCTCCCGGGAGCGCGGGCAGCGTGTTCGCATTCAGGCCATTGCGGGCGGGACGCTCGGGCAGCCGGCGTGGCGCCGCGCCCAACACGTGAACAGATACGGGGAGGATTGTCCGCGTTTGCGAGAGGGTCTGGTGACGCGCCTCTGAGGACTGCTATGACGACAACACGTGTGCTCCTGGCCGATGACCACGCCGTGGTGCGCTCCGGCATTGCCAATGCCATCGCCGACCTGCCCGGCATCGTCGTGGTCGGAGAGGTCGGTGACGGTCCGGCGTTGCATGCTGCCCTGGCCGAGTTGCAACCGGACTGTTTGCTCCTCGACATCACCATGCCCGGGTTTGAGCCTATCGCCGATATTGGCATGATCCGGATGCGTTATCCAGGGTTGAAGATACTGGTGGTGAGCGCCTACGATGATGATGTGTATGTGCAAGGGCTGCTTGGCGCCGGCGTAAACGGGTATCATTTGAAGGATCAACCGTTGAGCGATCTCCGACTGGCCGTGCAGCGTGTGCTGGCTGGTGAGCGTTGGATTTGCAGCCCGCTGGTGGACAAGCTGATCCGGCTGCACGAACAACCTGCGCCGGCCCTTACGGCCCGGCAGCGCGAACTGCTGGGCTACCTCGAGGAAGGTCTCGACAACGTTGCCATCGCGCGGCGCAGCGGCCTCAGCGTCAAGACAGTCGAGAACCACCTGACGCGGCTCTACCGGCACCTGGGGGTGCAGAGTCGCCTGGAGGCGGTGCGCTACATCCACCAGCATCCGGGTCTCCTCGGGCGCTCCGGCGCGGTTCCCCGAAAGGACCTCGAAGCGGCAGCTTTTTCCCGGCACGCTCTGCTGATCGTGGACGACAGCGTGCGCTACCGTACCCAGTTGCGCCGGATGGTGGCCCGGGCCTACCCGGGTCTCACTGTCTATGAGGCCGATACGATTAATGCTGCCCTGCACATAGCGCGTGTCGCTGCCCCGGGCCTGGCAATGGTTGATGTGGTGCTGGGCGATGAAAGTGGCATCGAGTGCGCCCGACAATTGCATGCCGCAGCGCCTGCTATGCGGATCGTGCTCTTCAGCGCCTACCCCGACCGTGAGTTCCATCGCCAGGGGTTGCAGGCTGGCGCCGTGGCGTTCCTCGATAAGAAGGATCTCGATGCGGCTGCTCTGCGCGAGTTGATCGATGATGCCCTGGTGTGACCATCGGGGAAACCGGGGTTCCCCATTCACCTCCCTGTGAAATAAACCTACTTGCTGTACCGCAAAGAAACGCCACCAACTCCCCGGGTAGTGGTTTGTCAACCAGGTTGTGATGGATCGTTTTTTGTGGGGAGGGCGTAGCCCTCCCCCGCCCCCTCCCGCCACGTTCATCACAATTATCGTGGCAGACCACTAGGGGAAAACCCCCAACCGCGATCAGGGTATCCACTCCGCGCGCAAGGGGGGATCAGGGTTGAGCCCGGCCCATCCGCGCCATATACTCACATCATCACAGGCGTCCGAGCCTGTTATCAGGCGATCCAGACGCTACGCAGGCGATGAAAGGAGGTTCGCGCAGGGAAAACTTCGCGCGTGAACGGGGTGCGCGCTGCGCGCGCACGGAGTGACAATTCACACACTGTCTGGGAGGACACTATGCGGTACAAAGGTGTAGCCTGGCTCTTCGCGTTGCTTGCGAGTCTGATCCTCGCTGCCTGTGGGCAGCAAACCCCCTCCGCTCCGGCTGGTGGAGCCACCACGCAGCCCGCCGAGCAACAACTGGCAGTCGGTATCGTGCTGCCGACCCGTGACGAACCCCGCTGGATTCAGGACGAAACCCGTTTCAAAGAGGCTCTAAATCAGGCTGGTTACCAGGTGGAGATCCTGTTTAGCCAGGGCGACTCGGCCCGTGAGAAGGCCAATGTGGAGTCGCTGATCACCAAAGGGATCAAGGTGCTGGTAATCTGTCCTCACGATGGCACGGCCGCCGCGGCCGCCGCCGACGCTGCCCGCGCTGCCGGCGTGCGGGTGATCTCCTACGACCGCCTGATCCGCGAAACCGAGGCGGTTGACTACTACGTTACCTTCGATAGCTTCGCTGTCGGGGCCCAGCAGGCCCAGTTCCTGGTAGATAACGCTACCGGCACCGGCAATCCTCTCTATCTCTACGCCGGCGCGGCTTCCGACAATAACGCCTTCATTTTCTTCGAGGGCGCCTGGAGTGTGCTCCAACCCAAAATTGCCGACGGCACCTTTGTGGTGAAGAACTCCAGCGAAGCCGTGGCGCTTTCCAGCAAGGCCAATCTGACACGCGATGAGCAGGCGCGCATTATTGGCCAGATTACGACTAACTGGGACTTCAACACCGCCAAGACGCTCGCCGAGTCTAACCTCACCGCTGCTACTGCGGCTGATAAGGGAACCGTGTTCATCCTGGCGCCTAATGACGGCACCGCCCGCGCCATCGCCGATGTCTTTGCCGCCGATCCCGATGTCACGCAGTTCTTCGTCACCGGTCAGGATGCCGAAAAGGCGTCGGTGCAGTACATCATTGATGGAAGGCAGTCGATGACGGTCTTCAAGGATGTCCGCGTCCTGGTCAATGACGCGATTAACGCGAGTATCGCGCTTCTGAAGGGCGAGAGCCCGGAGTCTCGCGGCGCGTATAACAATGGCAAGATCGACGTGCCGGCCATTCAGTCGCCGGTGGTGACGGTCGATCGCGCAAACGTTAAAGCGGTGTTGATCGACTCGGGGTACTACCAGGCCAGCGATTTCACCGGATTGTAGCAGTCGCTGCATATCTGCCGGGCGGGAACGCCGATGGTGCGCCCTGAAGCGTTCCCGCTCCCCGCAGGCGCGATGCAGCCCGGCGCCGTCCCCATCACTCCACCCATTCCCAGAACACGCTGCCCCGAGGACCCCGACGCCGGCAGTCGCCTGAAGCGCACCTGGACATCTTGAGGAGCTGGCGGTTGTATGAGCACACCTATTCTGGAGATGAAGGGCATCACCAAGGAGTTTCCCGGTGTGAAGGCCCTGAACAATGTCAGTTTTCGCGTTGCCACCGGCGAGATCCACTGCCTGGTGGGAGAAAATGGCGCGGGGAAGTCAACGCTGATGAAGGTGCTCAGTGGAGTGTATCCCTACGGCACCTATCAGGGAGATATTCTCCTGGATGGTACGGTCCAGCGGTTTCGTGGCATCCGCGACAGCGAGCGGGCCGGGATCGCCATTATCTACCAGGAACTGGCGCTCGTGCCCGAATTAAGCGTCTACGAGAACATCTTTCTCGGTAATGAGATCCGCAACGGCCCGGTGATCGACTGGAACGAGACGATCAAACGTGCCAGCGACGTACTTGGCCGGGTGCGGCTGAATGTCAATCCTGAGACGAAGGTTAAGGAACTCGGGGTCGGCAAACAACAACTGGTCGAGATTGCGCGGGCGCTGAGCCGCGACGTGCGCCTCCTCATTCTCGATGAGCCGACGGCGGCGCTGAACGAAGATGACAGCGCTAATCTGCTGGAACTGCTGCGCGGGCTGCGTAGCCAGGGGGTGACCTGCATTCTGATCTCCCACAAATTGCGCGAGGTCATCGCCATCGCCGATCGAGTTACCGTGCTGCGTGATGGTCAGACGATCTGTACCCTCGATGCACACAGGGGTGAGGTTTCTGAGCCGGTGCTGATCAAACACATGGTGGGGCGCGAAATCGACAACATTTACCCACCGCGCGCAAGGCAGGAATCTGGCGCGGTGACGCTGGAGGTGCGCGACTGGAGCGCCTACAGCCCGGCGCTGGGTCGCCAGATCCTGCGCGATGTCAATCTGAAGGTGCGGCGTGGCGAGATCGTCGGGATTGCCGGATTGATGGGGTCCGGGCGCACCGAACTGGCCCTGAGCCTGTTCGGGAATCCGCTGCATTACCGCATCAGCGGCGAGATGTGGTTCAAGGGCCAGCGGCGCACCTTTCGCGCGCCTGAGGAGGCGATCAGAGCCGGTGTTGCCTATGTGACCGAAGATCGCAAGGGCAATGGCCTGATTCTGATCCAGGATATCAAACAGAATATCACGCTCGCCAATCTGCGCGCAATCGCCCGACGGGGTGTGGTTGACGCCAATGCCGAGGTGCGGGTGGCAACCGATTACAAAACCTCGCTCAACATCAAGACACCGAGCGTTGAGCAGCGAGTATCAAACCTCAGTGGAGGGAACCAGCAGAAGGTGTGTCTCGGCAAATGGCTGTTTGTCAAACCCGACTTGCTCATTCTCGACGAACCGACCCGTGGCATTGACGTGGGCGCGAAGTACGAGATCTATACGCTCATGAACCAGCTTGTGGAGCAGGGTATGAGCATTGTGATGATCTCATCGGAACTGCCGGAAGTGCTGGGGATGAGCGACCGGGTCTACGTGATGGCTTCTGGAAGGATTGCCGGTGAGTTGCCAATCGCGGAAGCGACGCCGGAAGCCGTGATGGCCCTGGCAACCAATTGAGTTGAGGAGGGCGGGATGCTCACCGAGAATGTGCAGACAAAGAAGTCGGCATCCTTTGCGCAGAGCCTGCAAAAGGTGCTGCGTGAGAACATCCGCGATTATGGGATGTTCATCGCTCTGTTCGTGATTATGCTGATCTTTGCGTTCACGACGGGTGGGGTTTTTCTTTCCTCGCGAAACCTGAGCAATTTGCTGAATCAGACCGGCTACATCGCGGTCCTGGCGATTGGAATGACCCTGGTGATTGTGATCCGGCACATTGACCTGTCGGTGGGCTTTCTCGCCGGCTTTATGGGCGCCGTTGCGGCTATTGCTCTGGTACAATGGGGCCTGCCGACGATCGTGGTTGTACCCATGGTGCTACTCCTGGGTCTGCTCGCCGGCCTGATCACGGCCTTTCCTGTGGCGCAACTGGGCATCCCTTCCTTCGTTGCCTCACTGGCTGGCTGGTTGATCTACCGTGGCCTGTTGCAACTGGTTACCGAAGGCACGGGTACCATCATTATTCCCAACCAGTCATTCAATGCCATTGGTAATGGCTTTATCCCTGACCTGCCGGGCCTCACCTGGTTGTTTCCTGGCATGCACAAATTGACTCTGCTCCTGGGCATCCTTGCCGTGGTACTCTTCGTGCTGAACGAAATCAACGCTCGCCGCCGGAAACTGGCCTATGGCTTTGAAGTGCTCCCTATGGAGATCTTCCTCCTCAAATTGGGCTTCATCGCCCTTCTGGTGGGAGGAATTACCTGGGTGCTCGCGGGCTACAATGGGCTGTCGTGGACGGTGGTGATTGTGCTGACGGTGCTGGGGATCTACCACTTCGTAACCGCGCAGACAGTGCTCGGCCGGCATATCTATGCTGTGGGGGGCAATCCCGAGGCCGCAGAGTTGAGTGGCATCAGTGTCAAGCGGATCGTCTTTATCGTGTTTGGCTCGATGGGTATGCTGTCGGCGCTTTCGGGGATCCTCTTCGCCTCGCGGTTGCAATCGGCGACGACCACCGCCGGTACGTTGTTCGAGCTGGATGCGATTGCTGCAGCCTATGTTGGGGGCGTCTCTGCCGCCGGCGGCGTCGGGCGGGTAACCGGCTCGCTGATTGGCGCGCTGGTGATGACTTCACTGACCAGCGGGATGAACCTGATGGGTGTGGGCATCGCCTATCAATACATCGTGCGCGGTATTGTGCTGGCAGCCGCAGTGATCTTTGATGTTTCCACGCGCCGGGCGGCCAGGTAATGATCGATTCAGATCGGTATCTGTGCCGCGTCGCGTATCGCACTGGTCCGGCCCGGTGGCGTCATACGAACCGCGCAGCGCCTTCCCTGTCACCGGGGCTCGGAACCTCTCTCCACAACTCGGTTGTTTCCAGGGAGGGCTGCTCCCTCCCTGGCCCTCCCCTGGCAGGGGAGGCTGGGAGGTAGGGCGGAACGCGCCAGGCGCGCCACAGCGAGGGGAGAGGTTCGACAGGATTACCGCAGATGGGAAACCCGGTTTCCTCTGGCGGTTGCGCCGCACACTCCAGGAATGAACAGCGACTCTCCTGAGAGGGGGTAGCCCTCCCAGACCCTCCCGGTGCAGAGGGTTTGCCACTCCGGCAGGCAGGGCGTCATCTATGCGCGTGACCAGGGTATGGACAAGCGGGCCACTCGAATAGGGCTGGGTCAGCGCCAGGCGCGCAGCGTTGCCCGATTGTCGCGGCAGTCGTGGCGCGCTCTGGCGAGTCGGCAGGAGATTATCATCCTTGCCTGTCTGGTGGTGGCCGCCCTGGTGATCGGCCTGTGGAATCCGAATTTCTATCAGGCTACCAACCTGCTCAACCTGGCCCGCGGGGTCTCGTGGTTCGCCGTCGCCGCCCTTGGCGTCAGTATGGTGATCCTGGTGGGGGGCATTGATCTCTCTGTCGGGGCGGTGATGGCGCTGGCCGGGGTGCTCTGCGCCTCCGCACTGCACGCGGGTCTGCCTGTGCCACTGGCCATCCTCGCCGGGGTGGCGGGCGGTCTGGGTGTGGGGTTCCTCAACGGTGTGCTGGTGGCGCGCCTGGGTCTGCCGCCCTTCATCGTCACGCTCGGTACAATGGGTCTTGTCCGCGGGGTTACGGTCGGTATCACCAACGGGGCTCCTCTGCGCGATCTGCCGCCGCACTTTCGCGCTCTGGGTCAGCACGATCTCTACCTCGGACCGCTCAGTGTGCCCCTCTCGCTGGTCATTATGGCGCTGCTGGCAGTGCTGGTGAGTCTCCTGCTTGATCGCACCATCCTGGGACGCTACATCTACACCGTTGGCCGCGACGAACAGGCGCTGCGGCTGGTTGGTGTGCCTTCCGCAAGCGTCAAGATTACCGTCTATGTCCTCAGCGGAGTGCTGGCGGCCTGCAGTGGCGTGTTGATGACGGCCTGGTTGGGTGTAGCGGCCCCCACAGCAGCCGAGGGCTACGAATTGGAAATTATCGCCGCTGCGGTCATCGGCGGCGCCAGTCTCTTCGGCGGCGAGGGAGGGGTGCTGGGCGTGGTGCTTGGAACAACGCTTATGCTCGTGGTGCGGAACGGCTTTGTTTTCCTTGGCCTGCCGACCTATTTGCAGAGCGGCGCTATCGGCGCCATGATTCTTACCGTGGTGCTGATTGATCACCTCTGGCGCAGGCGCCTGGCCCGGGGGTAGGCTGGGGCCAGACGCGATTCGGTGGAGGAAAGCGCAATGCGTGGAATCACCCTCCTGCTCCTGCTGCTAGTGGTGGTCGCGTGCGGAGCGCCGGCTGCGCCACTGCGCCAACGGATGACGCTAGCCTGGGTCAGTAAGAGCCTGGGCAATCCTGTTTTCGACCACGGCCGCAATGGCGCCCTGGCTCGCGCGCGCGAGTTGAGCGCCGCCGGTCCCTACACGGTCGAGGTGATCGCCACCGGGTCGGCGTCGGCCGATGCCGTCGAGCAGACGCGCGTGCTCGATGATCTGATCGCCCGCCGTGTTGATGGTATCGCCGTGTCGTGCAACGATCCCATCGCATGTACCGAACCAATCAACCGGGCCGTGGCGGCCGGTATTCCAGTGATGACCTGGGATAGTGACGCGCCAGAAAGTCAGCGCTTTACCTTTCTGAGCATTGACAACTACGCAGCAGGACGGGTTGCCGGGGAACTGCTGGCCCGGGCGATTGATGGGTCGGGCAAGGTCGCCGTGCTTACCGGCGTGCCCGGGGCCCTGAATCTCGAGCAACGGGTGCGCGGCTTCCGTGATACCCTGGCCGCCTACCCGGATATCACGATTGTGGCTGAGGTGACCAGCAACGAGGACATCAGCCGTGGCGTCCAGGGAGTCGAAGATGTTATGCAGGCACATCGCGACCTGCGGGGCTGGTTCTTTGCCGGAATGTGGCCGCTTTTTGCCGATCGCGGCGCTATGCCGCTCTGGGAACAAGCCGCCCGCACGGGTCGGGTCAAAACGGTCTCCTTTGATACGCTTCCGTTCCAGCTCGAGTTGCTGCGCGACGGCTATCTTACCGCACTGATCGGGCAGCACTACTGGGGGTGGGGCTATGATTCGGTGCAAACCCTCTATGATCGTGTGGCGCACCGCACTGTCTTTCCGCCATTTATTGATACTGGCATGGATATTGTTACCATCAATAATGTTGAGGCGATGATCCGTGCCTGGGAAACCAATGACTTCACCGCGCCCCTGCCTCCGCCTTGATATAACGCTACGTTGCGCGGACGGCGCCCGGCGCGGATCCGCGGCGGGCGCAGGCCCCCGTGGATCTGCCTGCCAACGGGGCGCCTGCGGAGGGGCAAGGTCCTCCCAGACGTCCCTGCGCCGGCGCTGCGGGTAAAGAACCAGAGAGAGGCAAAGGTGGCCGATGTGGGCAATGATAGCGATCCTCTGTTGTATGTGAGCGGCCTGACCCGCACCTTCGGGACGCTGGCGGCCCTGAGTCGAGTAAGTTTTTACGTACACGCCGGTGAGATCGTAGGGTTGGTCGGGCGTTCGGGCGCGGGCAAATCGGTGCTGGCGCAGATACTCGGCGGCACCCTTGCCCCGAGCGCAGGCGAAGTCCTGCTGGACGGACGGCGTCTGCGCTGGCCGTTCAGCCAGCGTCGCCTTGGCGTCGCCCTGATACCCCAGCGCACCATTCTGGCAGAGCGCCTGGATGTTACCGCCAATATCTTCCTTGGCTGCGAACGTGGCTGGCCCACGGGCCTGGGCTGGCTACGGGTACCCGATCGTGTCCGGATGGAACAACAGGCAGCCGCGGTACTTGCCGAACTCGAGGTGAACCTGGACGATCTGCGTACTCCGGTAAAGCAGTTGACGAGTGAGCAGCGCCAGATGATTGCCCTTGCGCGCGCGCTGGTCGCCCCGGCGCGCCTGGTGATCCTCGATGAGCCGGGGGCGTTGCTGAGCTACAGCTACCAGCAACGCTTGCTCGCGCTCGTTCGCTCCTGGCAGCAGCGCGGTACCGCGGTGATCTTTGTGACTGGTAGCCTCGACCACATCTTTGCGATAACTGACCGGGTGCTGGTGCTCAATGAGGGCCGCATCGCCCTCGACACCCGTACCGACAGCACGACTCGCGAAGAGGTGGTGGCGGCCCAGATTGGCCACGATGAGCGCCGACAGTTGACACCGATCATCTGGGCGCTGGAAAGCTACTATCAGGCGCGCGAGCAGGCCGAACGCCTGCGCTTGCAGCAGCGTCGCCTGGAAGAGGACCTCGCGGCTCAGGGGAGCCTGAACCAGCAACTGGTTACACAGCTTGCCCGACAGGTACACTCGCTCGATCAGGCCAATCAGGCCCTGCAGGACGCCCAGCGGCGCCTGTTTTCCCAGCGCGAAGAAGAACGCAAGCACCTTGCCCGCGAGTTGCACGACCAGGTCATCCAGGATCTCCTGAGCGTCAACTTTCAATTGGAAGAACTGGAGGGCGCCGCTCTCGACAGCGCCGACCGCGAAGCTCTCGCTGCTGAGCTTGCCGAAGCTCGTGCGAGTGTGCGCGCCTTGATTGACGATGTTCGGCGCATCTGTGGCGCGCTGCGTCCACCAACCATTGACAGCCTCGGGCTTGGCGCGGCGCTCCAGTCCTATGCCCGCGATTGGAGCGCGCGAACCGGCATCGCCGTGCACCTGCAGGTTGGGCCGGAGGTGGGGCGGTTGCCCGAGGCTATCGAGTTGTCAATTTTTCGCATTGTCCAGGAAGGGTTGGCAAACATCCGCAAACACGCGCAGGCGCGCACAGCCTGGATCACCCTGGCCGCAGTCTCGCCCCGCGCCGTGGCCGTGACCATCGAGGACGATGGACGTGGCCTCCCCGGCCATGTCGATCTGGCCGTCCTCGCCCGCCAGGGGCACTACGGGTTGCTCGGTATTAGCGAACGGATCGCGTTGCTTCAAGGCCGTTTACGTCTGACCAATGGGGCCCGTGGTGGCCTGCGAATTGACGTGGAGATCCCGCACCCGCGGGTGACGCCAGCAGGTTAATTGTGCTATACTTATCTTGCAAAACCCCCGCACGCTGGGAGACAATCTACAGATGCAGCCTTGACCGCGCACAGGAGGGTGTAGGAGGATGCAGCGCTCTCAGACCTGCCCGGCTCCCCTGACCGGGGGAGGATTTGGATGGATAGCGCCCACAAACAACGCCTGTTGAACCGCCTCAAAACCATCGAAGGGCACGTGCGCGGCGTGCGGCGCATGGTTGAAGCTGAGGCTTACTGCATTGACCTGCTCAATCAGACCCGCGCCATTCGCTCGGCCCTGGCCACACTCGACACGTTGATCCTGGAACAGCATCTGCGCGCCTGCCTCACGACGGCTATTCAGAGCGAGAACGCCGCCGAGCGGGAGCGCGTACTCGGCGAGTTGCTCCAGGCTTTCAAGGCCCTTCAGGAACAGACTCCAGGTACAGAAAGGGGGTAAGATGCAGACCGACAAATACCTCGTCCCCGGCGTATCCTGCCAGCATTGCGTCGCCGCCGTAACCTCCGAGGTGCGCAAGCTCAACGGCGTGTCGTCCGTGGTGGTGGATCTGGGCAGCAAGCTGGTGACTGTCGAGCACGATCCCGGGGTGAGCACCGAGGCGATTGTCGCGGCGATCAAAGAGGCCGGCTACGACGAGGTGCGCCCCGTCGCGTAGGGCTGTGATGCCGTTTCGATCCCGCGACGGGGCAAACGGGTTTCCTCACCCGCGCTGAGCGCGCCGAATCCCGCCCCTCCCGGCTGGAATTGGGAGGCGCTGGTTGGTCCTCACCCCCTCCCCCTCTCCGGTTTCGCTGGAGAGCCTGCGCTGAGCCTGTCGAAGCGGGGAGACCAGAGCCGTGCGTTGGGGCGTTCCAATGCGGTACAAGCCACGTTGGCGCGGCGGGATCAGGCTGCTCCCGCCCCCCTCTCCACCGTAGGTGGAGAGGGGGGATGGGGGGGTGAGGACCAGCAGCGCATCAGGACGCTCCACCATACGGGTGAGCGCAGCCTGCCCGGATAAGCATCACTGTGTCGTTGTGCGGCGCAGCCGCATAAGAGGAACGAAGCTATGCCCGACCAGCAGATCAACCTCCCTGTCACCGGCATGACCTGCGCCTCCTGCGTGCGCCGGGTCGAGAAGGCGCTGGCGAAGTTGCCCGGCGTCCACCAGGTGCAGGTAAACCTTGCCACCGAGCAGGCCAGTGTGCACTTTGACCCGGCCAGCGTGGCGCCCCAACAATTGCAGGCTGCGGTCGAGCAGGCTGGCTATGGCGTCGTCACCGAGCGCATCGAATTGCCGATCACCGGCATGACCTGCGCCTCTTGCTCGGCCCGGGTGGAGAAGGCGTTGAAACGGACCCCCGGCGTGCTCGACGCCAGCGTGAACCTGGCCGCCGAGCGGGCCAGTGTGGTCTTCTCACCGGCCACAGTGGGCTACGCCGAGTTGCGCGCCGCGGTGGCGCAAGCCGGCTACGGGGTGATTGCTCCGGCTGAGGGCGCCGCCCCTGAGGACGTGGAGGCCGCCGCCCGCGCCGCGGAATTGAGGCGTAAACGGCAGCAGTTGCTCGTCGGCGTGGCGCTGGGGTTGCCCCTCTTCCTTCTCTCAATGGCCCGCGACTTCGGCTTCATCGCGCCGTGGCTCTTTGGCCGCGCCCTCGAAGCCCGCCAGATGATGGAACAGGCGATGGGCCCGGGCGCGGAGATGGGCCATGCCTATCCTGCGTTCTACGACCTGTGGAACTGGATCTTCCTCGTCCTCGCCACGCCGGTACAGTTCTTCAGCGGGCGCGATTTCTACGTCAACGCCTGGAAGGCCCTCAAGGCTCGCACGGCGAATATGGATACGCTCATCGCCATGGGCTCCTCGGCGGCGTACTTCTACAGTGTCGGGCTGATGCTGCGAGGCGCTTCTGGCCACGTCTACTTCGAGACCGCGGCGCTGATCATCACGCTCATTCTGGTGGGCAAGTACCTCGAGTCGCGGGCAAAGAGCCAGACCAGCGCGGCGATCAAGACCCTTATGGGCCTCCAGCCCAGAACGGCGCGGGTGATCCGTGGCGGCCAGGAGGTTGATGTGCCCGTGGCCGAGGTGCGGGCCGGCGAGATCGTCGTGGTGCGTCCCGGCGAGAAGATCCCCGTGGATGGGGTATTGTTGAGCGGCGCCTCCAGTGTGGACGAGAGCCTGGTCACCGGGGAGAGTCTGCCGGTGGAGAAGCAGCCGGGTGATACGCTGATCGGCGCCACCCTGAACCGCAGCGGCAGTTTCCAGATGCGGGCCACCCGCGTGGGCAAGGAGACCGCCCTGGCTCAGATTATCCGCCTGGTGCAGGAGGCTCAGGGTAGCCGGGCGCCGGTGCAGCGCCTGGTGGACCGGGTTGCGGGAGTGTTTGTCCCGGTGGTGATTGCTATCGCCACGCTGACCTTTCTCGCCTGGTTTTTCATCGGCGACGTGGGCTTCACTCGCGCGCTGCTCTTCGCCGTGGCCGTGCTGGTGATTGCCTGCCCGTGCGCCCTGGGCCTGGCGACCCCTACGGCGATTATGGTCGGTACCGGCGTGGGCGCGGAACGGGGCATCCTGATTAAGAATGCCGAGAGCCTGGAACGGGCGGCCCATATCCAGACCGTGGTGCTCGATAAGACCGGGACGATCACCGAGGGCCGTCCGGCCGTAACCGACGTGGTGGCGCTTAGCCCGGTTCCCGCCGCGCAGCCCTTGCTGGCGCCGGCAAGCGGCGCAGGCTCGGGTGAGGGTGAACTGCTCCAGGCCGGGGAGGGAGCGCTGGATACCCTCACCGGCCCGCCCCTGGCAGACGGCATGACCGCGCTGGCGCCAGGGTCGGGAGTCACAGGGCCATCCGAAGGCGCTATGGAAGAGCGTTTGCTCTGGTTGGCGGCCTCGGCGGAGAGCCGCTCTGAGCACCCGCTGGGCGAAGCGATCACGCGGGCGGCGCAGGAGCGTGGGTGGACGCTGGCGCGCCCGGAGCGCTTCAACGCCATCGCCGGAGCGGGCATCGAGGCCGGTGTTGCGGGGCAGGCGGTGCTGGTGGGCACACCCCGGCTCATGGCCGAACGGGGTGTGGCGCTGGACGAACTGGCCGCCGAGGTTGAGCGCCTGCAAGCCGCGGGCAAGACGGCCATGGTGGTTGCCGCCGATGGTGTGGCGCTGGGGGTGATTGCCGTAGCCGACACGGTGCGGCCCACCTCGGCGGAGGCGATCGCCGGGCTGCGCAGCCAGGGTATTGACGTGGCGATGCTCACCGGCGACAATGCCCGCACTGCCGCGGCGATTGCCGCTCAGGTCGGCGTGAGCCGCATCCTGGCCGAGGTGCGGCCCGAAGACAAGGCCGCCGAGGTACAGCGGCTTCAGGAGGAGGGCCGGGTCGTAGCCATGGTCGGCGACGGCATCAACGACGCGCCGGCCCTGGCCCGCGCCGACGTGGGCATCGCCATTGGCACCGGCGCCGATGTGGCCATGGAGACTGCCGATATTACGCTGATGCGTGGTGACCTGGGCGGAGTGCCGCAGGCTATCGCCTTGAGCCGGGCGACCATGCGCACCATTCGCTGGAACCTGTTCTGGGCCTTTTTCTACAACGTGCTGCTGATCCCGGTGGCCGCTGGCGCGCTCTACCCCTTCACCGGCTGGCAGCTCAGCCCCATTCTGGCCGCTGGCGCTATGGCCTTCAGCTCGGTCTTCGTCGTGAGTAACTCGCTCCGCTTGAAAAAAAGGTAACAGGGTGTCAAGCACCCCCAGCACTGATTGGAGGGAGGGGAACCCGGGGTTCCCCTCGCCCCTGCCTGTGGGTGTGCGGCGCAGCCGCATTGACGACTGATATGAATATGGGGAAACCGGGTTTCCCCACCTGCGGTGAGCCTGTCGAACCGCACCCCTGCCTATGGGGGTGCCAGCCGCTCCCAACAGCGGTTGGGACATGGGGAAACCGGGTTTCCCCAACCCCCTCCCTGAGGGGAAAGCGGGTTTCCCCATCCCCCTGCCTGGGAGGAGGCGCCCGGTTCCCTCCCCCAGCAAGGGAGGGGCAGGGAGTGGGTGGAGTGCTACGAGACTGTAACCTGACTCACTCTCCCCCGTCCGCCCACGTTAGATACTCGTCCAGCGGGCCGTTAAAGTAGACGTGGACCACCTGGTTGAAGGTGATGCGGCTTACGGCGTCCCAGACCTCCTGATCGTCCTTGCTGTGAACCACGAGCATACCCCGCTCGGGGGCATACTCGTCCTCGCCGGGGGGGATGACAAAGGCGAGCCACTCGCCAGGGTAGCGCGCCTCCACCGCGGCGATGAGTTCGGTGCGTCCCCGTTCCACCATCCCGGTGTAGGGGCAGCCACAGCTACAGTCGGGGCCGCAACTGCTATGGTCGCCGGTGCCGCACGAGGGAGTGATGCCGCCGTGCTCGGCGCTGGTGAGGTTGATCATGACTGGCATAGTCATGATTGTATACCAGCGGCGTGTGAGGCGCAAGCGACCCGAACGAACGTGATCTTGCGGGGAAACCGGATTTCTCGGTACCCCCGCCCGCAGGCTGGCCAGCCCTCCCCTGCGGTCACCGCACCTCACGGAGTGTGAGCTTCCAGCCAGTGCGTTCGGTAAAAGCCCGTGCCTCCGCAGCGATGGACTCCGCCGATGCCGTGCCCTGCACCTTCACCACCACCTCGCGACCGGCGGCCTGAAGGGCTGGTGCGCCGATGGGGCTGAGGCCGGGCGGCAGGGCCTCGCGCGCTGCCTGCATCAGCGCTTCCTGGTGCGGCTGCGGCCAGAGTCGCACCGTCCAGCCGATGTACGTGGCCAGCTCGGCCAATTGCCCGGCGTACCTGGCCCGGGCTGCCTCGGGGAAGTGGAAGCGTAAGGTCACCACCAGGCTGGCCTGGTCGGCGCTGGCCTTGTAGCAGCCGCTCTCCGGCCCGAACCAGCTTCGGGCGGTGTTGAGGGCGAAGTTGAGTTCGCTGGGCGGCGTGCCGGGCGGCGGGGCGAAGCTCTCACCTTCGACGAGGGTGGTCGGTGGCTCTCCCAGCCCTGGCGCGCGGATCAGCAGGCGCAACCCCGTCCGGGCCTGAAAGGCGGCTTCGGCGGCGGCCACGGCTTGCGGATCGGCGGCGCCGGTGCAGCGCACTTCCACCCGCCCCTCGGCAGCGTAGATCGCCGGGGCGCGCTCCGCTGCCAGCCCCGTGGGCAGGGCTGCCAGCGCCGCCGCGGCAAGCTGGCCCTGGTGAGGCTGGGGCCAGACCTGTACTTCGACCCCTGTTTCGGCGGCGATCTGCGCGAGAGCTTCCGCGTCGCGGGCAGCGGCGATGACCGGGAAGAAGTAGCGCAGCGTCACCGCGCCGCTGTCGGGGTCCACACTGCGCTGGTAGAGGTCGGGCGCGTGGCCGAGGTATCGGTCAACGACCGCCAGGATGCGGTTCATATCAGGGCGCGGGCTGGCGCGGCGCGGGCCACCGGCGGCCTGGACGCGGCGCACCTCTGCGGGGGCGAGCAGGCGCCACAGGCCCGGCGCGTGGGGAAGCGGCGCAAAGTAGGGGCTACCGGCTTCGAGGAGCGCCTCCAGCGCAGTTTCATCGGCCAGTGTGGCCGTCTCGCCGTGCCAGGCCCGCGCCAGTTCGCGCACGCTCAACGCCTGCACCCCGCTGCCGTCGCGCAGGGTTTCCCAGAGCCGTTCCAGGCCCTCCGCGGCGAGCGGCGCGCCAGCGCCAATCGGCGCAACTGGCGCGGTCCGCGGCGGAGGCGCAACGACGCGCCGGCCACCCCGCGGCGCCGCTTCCAGCGACAGCGTCTGCCCGTCGCGGGGCGTCAGCACCGTCGTCAGCCCGCTCAGCCGCGCCGCCAGCGCCGCCCGCGCCTCGGCATCACCGTGAACCAGGGCCACCGTTCGCGGTTGCAGGGCGCGCACCAGCCCCGCCAGTTCATCGCCATCGGCGTGGGCGCTCAGGCTGTAGCGGCCCACCTGGCAGGCTACTGGCAGCTCGCGCCCGTTGAGCGTCAGCCGGCGCGCCTCGGGGGGCGCACTGGCAAGGTCGAGCAGTCGGCGCCCGGGGGCCTCATCGTCCAGGTAGCCGCTGAAGAAAATCGCCGCCCGCGCATCACCGGCCAGTCGTTCGGCGTACCAGACCGATGGACCGCCGGTGAGCATACCCGACGAGGCGATGATCGCCGCGGGGGGGCCGGCCAGCAGACGCTCGCGCTGCTGGGGTGTCTCGACCGGCTGCACGGTGTTGCCGAAGAATGGCTTGCCCCCGTTGAGCAGGTGGCGGCGCAGGGCCGGCGCCAGCGCGTCGGGAAAGGCGGCGTAGGCGGCGCACACCGAGCGTACCAGCCCGTCTACGCCGATGGGGAAGGGGGGAATGTGCCCGTCGCGCTGGGCGGCGCGCAGAATGAGAATAACCTCCTGGGCGCGCCCCAGGGCGAAGGCGGGGATGAGGCAGTGCCCGCCGCGGGCGATCACCTCGGCCACCGCTTCGGCCAGCCGGCGCTCTTCCTGGGCGCGGTTGGGGTGCAGGCGAGCGCCGTAGGTACTCTCCAGCACCAGCAGATCAGGGTAACGCGGCGCCGGTATGGCAGCGCCCGGGATGGTGCGCTGCGGAGTGACACTCACATCGCCGGAGATCACCAGCCGCCCGTCGTCGGCCTCGAAGCCCAGGCTGACCGCCCCGGCGATGTGGCCCGCACGCCGGGCATGGACGACGATACCGGGCAACTCAGGCAGGCTCTGGGCCTCCGGCGCGAGCGGGCGCAAGCGGTGCAGGGTGGCGGCCACCAGCGCCTCGTCATAGAGCGGCAGTTCCAGTTCCTCGGCGGCGCGCCGGGCCATCACTCGCACCGCGTCGCCCAGCATGACCTCCATCAGGCGCATCGTCGCTGGCGTGGCGTAAATCGGCGCTGTCGGGAAGCGATCGGCGACAAGGGGCAGCGCGCCGATGTGGTCGGCGTGCGCGTGGGTGATCAGGATCGCATCCAGGCGTATCCCGGCGAGGGCCGCCAGGTCCGGCAGCCGGTCGGCGCTGTCCATACGCACGCCAGCGTCCACCAGGAAGCGCCGGTCTCCCAGGGTCACGAGCTGACACGTGGCGCCAACACCACCTGCTCCGCCCAGGAATTGGATATCCATCGTTTCACCGGGCGTCTATGCGGTTGTGCCGCACAATGACAACAGGGAGGGGAAGGGGGAAACCCGGTTTCCCCGAGTTTTATACCAATTACCGTTGATGATGCCGCATTGCCTGAAGCGATTTCAGGCGTTGTGCTGCCCAGCGTGGCAATCCACAATCCAAAATCTAAAATCCAAAATGGTATTAGCGGATCACCTCGACCCCGCCCATGTAGGGCCGCAGCACCTCTGGCACGACGATGCTGCCGTCCTCCTGCTGGTAATTCTCCATAATCGCGATAATTGTGCGCGGCAGCCCCAGGCCCGAACCGTTGAGCGTATGCAAAAACTCCGGCTTTGCGCCCGGTTCGGGGCGGTAGCGCAGATTGGCGCGTCGGGCCTGGAACGCTTCCACATTTGAGCACGAGCTAACTTCCAGCCACTCGCCTTGCCCCGGCGCCCAGACCTCGATATCGTAGGTCTTTGCCGACCCGAAGCCCAGGTCACCGGTGCAGAGCAAGCGGGTGCGGAAGGGCAACCCGAGCAGCCGGCAACACTCCTCGGCATCGCGGCGCAGCTTCTCCAGGGCGGCGTAACTCTGCTCGGGCTTCTCGAACATATACATTTCGACCTTGTCGAACTGATGGCCGCGCTTGATGCCGCGCACATCGCGCCCGGCGCTCATCTGTTCCTTGCGGAAGCACGGCGTGTAGGCCACGTGGTAGATCGGCAACTGCGAGGCCTCCAGGATCTCATCGGCATAGATACCGGTGATGGGCACCTCGGCTGTCGGCACCAGCCAGAGACCCGACTCCTCATCGCGGTAGAGATTGTCGCGGAACTTGGGTAACTGACCCGAACCCCAGAGAACGTGTTCCCTGACCACGAACGGCGTATAGACCTCTTCGTACCCCTGGCGCAGATGCAGGTCGAGCAGCCACTGGATGGTGGCCCGCTGGAGGCGCGCCCCCAGCCCGCGCATCACGTAGAAGCGCGAGCCGGCCAGCTTCACCCCCTGCTCAAAACTAATGATCCCCAGAGCTTCGGCCAGATCCCAGTGGGGCTTCGCGAAAGGCGGCGTGCGCGGCTCACCCTCCTGGTAGACAACCGGATTATCGCTGTCGTCCCTGCCGTCGGGCACATCGGGATGGGGCAGGTTGCGGATCTCCAGCATCGCCGCCCACTGCTCCTCCTCGACCCGCGCCACCTCGTGATCAAGGGCGCTGATCCGGTCGCCGACCTCGCGCATTGCGGCGATCTGCGCAGCCCGCTCAGCCTCGTTCTGCATGCGCCCGATCTCCTTCGAGACCGCATTGCGTCGGGCCTTCAGATCCTCCACCTCGCGCAGCAGGGCGCGCCGACGCTCGTCGAACGCCAGCACCCGGTCCACGACCGCTCCATCAATGTCGAAGCGGGCGAGTTGCTGTTTGACATACTCTGGATTTTCACGGAGTAGCTTGATGTCCAGCATGGTCAGGACTCCTTGTACAGGCGCCATGCGCAGGCTGCGCGACGCCGCGGCGGCTTTCCCGGGAGAGCACTGCCCTTCCAACCCCTCCCATCCAGCAGCGAGGTTACTTTCGACCCAGTTGGTTCATCGCCCGCATCAGTTCGACCAGGGAGACCCCTTCCAGTTCGTCCGCGTTCAACCCCTTGAACAGGCGGGTCAACTGGGCGCGCTGCGCGGGATCGGGCACACGATAGGCGGCAAAGAACACCCGGTCGCCTTCACGCACGAAAAAAGTGGCATAGGGTCCGCCGCCACGATCAAGGGCGGCATTGACGGCCCGCAGCACCAGAGGGTGGGTGACCGGGATCATATCCTCACGGGTTTCCCAACCGGTGAGCGTCTCGTCTTCCGCTTCAGTCTCCTCCTCAACGGGTGGATTGGCGCCCAATCGTCGCTGCGGCGGGGGCGGGAGGTCCGGCGGCAACTGGCCAACTCGTGAGGGAAAGTTGCCCCAGGCCCGGTTGAGCATATAGGCCGCGATGCCTATCGCCAGCAGACCGGCCACCACGATGATCGCAATTGTCAGGAGATCCATAGGCGGCGCTCCTGTATATGCTCAGTAATCCCGTCGCCTGCCGCGATGGGGCTTCGTCGCGCAACGACAGGAATGCGCATGGATGGTTTCCCGGGAGGGCTGCGCCCTCCCCACACCCTTCCCACAGGCAGGGGCGTGGGGAAACCCGGTTTCCCTATATGTTCACATCAGCGTATAGCTCCAACTCACCGGCTTTCCCTCGCGGTAAGGCATGACCCCGTGAAACTGGCGCGGATCGTCGCTGAAGACCAGGGGCAGGAAGTACGGATCGCCGGGCCAGAGGGGCAGTTCGCCGCGCAGTAGTCGTTCGACCGGCACCCACTCCAGGCTCCCCTCGGCATTGGCCGCAGGCGGATCGCCGCGAAAGCGGGGAATAAGAAAGATAAAGCCCAGCCAGTCTTCACCCTGCTTTCCGAAGCCGGGCCAGCTTATCGTCCCGCGCAGGACGAGTTCCAGCGCCTCGATCCCCGCCTCCTCACGCAACTCGCGGCGCATACCGCTCACCACGTCTTCGTGCGGCTCGAGTTTACCGCCCAGGCCATTATACTTGCCGAGGTGTTGATCCTCCGCGCGCGCGTTACGATGGACCAGCAGCACCGAGGCGCGATCAGGCGAGAGGACATAGCCCAGGGTGGCGATAATGGGTGTGTATGGCATAGGTTTCCCGAGCGACTGTGCTACACAACCGGGGAGGGGGGTGGGAAAACCCGGGTTTCCCTATGTTTTACCACGGCCCGTAGAGACCCCGGGCGCCCTGATGGTATTCCTCGAGGCGGCGGAGGCTGCCCGGCTCGGTATTTACCGGCAGATCGCGCTGGCGGAAAAAGCGCGCGTCCACAATCTCCAGATCGTAGGCCGGCGGGCGCGCCTGGCTCAACGGCTCACAGACGAACACGGCCACGTAGTTGATCATCCCCTCACTAACGGCTCGATACAGACCGAGCAGTTCGAGCGGGCGGGTCTCACAGCCAGCCTCCTCGCGCACCTCACGGACGATAGCGGTAACCAGGGTCTCGCTCCGTCCCAACCCACCCCCGGGCAACGACCACGGGTAGCGCCCGCCCCGATGGCGCACCAGCAGCACCTCGTCGCCACGGACGACCAGGGCGCGTACCCCGACCTCGGTGGGTCGGGTGAGCTGGCGCAGACCGGCGCGAACGAAGATGATGACGTTATACGCGAGCGACAAACCGCCTTCGCGCAGGCTGGCCTTCCAGATGTGCATAGAGCAAAACACCCCCGTCCTCCCATGGAAGGACGAGGGTCGTGCCTCGCTGTTCGACGCGCCTCCCGTGGATCACGGCCAGGGGTCAACCCCGGGTATGGGCTGGCGCGGCGGGCAGCAGGGCCAGGTGCCGGGCGCGCTTGATGGCCACCGACAGGCGCCGCTGCATCTTCGCTGTTACGCCCGTGCGCCGCCGGGGAAGGATCTTGCCCTGCGCCGTCACGTACTTCTGGAGGCGCTTGACGTCCTTGTAATCGGGCACGATGCCCAGCTTCGTAAACTCACACTCGCGGCGGCGGCCACGTCCACCGCCTTTTACCGTTCGAGACCGGCTCATATACTGTCGCGCTCCTTGGATCCGTATGGACCAGACCAGACAAACCGGGGTTCAGTATACCACATGTGCGGGTTGTCCACCACTCTTCAGCGCTGTTCGGCGGCAGCTACGGCGCCGCCTGTTGGCACAGGTTTTGCTGTTGCGCTAAAGGGGTCAAACCGTGGTATGTCCATAAGCCATAACAGCTATCGGTATCAGCCATCTTATCCGTCTCGCCATCTGCATAATATGAGGACCAACCAGCGCATCCCAACGCCATAGCGCCCGTCGACGCTCATACGTTCTGTCCGCCCCTGAACCCCTGCCCGGCGGGGTGTGGGGAGACCTGGTTCCCCACGGCTTACAGCGCCGGGTAGCGCGTGTGCCAGTCAGTGAGGCGCTGGTAGGCGTCGCCGACCCGCAACAGGGTGGCTTCGTCGAAGGGGCGACCGATCAACTGCAAACCCACGGGCAGCCCTTGACTGAAGCCGCAGGGCACCACCAGGCTGGGTACGCCAGCGAGGTTGATCGGCAGGGTGCATACGTCACTCAGGTACATGGCGATCGGGTTATCGAGTTTCTCGCCCACCTTGAAGGCGACCGTGGGGGAGGTGGGAGCGGCGATCACATCCACGTGGGCGAAGGCGGCGTCGAAATCGCGCTTGATCAGCGTGCGCACCTGCTGGGCGCGCTTGTAGTAGGCGTCGTAGTAGCCCGCCGAGAGAGCGTAGGTGCCCAGCATAATCCGTCGGCGCACCTCGGGGCCGAAGCGGCGACCTCGCGTCAACTCGATCTCGTCCCACATGCTCTCACCCGGCTCGCGCGGGCCGTAGCGCACCCCGTCGAAGCGCGCCAGGTTGGCGCTGGCCTCCGCCGGGGCGATAATGTAGTAGGCGGGCAGGGCGTAGCGCGTATGGGGCAGCGAGAGTTCCACCACCTCGGCGCCCTGCGCCCGCAGCACAGCAATGGCCTCGCGGGTGGCCTGCTCGACCCCCGGCTCCATGCCCTCGACGAAGTACTCGCCGGGCACGCCGATGCGCAGCCCGCGCACCTCGCCGCTGAGCGCGGCGCAGTAGTCGGCGACCGGCACGGGGGCGCTGGTGCCGTCGCGGGGGTCGTGCCCGGCAATAACCTGCATCAGCAAGGCCAGATCCTCGACCGTTCGCGCGAAGGGGCCGATCTGGTCGAGTGAGGAGCCGTAGGCCACCAGACCGAAGCGGCTCACGCGCCCGTAGGTGGGCTTGAGGCCACTGACGCCGCAGAGCGCCGCTGGCTGGCGGATCGACCCGCCGGTGTCGGTACCCAGACTGGCCGGCGCCATCAGCGCCGCCACGGCGGCTGCGCTGCCACCGCTGCTGCCACCGGGCACGCGCTCGAGATCCCAGGGGTTGCGGGTGATGTGAAAGGCGCTGGTCTCGGTGCTGGAACCCATGGCAAACTCGTCGCAGTTGAGTTTGCCCAGGCTGATTGCCCCGGCGGCCTTGAGCCGGCTGACCACTGTAGCGTCGTAGGGTGGCACAAACGTTTCCAGGATGGCCGAGCCGCAGGTGGTGCGGACGCCGTTGGTGCAGATCACGTCCTTGATCGCCAGCGGTATGCCGTGGAGTGGACCGGAGTCGGGGCGGCGGGTGGCATCGGCGGCGCGGGCTTCGGCCAGGGCCTGTTCGCCGGTAAGAGTGATGAAGGCGCGCACCCGGGGCTCCACGGCCTGGATGCGCGCCAGCAGCGCCTCGGTCAGCTCGTATGAACTGAGCGTGCCGGCAGCCAGAGCAGCCCTCGCTGCCGCGACGGTCAGGGTGTGCAGGTCGGTCATCGGCCCTCCGTTATGCGGATCGGCACCGGACGTGCCGGAGAGGTATTACCTTATTATACCGCGATGAGGGCGGAGTTCTGGGGAGCGCGCCCGGAGGAGGGTGTGGGAGGGCTGCGCCCTCCCAGGAACAACCGGTTTTCATTATCCAAAGTGCCCGCTCAGGTAGGCCTCAGTGCGCGGATCAGTCGGATTGGTAAAGAGCCTGGCCGTGGGTCCAAACTCCACCAGTTGCCCGGCGCGCGTTTGGGAGTCCATCAGCATAAACGCGGTATAATCGGAGACCCGCGCTGCCTGCTGCATGTTGTGGGTAACGATAACGATCGTAAAACTACCCCGTAGATCGGCAATCAATTCCTCGATCTTCAGAGTCGAGATCGGGTCGAGGGCCGAGCATGGCTCGTCCATCAGCACCACTTCCGGTTCAACGGCGATGGTGCGGGCGATGCACAGGCGCTGTTGCTGACCGCCGGAGAGCGAGGTGCCGGTCGCGTTCAGGCGATCCTTCACCTCGTCCCACAGAGCGGCCCGCCGGAGCGCCCACTCGACGCGTTCCTTGATGCGCTTGCTGTTGCGCTCGCCAAGCACCCGCAGCCCGTAGGCGACGTTATCGAAGACCGACTTGGCAAACGGGTTGGGCCGCTGGAAGACCATTCCCACGCGCCGCCGCAGCAGGATCGGGTCAACCTCATCCCCGTAGATCGATTCGCCGTCAATCGTGAGCAACCCCTCGGCGCGAGCGCCGGGCGTCTTGTCATGCATGCGGTTGATCGCCCGGAGCAGGGTAGATTTGCCGCACCCCGAGGGGCCGATCAGCGCGGTAACCTCACCCTGGGGAATGGCGAGGTTGATCTTGTCGAGCGCCTTGAACGACCCGTAGTAGAAATTGAAGTTGACAGCCTCGATTTTAGTCTTGCCGACGCCCTCGCGGGCCCGCGCGCGCGCCGCTGCCGTTGCGGCAAAACCGCCTGCCAGGGGTAACGACCTGGTTCGTGGCTCACTCATAGCTTCGACTCCATGCGGATTCGCCGCGCTCCGCGGGAATGCATAGATTTCCCGGGAGGACGTAGCCCTCACAAACTCTCCCCACCAGGAGAGGTATGGTGAAACCGGGTTTTCCCTCCTGTAAGATCAGCCCACCCTTCCAGTGATGTAATCCTCGGTGCGAGGATCTTTCGGGTTAGAAAAGATCTGCTCAGTAGGACCTTCTTCCACCAGTACGCCGATAGGGATATCATCGGTCTTTTCTACCATAAACACGGCGGTGCGATCGGAGATGCGCGCCGCCTGCTGCATGTTGTGGGTCACAATCACGATGGTGTACCGCTGGCGGAGGCTGAGTAGCAGTTCCTCGATCTTAAGGGTAGAGATCGGGTCGAGGGCCGAGCATGGCTCGTCGAACAGGATGACGTCGGGTTCGACGGCGATGGTGCGGGCGATACTCAGGCGTTGCTGCTGGCCGCCGGAGAGAGCCATGCCCGAGAGTTCCAGCTTATCTTTGACCTCGTCCCAGAGGTTGGCGTCACGGAGCGCCTTTTCCACGCGCGCGTCAAGCTCGGCTTTGTTCTTCACACCACCGAGGCGCAGACCAACGGCGACGTTCTCGTAGATGTTGCGCGTGCGCAGAGCGATCGGCAACTGGAAGACCATGCCGATTTTGCGCCGTACCAGCGTCGGATCGACACCCGGCGCGTAGATGTTGATGTCATCGAGCTTGACCTCGCCCTCCGCGTGGGCGTAGGGGATAAGCTCGTGCATACGGTTCAAGCAACGCAGCACGGTGCTCTTGCCGCAGCCTGAAGGGCCGATCAGGGCCAGGATCTGGTTCGGTCGCACGTCCAGATCAAGCGCCTGCACGGCCAGGCGCTTGCCGTAGAAGGGCTTGAGGCCCCGTACAGTCATGCTGTGGGCGGTCTGCGTTGCTGATCGGGGTGGCGTTGCAACGGCCATGGTGTGATCACCTCTTGATGCGCGCAGTCGTAGCGCGTACCAGCAGATTGATGCCGAGCACGAGCATCATCAGCACGAAGGCTGTGCCCCAGGCAAGCTGGTTTTCGGCAGGGAAGGGCGACTCGATGTACTTGTAGGTCAGAATGGGCAACGCCGCCATCGGGGCGAACATGTTGAAACTCAGATTGCTGTTGCCCTGGATGGTCAGCAGCAGCGGCGCTGTTTCTCCCGCGCCGCGCGCGAAGGCCAGCAGCGCGCCGGTAACAATCCCTGTCAGGGCGGTTGGCACGACGACGGTGAGGGTACTGTACCACATCGGAGCGCCCATAGCCATAGCCGCTTCGCGCACCGCGTTGGGCACGAGTTTGAGGATCTCCTCGGTCGTGCGGGCAATCGTCGGCACCATCAGAAAGGTCAGGGCGATTGCTCCGGCGATGCCAGAGTAGGTGCCCATCTGTTTGACGATCAGGGTGAAACCAACCACACCGATCACAATCGAGGGGGCGCCGCTGAGCACGTCGCTACAGAAGCGAATAAAGGTATTCAATGGCGTGTCGGGGTATTCGGCCAGAAAGATCCCGGCCAGCACCCCGATGGGCAGGGAGAACAGGAGAGCGGTGATCGTCACCATCAGGGTGCCGACGATACCGTGCAGCACGCCGCCCCGCGCCTGCACCTGGAAGAGGTCCCCCTCTTCCATTCCCTCGACGGGCAACCCGGTGATGGGGTCAACCCCAACCGGCACCGGCGGGCGGTAGGTCTGGGTGAAGAAGTCCCGGTTCAAGGCCCCGCCGCCGATGATGAGCACGTAGGCGATAATCAGGACCAGCGGCACGATGGCAATCGCCGTGGCGACGATCGTACAGCCGCGCAGCGCTTTGTCAATCCGGCTGCGCTGAGCATAGGTCAGCATATTGGTCTCAAGACTCATACCTTTTCTCCCGCCGGTCCGCGTGAAGTTTGCCATACCAGATAACGGGCGATCAGGTTCAGAATAAGGGTAATGCCAAAGAGGGCCAGGGCCAGTCCGATCAGCGAGCTTTCGTGCAGCGGAATCTGGGCATTGGGCAGTTCGCTGGCTATCAGGGCCGCTGCGGTGGTGGCCGGCGCAAAGAGCGATTGCTCGATGCGGGTGCTGTTGCCGATGAGCATGGTCGCGGCCATGGTCTCGCCCAGCGCCCGTCCCAGCCCGAGCATGATCCCGCCGACAATTCCGGCGCGGGCATAGGGGACCACCGCGCCCCAGATCACTTCCCAGCGGGTCGCGCCGAGGGAAAACATCGCTTCTCGCTGGTGACTGGGCACCGCCTGCAACACGTCGCGGGTGATGGCCGAAACGGTAGGCAGGATCATAATCGCCAGAATGGTGCCGGTAATTGCCAGACCGCGGCTCACCGCCACCGGCCCGGCCAGCCAGGGCACGTACTGGCCCACCGTGTTTGCGATAGGGTTGGCCACCCAGTCGTTGAACCAGTTCGCAAACACCGCCACGCCCCAGAGGCCGTAGATCACCGACGGGATGGCGGCCAGCAGTTCCACCATAACCCCGAGGGGTTGGCGCAGGCGCAGCGGGCACAACTCGGAGAGAAAGATCCCGATGGCTACCCCGGTGGGCGCCGCCAGGATCAGAGCGATCAGCGACGAGAGCAAGGTGCCGCGAATGGCCGGCCAGGCGCCGAAGCTGACCGGGTAGAGCTCAGTCTCAATCGGGTTCCAGTCGGTGCCCCAGAGGAAACTCCAGCCGTACTCGGCACGAACCCCGGCCGAGCCGTTGTATGTCACGATCCCGACCGCTACCACCAGGCCGATGATCATCAGGGCGAAGAGCAGGGTCAACAGCCAGAAAAACACATCGCCGTGCCGGGTCCGTCGTGCCCAGCGGCTACTCGCAGTGATACGAGGTACGGCTTTCACTTCCGCCATTGGTCATACTCCCTGATGTGAACATACGGGGAAACCGGGTTTCCCCACCTGCGGTGAGCCCGTCGAACCGCACCCCTGCCGGTGGGGGCGCCAGCCGCTCCCAACCGCGGTTGGGGAATGGGGAACCCGGGTTTCCCCACCTGCGGTGAGCCTGTCGAACCGCACCCCTCCCTGCGGGGAGGAGCCCGGTTCCCTCCCCCAGCGGGAGGGGGCGGCCCTCCCAAAGAATACCCTATGTTTATCGCGGCGTTGTGCGGCCCGCGTATGGAACCCGACGAACATATGGGGAGATTGAAGAGCGAATACAAAGACGTGATGCGGCGCTTGCCGCCGCACCACGTCGTCACGTCAAGCCGAAGCTTCAGCGGGCCGGGCCATCAAAGACGCGCTGCCCATCAACCGTGATGCTCTGCAGCGACTGGATCGCCCGCACGCGCAGCGAGGCGGGCAGAGGGGCGTAGCCCAGGCGCGTGGCCGCGCCGGTGCCTTCCGTGAGACACCAGTAGAGGAAGTCGGTCAGCGCCTGCGCTTTGGCAGCATCCTTGTAGGTGTTCTGGCGCACCAGGATGTAGGTGAAACCGGCGATCGGGTAGGCGTTGGGGTTGGGGGAGTTGGTGATCGAGGCCACCAGGTTGGCCGGGATCGGCACGCCGTCTGCGGCAGCCGAGGTTGCCTCCAGCGACGCGGGGACAAAGTTCCCCGAGGCGTTCTGCACGGGCGGCAGGGGCAGGCGGTTGGCCGTGGCAAACACCTGCTCCACGTAGCCGATCGCGCCGCGGGTGTTCCTCACCGTGCCGGCCACACCGGGGTTGCCCGGGGCGCCCACACCCACCGGCCAGCGCACCGTTGTGCCCGAACCCACCCGGCTACGCCAGTCGCTACTCACCTTGCTCAGATAGTCGGTCCAGATCGAGGTAGTACCGGAGCTGTCGGAGCGGTACACCACCGTAATGCGCAGGTTGGGCAGGCGCACATTCGGGTTCGCCGCAGCGATACGCGGGTCGTTCCAGTTGGTAATGGCGCCCAGATAGATGCCCGCCAGGATTTCCGGGTTGAAGCGTAGATCGGTGACGCCCGGGATATTATAGGTCGGCACCACCGCGCCGATCACCATCGGGATGTGGAGGGCATCGGGGGCCTCGGTCTGCACGCGCGAGGCAGCGATGGCCGCGTCCGTACCGCCAAAGTCCGTCAGATAGGCGATGAAGTCACGAATACCCTGGCCCGAACCTACGCCCTGATAGCTGATGGCAACGCTAGGCACGACCTGCTTGTAGGTCTCGATCCAGGCCCCGTAGAGCGGCAGAGGGAAGGTTGCGCCCGACCCCTTCAAGGTCGCCTGGACCTGGCGAGGCGCCCAGCTCTGGGCATAGACGGGGCTGCTCACAACTGCGACCAGTGACACAATGACGAGCACCATTGCGAAAACGCGAACGATCGTGGTCCGTGTCATACCGTCTTCTCCCTCCTTCAGTTGAGCCTCGGTGGATCACGAGCATTTGTTGGTAGACAGTTCGTATCTTAATGGAGCCGTGTTAAGCTCCAGGAAAGTAAAGGTTAAGTGATTGTAAAGTCGCGGTGACAATTCTCGGGCTCTTCAAACTGAGCCACTGCTGCGGGAGGGCGCAGCTTGAAGCTTATTCGGGTTCATCAACCGCGTCGAAGCGGTACCCGACACCCCGGACAGTCTGAATGTAACGCGGGCGCGCCGGGTCCTGTTCGATCTTTTCGCGAAGCCAGCGGATGTGCACGTCAACGGTGCGGCTGTCGCCGGCGAACTCGGTGCCCCAGACCCGTTCGAGCAGCAGGTCGCGCGTCAGGGCAATGCCCCGGTTGCGGATGAGGCAGGTCAGCAGGTCGAACTCCTTCTGCGCCAGGCTCAGTTCGGCGCCGTCGCGCCAGGCCCGCCGGCTGCTCGTGTCTACCTTGATGCCCCCGGCGATCAGCACCTCGCGCCCTGTGATCCGCGGATGGGCCTCGCTGCGCCGCAGAATCGCGCGTAAGCGCGCCAGGAACTCCCCCAGGCTGAAGGGTTTGGTAATGTAATCGTCCGCACCCAGTTCCAGACCGGCGATGCGATCGACCTCGTCCTGTCGCGCCGTAAGCATAATCACGGGAATGTCGCTCTCCTGACGCAGGATGCGGCATACCGAGAAGCCATCAAGACGCGGAAGCATGATATCCAGCACGATCAGATCCGGATTGTGCCGGCGCGCCAGGTCCAGCCCTTCAACACCATCGATCGCCTGTATAACCGTGTAGCCTTCGCGCTCGAGGTTGTAGCGCAGGGTCTCGGCGAAGGTCACCTCATCCTCAACCAGCAGAATGGTGGGCATAGGCGCTGTCTCGCCGCCGGGAAAGCGACACGTTGCGCGGACTTCCGGGCCTCTCCGAGGAACTGTCAGGTGAACGGGGCCTTGCCGGGAACCGGGGCCAGAGCGAAAAACCCTTCGTTTCCGGTCGCCGCCTCCAGATCAGGGATGGAGCAGACAGGGCAAAGAACTTTTCACTCCAGCGCGTGTTTCAGCTATCCTACCGACCTTATATTAAAAAATTGTAAAATTTTATTTAAAAGTTTATCAAGCTACGGTTAACCGGAGACTCGCGCCTTAGCATCCGCTGCGCGTCCCTTCTAGCCCCGAAGCGGACACCTGTAAGCCCCGGTCTGGTGATACCTGCGGTTTGTTTTCAACGTAATGCCGATAGCGTATAATGATGCTCGGTTGAGCGGAAGCCACGCGATCCCGTGGTTCAGATCCGCGTAATAATCCGGTCCTCACTTCTATGCCTTCACGGTTCCGGGCGCCGCTTGCGTGGAGCTTCGTGATTTTAGATTTTGGATTGCCACGCTGGGCGGCACAACGCCTGAAACCGCTTCAAGCAATGCGGCATCATCAACGGTAATAGGGTCTGCAAAGCCCGCCTGCGCGGGCTATCGCAGGCCCGGCATTCGGCAGCCTGTCGGTGTACCTGAAGCAAGCCTGATTACCGGATGCGCTTATGAAACTCCTGGTCCACTCTTCACTTCAGCGCAAACTGGTTGTGGCCTTCGTTATGGTGCTCCTGATCCCCACTCTTACCCTCTCGATTTTCCATCTGGTGAAGGTGCGCGCGCTCTTGTTTGAGCGGACCAGCCTCGAGTACCAGCAGCGCGCCTCGCGTCACGCGGCTGTCACTGAGGCCCTGGTGGCAAGCGCGGTGACGGATCTGCTGGCTGTTGCCCGCTCACCGTCTTTGCTCTACTATCTGGACAACCTCCCTGTCTCGGGAGATCCGCCGGCGGCGGATCTTGCCGCTTTTTTGCAGCAGGCTCGCAATCCTTATCAGGCGCTGTGTGTGTTCGCCCTGGCGGCTGCCGAACGAGTCTGTGCGCGCTCTGCTGGCGACAGTTCCGCCTGGAGGCTAATGGTCGAGCCGACGCCGGAAAGCGTGGTCCTTGCGGCGCGCGAAGCGATGGCCGGAGCAGGCACGATGGACCACCAGCGTGTCACTCTCGCGCCGATCGCCTCCTCGAGATCAGATGACCCCCTGCTCTCGCTGATCACACTAGTAATGGACGACCCCGGCAAGCCGGTTGTTGTAACGCTGGAGTTGCCGGTGCAGGCGCTCTTCAAGGCGCTGATCGTATCTGAAGTCGGGGTGAGTACCGCTATTGTTAATGCGACCGGAACCTACCTGTTTGAATCCAGAGCCGGACAGTTCGCCAGGCCCCCTGCACCCGGGTTGCTGGAGACTCATCCTCACGATGGGCCGCGCATTCTCGATCAGGCTAACGGCGTTTTGATTGCTTCCGAGGACCGTCCGCAGGCGCTGCAGATCTTTGCGCGAGTTCAGTCTGATGATCGGCTCATACCGCCATGGACGGTCATTTATACCGTACCCCTCAGCGCAATAAGCGGCGCCATCTGGCAAAACGAAGCCATGATTTTTATCATCACCGCAGTTGCTCTGCTGGTGGCGCTGCTGGTGATTACGCGCCTGGCCCACAACATTGTGCAGCCCGTGCGCGCCCTGGCCGCCGCAGCCGAGCGCGTAGGCAATGGCGATCTGCATGCGCCTATTCCGGTGGCCGGCACTGATGAGATCGGCGCCCTCGGGCGGACGCTCGAGGGCACGGTGGCTCGCCTGCGCGAGGCGATTGCCGCCGCGGAGAGTCGCCGCCAGGAGGCCGAGACCCTGCGCGCTGCCACGCAGGCCCTTAGCTCCACCCTCGATCTGAGCCAGGTGCTCGACCTGATCTTGAGCGAGTTGCGTAAGGTAGTGCCGTATGACAGTGCTTCAGTCCAGGTGGTGCGTGATGGCACGGCTGAGATCATCGGCGCCTACGGCCTGCGGCGCGGTGAGCAGGTGATTGGCTTCCGCTTCGCGCTTACTCCGGGGCTCACCCCCAACGCTGAAGTTGCCGCCACCCGCAAGCCGGTGATCCTCGACGATGCTCCCGCGACCTATCCGCATTTCAATAACGAGCCGTTTGTTGTCGATCCCATTCGCTCGTGGCTGGGCGTGCCGCTCCTCTTCGGCGAACGCCTGATTGGTATGGTGACCCTCGACAAGCACCAGGTAGGCTTCTTTACCGGCGAGCACGCCCGCCTGGCCACGGCCTTTGCGGCCCAGGCCGCTATTGCGCTGGAGAATGCGCGCCTCTACGAAGAGGCCCGGCGGGAGCTGGCTGAACGCCAGCGCATCGAGGCAGAGCAGCGGCAGTTGCAAAAGATGGAGGCCCTGGGCCGGCTGGCCGGTGGTGTTGCTCACGATTTCAATAATCTGCTCACAGTTATCCTGGGCGAAGTGAGCATGCTCCTCGACGACTTGCCCGCCGACGATCCGCGCCGGCATGGGCTGGAGCAGATCCTCCGCTCGGGTGGCCGCGCCGCGGACCTCACCCGTCAGTTGCTGGCCTTCAGCCGGCGTCAGATGCTGCAACCCGAGTTGCTCAATCTCAACCAGGTGCTTACCGGCATGGAGCATATGCTGCGCCGCCTGATTGGCGAGGATGTGGCGCTCACCATCCTGCTCTACAACAATCTGCCCCCGATACTGGCCGACCGCGGCCAGATCGAGCAGGTGGTGATGAACCTGGTGATCAACGCCCGCGATGCCATGCCGCAGGGTGGGCATCTGGCCATCCAGACCGCCCTGTACCACGCTGATGCCGCGTGTGCCCGCCCGTCCGCTGACGCGCGGCCAGACCCCTACGTTGTGCTCACCGTCAGCGATACGGGCATCGGTATTGATCCGGAGGTGCAGCCGCATATTTTTGAGCCGTTCTTCACCACCAAACCCCGCGACAGGGGCACGGGCCTGGGTCTGGCCATGGTTCACGGCATTGTAGAGCAGAGCGGCGGCTTCATCCGTTTCGCCAGTCGGCTCAACCACGGCACAACGTTTGAGGTCTATCTGCCCGCGCAATCCACGACGGCGCCGATCACGACCGTCCACGACTTGCAGCCCGTGCCCCTGACAGATCCCGGCGGCACAGTGTTGCTGGTGGAAGATGAAGCTGCCGTGCGCCAGCTAGCCAGCCAGATCTTGCTCCGGGCCGGTTTTACCGTACTGGAAGCCAGCGATGGCTATCACGCCCTGAAGCTCGCCGAGCGGCATGCGGCCCCGATTGACCTGCTGCTGACCGACATCGTGATGCCTAACGGCCTCAACGGCGTGCAACTGGCCAGCGCCATCCGCGCGCGGCGACCGACGATCGCGGTTGTCTATATGTCGGGCTACCTCGACGATGCGAGGGTTGAACACAACCTCCGCACCCATGGTGGGCGGTTCATCCAGAAGCCCTTTACTCCTGAGAAGCTGCTGCATACGCTGACCGAGGCCATCAGCACGCGCGCGGCGCCGGTTAATCGGGCCAATGGTTGCGCGCACGCTTGAGGCTTCCCTCGCGAGGCCGGCTTGCGCCAGCGCCGCCAGGCCGCGCCTGCGGGCGCGGCCCGCCCACGCAGGGGGCTATGGGGAAACCCGGTTTCCCCATAGCCCCCTGTCCTGGCCCCTGTGTTCTTGTATCGTGCTCGTGCCCTCGGGTATAATGAGTGCGGTTTGAACGCGGGCAGAGGAGGGTTTGCGAGGGCGTAGCCCTGCCAGACCCTCCTCTGGTAGTGGTTGAGCGAACTGCGCGTTCCCTACTGCGCCCACAACCGGGCGACCAGAATTGTACCATCCGCTGTCTGTGGCAAACAGACCCGGACGGCGACGGAGTGCACACGCAATGTTAAACTGGCTGAAAAAGATCGTTGGCGATGGCAATGACAAGGCCCTGAGCCAGATCAAGCCTCTGGTTGAGAGTATAAATCGTCTCGAGCCGGAGTATCAGGCCCTTTCTGATGAGGCGCTGCGGGGCAAGACCGCCGCCTTCCGCGAGCGCCTGGCCGCCGGAGAGACCCTCGATGATCTGCTCCCTGAAGCCTTCGCCGCCGTGCGCGAGGCCGCTCGCCGCACCATCGGCCTGCGCCACTACGATGTGCAACTCATCGGCGGTATCGTGCTGCACCAGGGGAAGATCGCCGAAATGAAAACCGGTGAGGGCAAAACTCTCGTGGCGACCCTGCCCCTCTACCTCAACGCCCTGGAAGGCAAAGGCGCCCATCTGGTCACAGTGAACGACTACCTGGCCAAAGTTGGCGCGGGCTGGATGGGGCCAATCTACCACTTCCTCGGCCTGAAAGTGGGCTTCATTGCCCACGAACAGAGCGCCATCTACGACCCGGACTACGTCGATCCGAACGCTAATCCCGAGGACCAGCGGCTCGTTCACTGGCGCCCGGTGCCCCGCCGCGAGGCCTATCTGGCCGATATTACCTACGGCACCAACAATGAGTTCGGCTTCGACTATCTGCGCGACAATATGGCCTACGATAAGGCGCAGATGGTCCAGCGGGAGTTGCACTACGCCATTGTTGACGAAGTGGACAACATTCTTATTGACGAGGCCCGTACCCCGCTGATCATCTCCGGGCCGGCGCAGAAGTCGAGCGACCTCTACCGCCAGATGGCGCGCCTGGTGCGTAACCTGCGGCGCTCCAGCGTGACGCCCAAGCAGATGAAGGAGGAGGGCCTGCCGCCCGATGGCGACTTCTTTATTGATGAGCGCACCCGCTCGATTAGTCTCAGCGAGCGGGGTATCGAGCGTCTCGAGCGCCTGCTGAACATCCCCGAAGGCGAGAGCCTCTACGACCCGCAACACTACGAGAAGACCCACTACGTCGAGAATGCTCTGCGAGCCGAGTTTATCTACCAGCGCGACCGCGACTATATGGTTACCCCTGAGGGCGAGGTGGTGATCATTGATGAGTTCACCGGTCGCGCTATGCCCGGGCGTCGCTGGGCGGACGGGTTGCACCAGGCGGTTGAGGCCAAGGAGGGTGTGCCGATCAAGAGCGAGAACGTTACGCTCGCGACGATCACCTTCCAGAACTACTTCCGTATGTACCACAAGCTCGCCGGTATGACCGGTACGGCCTACACCGAGCGGGAGGAGTTCGGCAAGATCTACAACCTGGACGTGGTGGTGATTCCGACCCACAAGCCCTCGATCCGCGAGGATTACCCCGATCAGGTCTACCGCAGCGAGAGCGCCAAGTTCAAGGCGGTCGTGCGCGAGGTGCAGGAGATGCACGAACAGGGCCGCCCGGTGCTGATCGGCACCACTTCGGTGGAGACCTCTGAGCGGGTGAGCCGGCTGCTCCAGGCGGCGGGGATCAAGCACAGCGTGCTGAACGCGAAGTACCACGAGAAGGAGGCGGCGATTGTCGCTCAGGCCGGGCGCAAATACGCGGTAACTGTGGCAACCAACATGGCCGGCCGCGGTACCGACATTCTGCTGGGCGGCAACCCCGATGGGCTGGTGGATGATATCCTCGCCGCGCAGGGCATCAAGTTCGAGGAAGCCACCCATGAGCAGAAGCGCGCTGCCTGGGAGGAGGCAAAGCGCATCACCGAGGCCGAGGGCAATGAGGTGCGCGCCCTCGGCGGGTTGCACATCGTGGGCACCGAGCGTCACGAGGCCCGGCGCATTGACAACCAGCTCCGTGGCCGCGCGGGTCGCCAGGGCGACCCCGGCTCTTCACGCTTCTTCCTCTCGCTTGAGGATGAGCTGCTGCGGCGCTTTGGCCCGGTCGAACGCCTTCGCGGCCTGATGGATCGCTTCCTGGACGAAGAAGTGCCCCTGGAGGCGGGCATCCTCGACCGTACCATCGAGAGCGCCCAGACCCGCGTCGAGGGGTACAATTTCGATATTCGGAAGCACACTGTCGAGTTCGACGATGTGATGAACAAGCAGCGCCAGATCATCTACAAGGATCGGCGCGAGATCCTCGACGGCAAGGATGTTCACGATCAGATCTTGCAGATGATCGGCGAAGAGATCGCCGCCCTGGTAGATGAACACCTGCCGGCCGATCAGCCTGAGGACTGGGATATCGCGGAGCTGTTGCGCCACTACCGTCAGATCAACCCGCTCCTGTCGGCGTCGGTGAGCAGCGCTACGCTCGAGGGCAAGAGTCGCGATGAGATCGAAATCTGGCTGGTGGAACAACTGGAGCAGGCCTACGCCGAGCGCGAGAAGGTCATCGGCCCCGAGACGATGCGCTTCGTCGAGCAGCGGATGATGCTGGCGGCCATCGATCGTCAGTGGATCGATTACCTGACGGCGATGGACGAGCTGCGCCAGAGTATCTCGCTCCAGGCCTTCGCCCAGCGCGACCCGCTGGTGGAGTTCCGCCGCCAGTCGTTCCAGATGTTCGAGCAACTCAAGGAGAACATCACCCGCGACGTGGTGTACCAGATTATCAACCAGACCTTTGCCTACGAGCGCTACCTGCGGCAGATCGAGGCCGAACAGCAGGCGCGCCTGGCTATGGCCCAGCAGGCCGGCGGCAGCAGCGAGATGGCAACTGTCGCCGGTAAGCCTGCCCGACGCAAGGCGCCCCCCATGCCCGGGCGCAACGATCCCTGCCCCTGTGGCTCGGGCAAGAAGTTCAAGCAGTGCCACATGGGCCGCGAGCAGGAGATTATGCACCTGCTCGCCGCCGCGGCCCCCGGACCCGGGGCGAAGGCCGGGGATGCGCCGCGCATTGCCCAACCGCTGCCCGAAAATCCGGCCATTGCCGCCGAGGCAGAGAAGATCCGCCAGTCGCTTGGCCCTCAGTCCGGGTCGTCTACGCCGCGTGGCCGTCAGGCGCCTGCGGTGCCCCGGGGTAAGCGCAATCGCTGAGGTAAGCATATGGGGAAAGCGGGTTTCCCCACCTGTGGTGAGCTTGTCGAACCGCGCCCCTCCCTGAGGGGAGGCGCCCGGTTCCCTCCCCCAGCGGGGGAGGGCCAGGGAGGGGGCGGCCCTCCCAGAGATACCCCATGTTCATCGCGGCGATGTGCGCCATGCGCATGACCGCCTGAGGTGAACATAGCCCGCGCGCGGGAGGGTGTGGGAGGGCGCAGCCCTTCAAAGGGCTTCACCTGCTCCGGGATAGGCTTCCTGGGACGCCGAGGGGAAATGGGCCAACGAATGGGAAACGAATAAACGAATGCGAGCGGCGTGTCTAACCCTGAGGTGAACATAGCCCGCGCGCGGGAGGGTGTGGGCGTGGTAGGGGCGCGGCGCCGCCGCGCCCCTACGCCCTCCCGGGAACCAACCCGCCCGCGGGGAGGGTTTGGGAGGGCGAAGCCCTCCCAGGAAAAACCCATGTTCATCGTGTCGTTGTGCGGCGCAGCCGCATGGATGACTGAGGTGAACATACGGGGAAAGCGGGTTTCCCCGGGCCCCTGCCTGCCGGGGTGTCAGGCGCCCCCACCACCGGTTGGGGGAGGGGGAAACCGGGTTTCCCCACGACCTTCTCTGAGGGGAGAGTTTGGGAGACGCAGCCCTCGCAGGGGTAAGTGTTCACATGTGGGGTAAGGCGTCACCCCGGGTGCGCGGGCGTCCCGCCCGCAATGGCCTGGATGCGGGCAAGATGCCCGCGCACCGAGGAGAGGTGAGAACACGTACCTCGCAGGGACCATGCCCTAGAACGGAGTAAGCGCGAAGGTCAACACATACGCATAGGCAAAAATAAACGCCGAAAAATTCGCCAGCAGCGCCGCCAGGTAACCGCGCGAAAAGGTGGTGTGTCGCAGCAGCACCAGCACGAAGCCCTCGACGATCCAGGCAATCAGCAGCGCCAGCAGCAAGGCCAGGAAGATGTTCGGAACGCTGAGGATCAACTGGCTGAGCAGCACCAGCACCACTGCGGAGATCAGATTCGCGATCAGTGAGTCGCGAAAACTGCCGCGGAGGTTTGCCCACCTGGTTTGAAAGAGCATCAGTCCATCAATGACGATCGAGACGAGCAGAAAGACGTAGGGGAAGGTGCCGGCGGCGAGCAGACTGGTGTCAAGCATGGGTTGTGCCTGTGGGCGTATCGCGCGCGATGTTCAATGGCAGGACGTTCCTGGGAGGGCTTTGCCCTCCAAACCCTTCCCGCGAGGAGGGCTTGCCATCCTCTGCGGGAAGGGGTATGGGGAAATCTGCTTTCCCCTTGTTTAGCCTACGGTTCGATAGCTTCCCCCAGACGCTCGATCTGCGCGGCGAAGAGCGCTGCCGTCTGGAGCGCGGCGCTGAACATGGCGTCGCGGCTCAGGAGCCGCAGCTCGGCGGCGAGCAGGTCGGCCAGTGATGGCGCGACACAGCGGGTCAGCCGGCGCACCGGGGGGTGACCGGCCACCTCTGCGCTGGTGAGGATGTGCCCCTGCTCATCGGCGCGCTGCACCTGAAAATCGGCGGCCACGCCGTCGAGGGCGCGCAGGCGCAACGTGGCCAGGCCCGGCGCGGCGTCGGCAGCAGGGGTGACCGGCGTGATAATGATCGTTACCAGGCGAATGGCCCGCGGGCCGACGCCCACGGCCGGGCGGCGCAGGTGCAGGCGAAGCGCCGCGCCTTCGATGCTCACCGCGTCCTCCAGCGGCGTCCAGTCGAGACAGGCGGCGAGCCAGCCGGCTACCAGCAGGCCCGGGAGGGGATCGGGGCGGCCATCAACGGGCACGTAGCCGATGTCCACCTGGTCGAGCCGACGCAGGTGCGGCAGCAATGGGCGCGTGTCGAAGAACTGGGCGATGAGTTCGCGCCAGGGGGTGAGCGCCGCCCAGCCCAGGTCGCTCAAAGCGGCCCGGCGCGCCGCGCCCGACGGGGTTCCCGGGTCACGGTCGAAAGCGGCCATGCGCCCCAGGTCGCGCACGGGATTGCTCAGGTCACGGGAGTCGATGATCAGCCGGTCGATCACTCCGAGCAGGCGGGGGAGCAGCGGGTCGTCGAAGGGCGCCGGGCCAGGCAGCCAGAGGACCACCGGCAGGTCGGGCGCCAGCAGGGCCAGGATCAGCGAGGCGATCTGCGCCGTGACTGCGCCGTGGGCGTCAATGCTGATCTGCTCACCGCAGACCTGGGGCACGCCGGGGGCGCTCAGCAGGCAGTTGGCCTGCACCCAGGCGTCAATCCGCGGTGGTCCGTCCTCGGGGCGGCAGATCGCCAGCAGGGTGCGGTTGGGGTGGCTTGCCACCAGGTCGCGCACAACGGCGCTTATCCGCTCGGCCATGGCCGGGTCGGTGGCGCGGGCAATCAGGTTCAGGGTCAGCGCGCGGGTTACCGCCTGGCCGCCCGTCGCCGTCTCGGCGGTCTCCTGCCAGAGTCGCTGCAACTCGCCCTCAATTGTGGCGCTATCAACAAAGGGAAGCGTACTCATAGTCTGCGCCAGGCGCGGCCATCGCGGGCGATAAACGCATCGGCGGCGGCGGGGCCCCAGGTGCCGGCCTCGTAGTTGGGGAACGCCTGCGCCGGGCCGGCGGCCCAGCTCTCCAGAATGGGCGTGAGGAGCGCCCAGCTCGCCTCGACCTCATCGCGCCGCGTGAAGAGCGTGCTGTCGCCGAGCATGCAATCGAGCAAGAGCCGCTCGTAGGCCTCGGGTGAGGCGACCCCAAACGACGTGCCGTAGCGAAAATCCATCGTCACCGGGCGGATCTGGGCCTGGCCGGGCACCTTGGAGCTGAACTTCAGCGTAATGCCCTCGTCAGGCTGGATACGGATCGCCAGGACGTTCGGTTCGATATCGTTCACGGGCGTGCTGGCGAAGAGCAGCGTCGGCACGCGGCGAAACTGCACCGCGATCTCGCTCACCCGGCGGGGCAGGGCCTTGCCGCTGCGCAGGTAGAACGGCACCCCGGCCCAGCGCCAGTTCTCGACGAACAGCTTCAACGCCACGTAGGTCTCGGTCTGCGAGTCTGGGGCCACGCCGCGCTCGTCGCGGTAACCGCGCACGGGGCGCCCGCTGACGCTGCCGGGGCCGTACTGACCACGCACAGTCGCTTCGGAAGCGATCGGCTGGATCGCGCGCAGCACCTTGACCTTCTCGTCGCGCACTGCATCGGCATCGTAGGCCACCGGCGGCTCCATCGCTGTCAGGGTGAGCAACTGTGTGAGGTGGTTCTGGATCATATCGCGCAGGGCGCCGGCGCGGTCGTAGTAGCCGCCGCGGTCTTCCACCCCCAGGCTCTCGGCCACAGTGATCTGCACATGGTCTACATAACGCCGATTCCAGATCGGCTCGAAGATCCCGTTGGCGAAGCGGAAGACCAGCAGGTTCTGGACCGTCTCTTTGCCGAGGTAGTGGTCAATACGATACACCTGGCCTTCATCGAAGACGGCGAGGACCTGCCGGTTGAGGTCACGGGCGCTTTCCAGGTCGCGTCCGAAGGGCTTTTCGATGATGATCCGCGTCCAGCCGCCTTCGGGCGAGCGATTGAGGCCGTGGGCGCCGAGCTGGGCGATAATCTCCGGGTAGGCTTCGGGCGGCGTGGCAAGGTAGAAGACGCGGTTGCCGCCGGTGTCGCGTGTGGCGTCAATGGCGGCCAGACGCGCGGCGAGCCGCGCGTAGCCTGCGGGATCATCAAAACTGGCCCGGTGGTAGAAAATGCCCTCAGCGAAGCTGGCCCAGAGGGCCTCCTCGACCGGGCGTGCGCGCGAGTTCGCGTTCACCCCCTCGAGCAACACCTGGCGAAAGGTCGCGTCGTCCCACGCGCGGCGGGCGAAGCCCACCACGGAGAAGCCCCCCGGCAGGCGGCGCTCGCGGGCCAGGTTGTAGAGCGCCGGCACCAGCTTGCGACTGGTCAGGTCGCCGCTGGCGCCAAAAATGACCACCGTACATGGTTCCGGCGTGCGCCAGAGCCGCAGACCTGCCCGTAGCGGGTTCTCGAGAGGGGTGGCGACGCCGTCATTCATTGCGGTGCTCTGAGGTGAACATATGGGGAAGCCGGGTTTCCCCACCTGCGGTGAGCCTGTCGAACCGCACCCCTGCCTGTGGAGGCGCCAGCCGCTCCCACCAGCGGTTGAGAAATGGGGAAACCGGGTTTCCCCACCCCCCTCCCTGCGGGGAGGCGCCCGGTTCCCTCCCCCAGCGGGGGAGGGCCAGGGAGGGGGCGGCCCTCCCAAAGATACCCCATGTTCATTGCGGCGTTGTGCGCCCCGCGCATGGGGCATGGTGCGAACATATGGGGCAACCGGGTTGCCCCACGCCCCTCCCTGCGGGGAGGCGCCCGGTTCCCTCCCCCAGCGGGGGAGGGCCAGGGAGGGGGCGGCCCTCCCAGAGCTACCCCATAGTCATCGCGGCGGTGTGCGCCCCGCGCATGGGCGTCTCACGTGAACATAGGGAACCCGGGGTTTCCCCATCTCCCTGCCGGTGGGGGCGCCAGCCGCTCCCAACAGCGGTTGGGACATGGGGAAAGCGGGTTTCCCCACCCCCTCTCTGCGGGGAGGCGCCCGGTTCCCTCCCCCAGCGGGGGAGGGCCAGGGAGCGGGCGGCCCTCCCAGAGCTGCCCCATAGTCATCGCGGCGGTGTGCGCCCTGCGCATGGCGCCTGATGTGAACATATGGGGAAACCGGGTTTCCCGTTCCATCAGAAGTCTTATTTTAGCCGACTCCGTCCCCTTCTAGCAATCTCCCGGAGTAACCACGCAAGCCCGGGAGCGCGGGCGTCCCGCCCGCAAGGGCCTGGACGTGGGCAAGATGCCCGCGCACTCGGGAGAGGGGCGAACATGTACACCCGGCGAAGATCGATTCGCCCCTCGTGGCCCGTTGCCGAATCGGGCTTCACTCCTATCCCTCCGGATCGTTCCCGCTGGCCGGCGCGCCGGCCACCCCGATACTTCCGCAGAGAATCGATCTGGAGCATTCTGGCCCGATCGATGCGCCGGCTGGCACGCGATTTGCTACATGAGATCAGTGAGACGCCCTGCGCGTCGCCGGTCGCACATCGAAGGCACAAGGAGGGTCCCATGCATGAGATTGATCGCACTCAGGCGGAGTACTGGGGTGAGGTGGACGGCTACGAGATGGGCGAGTTCGATTTCGAAGGTGAAATTGGAGACGAGGGTGAGTTCGATTTTCAGGAGGAGGCCGACTTCGAGGGCGAGTTTACGGGACCATTCAGCGAAGTGGAAGAGATGGAACTGGCCGCGGCATTGCTGGAGATCAGCGATGAGGCCGAGCTGGATCAATTCCTGGGCAACCTGTTTCGCCGGATCGGGCGGGGGTTGGGCAAAGTGATCCGCTCGCCAGTATTCCGTACCCTGGGTCGCACCCTCAAAGGCATTGCCAAACGCGCCTTGCCGGTGGTGGGCGGGGTGCTCGGCAATGTTGTCGCGCCCGGCGTCGGGGGTGCAGTGGGCAGTCAGCTTGCCTCGGCAGCCGGTTCGATGTTCGGGCTTGAACTGGAAGGGATGAGCGCCGAGGACCGGGAGTTCGAGGTGGCCCGACGCTTTGTGCGTCTGAGTGGTGAGGCGGCGCGTCAGGCGGCGATGATGCCGGCGAACCAGCCACCCGATCAGGCGGCGCGGATCGCGCTGATGCGTGCGGCGCAGCAGCACGCTCCGGGCCTGATCAGCGTCCGCCCAGGCGCAGCGCCGGTTGTGCGGCGTCAGCAGGGTATCTGGCGACGGCGGGGCAGGGTGATCGTTCTTTACGGAGTGTGAGCCATGACCATGACGGGCGCGGCCCTCACCATGCTTGAGCAGGAGGCGCGAGCCTTGCTCACCCGCCTGGATCGGGTGCGCTCGTTTGCCCTCCACGAGACCCTGGTGCCCGCAGCGGCACTTTCGCTCGATGCCCAGGTGGCGATCGAACGCTACCTGGGCCGGAGGCGGCGCGCATTGCGCAGGCTGGTCGAGGAGTACATTGCCTGGCTGCGCAGCCCCGCTGCTCGCGCCACAACCCCGGACGTGGCCCAGCGCCGCTTCAGCATTCTGCGCCTGCGCTTCAACGCGGTGTTGACCCAGTTCGACATCTTTGCCGACGTGATTACCCAGCGCAGCGAGAGTCAGACGGGGGTCTGGCTGGCCGGTCTCGACGTGGTAGCCGCCGATGCCCTGGCGCTGCCGGGCTACTACGAGGCGCCACCCGTGGCCTGCTACCTCGACCGGGGGCATGGCGCGGCCATTCGCCGGGCGCGCACGCGCCTGCCAGGCGGCGGTGAAAACCCGGTTGCGGTGATCCGCGTCCCCCGTGAACGTATGGTTGGCGCAGGCATCGCCTCGTCACTCATCCACGAAGTCGGACACCAGGGCAGCGCGCTGCTTGATCTGGTGGCCTGGTTGCGACCGGTGCTGCGGGCGCGGCAGCGGGGCGATGCGCGCCAGCAGTTGGTGTGGACGTGCTGGGAACGCTGGATTTCGGAGATCGTCGCCGATCTGTGGGCGGTGGCGCGCGTTGGTGTCACCGCCACGGTCGGGCTGATCGGCGTGGTGAGCCTGCCGCGGGTCTTCGTCTTTCGCCTGCACCTTGACGATCCCCATCCCGTGCCGTGGATCCGGGTCAAGCTCAGTTGCGCGATGGGCCGCGCCCTCTACCCCGATCCCCAGTGGACGCGCCTGGAGCGCCTGTGGGAAGCCTTGTATCCACCGGCTGGCCTGTCGCCCGATCTGCGCCGCACCCTCGCCGATCTCTCCAGCACAACAGACGCGCTGGCTCGCCTGGTGTTGAACCAGCGCCCACCCGCGCTGCGCGGGCAGAAGCTGGGGGCGGTGCTCGGCGCGCCCGAACGTCACCCGGCCAGCCTGCGGGCGCTATACCAGGAATGGACGGCGCAGCCGCGACGGATGCGCGCCGCGTCTCCCTCGCTCGTCTTTGCTGTGATCGGTCAGGCCCGCCACGACAACCTGCTCAGCCCCGAAGGCGAAAGCGGCATCCTCGGTGAACTGCTGGCCGAGTGGGCCTTGCGGGCTACCCTCGACCGCTCGGAGTTGTGTGCGCGGTGGCCGGCGCGCGGCGTCGCTGCCGCGGTGTGACCGTAGAAGGAGTGTGTTATGGCCAGCATTACCGCCTATCTTGCTGAAGATAGCGAGAGGAAGAACCCGCGCGACACGGTGCGTCCAGAGGACCCGATCCGGATTGTCGTGCAGCCCGAACAGGAGGGGAACTACGTCTATGAATGGCGTCTGCCCCAGGGTGCTGCAACCGATGCGGACCTGAGCGGACCCGAGGCGATCGTGTACTTTGACCGGGTTGCGCCAGGACGTCACGAGGTCGTTGTGGCGATCTACCGCCTTGACGGCGAAATGCGCACGATGGTTGAAGAGGCCCGCCTCTCGCTCGAAGTGTTACGTCCGGCACTGGGAACGGCCCCGTCCACTGAGGCAGGGGCCATCACCACATCCGGCGGGGTGCAGGTTACGCAGGTGGCCCTGCGGCGCTCCGCCGTTCCCTTCACCCCCGACATAGCCCTGTGGATGGCCATCCGGCGCAACGCGAAGGCGCTCTCCTTCAACGCCTATGATGAGGCGATGCTGCGCCTGCTTTGCAGGCCTCCGCAAGCAGTGGACCAGTCACCGGCAACGGCGCCGACCGAGCTAAACAGGCTTGTGGACCGCCGCTACCTGCCTTTCAACGACACTGACGCCTACCGGCTGCTGAAGATCGCAACCGAAGCCTACGTGCTGGCGAATGTCGGTGTCATGTTCTATCAAGCTGATCGGAAAAACCTCCGTGAGTTCGAGTCTGCTGAAGTGCAAGAAGCCGCCGAACGCCTGGGTCTGAGCCGTCAGGAGATCCCATCCAATGCCCTGCGCGACTATCTCCGCCCGGTTGATACAGGCAATCCAAAGCTGCAACCGTTCCAGACGCTACCCTATCTGGCCCTGGTGCGCCAGAAGCTCCGCGATGCGGGGATCAAGAGCGCCATCTTCATCGGCAACAATGACGGAGGACTGCCCGAGGAATGTTACGGCATTCTGGCCGAACGGCTCATGGCCCCGGTGATGATCGAGTTGATCTGGTCATACTGGCACGAAGAGGCCATGCTGGTGCAGGCGATGAACGCGATTTCCCGGCGCTTCCAGAACATTCGCGGCCCCGGCGAACGCGATCCCCTGGCGCACCTCGAACTCGACCCGCTGCGTCCGCTCAACAACTTGCTCTGGGGCTATGTGCAGGACGAGCAACACCGGCTGAGCGTGCTGCGCCGGGCGTATGAGTATGACCACCACTACGGGATCAGTCTGGTCGGCAAAGCCGTGGGCGCCCTGCGTCCTGCCGATAGCCGCTCGAAGTTCCTGGAGGGGTTCCACAATTTGCTGTATCTCTGCACCGTCTTCTACCAGCAAGACGATGACACCACGGTGATCGCCGACGGCTTCCCACTGCTGAATGCTCTGCGCGAGGTGCACCTGGAGTTGTCGCGGGGCGCGCACAACCAGTTTGGCGATCTGCCCTCGACGGCGCGCCAGGAAATGCTGATGCAGCAATGGCTGCTGGCGCGACCCGAGTTTCGCGAGTTCTTGCCCACCCGAGTTATGGTGACGTACCCCGAAGCGTGGATGGGTCCGGTGGATGCGATGAAGCAACTGCAAGGCTGGCTCCCAACATCGGTGCTGCATTTTTACTACCTGGCGGTCTATGGCGAGCAGATCCTGCTTGGCATACGCTACGGCGCCTGGAATGACCCCAACGCGCAGCGCGACTGGGCAGCGAACTGGGCGCGGTTCTGGCGCAACGAAATCCAGGGCTACATCCACGCGTACCGTGCTGTCACCGGGGTGGATCTGAGCGCCGAGGTGACCGACAGCCAGCGCGCCGGGGAGCGCTACCTGCAACCTGCGGTGCATCTCAGCCGCCAGCTCGAACAGCGGCGACGCGGGACCTTACCCGCAGCGGCGGCGATCACCCCAACGCCCGCGCCTCGTCGCAAATTGCCTGGTCGTTAGGCAGGCGCGTGTCACCGGCCCTGGCCTGGCGGCGAGCCCGGGTGTGAGGAACCACCCTGTCGTGACGCTGGCAGCGCAAGGGCGGAACATCGCGCTCGATGTGACGTCTGCGCTATATCTGGGGCTTCACCACGCCAGCGCCGACGCGCGTCCCCGGGCGCGTCTGACGACCGGGCGACCGGCGGCGCTGGCCGATCCGCCCGGTAGGCTGGCACTGGTTACCTTGCGGGCCGGTGGCCGAACAGGAGGGATGTATGAGTGATAATCCGAGCTACCATGAGTTGCTGGCAGCCCTTGCCCCTGAAGCCGAGGTGCGTTTTCCGCGCAGGCCGCCTGTGCCAGGGAACCGGCGCCGCCTGCCCCCCCGGCCACCCCGGCGGCCCTGGCCACCCCCGCCACCCCCGCCACCGCCTGCTCCGCCCCGGCGGCTTAGCAGCGCGCGCATCCGCTGGGTCCAGGCGGCGCTCAACCAGTTGCTGGGCACACGCCTGGTTGTCAACGGTGTGCTCGACCCGCCTACCCGCAGCGCAATCCGCGCCTTTCAGCGTCGCCGGGGTCTCATCCCCAACGGCTACCCAGGGCCTCGCACAGTGGCAGTTTTGCGAGCGGCGCTGCGCGCCTCCCGCGCGCCCGGGGTCGCATCAGAGCGGCGCTGTGTGGTGCTGAGCGACTTTGCCTTCGATCGCGCCGATCTGACCTCCCGGCACCAGCAGCAGATTGCCGCGCTCGCCCGGCGCTTTGCTGCCGCCGGAGTGACCGCCGCGCGAATCATCGGTCACACCGATCCCGTAGGCACAGACGCCTATAACCTGGCCCTCGGCCAGCGTCGGGCCAGGCAGGTGGCTATGGCGTTGCGCCAATCCCTCGAGCGCCTTCAGCCCGGCCTGGGCCGTCGTGTCCGTCTCAGCGTCGAATCGCGTGGCGAGCATGAGCCTGTTCCCGGTCCCCCGGCGCAGCAGCGCCGTGTCGAGATCTGCTACGGTTCCGGCGCGCCACCGCGCGTGGTAGAAGATAGTACGTGCGGCGTGCCGACACGCAGCTTGCTCGATGAGATCGGTCTGGAGGCGTCGGTCGAAGAACTGGAACCCGAAACGTCACGGGTCGCTGTGCGGCCACGCCTGTGTTTGTTTCAAAACAGCTCAAATACCACTCATCGCAACCATTTTCGCTGTGGGGCCACGCGCCAGGCCCGCCGAATAGGCGCCCTGGCCGTGCCGGCTACTGAGGGCTGCCGGCGACAGGTGGGAGCGACACCCTACGACACTGGCGCTGACATTATCGCAGCAATCGAGCGCGCCCATCGCTGTCTGGGGCGACCCATCGAGAGCATTCACATCTTCGGCCACAGTGGTTCGAATGGCGTGTACGGCGTCACGGCGGGGCGTGTGGGGCTCTACCAGTCCGGCGAGACCAGCATTGATCGCGCCAGCGGCGCACGTACCGTGAGCGACATCCCCACCGCGGCGCTCGCGCATAATGTGGTCATCGTGCTCCACGGCTGCAACCAGGCCGCCGGTAGCGACAACTTCGCCCGTGACCTCTACCAGCATCTGGCGGCACATCTGACGAACCCGCGCGTTTTCGGGCACTACAACGGTGGCTGCGCGAGCCGGAACGATAGCTGGCGCGAGTACTCGCGCCGCTACCCACAGGGTCGCAACGTTCGCAGTGCGGCAGGCTATACCTCGGTCGGATGTTGTAGCGGTCTGCCACGATGATGGTGGTGAACGTGGCGGGAGGGGACGTGGGAGGGCGAAGCCCTCCCCGCAAAAAACTACCGATGCTGATCATTGATTGCCACTGCCATGCCGGCCAGGGTGATGGGCTGACCGGCCCCTGGGACACCGCTGCACCCTTGCGCCGCTACCTGGAGCGGGCCGTGGCTGCGGGTATCACGCGCACCGTCATTTTTCCCCCCTTCCACAGCGACTATGCGCGGGCCAACCGGGTTGTTGCCCGGCTGGTGGCTGCCCATCCAGAACGGTTCTACGGCTTTGCCTTCGTCCATCCCGCGCGTGACCGCGGGCGCGTGGCCGCAATGATCCGCGAGGCGCTGCGCCTGGGCCTGTGTGGCATCAAAGTCCATCGCTACGACGCGCCGATTACCCGTGAGATCTGCGACGTGGCGCGAGCCGCCCGTCTGCCCATTCTCTACGATGTGATGGGCGTGGTGGACCAGGTCGAACTGCTGGCGACGGAGTATCCCGACGTCAATTTCATTATCCCGCACCTCGGTAGCTTTGCCGACGACTGGCGCGCCCAGTTGGCGCTGATCGATCATCTCGAGCGCCATCCCAACATCTACACCGACAGTTCAGGTGTCCGACGCTTTGATCTGCTCGAACAGGCGGTGCAGCGGGCTGGCGCCATCAAATTGCTCTTCGGCTCCGATGGGCCATGGCTCCATCCAGGCCTCGAGCTGGCGAAAGTGCGCGCCCTGGGGTTGTCGCCTGCCGACGAGCGCCTGGTGCTGGGCGAGAACCTGCTGCGGCTCATCCACCCCCTGGCCCGGCGCCCGCTCAGCCGCAGCCTGGCTGCCAGCGGGTCGCTTTGAGGCCGCGACACCGACCCTATGCCGCCTCGCCGGCCTCGGTTGCCGGCTGGCGTTGCGCCGCACGACGGAGTTGCAGCGCCCGGTCGGTGACGCCGAGCATTCGGGCTGCCTGTTGGAGATTGCCGCCGGTCGCGGTCAGCGCGATCTGAACTGCCACATCCTCGACAATGCGCCGGATCGTCCGCAGCCCGTCGCCCTGGGCCAGGGCTGCCCGAACGGCGCATTCAAGGTCGTTCCTCCAGGAGCCGGGAGACGAGCCGCCTGCCGGTCGCTCGTCGTCGGGCACTGCGCCAGCGCTGATCAGCCCCTCGCCGGGGTAGCGGAAGAGGAGCCGCGCCGCCAACTGGCGCAGATCGCGCACGTTCCCCGGAAAGCTGCGGTTGAGCAGGTAGGATTGAACACTCGCGCTCAACGCCGGCACGGGCTGATCGGGGCGCAACTGGCGCATAAAATGACGCGTCAATGGCAGAATATCCTCCCGGCGCCCCTCCAGGGAAGGCAACCGGCACACCCAGCCCGCAATACGGTAGTAGAGGTCGCGACGAAACCGCCCGGCTTCCACCTCGGCGCTCAGATCACGATTGGTCGCGCACACCAGCCGGAACTCGCTGCGCCGCCAGGTGTTGCCGCCCACGCGCTTGTAGGTATGCTCCTGCGTTGCGCGCAACAACTGCGCCTGCAATGCCAGCGGCAATTCGCCGATCTCATCAAGGAACAACGTTCCGCCGTCGGCCAGGGCAAACGCGCCATCGCGCGGGCCAACCGCGCCGGTAAATGCGCCCCGCTCGTGCCCAAACAGCTCGCTGCCGGCCAGTTCGGGTACAATGGTCGTGCAGTCAACGATGACCAGTTCGCCCCTGGCGGGACGCGGATCGAGCAGATGGATCAGCCGGGCCAGTTGCTCCTTGCCGGTGCCCGTCTCACCCAGCAGCAGCACCGGAGCATCGGTGAAGCGCGCTACCTCGATCACCTGGCGCAACACCTGCATCCAGGCCGGGCTGCTCCCAACCAGGTGCTCACGCACGAACGGCGTATCCAGCAGGGCGTCAACCTCGGCCCAGCGTCGCAGGCGCGCTGCAATTGCCGCTCCTGGATCAGGCTGATCATCCCACACCAGCACATCGGCGGCGCCAGCGCCGAGGAGAGGCCACGGCCCTTGCGCTTCCAGCGCCGCAGGATTGGTCACAACCACTAACACCTGACGCCTGCCACCGCCGCTCCATCTGTGCACCAGCCCGCACAGGGCCGACGAGAGGCGCCCAGAACATACGATCCCCACCTCACCTTCCGAGACTGGCGGCTCTTCTACGGGCTGAATCGCAACGTGCATGCGAAGCTCAGACAGGACGTGCTCACGCCACGCATCATCAACAGCGTGCCAGTAAATCCACGCACCCATAGCTGACCTCCCACGCTGGATTGCGCGCTCCATTGCGCGCCGGCAACTACTGTGCTCGGACAAGGCTTTCGGCAGTCGCCTGTGTGCTGCACGCGAACGGCCCGGTCACGGTCTGCTGCTCCTGGCGGAGGCGTGAGGCTGCGCCGCACACCACCTGTGCAGTTTGAGAAGGGCGGCGGGCCTGGCTGGGTGTAAAACTCCAACGTATCCCTGCGCTCATCTCCACCACAGAGCGAACCCGCTTTCCCCTTCCCTCCTTTCTTCGCGATCCTCGCCTCTGCGAGGTGGATGTGCATCTCACGGACGCGCGTTGTAGCCGCCGCGGCAACCTGCACCGCACCAGGTATTATCCGCCCTGGGCGAAGCGCAGCAGAGCCAGACCGGCAACAACGAGCAGGGTGGGAACCAGGGCGATGCACGCGGGGCGGGCAAGTTGCCGCAGCGCAGTAACCCGACGGGTGTAGCCTGATCCCACCGCGGCCAGCAGCAGAAACATTGTGAACAGTTCAGCGATGATGCCCACCACGCCGAGCAGCGCCAGCGGCCAGTAGAGCGCCTCGAGGCCGCTGTAGACCGCGATCACCAGCAGCCCGTTGAGCAGCAGCAACCCACTGTAAGCGCGCCAGTCCAGCACCGGGCGCTCCATCTCGGCGTCGGCGCGCAGGGCGCGGTTGAACACGAACAGGACGATCGGGGTCAGCGCGATGCCGAACAGGACGCCGGTGATGGTTCGCAGGTCATTACGCGGCAGGTAGACGTAGGCCCGCCCCGTATCCTCCAGCACCGAGTTGATCCCATCGCCAACCATCGCCAGCGCCCCCACAGCCAGCGCCGCCAGGAGCGGACGGGCCGGCAGGGCCGCGGCCCGGCCATACCCGCGGGCAAACAGGTAGCCCAGGGTCAGCAGGTAGCTGCTGTAGATCCCCAGATTTCGCGCGCAGAGTGGCAGGGGCCGCTCGCCAACGAAGACCAGGTGCTTCTGGGCCACCAGCCCGTGGACGGCGGCGTAGAGCTTCCATTCGAGTGTGGCGCCCGGCCAGAGGACGAAGATCAGCACAATGGCGCCCACCAGCGCCAGAAAGGCCACTTCCCAGAAACGCTCGCGCTTCCCGGCAGAGGAGGCTTGCTCCTGCGCGCGCTGCGCCGCGATCCGCGCGCGGGCCAGTTCCAGGATTTCATCGGGTCGGGGGGGTGCCATAGACAAACCTGAGGTGAACCCGGGCCGTGTGGGGAGGGGCGGTGAGGGCGCAAGCCCTTCCAGGAACGCCTCTATCCGGCCTGTCGCCGCGTGGCGCAGCCGCATGGGCGCCTGGGGAAGTTGTAGCAGAGTACCTGCCCCCTGTCAAGCAGGTTTGAGGGCCGCCCGCGTGACCGTGACTCCGCCGGCAACGAACGGACGCCACGCGGGCGCCCGTAACGACGTTCACGCCACGGGGCGTCGTAGAGACGGCCCGGCGGGCCGTCTCCACGCCCCCGCCGGGCAGGGCGGCCACGGGGTGGGCCGTGGGGCGGCCACGGGGTGGGCCGTGGGGCGGCCACGGCGGGAGGCCCCACGGCGGGCGGGGCGGGGCCCGTGCAAGAAGATGAATATGCGTCACACCTGCCATGGCGCGCGGTTGCCCGCTCGTTCGCGTGCATGCTATACTGAGCATACGTCATCCGTAAGCAGGGAGCAGGTCGTGCATCCGGAGCCTTCCGCGTTGCTGGAGGCAGCGCATACCATCGTCGCCGAGCAGATTGCCCGTCTGCGAGCGTTGCACACCTCCGCGCAGCAGCACCTTGCGCGGCTCGAAGCCGAGGTGCGCCGCTCAGAGCGCCAGCTCGACGAGGTGCTCATCCAGGCGCGCTTTGCGTCCGAGCGCGGTCAGGTCAGCGCCACCACCCTGGCCGAGCGCCAGCGACGCCTGCGCGTCGCCCACGAGGCGCTGACGCGGGAGTACGAGCAGATGCGCCGCGCCCTGCGCCAGCTCGACCAGTTGGTGCGCCAGATTGATATGAGCAGCGCCACCCTGGGCGGCGGCGGTGACGGTGAGACGTCCGACCCCTGGGTGCAGGCTCTGCGCTCCCAGGTGATCATGGGCCGCGAGGAAGAACGGGCGCGCCTGGCCCGCGAGGTGCACGACGGGCCGGCCCAGGTACTGGCAAATGCCCTCATGGGCCTCGAACGCTGCCACACTCTGCTCGCCGAACGCAGACTGGACCGGCTGGAGGAGATGCTCGGGCAACTGAGCGAGAATGCCCGTGAGGGTCTGCGCGAGGTCCGCGGCTTCATTGCCGATCTCCGACCGGGCAAGCTCGAAGAGCAGGGGCTTGGCAATGCCATCCGCGACTATGTGCAGCGCTACCACGATACGGTCAACGTTCCGGTCAGCCTCGATCTCGATCCCCTGCCGCGCCTGCCGGCCGAGGCCGAAATCGTTCTCTACCGCATTGTTCAAGAGTCGCTCCAGAATGCCCGCAAACACGCCCCCGGCGCGCCGGTGCACATCGTGCTCACGCGGCGCGACGAGCGCGTGGTGCTCCTGATTCGCGACGAGGGGCCGGGCTTCGATCTGCGTGAAGTGGCCCGCCGCGCCGGTCGTGAGAGTTGGGGACTGACCAGTATGCGCGAACGAGCCGAGTTGATTGGCGCCAGTTTTGTGGTTACCACCCGCCCCGGCCATGGCACCGAGGTGGCGGTGAGTCTGCCGCTGCGCGGCGCAACAACCCCATCGAGGCCCCTATGACGAACCCGAATCCCATCCGCGTATTGATTATTGATGATCACCCCCTCTTCCGCCAGGGGATCCGCTGGAGCCTCGAAGACGCCGATGATATCACGGTGATCGGCGAAGCGGAAAATGGCCAGGAGGCGCTCAAGCTTACCGAACGCCTCAACCCCGATGTGGTGCTGGTGGATATCAACCTGCCCGGTCTCAATGGCCTGGAGGTCGCCCGGGTGATCAAGCGCCGTGACCCGCGCATCGGGATCATCGTGCTCAGTGTGTACGAGGACGATGATCAACTGTTCCAGGCGATCAAGGTCGGCGCGGCTGCCTATTCTTCCAAGGATGTGCATCCCGAGGAGCTGCTGCTGTTCATCCGCGAGGTTGCTCGCGGCCGCTACCTGATTAACGACGCCGTGCTGGCCCGCCCCGCCGTCGCCACCCGTGTCCTCCACCAGTTCCGCGAACTGGCCGCTACCGATGATGAGCAGGCCTCAAATCTCTTCGCCCCGCTTACCAGCCGGGAGATCGAGATCCTTGACTGCATCGCCCGCGGTCTCTCCAACAAGGAGATCGCCAGCGAGCTGTCCATCAGCGGCCAGACGGTCAAGAACCATATTACGTCGATCCTCTCCAAGCTTCAGGTGAACGACCGCACCATGGCGGTGATCTACGCCATCAAGAAGGGCTGGATCAAGATGGGCTATGCGCCCGGTGGCGACGCCTCCGCCACAGAGTAACCGCCGCCACCCGCACGGCCGCTCGTGGGTGGGCGGCGCCTGCCCCTCTCTCCATCGCCGCGCCATTGTGGCATGCTGCGGTGCGTCGCAGCGCGCGCCGCGCACAGGCGCCCTTTAGCGTGCGGTGAACAGCCACCGATCTCCAAACTCGATTGCCAGGGGAATGATCAGAAGCATCGGCACAGCCAGGCTGGCGGCAGCGAAGAGGAAAAAGAAACTCAGGGGCAGGATCACCAGGATCACCGCGAAGATACTGCGCCCCAGGCTGCCCCAACCGGTGGCCGCCACCACGCCAAGGGCCGTCAGGGCAAAGATGACCCCATCGCCGCAGGTGCTCAGGGCAGGGCTGGTGTAGCACGAGTAGAGCGCCGACGGAATGGCAATCGCCAGGGGCAGGCCCTCAAGCTCGAAGTAATTTGGCAGCGCTAACCGTCGCAGCGCAAGCAGCAGCGCCCCGACCAGCACCACGCCGTAGGCCCAGATGATGCGCTGTGTAGTGGTTGGCATACTGAGGTGAGAATAGCCCGCGCGCGGGAGGGTTTGGGCGTAGGGGCGCGGCGCCGCCGCGCCCCTACCCCCTCCCAGGAAACAACCC
>OGCL01000307.1_pt1 | contig 55422 bp, 47 predicted proteins | sample 1570041 | NCBI WGS metagenome assembly OGCL01 (sample SAMN06266162, study PRJEB24511) | hot springs metagenome | isolation source: Hot spring water | place: South Africa: Limpopo | collected 2015-06-22
CATCTGGCCAACGGCCTGCCCAGCTTCACGCTGGTGGGGCTGGCCGAGGTGGAGGTCAAGGAGGCCCGAGAGCGCGTGCGCTCGGCGCTGCAGAACGCGGGGCTGGAGTTCCCCACCAACAAACGCATCACGGTCAATCTCGCACCCGCCGATCTGCCCAAGGACTCGGGCCGCTTCGACCTGCCCATTGCCCTGGGCATCCTTGCCGCCAGCGGCCAGGTGGACGCCAGCCGCCTGGCAGGCTACGAATTTGCGGGCGAACTGTCGCTGTCGGGCGAACTGCGCCCCGTGCGCGGCGCGCTCGCCACCAGCCTGGCGCTGCAGACGCAGCAGATCGACACCCAGCTGGTGCTGCCGCCCGGCAGCGCCGAAGAAGCCGCCCTGGTTCCCGCCGCCCAGGTGGTGCGCGCGCGCCACCTGCTGGACGTGGTGCGCGCCTTTCTGCCCCCGGGCAGCGTGGCGGGCGGCGATGCCGACGTGGCCAACGACGGCTGGACCCGTCTGGCGGCCACACCCCTGGCCACCCGCACCACCGGCCCCGACATGGCCGACGTGAAGGGCCAGGCCGGCGCCAAACGCGCGCTGGAGATTGCTGCGGCGGGCGGCCACAGCGTGCTGATGGCCGGACCACCGGGCTCGGGCAAATCGATGCTGGCCCAGCGTTTTGCGGGCCTGCTGCCCGCAATGACGGTGGAAGAAGCGCTGGAAAGCGCCGCCATTGCCAGCCTGGCCGGGCGCTTTCGCCCCGAGGCCTGGGGCCAGCGGCCGACCGGCCAGCCGCACCACACGGCCAGCGCGGTGGCGCTGGTGGGCGGCGGGTCGCCCCCGCGCCCGGGCGAAATCTCTCTGGCCCATCAGGGGGTCCTTTTTTTGGACGAACTCCCGGAATTCCCCAGGGCCGCGCTGGAGGCGCTGCGCGAGCCGCTGGAGACCGGGCACATCACCATCGCCCGCGCCGCGCAGCGCGCGGAGTTTCCGGCGCGCTTTCAGATGATCGCGGCCATGAACCCCTGCCCCTGCGGGTTTCTGGGCTCCACGCAGCGCGCGTGCCGCTGCACACCCGACCAGGTGAACCGCTACCAGGCCAAGCTCAGCGGCCCGCTGCTGGATCGCATCGACCTGCATGTGGAGGTGCCCGCCCTGCCCGCCGAACAGCTGGTGCAGGCCCCGGCGGGTGAATCCACCACCGCCGTGCGCATGCGGGTCGAGCAGGCCCGCCAGCGCGCACTCGCCCGCCAGGGCAAGTCCAACCAGGCGCTGCAGGGCCAGGAGATCGACGCCCACCTGCAACTGCAGGACGCGGCTGCGAAGTTTCTGAACACCGCTGCCGCCCGCCTGGGCTGGTCGGCGCGCAGCACCCACCGTGCACTCAAGGTCGCCCGCACCATTGCCGACCTGGCAGGCGCTGCCGACACCGAGGTGGGCCATGTGGCCGAGGCCGTGCAGTACCGCCGCGTGCTGCGCCACCCCGCCTGAGGCGCACGCCACGGGTGCGCCGCTGCGGGTTTTCACCCTTTGCCAACTATCATTTTTATAGCTAAATAGGCAATACAGACAGGCGCAGACGGCTGATTTGAATCAAATTTTCTGCTGTCTTGCACCCATCTCCAACCTGCGCCGCCACAATCGCCCCATGCCCAGCCCCCGCACATCCAAGAAGACCGCCGCCGCCACGCTCGACACCCCGGCCACGCCCGCGCCTGAATCGGTGGACACCGGTTTTCTGCGCACCCTGGTGGGCTACAACGCGCGGCGCGCGTCGCTGGCCGTGATCGAGGTGTTCATGGAGCGCATGGCGGTGTACCGCCTCAAGGTGGTGGATTTTTCGGTGCTGTCGCTGGTGGCGCACAACCCGGGCGTGACCTCGCGCCAGCTGTGCGTGACGCTGGGCGTGTTGCCGCCCAACCTGGTGGGCCTGGTGGCTGCGCTGGAGCGGCGCGGCCTGATCGAGCGCCGCCCCCACCCCAGCGACGGCCGCGCCATGGGCCTGCACCTGACGCCCGCCGGTGTGGAGCTGACGGCCCAGGCCGAGCAGACCGCCGCGCAGCTGGAGGTGGACGCCACCGCCGGCCTCACGGCCACCGAACGCAAGACGCTGATCCGCCTGCTGCAAAAGGTCTACGCCCGCGACGGGGCCTGACAAAGAAAAAGAGGGAAAGGGGCGCTGCAGCCAGCGCCCCTCGGTCTTTGGTTTTTGGCTTTTTTGCGCCCGGCTTCGGGCCGCTTCCGCGCCCCGCTTATTGGCCTGCGGCCGCAGGTGCCACCGCCTCAGACTTCGCGGCCATGGCCGCCGCCAGTCCACCCCACTTTTCGTGGAACAGGCCCGCGTCCATGGTCCTCACATTGCGCATGATCGGCTTGAAGCCCATGTGCGCCAGCACGTCGCGCTCCAGGTCGATGCCGGGCGCAATCTCGGTCAGCTCCAGGCCTTCGGTGGTCAGGTGGAACACGGCGCGTTCGGTGACAAAGAGCACGTTCTGCTCCCGCTGGGCAGCATCCAGCCCGTTGAAGGTGATCTGCTCGACCTTCTCGATGAACTTGCGCGAGCGGCCTTCCTTCACGATGGTGAGCTGGCCGTCGGCCACCTTCACCTCCAGGCCACCTGCCGTGAAGGTGCCGCAGAACACCAGGTTCTTGGTGGCGCGCGTGATGTTCACAAAACCACCGCAGCCCACGGGCCGACCGTTGAACTTGCTCACGTTCACGTTGCCGTGGTTGTCCGCCTGCGCCAGGCCCAAGAAGCTCGCGTCCAGCCCGCCGCCATCGTAGAAGTCGAACTGCAGCGACTGCTCGATGATCGCGTCGGCGTTGTAGGCCGTGCCAAAGTCGCCCAGCTGCGCCGGAATGCCGCCGGTGATGCCGCTTTCCACGCTCAGCGTGAACTGGTCCGCCACGCCCTCTTCCGCCGCCACCGACGGCACACCGGCCGGGATGCCAATGCCCAGGTTGGTGATGGCGCCCGGCTTCAGCTCCAGCGCAGTGCGGCGTGCGATGACCTTGCGCTCATCCAGCGCCATGGGCGCCAGCGAGTTCACCGGCACGCGCACGTCGCCGCACAGGGCGGCGTTGAACTGCGTGGTGATGGTCTGCATGTGGTTCTCGGGCTGACTGACCACCACATAGTCCACCGACACGCCCGGCACCTTGACCGACTTGGGGTGCAGGCTGCCGGCCTTGACGATGCGCTCCACCTGCGCAATCACGATGCCGCCGCAGGCCTTGGCCGCGTGGGCGATGTTGATCTGCTCCAGCAGCACGCCTTCCTTGTCGAGCGTGATGTTGCCGTTCTCGTCGGCCAGCGTGCCACGGATGATGGCCACATCGACCTTGGGCGAGGGGTAGAACAGCCACTCCTCGCCGTTGAATTCCACCAGCTTCACGAGGTCTTCGGTGGACTTGCTGTTGAGCTTGCCGCCTTCGATGCGCGGGTCCACAAACGTGCCCAGGCCCACCTTGGTCAGCAGCCCGGGGCTGCGGCTGGCGATATGGCGCGTGAGGTGCGAGAGGCTGCCCTGCGGGAAGTTGTAGGCCTCCACCTCGCCGTCAAACACCATCTTCATCATCTCGGCGCCGGTCTGGCCGAAGTGGCCGGCCACCGTGCGCTTGATCATGCCGGGGTGGGCAAAGTGCACCATGCCCGCGTCCTTGCTGTTGCCGATGGCGCCACAGGCCCAGGTGGTCACGTTCTTCGGACTGCCGTGGTCGAGGAAGTTTTTCTCGATGCCCTTGAGCACCTCCTCGGGCAGGCTGGAGACGGCCAGACCGCCCAGAAAGATGGTGGCGTTGTCGGGGATCAGGGCCCCGGCCTGGGCTGCGGTGATGATTTTCATGGTGCTGTGCTCTTGCAAATTGGTGTGAAGACTGGATTTACGCGTCGGTGTTCTCGATCAGCAAAGCAATGCCTTGCCCGCCGCCCACACAGGCGCTGGAGATGCCGTAGCGCAGGCCACGGCGGCGCAGTTCGCGCGCCAGCGTCACGGTCAGGCGCACGCCGGTGGCAGCCAGCGGGTGGCCCAGGGCAATGGCGCCGCCGTTCACGTTGAGCTTGTTGAGGTCCAGCCCCAGCTCGCGGCCCACGGCCAGGGTCTGTGCGCCCTGGGCTTCGTTGATCTCGAACAGGCCGATGTCATCCAGCGTGAGGCCGGTGCGTGCCAGTAGCGCGCGGATGGCCGGGGCCGGGCCGATGCCCATGTACTCGGGCGCCACACCCACGGCCGCCACGCCGCGCAGGCGCGCCAGCGGCTTCAAGCCGCGTTGCTGCACATAGGCGTCACTGGCCACCACGGCGCCCACTGCGCCATCGACCAGGGCCGAGCTGTTGCCCGCCGTCTGCACACCACCAGGGTACACAGTGCGCAGGCCCGCCAGCGCCTCCACCGGCGAGGGGCGTGGGTGGGTGTCGCGGTCCAGCTGCGCCACCTTGCGGGGCAGCGTGATGCCGCGCGTGGCGTAGCCATCCAGTTCAAATTTCTCGCTGACCACGGGCACGATCTCGCCCGCCAGAAAGCCATCTTCCTGCGCCTTGAGCGCGCGGGCGAAGGATTGCGAGGCGTAGGCGTCCACGTCTTCGCGCGTGATGCCGTACTTCTTGGCCAGGTTCTCGGCCGTTTCGATCATGGTGACGGGGCCGGCCGTGTCGATCAACGCCTCCATCAGGAAGTCCTTGAACTCGACCGGCGCGCCCAGCTTGAAGCCGGTGCGATGCGTGTAGGCCGCAATCGGGTTGCGCGTCATGGACTCGGTGCCCACCACCAGCGCCACATCGGTGTAGCCCAGCGCAATCTGGTCGGCCGCCTGGCGGAACAGCTCAAAGCCCGTGCCGCAGATGCGCTGCACCAGGATGGAGGGCACTTCCAAGGGAACGCCCGCATACAGGCCGATGTGGCGCGGCAGCACATAGGCGTCAAAGTCCGCCTGCGCCATGGAGCCGGTGATGACCGAGCCCACATCGGTGGCGGGCACGCCGCTCTTCTCCAGTACGGCGCGCGCCACCTTGATGCCCATGTCGGTGGGCGACACATGGCCCAGTGCGCCGCAGTAGTCCACCAGCGGCGTGCGCACGCCGTCCACGAGCCAGGCGTTCAGAGGGGCAGAGAAGGAGTTGGTTGCTGCGGTCATGTTCAGGCCTTGGAAGTGGTTTTGCTGTCGGTCACGCGGATCACCGTGGCATAGCCCGTGTCGCCCGCCGCGCAGCCGGTGAACAAGCCCACGCCGCCGCCGCGCAGCACCAGCTCTTCGATGAGTTCGATGATGGCGCGCATGCCGGTGGGTGCCTGGGGGTGGCCCCAGATGATGGAGCTGCCGTAGTTGTTCATGCGCTCCCAGGCAAAGCCGGTGTCGCGCGCCAGGGCGATGTCGTTCACGGCAAAGGGGTTGTGTGTCTTGATGGCCACCACGTCGCTGATGGAAAGGCCCGCGTTCTTGAGCGCGTTGAATGCGGCAGGCGACGGCGCCATGGGCATGTAGCCCGCCTCCACGCGCGCCATGCCAAAGCCCAGGATCTCCACTTCGATGCCGGGGTCGGTGGCTACGGCGCGCGCACGCTCGCGCGTGGTGACGATGGCGCCCGCATTGCCGTCGGCCGGGTGGGTCTGGCCGCCAAAGGTCACGGTCCCGCCTTCCTTCACGGGCTTGAGCTTGGCCAGACCCTCGGCGGTGGTCGGGAAGATGCCTTCGTCGGTGCTCAGCGTGCCCGTCTGCTTGCGGAACTTGGAGTCGGTGACGGGCACATCGGCCATGTAGCGCTTCTGGAAGGCGCGGTCGTTGGCCAGCGCCTCCTGGTACTGGTGGTAGCGGTGCAGCTTGAGGGCGTGCTGCTCTTCGGTGGTGATGCCGTAACGCGCAGCCACGTTCTCGCCGGTCTGCAGCATGGGGTTCTTGGCATACGGGTCGTGGCCCATGTTGTCGGGCACCCAGTGCTCGGTGATGCCGTAGCCGCCGGTGCCGCTCGAATCCGGGTAGTACACCACCGGGCCGTTGGACTGGCGATCAGCCATCACCAGCAGCGCGCTGGTGGCCGTGCCGCACGCCACCTCCTGCGCGGCCATCTGCAGCGCGCGCACGCTGGTGGCGCAGGCCTGCTGCACCGTGGGGCCCGCCACGCGGTCGATGCCCATCAGGCCCGTGACCCAGGGCAGGCCATAGAAACTGCCCTTTTGCGGGTTGGTGATCCCGAGGATCGCCAGGTCCACCGCCGCCAGGTCGTAGCCGCGGGCAGCGAGCGCCTGCTTGCCCACGGCGGCCGCCAGCGGCAGCGCGTTGAGGTTGGCCAGCGTGCCCTGCCACTTGGCAAACGGGGACGACCAGTAGATACCGTAGGGGATGAAGGCGTTCATGGCAGATCCTTGGCAGCGGTTGAGCGGCAATTTTAGTTATTTATCATAACCAAATGACAATCCCGAAAAGCTAGGGAAACCCCCTAGCAAAGACCGGCGGGATGGTCTTGTTTTAGTTATTTTTGATAACCATAATTTCTCCAACTCACTCACACCACCATGACCAAGACCTCCGACATCTCCCTAGAAATCCGTGGCGAACGCGAGGAAATCGCGGTCATCCGGCTCACCCGCCCCGCCAAGCGCAATGCGCTCAACGACGGCCTGATCCTGGCCCTGCGCGACGTGATGGACAACCTGCCCGCCAGCGTGGGCGCCGCCGTGATCGACGGCGAGGGCGAGCACTTCTGCTCGGGCCTGGACCTGTCCGAGCTGAAAGAGCGCGACGCAGGCCAGGGCCTGCACCACTCGCGCATGTGGCATGCGGCGCTGGACCGCGTGCAGTTCGGCCCTGTGCCCGTGGTGGCTGCGCTGCACGGTGCAGTGGTGGGCGGCGGGCTGGAGCTGGCCAGCGCCTGCCACATCCGCGTGGCCGACGAAACCACCTTCTACGCGCTGCCCGAAGGCTCTCGCGGCATCTTTGTGGGCGGCGGCGGCGCGGTGCGCATTCCGCGCCTGATCGGCACGGCGCGCATGACCGACATGATGATGACCGGCCGCGTCTACAACGCCGTGGACGGCGAAAAAGTGGGCTTTGCGCAATACCTCGTGCCCACCGGCACGTCCTTCGACAAGGCCTTCGAGCTGGCCCAGCGCATCGCACAGAACGCGCCGCTGACCAACTACGCCCTGATGCACGCTCTGCCCCGCATTGCCGAGCAGCCCGCCGACCAGGGCCTGATGGCCGAGGCCATGATGGCCGCCATTGCCCAGAGCGCGCCCGAGGCCAAGGCCCGCGTGCGCGCCTTCCTGGACGGCAAGGCCGCCAAGGTCAAGAAACAAGACTGAGCCAAACGCCTTCCGTTCACGCGCCAGCACCAGCCCCGAGACAAGCTCCATGACGGCAAACCTCCCCTCCCCCCGCTACCGGCCGCTGCGCTTTGGCGTGACCGAGGTCACCACCCGCCAGGGCGACAACGGCGTGGTCTATGTGCGCGCCACGCAAGACCTGCAGCCCCACCCCGTGCGCCTGACCGACCGCCTGGCGCACTGGGCGCAGACGACGCCCGACCGCACCTGGATGGCGCAGCGCGTGAAAAACGCCGACGGCAGCCTGGGCGACTGGCGCCACATCAGCTACCGCGAGGCATGGGACAGCGCACGCCGCATTGCCCAGGCGCTGCTGGACCGCCAACTCAGCGCCGACCGCCCCGTGGCCATCCTGAGCGAAAACGACCTGGACCACGCCCTGCTGTCGCTGGGCTGCCTGGTGGCCGGTGTGCCGCAGTGCACGGTGTCGTCGGCCTACTCCACCGTGAGCAAGGACTACGACAAGCTGCGCCACGCCATCGACACCCTCACGCCCGGCCTGGTGTTCGCGAGCAATGCCGAGCGTTATGCCGCCGCCATCAACGCCACGGTGGGCGCTGATGTGCATGTGGTGCTGGGCCAGGGCACGCTGCCGGGCCGCAGCACCACGGCCTTCAGCGCGCTGCTGGCCACCGAGGCCACACCCGCTGTGGATGCCACGCACGCCGCCATCACGGGCGACAGCATCGCCAAGTTCATGTTCACCTCGGGCTCCACCAAGGCACCCAAGGCGGTGATCATCACCCACGGCATGTGGGCCGCCAACCTGCAGCAGATGAACCAGTCCATGCCCGTGCTGGTGGAGCAGGACCTGGTGCTGGTGGACTGGCTGCCGTGGAACCACACCTTTGGCGGCAACCACAACTTCGGCATCGTCATCTACAACGGCGGCACGCTGTACCTGGACGAAGGCAAACCCACACCCGCCGGCATGGTCGAGACCATCCGCAACCTGCGCGAAATCGCGCCCACGGTGTACTTCAACGTGCCCACGGGTTTCGAGGTGATCGCGCACACCATGAAGACCGACGACCAGCTGCGCAAGAACCTGCTCAGCCGCGTGCAGATGTTCTTCTTTGCCGCCGCCGCACTCTCTCAGCCCATCTGGGACTCGCTGTTTGAAAGCGCCGAGCGCGAAGTGGGCGAGCGCATCGTGATGAACACCGGCCTGGGCATGACCGAGGGCTGCCCCTTCTGCGTGGCCGTGAACAGCCCCAACGTGCAGGCGGGCGACATCGGCGTGCCCACGCCGGGGCTGGAGCTGAAGCTGGTGCCCGTGGATGGCAAGACCGAGGTGCGTTATCGCGGCCCCAACATCACCCAAGGCTACTGGCGCAATGCCGAGGCCACGCGCGAGGCGTTCGACGAAGAAGGCTTCTACTGCTCGGGCGACGCCGTGAAGTGGATCGACGAGAACGACCTGAACAAGGGCCTGAAGTTTGACGGCCGCATTGCCGAAGACTTCAAGCTCAGCACCGGCACCTTTGTGAGCGTGGGCCCGATGCGTGCCAAGGTCATCGCCGCCTGCGCGCCCTATTTGCAGGACGCGGTCATCACCGGCATCAACCTCAAGGAAGTGGGCGCGCTGCTGATCCCCACGCAAAGCATCCGCGCACTGGCGGGCCTGCCGGACGGCGCCAGCCTGCAGCAGGTGCTGGAGAGCGCGCCCGTGCAGCAGCACTTCCAGAAAGTGATCAACCAGCTGGCCGCGCAGGCCACCGGCAGCGCCACGCGCGTGGCCCGCGCCCACCTGATGGCCGAGCCGCCTTCGCTCGACAAGGGCGAGATCACCGACAAGGGTTCCATCAACCAGCGCGCCGTGCTCAAGCACCGCGCCGACCTGGTGAACGCGCTGCACGACGGCAGCCTGCCGTTCACCCTCGTTCCCCAACATTGAACCGAAGCAACAAGGACACCACCATGCAGATTCAAGGACAAGCCGCCCTCGTAACCGGCGGCGCATCGGGCCTCGGTGAAGCCACCGCACGCGCACTGGCCGCCCAGGGCGCCAAGGTCGCGGTGCTGGACCGCAATGCCGAACTGGCCGAGAAAGTGGCCAGCGAAATCGGTGGCGTGGCCTGCCCCTGCGACATCACCGACGCCGCCAGCGTGCAGGCCGCCATCGACAAGGTGGCCGCCGCCCACGGCCCCGCGCGCATCCTGATGAACGTGGCAGGCATCGGCAGCGCCAAACGCGTGGTGCAGCGCGACGGCAGCGCCGCGCCGCTGGAAGACTTTGTGCGCGTGGTCAACATCAACCTGATCGGCACCTACAACGTGAGCCGCCTGTTTGCCGCCGCCTGCAGCAAGCTCGACGTGCTGGACAACGGCGAACGCGGCGTGATGATGTTCACCGCCTCCGTCGCCGCCTTTGACGGCCAGGTGGGCCAGCAGGCCTACAGCGCCTCCAAGGCAGGCCTGGCGGGCATGACCCTGCCCATGGCGCGCGACCTGGCACAGCACGCGATCCGCGTTTGCACCGTGGCGCCTGGCCTGTTTGCCACGCCGCTGATGAAGGAACTGCCCGAAGCCGTGCAGCAGTCGCTGGCCGCCAGCATCCCCTTCCCGCCGCGCCTGGGCAAGCCCGAGGAGTTTGCCGAGCTGGCCTGCCACATCGTGACCAACGGGCACCTGAATGGCGAAGTCATCCGCCTGGACGGCGCCCTGCGCATGGCACCACGCTGATCCATTTTTCTTTTCACCGCCCCCAGAGCTTTCAACGACACACAGGAGACAACACCATGACCATCACCCGCCGACAACTCGTCCAGGCCTTTGGCGCCAGCGCCGCGCTGGGCGCCCTGCATCCCTTTGCTGCCCACGCCCAGGTGGAGCAAGTGAAGGTGTACTTCGGCTTCCCCGCTGGCAGCTCGGGCGACACCGTGGCCCGCCGCGTGGCAGAAAAATGGGGCGGCAGCGCCTTCAGCAAGAACGCTGGCGTGGTGGAAAACAAGCCCGGCGCGGGCGGCCGCATTGCGCTGGAGACGCTGAAGGCAGCCCCCGCCGACGGCTCGGTGCTGGCGCTGGCGCAGGTCTCGGCCATTGCCAACTACCCGCACATCTACAGCAAGATGAACTACACCGACAAGGACTTCGCGCCCGTGTCGATTGCCGCCGTGATGCACCACGGCCTGGCCGTAGGCCCCATGGTGCCCGCCAGCGTGAAGAACGTGAAGGACTTCCTGGCCTGGGCCAAGGCCAACCCCAAGGACGCGAGCTACGGCTCGCCCGGTGCGGGCTCCACGCCCCACTTCTTGGGCGCGCTCTTGGGCATCAACAGCGGTGTGGACCTGCGCCATGTGCCCTACCGAGGCTCCATCCCTGGCGTGACGGACGTGGTGGGCGGGCAGGTGGCTGCCATGGTCACGCCGCACGGTGACTTCATCGCCAACTACAAGGCAGGCAAGCTGCGCATCCTGGCCACCTCGGGCCCCAAGCGCTCGCAGTATGTGCCCGACGTGCCCACGTTTGCCGAGCAAGGCTTCCCTGAGCTGACCACCGAGGAATGGTTTGGCTTCTACGCCCCGGCCGCCACGCCCAAGCCGGTGATTGCCGCCGCCAACGCTGCCATCAACGCCGCGCTGAAGGAAAAGTCGGTCATCGACAGCCTGGCCATCGTGGGCCTGATGCCCCACGGCTCGACGCCCGAAGAGCAAGCCCGCTGGCAGAAAGCCGAGTACGACACCTGGGGCCCGCTGATCAAGAAGATTGGCTTTACTGCAGATTCTTGAGCTCCCCCTGAGGCGCTGGCGCGCCTTCCCCCCTGAGGAGGGGACGCCGCCAGCGCGCCGGTATCGACGCACAGCGGGCGCAACCCTCGCCCCACCCGTTCGGGCTGAGCCTGTCGAAACCAGGGCGCACACGGCCACCCGGTTTCTTCCGGCGAAATTTGAAAGAAAAAAGCCGTTGCCGCGCGTCCATCAAGCGCTAATAGCTATTAAATCAAGAGCAAACCATGCAAGCACGCCAGGCCCTCACCGACATCCAGTTCCTGCTGACCGAGGTGCTGCAGGCCCCCGCGCAGTGGCAGGCGCTGGCGCCGTTCGGGGACACCGATGGCGAGCTGGCTGCGCAGGTGCTGGAGGAAGCCGCCAAGTTTGTGGACAGCGCCGTGGCGCCGCTGCAGCGCACGGGCGACGAGGTGGGTTGCCGGTTTGACGCAGGCCAGGTGCACACGCCACCCGGCTTTCGCGACGCCTACCAGGCCTTCTGGCAAGGCGGCTGGCCCGCGCTGGCCTGCGCGCCCGAGGACGGCGGCCAGGGCCTGCCTGCGGTGCTCGAATGTGTGCTGTTTGAATGGCTGGCCGGTGCCAACCATGGCTGGACCATGGCGCCCGGCCTGCTGCATGGCGCGTACGAATGCATCAAGCACCACGCCAGCGATGCCCTGAAGGCGCAGTACCTGGAAAAGGTGGCCACCGGCGAATGGCTGGCCACCATGTGCCTGACCGAAGCCCACGCGGGCAGCGACCTGGGCCTGGTGCGCACACGCGGCGTGCTGCAGCCCGACGGCAGCGCGCGGGTGAACGGCAGCAAGATTTTTATCTCGGGCGGCGAGCACGACCTGACGGACAACATCGTGCACCTGGTGCTGGCGCGTTTGCCCGATGCACCTGCGGGCCCCAAGGGGCTGTCGCTGTTTCTGGTGCCCAAGGTCTTGCCGGACGGAAAGCGCAACGCCGTGGTCTGCGAGCGCATCGAAGAAAAAATGGGCCTGCACGGCAGCCCCACCTGCGTGATGCGCTTTGACGACGCCACCGGCTGGCTGGTGGGCGAGCCCAACAAGGGCCTCGCCGCCATGTTCGTGATGATGAACGCCGCCCGCCTGCATGTGGGCCTGCAAGGCATCGGCCTGCTGGAGGCCGCATGGCAAAAGGCCAGCGCCTACGCCGCAGAGCGCCGCCAGATGCGCGCCCCCGGCGCCAAGGACACCAGCCTCATCCAGGACCATCCCGCCATCCGCCGCACGCTGCACACCCAGCGCGCCTGGATCGACGGCGGCCGCGTGCTGGCCTACCACACGGCCCTGCAACTCGATGTGGCCAAACACAGCACCGACGCCGCTGCGCGCGCTGCCGCGCAGCGCTGGTGTGCGCTGGTCACGCCCGTGCTCAAGGCCGCGCTCACCGACCAGGGCTTCCACGGCGCCAGCGCCTGCCTGCAGGTGTTTGGCGGGCATGGCTACGTGAGCGAATGGGGCATCGAACAGATCGTGCGCGACGCGCGCGTGGCCATGATCTACGAGGGCACCAACGAGATCCAGGCGATCGACCTGCTGGTGCGCAAGGTGCTGGCCGACGGCGGCCAGGGCCTGGCCGCGCTGCTGGCCACGCTGCCCGGCGCAGCACCCAGCCCTGCTGCCAGCGCACGCCGCCATGCGCTGGTCGAGATCACACAAACCCTGGCGATTGCCGCGCAGACCGACCCCGAACTGCCCTACTGGGTGGCCGACGACTACCTGCGCGCCGTGGCGCTGGTGCTGCTGGACTGGGCCTGGGGCGAGATCAGCGCCGTGGCCCAGGATGAGCGCTGGAGCACCCCGGCCCAGGCACTGGCCCAGTGGGTGCTGCCCGAGTTCGAGATGCGCGCGGCCATGCTGCGCCAGCGCATTGCACAGGCACTGGAAATCAAGCCAAAAATGGCCGCTGCCGCCTGATGGATAAGCACCTATAGCTACACAAATAGTAGCAACACCCATCTGAACGATCTCCCTCCCACAGCGTGTTGAGGCCGCGCTGCGGGATTCCTTGCGCCTCAAAAAAACCGGAGACAACAGCATGAACTTCAGAAGAAAAAAGTCAGGAATGCGTGCACACCCCCAGTCCCGAGCCTCTCGGGCGACCCTAGTGGCCATGGCAGCGTTGCCCGCCGCACTGCTTGTCGCCTGCGGCGGATCGTCCGAACCCGGATTGCCCCAGCTGGCAGCCGCCACACCGGGCGCCTTGCAGTCGTGCAGCGAGCTGGCGACGCGCATCAACTTCCCCAACACCACCATCACCGCCGCCAACCCGATTGCAGAAGGCACGCTGACCGTCGCAGGCACGGCAGTGCGCGCGCACTGCCAGATCACCGGCAAGATGCACCAGCGTGTGAGCTCGGTGGACGGCAAGAGCTACGCAATCGGTTTTGAAATGCGCCTGCCCAACACCTGGAACGGCCGCTTCTTCTACCAGGGCAACGGGGGCATCGACGGCAACATCGTTGCAGCCACGGGCGCCGTCAACGGTGGGGCGGGTTTGAACAACGCCTTGAACATGGGCTTTGCCGTCATCAGCTCCGACGCGGGCCACGAAGCCGCCATGGGCCCCAACTTCGGCATCGACCCGCAGGCACGGCTGGACTACGGCTACCAGGCCGTGGCCAAACTCACCCCCATGGCCAAGAGCGCCATCCAGACCGCCTATGGCAAGGGCCCCGACCGTTCGTACTTTGGCGGCTGCTCCAACGGCGGGCGCCACACCATGGTGGCCGCGTCGCGGTTTGCCGACCAGTACGACGGCTACCTGGTGGGCAACCCCGGCTTCAACCTGCCCAAGGCGGCCATCGCCAACATTGCCAGCGGCAAGATCTATGCGTCGCTGGCCAGCACGCCTGGCGACCTGTCCACCGGCTTCACCACGGCCGAGCGCGCGCTGGTCTCCAACGCCGTGCTGGCCAAGTGCGATGCGCTGGATGGCAGCACTGACGGGCTGGTGCAGGACACCGGCGCCTGCCAGGCCGCTTTCAACCTGCAACGCGACGTGCCCACCTGCAGCGGCGGCCGCGACGGCACCTGCCTGTCTGCCGACCAGAAGGCAGGCATTGCCAAGATCTTCAGCGGCCCCACCACCAGCGCGGGCAACAAGATCTACACCAGCTTCCCCTACGACGCAGGGCTGGCAGGCGCAGGCTATGGCTTCTGGGAGTTCACGGCACCGCTGGTGCTGGACTCGGGCGGCGTGGGCCTGATCTGGTCGGTGCCACCCGAGGACCCCGCCACCTTCAACGGCCCCGTGTTCGCCCTGACCGGCAACGTGGACACCATGCTGGCCCGCGTGAACGCCACCAGCGCCGTGTACACCGAAAGCGCCATGTCGTTCATGACACCGCCCAACCCCAGCAACCTGTCGGCCATGAAGAACCGGGGCGCCAAGATGATGGTCTACCACGGCACCAGCGACCCGATCTTCTCCAGCGAAGACACCACCTCCTGGTATGACAGCGTGCGCGCCGCCAACAACGGCGACGCCAGCAACTTCGCCCGCTTCTACCGCGTGCCCGGCATGAACCACTGCTCCGGCGGCCCCGCCACCGACCAGTTCGACATGCTGACCCCGCTGGTGAACTGGGTGGAAAAGGGAGAAGCCCCCGCCACCGTGCTGGCCAGCGTGCGCGGCAAGGGCAACGCTGCCGGCGCCAACGCCGACGTGCCCGCCAGCTGGTCGGCCACCCGCACCCGCCCCCTGTGCCCCTACCCCCAGGTCGCACGCTACAACGGCACGGGTGACATCGAAAGCGCCAGCAGCTTCAGCTGCAAGTAGCGCGCCCAGGCCCTGGCCCTTGCGGCCCGGGCCTTTTTTCTTGGGGTGTGCCCCCTCGCCCAGAGCGCGGAGGCACACCCTCCACCCTTCGGAGACCCGCATGCCACACCCCCTCCCGCGCCCCCTCCCCCTGTCGGCCATGGCGATGGCCCTGGTCGGCACCGCCACGCTGCTGGCGGGCTGCGCCAGCGCACCGCGCACCACGCCCCCACCGCAGCTCGGCGCCGCCACACCCGCCACGCTGAAAAACTGCACCACGCTGGCCCAGAGCCTTGCGCTGCCCGACACGCGCATCACCTCGGCAGAAATGGTGGCCGAAGGCCCGATCACCCTGCAGGGCAACACCACCCAGGCGCCCGCGCACTGCCTCGTCAAAGGCAAGATGAAAGAGCGCACCGGCCCCGTGGACGGCGCCAGCTACGCCATTGGTTTTGAGATCCGCTTGCCCGTCAACTGGAACGGCCGCTTTCTGCACCAGGCCAACGGTGGGCTGGACGGCAACGTGGTGACCGCACTCGGCGCGGTGAGCGGCGCCGCACCCGTGGCCCCCGGCCTGGTGCAAGGCTTTGCCGTGCTCAGCTCGGACGCGGGCCACGGCGCGCCCACACCCTTCTTCGGGCTGGACCCCCAGGCCCGGCGCGACTACGGCTACCAGGCCGTGGGCACCCTCACCCCCATGGCCAAAGACCTGATCAAGGGCGCCTACGCCAAGGGCCCCGACCGCTCGTACATCGCAGGCTGCTCCAACGGCGGCCGCCACGCCATGGTGGCCGCATCGCGCTATGCCGACCAGTACGACGGCATCCTGGCGGGCAACCCCGGCTTCAGCCTGCCCAAGGCCGCCACGGCCCAGCTGTGGAAAGCCCAGCAATACGCCAAGGTGGCCACCAAGGACACCAACGGCCAGCCCGACCTGACCAAGGCCGTGAGCCCCGCAGAGTTCCAGCTCATCGGCCGCAAGATCGTAGAGCGCTGCGACGCGCTGGACGGTGCCACCGACGGCCAGGTGAACGACGTGCAAGCCTGCCAGGCCGCCTTCAACCTGCAACGCGACGTGCCCACCTGCAACGCAGCCAACACTGCGCGGGATGGATCGTGCATCTCTGCCGAGCAAAAGAACGTTCTGGCCAGCATCTTCGCCGGGCCCAAGAACAGCAAGGGCGAAGCCCTGTACACCGGCACCTGGTTCGACCCCGGCGTGGCGGGCAGCAACTTTGCGTTCTGGCACTTCAACGCCCCCACTACGCGCGACGCGGGGGCCGTGGCCTTCTTGTTCACCACACCGCCCTCCACCCTGGACGCCTTCAAGGCCACCACCGGCCTGCAGTACGCGCTGAACTTCAGCATGGACGCGGACTACCCCAAGATGTTCGCCACCACACCGGTCTACACCGAGTCATCCTGGTCGTACATGACGCCCCCCAACGCGGCCGACCTGAGCGCCCTGCGCAACCGGGGCGCCAAGATGATGGTCTACCACGGCGTGGCCGACGGCGTGTTCTCGCCCATCGACACCGCGAACTGGATGGACCGCGTGCAGGCAACCCACGGTGGCAAGGCCGACGACTTTGCCCGCCTGTACCTGGTGCCCGGCATGAACCACTGCTCCGGCGGCCCCGCCACCGACCAGTTCGACATGCTGGCCCCGCTGGTGGCGTGGGTGGAACAAGGCAAGGCGCCGGAGAGCGTGACGGCAAACGCGCGCGGTGCGGGGGCCAATGTGGTGAATGCGGAGCTGCCTGCGAGCTGGTCTGCCAACCGGACACGGCCGCTCTGTGTGTACCCCAAGGTGGCACGGTACAACGGGACGGGGGATGTGGAGAGTGCGGGGAGTTTTAGCTGCAAGTGAGGTGGATCGAAAGTGGGAAGCCCGGCTAGTGCCGGGCTTTTTTCTTCGCGCAAGGGAGTTGAAGATTGGACCTGCTTTGTGAGGTCCAGTGACAAGCTACCCCAATCGACTTAGTGCCAAATTCTGACCACCGAAGGCTGCATGGTACTGACTGAGATGAAGCGATCAGCGCTCCTGATCACCTAAGCTGCATGCATATTTGTTAAAAATTGATCTCAATCTTCGACGTCTGCCTGACCGTCGCAAGACCAAACAAGCGTCTATGACAGAAGCACTGTTTTTAAAGGTGGTTGGAAGCAATGTCCCGACTCATTGAACCTTCAGATATCCCGGAATCACTGTGGCATGCCGAGACAATGTGTCTGCATCTTGCCCCGACGCTTCTCACTGCATGGAAGCACTTGCTTCAGCATTCCGGACTCGAAGAAAAGGCGCTACAGCCAGTTCCTCCTGCGATTACTGGTGGATTGAGCAAGGAAGCAACGGATGACCATTTGGCATGGCGCTTTAGTGGTTCTTCGGCGCGGGTTCAGCTCAGCTTGCTTGACCCTCGGGGCGAGCTTGCTGAGGTGGCGGACGCGTTTGCCAAGGTCTTTTCGGGTGGGACCATCCTAGTGGCTGATCTGCCGTGTGGCTCTGGCGCTGCAGCGCTGACGCTGCTGGCGAGCATTGCTGAACTACGGAGCCAAGCCCGCATCCCACGCACACCGCTGTACGTCAAGGTTGTTGGCGGCGAGCTGTCAGATTTCGCTAGATGCTATGCCAGCCAAGCCCTTGATCACATCAAGGAGATACTGGCAGAACAAGCGATATGGGTCTCCGCCGAGTTTCTATCCTGGGATGCGTTGGATAAATTTTCTACCGCAGATCTGACAAATCGCCTTACTGTGCTTGGCCAAGGATGCTCAGCCCGCCTCATGGTACTGGCCAACTTTTCCGACTTTCTACAACGTGAGGGGAAATGGAACGATGCTGTCCCACAATTCGAAAGCCTGTTCGTGCACGGCCGAGCTAACAACAGTTTTGTACTCTGGATTGAGCCGCAAACGAACAAAGTAATCGGGTCAGGCGGATTCTTCAACCGAGCCATCGTTTGGTTCAAAAAGCTGTTCTCAGCACATCAGACCAAGGAAGAGCAAAAAGCCCTCGTGGTTGAGAACCTTAGAAAGAGTGCTGCTGAAGTTAGGCACCCTTTAAAGGACCATCAATTCAGCGTTCATCTAGTAGTTCAGCGTTTCGATCTACCTTTGAGTGGAGCGAAGGCATGAGGCCGCAGGTACTCGCGCTACGCGCGGCCAATCAGTACCGTACTCGCGACATCATGGCCTACCTTGGGCTGCGTTACTACTTTGCCAATCAGTGCGCACGTAGGGATCGCTGGGCTCAGGATGTGTCTTCCCATCTCGTGATGAGCCGTAGCAGCAGTACCTATTTCCAGTCTCTGCACTTCAAGGAATTTCGCTCTGATGGCGTAGTCGGTTACCGTAGCATTTTTGTACCCGGCCCCAATGAGTCTTTCGCGGAAGCTGCATTGCTCGCTGAGTGCAGTCGGCACGCCGCATTTCGCTCACCTGGCTTCGTCTTCAGCTATCGTTTGGCGGAAGGCGAAGACACTCAAGGCGTCTACAAGCCTTACTTTATGGGGCTACAAGAGCGGCAACAACAAATCGCCAGTGCGTGCAAAGCTGGTGCAGGTCAGGTAGTGCGCTACACCGACATCAAACGGTTTTATCCAAACATCTCTGGCGAACTGGCGATCAGAGCTTGGCTGAAAGCGTGCGATGCAGCTCAGATGACCGCCTTGTTTCGTGATCTAGGCGTAAAACTTTTGGCTCACCACGCACGGGTATGTGAGAACGCTGCTCATGGCAAAGGGCTGCTAACCGGTCCCATGTTCAGCCACCTGATTGCCAACCTGGTGTTGCGCGACGTTGATGAGGCCATGTCCACGGCCTTCCCGAATCGTTACTTCCGCTACGTGGATGACGTGGTGCTGGTGGGCGCACCAGCAGAGGTCGCCACAGGCCGCGCGCAACTGGCCGCAATGTTGAGCGAGTTAGGGCTTGACTTACATGATGCCGATGCCGGCAAAGACTTTGAGCTCGCCGCAGGTGATTGGCTAACAGGAGAGGCAGATTTCAGCGGCAACGACTCACAAGGCTGGATGTCTTTCGCCCGCGACCTAAAACAATTCCTCATTTCACAGACTTCGTCTCGTGCCAACCTTGCAAAGAGATTTTCTGAAGAGGGATTTCGGATTCCGTTGCCAGATTACAGCGTTGAAGTCAGCGATGCGAGATATCAAGATCGCTTCTTCGACCAACTGCAGCGTTATCCGTGGCTGCTGAGAAAGATATTCCGGCAGGCTACGCCAAGCACACTTTTGCTTTCTGCACGAATTCTTCGTGCTCAATTTATCGAGCGCTTGCTTCATATCCTTGAGGCCGGCTCTGATTTAGAGGGTTACGCGCGCAAGAGAGCTATTCCTAAGATTCGTTATTTCGCAGGCAGACTCCTTTATCTCGCCAAATCTGAAGACTTGCCTTTGATTGCAAAGCCCCTGCGGCAATACCCAGAGCTCGCGATGCTTGCGGAAATACTCCATGCGGTCGGCACACGGGACATCACACGCCTTTTGTCAATGGGCAGCAACGCGGCCCAATCGGCTGCTCAGCCCCTAAAACTCACTCCCGGCGCAATCACGTGCCAAATCGAATCTTGGGGTTTGGCCGAACGTCAGGCCTTGGCCATCTTGCGAGCAAACGGGATCAGCGTAACCGGACCGGTCGACGATGAACTCAATCGCTTTGCCTTGTGGAACGAGTACGGGCATGAGTTGATGAAGTCAGATGATTCTTTCATTCAGGAAATGGCCTGCCTCCACGGAGTTTCCGAGCACCCCCGCCACCCCGGGATTCTTGAGACAGCACTAGATCGCGGTGAGGACCTAGCCTTCGATGCAACGACTCCGATTGATACGTACTGAGCATTCATAGTCGCCGCTGAGCTTCAGGGCGACTTACTGAGGCGTCCGGGTTTTGTAGTGGTTGTCGTTTGAGAATGACTCGGAACAGCCTCAGGTTGCTGGTAGGTGTCAACCAAGCGCCCAGAGCGCTCGGCATGCCTGGCTTCAACGCTCGAAACGGCAAAGCCATATAGTCCTCGCCAGCGACCCAGCGCCTTCGCAGACAGGAACAGATACGCGAGGTCCGTGCCCTGCAGCTTCTGGTCGTACACCAGCGACTCGGGTAAGGTCTGCAGCATGGTCGTCATCCACCACGAGAAGCGCTGGGCCTTCCACACCCGGGCCAGGGCCTTCTCCGGTATTTGTAGAGCCCGGTGCTTTCGCCATTCTGGTAGCGGACCACTACGGTGTTGTGCAAGCAGTTAGAAGTCTGATGCTCCGCCAACCATCGCAGGGCATCAACCGCCTACTCCGACTCGCCCAGCGATCGGTCAGCCGGTGTCTGCAACCTGCTGGCTTCTTCTTTCGCCTTCTTCCCCTGGTCGTAATGCCACTTGATGGCGAAGAACATGCCAGTGCCGAACACGGCCACCTTGAAGGCAATGAAGACTATCGGGACCCAATCCATCTTTGAGATTTTCCTGACTTTTGATTTGCACTATCGGATGTGAAGTGCACTGCCTCAAAACGCTGCATCGGCAGCTTCATCGTGTTCAAGCCATCGTCGAATCGCACATCGACAGCACTGGGCAAATGATCTGAAAACTTGGTGCGATGCTATCGAGCCTGCTGTGCGGGCGTAAGCATCAGTTCTGCCTAAATTTTCCGTAGCAGATGGAGACCGCTGCCCAACGCGACTGCCTGCACTGAGCGCCGATCTGGGCGCAAAAAAAAGGCTTGCAGGGAGACACCCCATGCAAGCCTCTGACTGGGTAGCAGTGCCAGTGCCGGATGCTCAGAACGGCAACCCCACATAGTTTTCCGCCAGCGACCCCTGCGCCTTCTCCGACGAGAACAGATACGCCAGGTCCGTGTCCTGCAGCTTCTGGTCATACGCCAGCGACTCGGGGAAGGTGTGCAGCATGGTCGTCATCCACCATGAGAAGCGCTGGGCCTTCCACACGCGGGCCAGGGCCTTTTCGGAGTATTTGTCGAGGCCGGTGCTGTCGCCATTTTGGTAGTGCGCGACCATGGCGTGGTACAGGTAGTAGATGTCGGACGCGGCACTGTTCAGGCCCCGTGCGCCGGTGGGCGGCACGATGTGGGCGGCATCGCCCGCCAGGAACAGGTTGCCGTAGCGCATGGGCTCGGCCACAAAGGAGCGCAGGGGGGCGATGGACTTTTCGATGGAGGGGCCGGTGATGAGTTGGGCGGCCACCTCGGCGGGCAGGCGGCGCTTGAGCTCGGCCCAGAAGGCTTCGTCAGACCAGTCTTCCACACTGTCAGTCAACGGCACCTGGATGTAGTAGCGGCTCAGCACCTGCGAGCGCAGCGAGCACAGCGCAAAGCCGCGTTCGTGCTTGGCGTAGATCAGCTCGGGCGAGACGGGCTTGGTGCGCGAGAGCACGCCCAGCCAGCCGAAGGGGTAGACCTTTTCATACTCCTTGAGGACATCGCGCGGGATGGACTTGCGGCTCACGCCGTGGAAGCCGTCGGCGCCGATGACGAAGTCGCAGTCGATGCGCACCACCTCGTCGCCACTGCGGTAGGTCACGTATGGGTTGGCGCTTTTGAGGTCGTGCGGCTGCACATCTTCGGCGTTGTGGATGACGGTGCCCTTCATGCGGTCGCGCGCTTCGTACAGGTCGCGCGTCAGCTCGGTCTGGCCGTAGACCACCACCGAGCTGCCGCCGCTGTACTTGTGCAAATCGACCCGGTCCATCTTGCCGTCGTGGGCAATGATGAAGCCGTCGTGGATCTCGCCTTCCTTGTCCATGCGCTCGCCGCACTGGGCCTCGCGCATGAGCGCGGCAAAGCCGTGCTCCAGCACGCCGGCGCGGATGCGGCCGAGCACGTATTCGCGGCTTTGGCGCTCCAACACGATGGTGTCGATGCCCTTGAGGTGCAAGAGCTGCGAGAGCATGAGGCCCGAGGGGCCTCCGCCGATGATGCAAACCTGGGTTTTCATAGCGTCTCCAGTAGTGGTTGGTGTGTTCATGACATGGGTCAAACGGACCACCCAAAGATACGTGGCACAGTCGCCGCGTTGAATGGACGGATGGAGCCAGAACATGCACTTTTCGAACATGGCCGAGAACCACAGCAGCATCCAGTCGTACAGCCTGTTTGGCGAGTCGCAGCACCTGCCCGACGTGCTGCACTGCGAGACGATTGCCGCGCGATCGGTGCTGCACGACTGGGAGCTGGCCCCGCACCGGCACACGCGGCTGCACCAGGTGTTGCTGATCGAATCGGGCGGCGGCGTGGCGCACCTGGATGGCGAGCAGCACGCACTGGCCGCCGGTGCGCTCATCAACGTGCCGCCGGGCCATGTGCACGCGTTTCGGTTCACGCAGCACACGCAGGGCTGGGTGGCCACGCTGGCCGATGAATTGATGGACGAAATTTTTGTGCGCGTGGGCGATGTGCGGCGCGACCTGGCGCGGCCCGCCGTGGTCACCGCCAGCCCACCCATCAGCCAGGCCATGGGGCAGATCTGGCAGGAGTTCTCGGGCCGCGCCAAGGCGCGTGCGCTGGTGCTGCGGGGCCTGAGCGCCACGCTGCTGGGCTGGGTGGCACGGGCCATTGAAGACCACAGCCCGAGCGACACCGCTGCACCAGAGTCCAGCTTGGTGCAGCGGCTGGGGGCGTTGATCGAGGCGCATTTTCTGGAGCACTGGCAGGTGGCCGACTATGCGCGGGCGCTGGCCGTGTCGCCCACGCACCTGAGCCGCGTGGCGCGGGCCGCCACGGGCGTGTCTGCCCAGCGGCTGATTGAAGCGCGGCTGATGCGCGAGGCGCGGCGCAACCTGGCCTACACCCACCTGGGCGTGGCCACCATTGCCTACACGCTGGGCTATGCCGACCCGGCGTACTTCACCCGCGCCTTCACGCGCGATGCGGGGCTGTCGCCAAGGGCGTTTCGGGCGCAGGTGGCGGCGTCGGCGCCCGCTCCGGCGGTGTGATGCCGCGTGACAGGCTGCTGACACGCCGCTGTCAGTAGCCCCGATTCACCATCGAGGCTTCTTTCTTTCACACACAAGGAGCCTTTCATGAAAAACGCCATCGCCTGGTTTGAAATCCCAACCACCCAGCTCGACCGCGCCCAGGCTTTTTATGAAGCCGTGCTGGGCCAGACCCTGCGCCGCGAGAACATGGGGCCCAGCGAAGGTGCTGTGTTTCCCTACAACGGCGCAGCAGACGGCGTGGGCGGCGCGCTGATGATGGGCCCAACGGCACCGCAGGTATCGGGCAGCGGCACACTGGTGTACCTGGACGCATCGCCATCGCTCGACGCCGCGCTGGACCGCGCGGTGGCCCAGGGCGGCCGCGTGGCCCTGCCGCGCCAGGCGCTGCCACCGGGCATGGGGTTCTTTGCGCACATCCACGACCTGGATGGCAACCGCGTGGGTTTGCACGCACTGTCTTGAAGCCAGAACGCACTAACGGTCTACAAAAGGAGCACACCATGGAAGCGCAAGAAATCCACCGGGGCAGGCTGTTTGACCATGTGCAGCTCGTCGTACGCGACCTGGCGGCCAGCCAGGCCTTCTACACGGCGGTGCTGCAGGCCCTGCAGGTGCCCATGGGCGGGGCGGACGAGGGTTACTTCTGGGCGGACGAGCTGTTTGTGTCGTCTGCCGACAGCCCTGCCGCGCAGGGCCACCTGACAGGCCGCACACACCTGGCGTTTCAGGCCCGGGACCGGGCGATGGTGGATGCGTTCTACCGTGCCGCACTGGCCCACGGCGGCACCGACAACGGCGGGCCGGGCGAGCGCGCGTACCACCCCGGCTACTACGCGGCGTTTGTGCTGGACCCGGACGGCAACAACATCGAGGCGGTGTTCCATGGCGACGCGCGGCGCAGTGCGGCGTCGGTGAAGATCACGTTCTGAGGGGTGAGTCAGCCCGCCTCCGGCCGGGTCAGGCCGCGCAGCGGGATGGGCGTGGAGAACACGATGGATGTGCGTGTTTCGCCATAGCCGTTGATGTCGCCCAGAAAGCGCTCCAGATCGGGCAGGTCGCGCGCCACGACCTGCATCACGTACGAGTCGTTGCCGCTGACATGGTGGCACTCAAGCACCTGGGGCGACTGGCGCAGCTTGTCGATCAGTGCCTTCTTGCCGGGCTGCGGCACGTTGATGCCCACCACGGCGCGCACGCCGTAGCCGACCTTGGCGGGGTCGATGTCGGCATGCACGCCGCGCACCACGCCCGCCTCTTGCAGGCGGCGCAGGCGCTCGAGCGTGGCGGGCACCGACAGGCCCACGGCCTCGGCCAGTTCCTTGAGCGAGGCGCGGCCATCGGCCTGCAGCGCGCTGATCAGGCGCCAGGCTTTGTCATCGACTTCCATACAAGCCTTTATCGATTGGCACAGAAAAAAACGAAACCCAATGCGGGATTCGCCGAATTTTCTGCATTCTCCACCGCCCGCCGCCGCCCTAGCATTGGTGCATGGACTTCACCTCACTCACCGTGTTTCTGCAAGCCGCCGTCATCGGCGTGCTCATTGCGGCCCCCGTGGGCCCCATTGGCCTGCTGACCATACAACGCACGCTGGAACGGGGCCTCGCGGCCGGGCTGGCCACCGGCCTGGGCGCCGCTGCGGCCGATGCGGTGTATGGCGCCGTGGGCGCCTTCAGCGTGCGCTGGCTCATCGATGGGCTGACGCAGGCCAGGACGCCACTGGCACTGGGCGGCGGCGCCCTGCTGCTGGTGATGGCGTGGCGCACCTGGCGCGCGCCGGTGGCCCACACCGCCGCACCAGCCCGCGACGCGCGGGGCCTGCTGGGCCTGGCGGCTGGCACGTTTGCGCTGACGCTGACCAACCCGGCCACCATCGTGTCGTTCATTGCGGTGTTTGGCTCGCTGGGGGCAGGTCGGCCCAGCCTGCCGTCGCCGCTGTGGATGGTGGCGGGCGTGCTGGTGGGCTCTGCTGCCTGGTGGCTGCTGCTGACCAGTGCGATTGCCTACCAGCGGCAGCGCTTTACACCCGCCTGGCGCCAGCGCATCAACCGGGCCTCGGCCCTGCTGCTGGGCGGGTTTGCGTTGTGGCAGTGGGGGCAGTTGGTCTGAGGCTTGTACGGTGCTGACAGGGATGCTGCAAAGGTACTGACACTGCGGTGTCAGCAGCACGCCCGCACCATCGGTGGCTTCTTTGACCCGGAGCTTTTCTCATGACCGACGCCGTGCTGCAACACCCTCTCTGGCCGGATGCCGAGCCTGCGCGCAGCGACATGCCTGTGTCGGCAGCTGCCTCTGCGGCCACCACGCGCCGCAACTGGATTGCCGTGGCCTGCGCCCAGCACGCCCGCCGGGGCTGTGCCACGCCAGGCGCGGGCTACATGCAGGTGTGCCATGGCAAGGTGGCGCCGCTGCAGCGCATACGCCCCGGCGACCGCGTGGCGTATTACGCGCCGACGGTGACCTTGGGGGGCAAGGACCGCCTGCAGGCGTTTGTCTCGATTGGCATCGTGCAGCCGGGCGCGCCGTATGCGTTTGATATGGGCGGTGGGTTTGTGCCGTCGCGGCGGGACGTGGCCTATGTGCCTGCACGCGAGGCGGCGATTGCGCCGCTGCTGGACGCGCTGGAGTTTGTGGACGACCGCCAGCGCTGGGGCAGCAAGTTCCGCTTTGGGTTGTTTGCCGTGAGCGACCGCGACATGCGCCTGATTGCGATGGCGATGCAGGCCGAACTGCAATTACTACATTTTTGATAGCACCTTAGGCAATAGGTATGGGCGCAGGCGGCCAAATTGGCTTCAAAACAGCCCCGTGATGCCCACGAACAACCCGCAGGCGTGCGTCAGCACACCGCCATCAGCGTGTCCACCACCCGGCGTTGGGCGGCGGTCAGGGCGGCATAGCCTTCACGCAGCAGTCGCAGCACGATCTCGTGGACTTCCAGTTCACTAGCGGGCATGGTCTTCTCCTTGAACGGACAACAGTGGGCGGCCGCCGCAGGGGCAGGCCGATGACGTGAGCGCCTGCCACAACAATGCGGGCGCCCGGGCCTGCCCCACCATGGACCAAGCCCCGAAGCCACTGTGCCGAGGTGGCAGCGCAGGCGGTGGCGCGATAAAAGGGGAAGTTCGCGGCTTTTTTCGCGCGCCGCTCCGCAATCAAAAAGCCTAGGGGGAGGTCGCCCCGGGCACGTAGGCGTCGATGACCGGCGGCTCGCTATCCCCCGCAGCGGTACGGGCCAGCTTGAACCAGGTCCAGGTCTCGACGTCGGGCGCGTCGTAGCTGCCGTAGGACTGCCCGCCCCACGAGAAGTACGAGCCCTTGTTGCCCGTGCTGAGGGTGCGCTTGCCCACGGCCAGGCCGCCGTCTTTGAGCAACGCCAGCCTGAACCCCTGCAGCACGCCAGAGGTCCCCGGCTCGTTGCCGGACGGCGCGGTCTGCGGAGCCAGGTCGAGCATGCCGGAGCTGCAGCGGGTCTGCGCGCCGCTGTAGGTGACCAGGCTCCACTGCCGGGTGAGCGAGGTGCGCACGTTGCGCGCGCGGTTGACGGTGCGCGTGCGCAGCGTGGTTTCGCCGCGCTGCTGCTGCACCCAGACCTGCATCTCGGCCGAGCCGGTAAAAAACGGCAGGCTGCCCCGCACACCACCGGGCTCCACAGGCGGCCAGGCGTACACCCCTTGCAGGGACGGGCAGCCGAACCAGCTGCTCTGCACGGGGCCAAACGCCGCAGGCGGCTTGGGCGACCCCTGCACATCCGGCCCGCAGGCCGTGAGGGCCAGGCAACACAGGGCCAACGTTGCGGCGCCGCCTGTGCGCTGCACGCGCCGGTGCGGGGTGCGCAAGGCGCTGTGCGATGGCAAGGGAGCGGCAGCTGTCATGGTGTCTGGGCGGTGGTGCAGCCCGATTGTCGGGCTGAACACGTTGCCTGTAATTGCTGCATTTTTGATAGCTGCTTGCGCATATCCGACCTGCGCTATAGCCTCAAAAGGCTCTAAAAGACTGTGCTAAGGATGCGCAGGCCGCGCCCGCACTCGTGCCAGCGCCTCGGGCACATCGCGCCATGCCGGGCGGCCGGGGGCGTAGCGCTGGCGCATGTAGCCCGCCAGCTCGGTGATCTGTGCATCGCTGAGCGCCTGGCCGAAGCCGGGCATGAAGCCGATGTCCCGCGCGGCGGGCTCGCGGATGCCGTGCACGATGACCTGCAGCAGGTTGTCGGGCCGGTCGCTGTGCAGGTTGCTGTTGAGCGCCAGGGGCACGTTCACGCCCAGCAGCTTCGGGCCGTCGCCGTCGTGGTGGCAGGCCGCACAGGCACCGTCGAACAGGCGCTGGGCCTGGCCGGGCTGGGGGGCCAGCGCGGCGGCCTGGGCCACGGCGGTTTGGGCGCGTTGTTGTGGGTCTGACACAGCCGGGGTCTCGGACTGGGTGCCGGGCTCCGTGGCAGTGAAAGAGGCCAGGTAGCTTGCCATGGCGCGGATGTCGTCGTCGGGCAAGTGGGCCAGCTCGCGCACCACGGGCGCCATGGGGCCGGAGGCGCTGCCGTGCTGCGGGCTGTGGCCGTGGCGCAGGTAGCCATACAGCGCATCGGCCGTCCAGGGCACGGGCGCTTTCGGCAGGCCAGTGAGCGCAGGCGCCTCCCAGCCATCCACCATGGCGCCCGAGAGGAACGCAGCCCCGCCCCGCTCCGCCCCCAGCGCATTGCGCGGCGTGTGGCAGGCGCCGCAGTGGCCCACGCCCTGTACCAGGTAGGCGCCCCGGTTCCATTCGGGCGGGCGGGTCGGGTCGGGCTTGAATGGGGTCGCGTCGTGGAACAGCGCGTTCCAGCCCGCCATGAGGGGGCGCACGCTGAACGGGAAGGCCAACTCTGTCTTGGGCACCTCGGCCCGCACCGCTGGCTGGGCCATGAGGTAGGCGTACAGCGCCGTGAGGTCGTCGTCGCTCATCTTGGCGAACGAGGTGTAGGGGAACGCGGGGTACAGATGTTTGCCGTCGCGCGAGATGCCTTCGCGCATGGCGCGCTGGAAGGCGCTGAAGGACCACTGGCCGATGCCGGTTTCGGCGTCGGGCATGAGGTTGGTGGTGTAGACCTTGCCGAACGGCGTTTCCATGGCGCGGCCGCCCGTGTTGGGCGTGCCGCCGGGAGCCGTGTGGCACACCGCGCAGTCACCCGCAGCGGCCAGCAGGCGGCCGCGCTCGATGGTGGCGGCGTTGTAGACCGACGCACCTGCCGTCTGCACCACGGGCGCGATGGAGGGGCGCCAGCCCAGCAGCGCTGCGCCCATGGCGATACCACCAGCGACAAGAGCGAGCGCGCGGGCCCAGGGGCTGCGTTTGGCGGGCCATGTGGCGCTGGCGGGCACGGTGGACAAACTGGGGGATGGCAGCTCCAGCGTGGGCAATACCTCGGCGGGCTCGGTGGGTGGGGTGCTGCCTGCAGCCGCCTCGCCTGCGCCGCCGGGCAAGGGGTTGAGCCCGGCGCGCACCACCTCGGGCGTGAACGGCGGCGCACGGAAGCGCACGCCGGTCGCATCAAAAATCGCGTTGGCAATGGCGGCTGTGCCCGGCACGGAAGACGACTCACCCGAGCCCAGCGGCGCCTCGTCCTGCCGGGGCATGTGCATGACCTCGATGACGGGCACCTCGCGAAAGCTCAGGATGGGGTAGCTGCCCCACTCGCGGTTGTCCACGGCCTGCTTGACGGGCTCGAACGTCACCTGCTCCTTGAGCGCGCGGCTGGTGGTCTGCAGCACGTTGCCGTGCACCTGCTGCTCCACACCGGCGGGGTTCACCATCAGGCCCGCGTCGTGGCCCACGACCACGCGGCGCACATGCACCTCGCCGGTCTTCTTGTTGACCTCCACATCGGCCACCCAGGCCGCCCAGGCGGCGCCAAAGCCGGGCCATTTGCTGTGGATGTAGCGGGCATAGGCAAAGCCCTGGCCCTGCACCCAGTCTCCCTCCAACGGGCGCTGCTGCGGGCCGGCGCGGCGAATCCAGCCCGCCTTTTCGGCGGTGGCCTGCACCAGCTCGGCGGCGCGCGGGTCGTTCAGCAATTGCAGGCGAAACTGCACTGGGTCCACCCCCGCCGCCGTGGCCAGTTCGTCCACATAGGATTCGTGCGCAAACGAGTTGGGCAGCGCCGACACGCCGCGCAACCACGATGCGCGCACGATGGGCGGCATGTCGTTGACGGCCACACGCAGGTTGTCGTACTGGTAGGGCGGGCGCGCGGTGCGGTCGCCCATCTCGTAGGCCTGGGCCACGGGCTCGATGGTGCGGGTGAGCAGCAGGGCCAGCGTGGGCGCGCCGTTGGAGGGGTAGGACGTTTCAAAGTCGTACGCCGCCACGGTGCCATCGGCCTTGAGCCCGCCGCGCACCTGCATGAGCTGCGCCGTGCCCTTGGGCTCCCACAAATGCTCCTGCTCGCGCGTGAGCTGCACGCGCACCGGGGCGCCCACGGCGCGCGAGAGCAGCGCGGCATCTGCGGCCACATCGTCGGCACCGTTGCGGCCGTAGCAGCCTGCGGCCTCCATGCGGATGAGGTCAATGTCCACATCGGGCAGACCCATCAGGCGGGCCAGGTCGGCGCGCAGCACATGCGGGTTTTGCGTGCCCGCCCACACGGTCATGCGCGGGCGGCCTGTGCTGTCATCACTGCGCCATTCGGCCACCGCGCACGACGGGCCGATGGAGCCATGCATCTGGTACGGCCACACGTAGGTGCGCGGCATGGGCTGGCCGTCGGCAGACAACGCGGCCAGGGCGCCCTCCACATCGCCCTCGTCCACCAGGCGGCGCTGCGTTGCGGGGTTGGCGCGGATGGCTTTTTCCAGCGCCTCGGTGCTGTTCTGGCGCGGAAAGCCGGGCCAGTCCTTCCAGCGCACCTTCAGATCGCGCAGCGCCTGCTCGGCCTGCTCCTCGCGCTCGGCGACGATGCCCACAAAGTCGCGGATCACCACCACAGCGCGGATGCCGGGGATGTGGGCGATGGACTGCTGGTCTACCGACTCCAGCGTGTTGCCGATGAAGTCGCCATGGTCCGCTCCCGCATACGGCGGGCGCACCACGCGGCCATGCAGCATGCCGGGCACGCGCATGTCGTGCACAAACACCAGCTCGCCACTGACCTTGGCCGGGATGTCCACACGCGGCACGGACTGGCCGACCACGGTGTAATCGGCGGCGGCCTTGGTGGGCGTGGCGTCCACCAGCTCCAGCGTGGTGTGTGCGCCCGCCAGCAGCGCGCCGTAGGCGAGTTGGCGCGATGGGTCTGCAGTGACCTGCACCACCCCCGCGCGCACCTGCAGTGCCTCCACCGGCACGCCCAACCGCTCTGCGGCCTGGGCCACCAGCCAGTGGCGTGCCTGCGCGGCAGCGGTGCGCAGGGGCTTGGCGTGGATCTGGATGGACGCACTGGCGATGGTGGCGCCCTGGTTGGGCGCGCGGGTGGTGTCGCCCAGCACCATGTTCACCTGGGCCAAAGGCACATCCAGCTCTTCGGCCACGATCTGCGCGAGTGCGGTGCGGATGCCGGTGCCCAGGTCTACATGGCCGTTGAGTGCGGTCACGCTGCCGTCGTCCCACACGGCGATCAGTATTTCCACACCCTCGGCCGGATTGCCCGCCACCAGCGCGGGCTGGCCCTTGACGGGGGGCGGCGCAGGCGGCGGGTTGCGCACCACCAGCAGCACGCCCTGGGCGGCATGGAAGTCGGCGCGGGTGAGCGGGCTGTGGGCTCGCATGGATGGAGGCGTGCTCATGCCTGGGCCTCGCGCATCAGCACCGCCGCGCGCAGCACGGCGCGAATGATTTCGACATGCGTGCCGCAGCGGCACAGGTTGCCCGACAGCTCGCGGCGCACGGCGGCCTCGTCGGGGTCTGGATTGCGCTCCAGCAAGGCCACGGCCATCATCACCATGCCGTTGAGGCAGTAGCCGCACTGCGCGGCCTGCTCATCCACAAAGGCCTGCTGCACCGGGTGAAGTCTTTCGGCGCGGCTGCAGCGCCCGGGCAGCCCTTCCAGCGTGGTCACCTCGCGGCCCGCCACGCCCTGCGCCGGGATCACGCAGGCCCGCGCGGCAATGCCATCCACCAGCACCGTGCACGCCCCGCACTGCCCCAGGCCGCAGCCGTATTTGGGGCCGTTGAGCGACAGGTCATTGCGCAACACGTGCAGCAGCGTGGCGCTGGCCAAGGTGCTCTGCGGCAGGGCAAACGGCTGGCCATTGACGACGACCGGGGAGAGTGAAGCGGGCGCGTGCATGTCTCGGTGGGTTGTTCTCAGTCAACGTCGCAGCGACCCGCTGCGCGTGTACATCTCCAGGTCCACAAAGTTGGAGCCATTGTGGTTGTTCGGGCCGTACTGCAGCGGAAAATCGCCGATCTTGGTGGTGCCCATGTCTTCCATGGCCTTGATGAAGCCTTCACGCGTGAGCGCCTTGCCTGCGCGTTTGACGCCTTCCACAAACACGCGGGCGGCGATGTAGCCCTCCAGCATGGTGTAGCTGTCGATCTTCTCGCCCGCGTCCGCACGGTCCTTGCGGTAGTCGGCCACGATACCCATGCGGCTGGCCTGCGGCGAGGGCACGATGCTGGCCGTGACCAGCCCTTCGATGCCGCCGTTCAGGCGCTGCGCCGAGCCCGGTGCGTCAGTGATGCCCACCGAGATGGTGTACAGCGGCGATGCCGCGCCCGCCGCCCGGTAGTCGCGCAGGAACACCTCCACCATCTTGCCCGCCATGATCATCACCACCGCGCCCGGCTGGGCCTTGGTGAGCTGCGCCACCTGGGGCTTGGCGTCGGTGGCGGCGATCTCCATGGGCACGGAATCGACCACCTTGACCTTCAGGCCCTGGGCGATCTGCAGGCAGGTGTCGAGGTTGGATTTGCCGAATGCGCTGTTCTGGTAGATGACGGCGATGTTGTTGATGCCCAGCGTGGCGAGGTGGCCCACGATCTTGCGCAGCTCAGTCTCGTAGCTGGCGCGCACGTGGAACAGGTAGCGGTTGTGCGTGGTGCGGAACGATGTGGTACCCACCAGCGGCGCGAACATGGGCACGCCCGCTTTTTCGGCCAGAGGCATGGCGGCGATGAGGTTGCCGGTGGCCACGTAGCCGATCAGAGCAAACACCTTGTCTTCGTCAATGAGCTTGGCCGTGTTTTCGGCCGTCTTCTTGGGCTCGTAGGCATCGTCGTGCGACACCAGCTCCAGCGTGCGCCCCTGCACACCGCCAGTCTTGTTCACCTTGTCGAACGCCAGCGCAATGCCCGCCTTGTAGTCCACCCCAAAATCCTTGGCCGGGCCGGTGAACACGGCCGACTGGCCTACCTTGATGCGGGTGTCCGTCACCCCGGTCTCGGCAGCTGCCGGGCCTGCCCATGCCATCCCTGCCACCGCCAGGCCCACCATGGCGCTGCGGCGGTCGATGCATCCATCCTCCACTCCTCGACACTTCATGTAGTGCTCCTTACATCAAAAGGCAAAGTTTCCGTGGGAGCACAAACTTCGTGCAAGTGCTTGCAGAGGTGTTTTTTGTAACCAACGGCACACGTGGGCCACACACCACAGGTGCGCGTTGGCAGCGGGGGTCAGACGCTGAGGTAGGCGCGCCGCACCTCGTCGTTGGCGGCCAGCTCGGCCATGCTGGCCTGGTAGCGGATCTGGCCCTTTTCGAGCACATAGGCGCGGTCGGACACCAGCTCGGCAAAGTGCATGTTTTGCTCGGACAGCAGAATGCTCACGCCCTGCTCCTTCAGCTCCAGGATCATGTGCGCCATCTGCTCCACGATGACGGGGGCCACGCCTTCGGAGGGCTCGTCCAGCAGCACCAGGTAGGGGTTACCCATGAGCGTGCGCGCCACGGTGAGCATCTGCTGCTCGCCGCCACTCATGCGACCGCCGGGACGCTGGGGCATTTCGCCCAGGTTGGGGAAGAGCTTGAACAGGCGCTCGGGCGTCCACACCGGAGCAGCCGTGCCGTCGGGCCAGGTGCGGGCGGGCTGGCGGCCTACCTCCAGGTTCTCCATCACCGTGAGGTCGGTGAACACGCGGCGGTCTTCGGGCACAAAGCCCAGGCCCAGGCGCGCGGCATCGTGCGGGTCGCTTTTGGAGATGTCCCGGCCCATGAACTGGATCTGGCCCTTGCGTTTGGCCAGCATGCCCATCAGCGTCTTGAGCGTGGTGGATTTGCCTGCGCCGTTGCGGCCCATCAGGGCCACGACTTCGCCCCGACGCACGTCCAGGTCCACGTCATACAGGATTTGCGCCGCGCCATACCAGGCCTGCAGCCCTTTGGCCTGCAGCAGCTCTTTGGGTTCGTTGGTCGTCATGCTCATGCGGCCTCTGCAGCAACGGCTGCCGTTTTTTTCTCGAAGGTCTTGCCGGTGCCGAAGTACACCTCCTGCACCTTGGGGTGGTCGCGCAGCTCCAGCGGCTTGCCCTCGGCAATCAGGCGCCCGCGCGCCAGCACGATCATGCGGTCGGCATAGGCAAACACCACGTCCATGCTGTGTTCGGTGAACAGCACGGCCATGTTGCGATCGATCACCAGCTGCTTGGTGAGCGCCATGAGTTCGTTGCGCTCCTTGGGCGCCATGCCAGCGGTGGGCTCGTCCATGAGCAGGAGCTTGGGCGAATTGGCCATGGCAATCGCCAGCTCCACGCGCTTCACATCGCCATAGGCCAGCACGCTGCAGGGGCGGTCGGCCTGCGACTTCATGCCCACCTGGTCCAGCAGCGCCAGGGCCTCGTCGCGCTTGTGGTCTGCCGCCTTGCGCCACATCGCAAACAGGCGGTTGTCGTTGGAGATCAGTGCCATTTGCACGTTCTCCACCACCGTGAGCGATGCGAAGGTTTCAGCGATCTGAAAAGTGCGGCCCACGCCCATGCGCCAGATGTCGCGCGGCTTGCGGCCCACCAGCTCCTGGCCATTGAGCTGGATGGAGCCTGCATCGGCAGGCAGCTGGCCGTTGACCATGTTGAAGGTGGTGGACTTGCCCGCGCCGTTGGGGCCGATCAGCGCCAGCAGCTCGCCGGCAGCCAGCTCGAAGTGGATGCCATCCACTGCCTTCACGCCGCCAAAGGACTTGCCCAGGCCAGAGACTTTGAGCAGGCTCATGCCGTGCCCTCCTTCATGTTCTTGGCTTCGCGCTTGTTGTCGAAGATCTGCTTGATGGCCCCCGCAATACCCTGCGGGAACAGCAGCACCAGGACCAGGATGATGGCGCCCAGCATGGCGCGCCAGTAGTCGGTGTTGCGCGCCACGGTGTCGTGCAGCCAGGTGAAAGTGACGGCGCCCACCACGGGGCCCGCCAGTGTCTGGATGCCGCCCAGCAGCACCATCACCAAGCCATCCACCGAACGCCCCACATGCAGCGTCTCGGGCGAGATGCTGCCCTTGGAGAACGCGAACAGTGCGCCGCCCAGACCCGCAAACAGCCCGGCGATTACAAAGGCCGTCCACTGCATGCGCTTGACATCAATGCCAATGGCATCGGCCCGGAGCACGGAATCCCGCCCTGCCCGCAGCGCATAACCAAACGGCGAGAACAGCACGCGGCGCAACAGCAGCACACCGCCCACCACCAGGGCCAGCGTGAGGTAGTAGTAGTTGCGCTTGTCCGACAGCCACTCGGCCGGCCACACGCCCGTGAGGCCATTGCTGCCGCCCGTGAAGCCGTCCCACTGGTAGCAGATGGCCCAGGTGATCTGGGCAAACGCCAGCGTCAGCATGGCCAGGTAGACGCCCGACAGGCGCACGCAGAACCAGCCATAGAGCAGCGCGCCCGCCGCCGCAGCCAGGGGCGCCAGCACCAGCGCCAGCTCCATCGGGATGCCCGCCGAACGCACCAGCAGCGCTGCGGCATAGGCGCCCAGGCCAAAGTACGCGGCATGGCCGAACGAATGCATGCCCGCCGGGCCCATGATGAAGTGCAGGCTGGCCGCAAACAGCGCGGCAATCAGCAGGTCGATCATCAGCACCGTGAGGTATGGCGAGCCCGTGGTCAGCAGCGGCAGCACCACCAGCACGGCCACCAGGGCTGCGCCACCCAGCTTGAACCAGCGCTCGGGCTGGCGCAGCGGCGCCTCGGGCAGGCCGGTGTTGCGGCTCACGCCCTGCGGCTTGCCCATGAGGCCCCAGGGGCGCCAGACCAGCACCACCGCCATCACCAGAAACTCCACCACCAGCGTGAGCTTGGAGAACGACACGCTGACGCCAAAGATGTCCACCACACCCAGCCAGATGCAGATGGCCTTGATCTCGGCAATCAGCAAGGCCGCAACATAGGCGCCCGGAATGGAGCCCATGCCCCCCACCACAACCACCACAAACGCGGCGCCGATGGTGTTGAGGTCCATCTCCAGCGTGGCGGGCTCGCGCGGCAGCTGCAACGCACCGCCCAGGCCCGCCAGCAGCGCGCCCAGGGCAAACACCGCCGTGAACAGCCAGGCCTGGTTCACGCCCAGGGCGCTGACCATTTCGCGGTCTTGCGTAGCAGCGCGCACCAGCGTGCCCCAGCGCGTGCGGGTGAGCAGCAGCCACAACAGGCCCAGCACCACCGGGCCCACGACGATCAGGAACAGGTCATACGAAGGGAACTGCCGCCCCAGGATGTTGACCGAGCCCGACAGCCCCGGCGCGCGCGGGCCCAGCAGTTCTTCCGGCCCCCAGAACCACAGCGCGGCATCCTTGATGACCAGCACCAGCGCAAACGTGGCCAGCAGCTGGAACAGCTCGGGCGCCTTGTAGATGCGACGCAGCAGCACTACCTCCACCACCGCACCGAGCACCCCCACGGCCACGGCCGCGAGCAGCAGCGCGGGCCAGAAGCCCAGGCCGGTGCCCAGCTTGGCCACGAGCGAATAGGCCACATAGATGCCGACCATGAAGAACGAGCCATGCGCAAAGTTGACGATGCGCGTGACACCGAAGATCAGCGAGAGCCCGGCCCCCACCAGGAACAGCGAGGAGGCCCCCGCCAGTCCGTTGAGCAGCTGAACGATAAAACTCGAAAAACTCATTCCACATCCTTCGGGGTCACGGCAAGGTCCATCCCTGCAGGTCGGCGCCTGCGCTATGGTTCAGAGATCAGGGGCAGTGGGCGGGGAGGACACCCTCCCCGGCCTTGCGCGGCCGTCAGTCGGCGGGGCGCATATTCTTGACTTCGTCGTTCGAGGGCTGGACCTTCGCGCCATCCACGTAGCGGTAGTTCACCATCACGCCCTTGCCACCTTCGTTCTTGGTGCGGCCCACATAACCGCCCATGGTGGACTGGTTGTCTTCAGGCCGGTACACGATGGGGCCAAACGGTGTGGGCACTTGCAGGCCCTTGAACGCGGCTACGAGCTTTTCGGTGTCGGTAGAGCCCGCCTTCTTCATGCCTTCGGCCAGCGACTTGATGGCGCTGTAGCCCACGATGGAGCCCAGGCGCGGGTAGTCATTGAACTTGGCCTGGTAGGCGGTCTGGAAGGCCTTGTGCTCAGGCGTCTGGATGCCGTACCAGGGGTAGCCGGTGACGATCCAGCCGTTGGGCGCTTCGTCCTTGAGCGGGTCCATGTATTCGGGCTCGCCGGTCAGCAGGCTGACCACCTCACGGCCCTGGAACAGGCCGCGCGTGTTGCCTTCGCGCACGAACTTGGACAGGTCCGCACCAAACAGCACGTTGAAGATCGCGTCGGGCTTCGCATCGGCCAAAGCCTGCACCACGCTGCCCGCATCGACCTTGCCCAGGGGCGGCGCCTGCTCGGCCACAAACTCCACATCGGGCTGTGCGGCCTTGAGCAGTTGCTTGAATGTGGCGACAGCCGACTGGCCGTATTCGTAGTTGGGGTACACCAGGGCCCAGCGCTTTTTCTTGAGCGCTGCAGCGTCGGGCACCATCATCGACACCTGCATGTAGGTGGAGGGGCGCAGGCGGTAGGTGTAGCGGTTGCCGTTCTGCCAGACGATCTTGTCCGTCAGCGGCTCGCCGGCCAGGAAGAAGAACTTCTTTTGCTTGGCAAAGTCAGTCAGCGCCAGCCCGATGTGCGAGAGGAACGAGCCGGTGAGCACATCGACCTTTTCGCGCGACACCAGCTCTTCGGCAGCGCGCACGGCATCGCCGGGGTTGGCGTTGTCATCGCGGATGACGAGCTGCACCTTCTTTCCCAGCACGCCGCCCGATGCGTTGATCTCGTCCACCGCCAGTTCCATGCCCTTCTTGTAGGGCTCCAGGAAGGCGGGCTGCGCCTTGTAGCTGTTGATCTCGCCAATCTTGATGACATCCTGGGCGTGCACCACAGGGGCCAGCGTGAGTGCCAGCGCGGCTGCGGCCGTGGCACGCATGAGGTTTCGTCGCATCGTCATGGGGAAACTCCTGAAGGGTGGGTTGGTGAGGGGGTGGAAAAGACTGCTCGGGATGGTAGTGCGTGCTCTGTGTTCAGCTCAGCGCAGGCCATCCACACCTTTGATCTCGGAAACCTGGAGGCCGCCAATGCGGGCCAGCGGCCGCCCGCTGTCGGTCACGACAACGGCCACCACGATTTCGTTGGCCCGCGGGGCATCGGCTACACGGGCTTCCATGGCGTCGAAATGGCTGCGCACGTAAGCCGCATCCTTGTGGCCCAGGGGCACGTCGATGGCCGTGCCGAGGCCGCCCATCTTCTTGCTGGATGGGACCAACGCGGCACCCTTCTCGACAGCCACACGCAGGGGGGCACCCAGCTTGGGGTGGAGGATGGCGGCGGCATGTTCCAGCTCGCCCGCCTCGCCCACGATGGCGGCCTTGCCGTAGCTATGGGCCTGGCCAGGTTCAATGCCCAGGGCGGCAACGCAGCGTGCGCCCAGTAGCGCGCCCAGCTCTTCGCCGATGGCAACCAGTTCGTCGAGGTTCTCGACATAGCGGCCTGCGCAGGGGTTCTCGATGACGGCCATGGCCAGCGCCTTGCGCACGGGCGGCACCACCTCGCGGCCCATCTCCACGCGGATTTCGTCGGTTTGAACAATGATCTTGCGGATCTTGGCGGACATGTGGGGGTCTCCTTGAGTCTTAGGGGGCAGCCGGTCAGCGCAGGCCGTTCCACTGGCTGATGTCTGCAGCCTTGAGGCCGCCAACGCGGGCATGGATGCGGGCACCTGTGGACATGGCCAGGATGAAGACGATTTCGTCCGATGCGGGCGCACCGGGCACGCGCACCTCGATCGCATCGAAATGGCTGCGCACATAGCTGGCGTTGATGTGCGTGAGCGGCACATCCAGCGCTGCACCGGGGCCGCCCACTTTCTTGGTGGAGGGCACGATGGACAGCGCGTTGGCGGGCTGCCCTGTCTTCTCTTCGGCCTGGCCCTTGGCGTAGGCGTTGCGGTCGCCCTTCCAGCCCAGCAGTTCGCGCATGGCGTAGCCACCGGGCACATGCCACAACGCGCCATGCTCCAGCTCACCGGCCGCGCCCACGATGGCGCCCTTGCCATAGGTCTCGATGCGCTCGGCGGGCACGGCCATGGCCTTCAGGAGGCGCTGGGCCATGTCCAGCCCCACGTCCTGCAGCGCGTCCATCATGGGGAGGATGTCAGGCTCGTACCGCCCCGCAAACGGGTTGGTCAGCACCGCGCCGATGGCACCACGCAGCAGCGGCACATCGGCCACCGGCCCGAATTCGTGCCGGATTTCCTCAAGATGGGTGAAAACGCGTCGTATCTGGATCATTCTGGAGACCTGTGCAATTCGTTAAGCAAATACTGAACCAACTTCCGATTCCACCGCTGCCCGCTGGGGCCACACCGTATCCGCCAGCGTCTGGGGCGCGGAGGTCGCCATCCACTGCCCCTGGCACGCCAGCAGCGCAAACCACAACAGGCCGCTGGACTGCAATTCTTGCGCTTTTTGCAGCCCCTGGTGCAATGCCCGGGCCACCAGCTCCTTGGGCAAAGCAGGGACATCCACGGTGACAGGAATAGCCCCCAGGTCACTGTCGTCCCGCACCTGCCACGCGGGCCTGCGCACAATCCGCGCATCGGCCACATCCACCGCGTTCGCCACGATGGTCGCCGCCGCATCGGCCTGCGCCGCCGTGCGCGCCAGCACCGTCACGCTGTCGGCAATGCCCAGCGACTGGCTGCGCCCCCGCCAACCGCTGGTGGCCACACCGCGCACCGGCATGAAGCTGTCGATGCGGATCTGTCCATCCAGTACCAGGCCGTTGCGCAACTGTGCAGCATTCAGTGCAGCAATGTCAGCGTACACCCCCACCGTGACCGACTGGCCCGGCGCCAGGTGCAGCGCAATGTCGCCGCCGTTATTGGCCCAGGCGCGGTCTATGCCCTGCTGGTCGTAGCAGGCCAGAATCTCCTGCGCCACCGCGCCCGCCACCGCCGCCATCGATGTGATGAAACCTGCGCGATAAGGGCTGCAGGCGGCCCACATGCGGCGCGCCACCACGCCCTGCAACGCGCAGTGCGCACCCACCGGCGACCGCAGGCCGGGGAGTTCATTCACCAGCTCCTGCAGCAGCCCGTCAAAACGCTGCCACGCGCGTTCGTGCGCCAGGGCCACGGCGTCGCGCGCCCCTTCGGCCTGGAGGATGAGGTCCATCGGGCCATGCTGGAAGTGCCAGCGGCCGTCGGACAGGAGATTGCGGCAAGCGTTCACAGCGCGGCTCACTCAGCCTAGCAGGGGTGGGCGGCCCAGCGGCCACGGATTGGCCGCAGGCAAGGTCTGCCACACGCGCGCCTGCGGCGCACCGTCGTTGTGCCACGCACCGCGCTCCAGCACTTCGCGCAGGCTGCGAATTTGTTCGGTGTGCCCGCCCAGCGCTTCGTAGTCCGCGCGACGCATGCTGAACTCGATGGGTGCCACGATGGCGGGCGTGGGCACGGTGCCAAAGCTGCTGTCGGGCATGCGCAGCACGTCGGCCATCACGGTGATACCGCCGCCCGGCCACACATAGGCCGGAGCGCCGCCGCAGGTCACGTTGACCAACGCGTTCTTGATGGAGCGCGTGAGCAGCACCGGGTTCTCGGTGACCCCTGCGCGCAGGCTGCCGCCTGCACCGCCGAGGAACAGCACGGACGCCAGCGAAGGCTCGCAGTTTTCGCCGATGCGGTCCACGATGCGGCGAACCTCGGCGGGCATCTCGGCCTCGACCGGATGGAGCTGCGCGTCCAGCACATACCAGGAGGCATGCTCCCCGGTGGTGGAGGTCATCAACAGGCGCAGCCCCGGCCAAGCGACGGATTCGTCCCAGCCCTCGATGATGGACAGGGGGTCGGCAATGTCGGTGCCCCCCCAGCCGGTGCCCGGGTTGGCCACCTGAAAGTAGCGGCCCGGCGTGGACTTGCGCCCGCGCATCTGGATGCCCGAGGGCTTCATGTCCAGGCAACGGCCCGCCTGGTGTTCGGTGAGCACACCGGTGATGTGGTCGTCCACCACCACCACCTCGTCGGCATGGCCGAAGAACTGGCGCGCAAAGATACCAATGGCCGCCGAGCCGCAGCCCACGCGCATGCGCTGCTCGGCCACACCGTTGACGATGGGCGCACGCCCGGCCTGGATCACGAGCTGCGAGCCGCCGTCGATGGTGAACTCCACCGCCTGCTTGTTGCCCAGGGCCTGCATCATCTCGGCGGTGATACGGCCTTCTTTTTTGGTGCCGCCCGTGAGGTGGTGCACACCGCCCAGCGACAGCATCTGCGAGCCGTATTCCGCCGTGGTCACATGGCCCACCACCTCGCCCTTGCAACGCACGTTGGCCTGCTCGGAGCCAAGGAAGCGGTCGGTATCGATCTTCACCTTGAAGCTGCAGTAGCTGAAGATGCCCTCAGTGACCACCGTCACCATGTCCACGCCATCGGTCTGGGAGCCCACGATGAAGGGCGCAGGCTTGTAGTCGGGGTAGGTGGTGGACGAGCCCACGCCCGTCACGAACACCTCTTCCGACAGCAGCAGGTCGCCGTTCCATGCGGATTCTGGAGCCGCCTCGGTTTCTGCACCCCCTGCTGCTGTGGCGCGGCCCGCAAATGGCACCAGCGTGGCCTCGCCCGCCTCCAGCGTCTTGCGCAGCAACACCACCGGGTCCAGCCGCACCAGAACGCCCGCCTGGTTGGCGTAGCGGTCGCAAGCGCCTGCGCGGCCTTCGGAAATCTGGCACAGCACCGGGCACGCATTGCACTCGACCTTGGCAGCGTTCATGCGCTCATTGCGCGGCCGGGCGCGCTCCAGCACCTGCGGCAGCTCCGGCGCATCCATGCCCGGCAGCCCATCGGTCTTGGTGTGTTCAGTCATCGTGGCAACCCATTCATTGCTTTGCTGCAAGTGCTTGTATGCGCTTTGCATTTTGTGTAGCATTCACTTAACTTAAATGTTGTGAACACTACATTTGATGTCAATGTAGCGGAATCAACCAGACTCTGCAATGGTGTTTTCGCACCCCCAAAAACGGTGCAAGAGGAGCCCCAAAATGACGCACGTTGTGACGGACGCCTGCATTCGGTGCAAGTACACCGACTGCGTCGATGTGTGCCCGGTCGATTGCTTCAAGGAAGGGCCGGAGTACCTGGTGATTGACCCCGACGAATGCATCGACTGCGCGGTGTGCATTCCGGAGTGCCCGGCCAACGCCATCTATGCCGAAGACGACCTGCCCAAGGGCATGGAAATCTTTCTGCAGTTCAACAAAAAACTGGCGCCCACGCTGCCCACAATCACCAAAAGAAAAGCGGCTTTGCCAGATGCGGAACAATGGAGGGTTGTGAGCCACAAGCTTTCAGGCCTGAACATTGCGCTTTAGAGCGTTTGAGGCCCTGAATCTGAGCCAGCTTCAGCCAGATTTCTTATTTGTTTCCAACTTTTCCATCTAACGCACCATGAGCGCCTTTCTTGAAGAACGCGTCCTGTCCGTCCACCACTGGACGGACCGCCTTTTCTCCTTCACCACCACGCGCGACACCGCGCTGCGCTTCTCCAACGGCCATTTCACGATGATTGGCCTGCGTGGCGAAAACGGCAAACCCCTGCTGCGCGCCTACAGCATCGCCAGCGCCAACTACGAAGAGCACCTCGAATTTCTGTCGATCAAGGTGCCCGACGGCCCGCTGACCTCGCGCCTGCAGCACATCCAGGTGGGCGACACGATCGTGGTGGGCAAGAAGCCCACGGGCACCCTGCTGATCGACTACCTGCTGCCCGCCAAGCGCCTGTACATGCTCTCCACCGGCACGGGCGTGGCCCCGTTCCTGAGCCTGATGCGCGACCCCGAGACCTACGAGAAGTTCGAGGAAGTCATCCTGGTGCACGGCGTGCGCGAGGTGAAGGAACTGGCCTACCACGACTACATCACCGAAGAGCTGCCCAAGCACGAGTTCCTGGGCGAGATGGTCAGCAAGCAGCTCAAGTACTACCCCACCGTGACACGCGAGCCCTTCAAGAACCAGGGCCGCGTGACCACCGTGATCGAAAACGGCCAGCTGGCGCGCGACCTGGGCCTGCCCGCGCTGAACCCGGCGGAAGACCGCGTGATGATCTGCGGCAGCCCCGAGATGCTGCGCGACCTCAAGCACATGATGGAAGAGCGTGGCTTCAAGGAAGGCAACACCACGAAGCCGGGTGACTTCGTGATCGAACGCGCGTTCGCAGAGCAGTGACCCCCGGCGGCCCCCGCCCTGGGGGCCCGCCCCATCCACCAGGACCCGCCATGTCTGCCACTCCACCCAAGACCCGGACCGCGTCCCCCCGCGCAGCCTCTGCCCGCAAGACGGGCGTGCGCGAGCAAGCCGCACAGACCACGCGCGACAACATCCTGAAGGCGGCGACCAAGGTGTTCGCCCGCTACGGCTACGAAGGCGGCAGCGTGGAGAAAATCTCCAAGGCGGCCAAGTCCTTCGACCGGATGATTTACTACTACTTCGGCAGCAAGGAAGGCCTGTTCATCGAGGTGCTGGAGGAAACCTACCGGCGTATGAACGACGCGGAGTCCAAACTGGACCTGGACACCGCCAAACCGGTGGAAGCGCTGCAGGCCGTGATCCGCTTTGTGGTGGGCTACTACCGCAAGAACCCCGAGTTCATCACGCTGCTCAACACCGAGAACCTGCACAAGGGCAAGCACATCTCCAAGTCGATGCGCGCCCGTGAATACTCGTCACCCGCCATCGAGGTGATCCGCCGCGTGCTCGACAGCGGCCAGGCGCAGGGCCTGTTCCGCAAAGACGTGTCGGCGCGTGATGTGTACCTGCTGATTGCCGCCACGGGCTACTTCTACATGTCCAACCGGCACACGCTGTCGGCTTTTCTGGGCGAAGACCTGGAAACGCCCGACGCGCTGGCGCACTGGGAATCCTTCGTCATCGACAGCGTCCTGCGCACCGTGGCGCCCGGCCCCAGCCTGCCCAAGGGCAAGGCCCCCGCCTGAACACCAGATTTTCACAAGCGGGGGGCCGCGTGGCGCCCTGCCCACCACCCCACGAGGAGAATCCATGGCAGAAGCAGCAGCAGGCGGCAAATCGGGCAAGGTCGTCATCCAGAACATCGGTCTTTTGTTGTCGGGCGACCTGGACCGGCCCATCCTCGACGCCGACACCATCGTGGTGAATGACGGCCTGATCGTGGCCGTGGGCCGCTACAAGGACTGCGATACCGAGCATGCGCAAACCGTGATCGACGCACGCCAGACCTGCGTGGCGCCGGGCCTGATCGACAGCCATGTACACCCTGTGTTCGGAGACTGGACGCCGCGCCAGAACCAGATCGGCTGGATCGACTCGACCATGAACGGCGGCGTGACCACCATGGTCTCGGCCGGTGAAGTGCACCTGCCTGGCCGGCCCAAGGACATCGTGGGCCTGAAGGCGCTGGCCATCACCGCGCAGCGCTCGTTCGACAACTTCCGCCCCGGCGGCGTGAAGGTGATTGCAGGCGCCCCGGTCATCGAGAAAGGCATGACCGAGCAGGACTTCAAGGACCTGGCCGATGCGGGCGTGACGCTGCTGGGCGAAGTGGGCCTGGGTTCCGTCAAGGCAGGCTACGAGGCCAAAGAGATGGTGGCGTGGGCGCGCAAGCACGGCATCCAGAGCACCATCCACACGGGGGGCCCGTCCATCCCGGGCTCGGGCCTGATCGACAAGGACGTGGTGCTGGAGGCCGATGCTGACGTGATCGGCCACATCAACGGCGGCCACACCTCGCTGCCCTGGAAGCATGTGTGCGAGCTGTGCGAGAAGTCGTCGCGTGCCATCGAGCTGGTGCACAACGGCAACGAGAAGATCGCCATCCAGGCCGCGCGCGCCGCCATCGAGCTCAAGTGCCCGCACCGCGTGATTCTGGGCACCGACGGCCCTGCAGGCTCGGGCGTGCAGCCACTGGGCATGCTGCGCATGATTGCGCTCATCTCCAGCTTTGCCGACATCCCCGCCGAACTGGTGTTCTGCTTTGCCACGGGCAACACGGCGCGCATCCGCAACCTGAACTGCGGCCTGATCGAGGTGGGCCGCGCGGCGGACTTTGTGTTCATGGACCGCGCCCAGCACACGGCTGGCGCCACGCTGCTGGAGAGCGTGCAGCTGGGCGACATCCCGGGCATCGGCATGGTGATGATCGACGGCCTGGTGCGCTGTGGACGCAGCCGCAATACACCACCCGCGACCGAGATCCCGGTGGTGCTGTAACCCACGCCGCACACAAAAAAAACAAAGCCCGCGAAAGCGGGCTTTGTTTTTTCCGTACCTGGCTCAGTAGGTGTCTGACACCCGCACCGTGCCCGGCTGCGGCTGGGCATAGGGGTCTGCAGCACGGGCCGAGCCGCCCTGGTCCACGCGGAAGCCCTTGCCCTGCAGCACCACGGGCGTGCCTACGGCAGTGGGTTCTGCGCGCTGAAAGTGGCGCAGCGAGCCATCCTCCATGCGCACGGCGACCTGGTACACGGTGGTGGTGCGCGTGCGCTCTTCCACCTTGTGGCCCACATAACCGCCGCCCACAGCGCCCAGCACGGTGGCAGCGGTGCGGCCGCTGCCCTTGCCGATCTGGTTGCCCACCACCGCACCCAGCACGCCACCGGCCACGGCGCCGACGCCCGTGGCGGGGGCGGCTTGTTGCACGGCCTGCACCGATTCGACCCGGCCGCAGCTGCGGCACATCGGTGCGGCAGCCCGCACGGGCTGCGCGGGGCCAGTGCCCAAGGGGGCACCCTGGCCGCCCGGCATCTCTGCTGGGCGCTGCGCAGCCTGGCCCTGGGGTGCCCGGCCGTTTGCTACGGTATTGATAGCTGACTTGGCATACTGGTCGAGCGCAGAAGGCCTTTTTTCTTCAATAATTTCTGCCTCGGGCGTACGGGGCGCGGCGGCCAGCTGCGCGGGGGCCATGGCCGGGTTGGTGGCTACCGCGGGCGCGCGTTGTTGCTGCCACACCAGGGTGGCGCCGAGCGCCAGCACGCTCACGCCCAGCACGCCAATGGCGGCCCACATCCATTTCAGGGCGGGCCCGGCCGGGGCGGTGGCGGCACCGGGGGCCAGGGGGGTGGAAGGTCGTACGGTCAGGTTCATGGTGGTGTCCTTGCAGGTGGGTGGCGGGTGGTGGGCTCAACAGCAATCCCCCACCAACGCCCCGAAGCGCCCGAAGGTACACAGGCCATGCCCCCGCCACGCTGCGGCTTTGTAAAGAGCCGTAAACGCCTGTTGCATTGTTTTGGAGCGCAGATGTCGCATTTCTGGGCTCAGCGCAAGCGCCGCCGCGCGGGCCCGGGCCACACCACTGCGCACAGACTTGCCAATGTTTACAACCGGGCGGCTCCACCGGTGCCCGCAACCGCCACCCGGCGCACGATCTCGCAGGTGACAGCACAGGTTTTACAGGGGCCCAGGCCGCGACTAGCATGAAGCACTGATGCCTGACCCACCGCCACCGTGCAGCGCCAGGCAGCCTGCCCCGCCACCGCACCACACACCTGCGCCCGCTCTTCTCCTCCCCAGCACCCGAGCAGCAGCTTCGGCGGCGCGTGGCAACTCCCCTTACTTTCTTCTTTTTCTCTCTTCACGAAAGCGATTCCCATGAGCGTCAAGCAACTCTTCGATCTCACCGGCCAGGTGGCCCTGGTCACCGGCGGCTCGCGTGGCCTGGGCCTGCAGATGGCCGAAGCCCTGGGCGAAATGGGCGCCAAACTCGCCATCACCGCGCGCAAGGCCGATGAGCTGGCCGAGGCCAAGAAGCACCTGGAAGGCATGGGCTACGAGGTGCTGACCGTGGTGAACGACCTGCAAAAGACCGAGGACATCCCCGGCCTGGTGGACCAGGTGGTCGAGCGTTTTGGCACCATCGACATCCTGGTCAACAACGCAGGTGCCACCTGGGGCGCCAAGGCCGAGGACTACCCCGACGCCGCCTGGCACAAGGTGATGGACCTGAACGTGAGCGCGCCGTTCTTCCTGTCGCGCGAAGTGGGCAAGCGCTGCATGATCCCGCGCGGCAAGGGCTCGATCATCGTCACGGCCTCGGTGGCCGCGCTCAAGGGCACGCCCCCGGGCATGAACACCATTGCCTACAACACCTCCAAGGCGGCCGCGCTGCACTTTGCGCGCACGCTGGCGTCCGAATGGGGGCACTACGGCGTTCGCGTCAATGCGATCTGCCCCGGCTTCTTCCCGAGCAAGATGGCCAGCGGCCTGATCGAAAAGCTGGGCCCTGCGATGATCGAACGCACGCCGCTGCGCCGCATTGGCGGCGAAGAGGACCTCAAGGGCGCGGTGGTGTTCCTGGCGTCCAACGCCTCGCGGCACATCACGGGTGAGTCCATCGTGGTGGATGGTGGCGCTAGCTTGATTTGAGACACCCCCTGAGCCGCTGCGCGGCATCCCCCCGCTCTCGCTGCGGGGCGGCCCTTGCTTGGCGTCCCGCGCCTGGGCCGCGCCAGTTGCATCGCGCGATGCCCGAATCCGACCCACTGAGAAGAGAGGCCCAACCCATGTCCGACCGCCACCTCGCCCACTGGCCACCCGGCCTGCCGCGCCACCTCACGCTGCCGCAGACGCACCTGTTCCACAACGCCGAGGTGTCGGCCGCGCGCTACCCGGACAAGCCTTTTCTGGTGTTCTACGACACGCTGGTGACCTTCCGCCAGTTCCAGCAGCAGGCGGAGCACATCGCGGGCTTCTTGCAGCAGGTGTGTGGCGTGAAGGCGGGCGACCGCGTGCTGCTGTACATGCAGAACAGCCCGCAGTGGATCCTGGCGTTTTACGGCATCCTGCGCGCCAACGCGGTGGTGGTGCCGGTGAACCCCATGAACCGCACCGACGAGCTGCGCCACTACGTGCGCGACAGCGGTGCCACCGTGGCCTTTGTACCGCAGGACCTGCATGCGCAGGCCCAGCCGCTGGTGGATGTGGCGGGCGGGGAGTCTGGTGAAGGCCAACTCCAGCACCTCATCGTGGCCGCCTACTGCGACTATCTGCAGGTGCCTACCGACCTGCCCGTGCCCGCGTTCGTCAGCGCACCACGCCAGGCCATTGATGCCCCGGGCGTCACGCTGTGGAGCGACATGCTGGCGCAGCAGCGCACCCCGGGCCCCATCACCACCGGGCCCGACGACCTGTGCGTGATGCCCTACACCTCGGGCACCACGGGCCACCCCAAGGGCTGCATGCACACGCACCGCAGCGCCATGAGCACACTGGTGGGCGGCGCGCAGTGGTTTGCGCGCACGCAGGATTCGACCTACCTCACGGTGCTGCCGCTGTTCCACGTCACCGGCATGTCGGGCAGCATGAACGGGCCGCTGTTTGTGGGTGCCACCGTGGTCGTGCTGCCGCGCTGGGACCGCGATGCGGCCGCCCAGCTCATCCAGCGCTACCGGGTCACCATCTGGCAGGCCATCTCGACCATGGTGGTGGACTTTCTGGCCAACCCGCGCATCGCCGACTACGACATCAGCAGCATCCAGGCCATGCGCGGCGGCGGCGCGGCCATGCCCAAGGCCGTGGCCCAGCGCCTGAAGGACCTGACCGGGCTCGACTACGTGGAGGGCTACGGCATGTCTGAAACCATGGCCGCCACTCACATCAACCCGCCCCACCGACCCAAGCCGCAGTGCCTGGGCATCCCGGTGTTCGACGTGGATGCGCGTGTGGTGGACCCGGCCACGTTCGCCGAACTGCCCCCCGGCGAGATTGGCGAGATCGTGGTGCACGGCCCGCAGGTCATGCTGGGCTACTGGAACAACCCGCAGGCGACCGCCGACAGCTTTGTGACGCTGGACGGCAAGCGTTTTCTGCGCACCGGCGACCTGGCGCAGGTGGACGAGGACGGCTACTTCTTCATGGTGGACCGGCTCAAGCGCATGATCAATGCGTCGGGCTTCAAGGTCTGGCCCGCCGAGGTCGAGGCCATGATGTACGCCCACCCTGCGATCCAGGAGGTGTGCGTGATCGCCGCGCACGACGAGCGCCGGGGCGAGACGGTGAAGGCCCTGGTCGTGCTGCGCGACGCCTTCAAAGGCAAGGTGAGCGAGCAGTCCATCATCGACTGGAGCCACGAACACATGGCCGCCTACAAAAGCCCCCGCATCGTGCAGCTGGTGGACAGCCTGCCCAAGTCCGGCACGGGCAAGGTGCAGTGGCGCGAGCTGCAGGAGCAGGAGCGCAGCCGCGCGGCCGGGCCTGAAGCATGAGCTGCGGCGCATTGCATTTCATTTACATGCTACATTTTCAATAGCAACAAACGCTTTACTGCTGCGCGCAAACGGCAAAAAAATTCAAAATTTTCACTACACCACCCTCATGCACCCCACCGCCCTTTCCCGCCTGCGCTCCGTGCTGCAAACCCATGTGGACCAGGGCCTGCTGCCCGGTTCCGTGGCACTCATCCACCACCGGGGCCACACGGTGCTGCACACGGCGGTGGGCCACCAGCGCCCGCCCAGCGCCGCATCGGCGGCGCCCGCCATGGCGCCCGACACGCTGTTCCGCATCTACTCCATGACCAAGCCCATCGCCTCGCTGGTGGCGATGATGCTGATGGAAGAAGGCCGCCTGCTGCTGTCGCACCCCGTGGCGCACTACCTGCCCGCGTTTGCAGGCCAGCGCGTGTACGACGAAGCCACCGGCACCACCGCCCCCGTGCAGCGCGAGGCCACGGTGCACGACCTGCTGCGCCACACCGCCGGCCTGAGCTACGCCTGGGAGGCCGGCACCGTGCCAGACGCCTACCGCGCGGCACGCATCGGCTCGCGCCGCCACAGCAATGCGGATCTGGCCGCCGCGCTGGGCCCCCTGCCCCTGGTCCACCAGCCCGGCACCCGCTGGGAATACAGCCGCGCCACCGATGTGCTGGGCGCGGTGCTGGAGGTGATCGAGGGCGAAAGCCTGGGTGCCATCCTGCAGCGCCGCGTGTTCGGCCCGCTGGGCATGCGCGACACGGGCTTCTCGGTGCCTGCCGCGCAGCAGCACCGCCTGGCCGAGGCCTTTGAGCGCGACCCGCAGACCGGCATCGGCATGCCGCTGATCGACGTGACCGCGCCGCCCGTGTTCGAGTCGGCCGGTGGCGGGCTGGTGTCTACCGCCAGCGACTACGCGCGCTTCCTGCAGCTCATGCTGGGCCGGGGCACCGCCCCCGGGCCTGACGGCTCCAACGGCCTTGGCGCCCCCGTTCGCCTGCTGGGCCGCGCCACGGTGGACTTCATGACCGCCGACCACCTGGGCAGCCTGCCCGTGGCAGGCGACATCCTGCCCACCGGCTACGGTTTTGGCCTGGGCGTGGCCGTGCGCACCGCCACCGGCCAGGCCACACGCCCCGGATCGGCCGGGCACTACAGCTGGAGCGGCCTGGGCGGCACCTTCTTTTTTGTGGACCCGGCGGAAGACCTGTTCGCCATCCTGCTTACTCAGGCGCCCGGCCAGTTGCGGTATCTGTGCGAGCTGTATCCGGCGCTGGTGTACGCCGCACTGTGACTAGGACACCCCCCTGAGCGGCTTCGCCGCTTCCCCCCGCTCTCGCGCTGCGCGCGGGCAGGGGGACGACGCCCTCGCTGCGGGGCGGCCCTTGCTCGGCGTCCACTGGTCTGGGTCGCGCCAGTTGCTAAGGGCGTGCCTGACATGCGGTGCGCAGGGGCAGGCTTACACTCGGCGTCCAATCACGGCACGCGGCGCAGCGCCACCCGCAGCACGCAAACCCGTCCCCCAGATCTCTTTTTTGAACCTATGCAGATTCGCTGCGCACTGGTCGGCATGCCCGGCTCGGGCAAATCCACCGTCGGCCGGCAACTGGCCCACCGGGCGGGCGTGCCCTTCATCGACCTGGACCACCGGCTGGAACAGACCCTGGGCACCACCATCCGCAGCTTCTTCGAGGCCGAAGGCGAAGCCCGCTTTCGCGACATCGAATCCCAGGTGCTGGCCGACGTGGCCCGCCAGCCCGGCGGCATGGTGCTCTCCACCGGTGGCGGCGCCGTGCTGCGCCCCGAGAACCGCGAGGTGCTGCGCCAGTTCGGCAACGTGCTGTACCTGCGCGCCTCGCCCGAAGAAATCTTCAAGCGCGTCAAACACGACAAGACCCGCCCCCTGCTGCAAGGCGGCAACCCCATGGACAAGCTGCGCGACCTCTACGCCCAGCGCGACCACCTGTACCGCGAGACCGCCCACTACGTGATCGAGACCGGACGGCCGTCGGTGCACACGCTGGTCAACATGGTGATGATGCAGCTGGAGATGGCGGAGAGTGCGGGTGGGGCGGGGTCGCGCTGAAGGGCAATAAAAGGCGCGGGTCCGGGCGAGATTAAAGACTTATCTACGCTCCCTCATTTATGGGCGTTTTTCACCACCTCTCGACTCAGTAAGCGCGCCACATGCTCCGCTGGCATGCCAAAGATGAAGAAGCCTGCGTGCTCGTCTTCAGGTGTGGGATCGTGGTTAAAGAGTACACACGATCCGGTTTCTTCAGAGCTGTACCGCATCTCAGCAAAAGAACAGTCACGGACACCTCTGACACTTGCACTGCGGAGCCATACCTTGCCCCAGTGAGGAAATTCAATTTCAATGAAATGCTCACTGCCGATAGCAGCCACTACTTTTACTGGGTCAATTTTCTGAATGTTTCGTTTGACGCGTCTTCCTTTGGCCGCGTCATACATCAGGACAAATGGCAGGTCGGCAGCTGAGAGCAAACTGCCAACAAGAAACACCTGATCTCCGTCGATTGGTTTCTTGGCACCGATGTTGATATTCATGGTTTTCTTGGGAAAATCGAACGGTGAGCATAGTCAGCTCGGGATGTATAGCTTGAGGGCAAGCGGATGCTGAAGTGCATGGAGCTGTTTCAACATCAAAGTATAAAAATCCCGGGAAATCAAGTAACCGAATTCTCGGCTCCACCCCGCTCAACCCGGGCATCCTCCGCCCCCCAACAGGAGCACCTATGCCCCCCAAAACCACCATCTGCCTTTGGTTCAACGGCACGGCGTTGGAGGCTGCGACGTTCTACGCGGCCACCTTCCCAGACAGCGCCGTAGGGCGGGTGATGCATGCGCCCGGCGACTACCCCGCAGGCCAGCAGGGTGATGTGCTGACGGTGGAGTTCACGGTGCTGGGCATTCCGTGCCTGGGGTTGAACGGCGGCCCGGCCTTCACGCACAGCGAGGCGTTTTCGTTTCAAGTCGCAACGGACGACCAGGCCGAGACCGACCGGCTGTGGAACGCGATTGTGGGCAACGGTGGGCAGGAGAGCGCCTGCGGCTGGTGCAAGGACCGGTGGGGGCTGTCGTGGCAGATCACGCCACGGGTGTTGACACAGGCCATCAATGACCCCGACCGCGCAGCGGCCAAGCGGGCCTTCGACGCAATGATGGGTATGCGCAAGATTGATGTAGCGGCGATTGAAGCTGCGTGGCGTGGATGAGGGTGGGTCGCAGGTCTTCGCACTTTGCCCAGGGCATTTTCTGAATCAAAACACTGCCTTGCGCCTGTCCAGCATTCTTTATTAGCTATCTATTCAATAGCACTTCACCTGCTACGCACTGCCACCGGCGCATGCAGCGCCATCAACCCTGCCACCCATTCAATGAACACCCGCACCTTGGCGCTCACATACCGCTGAGGTGGGTAGGCCACGTACAGCGGCATCGGCTCCAGCGTCCAGTCCTGCAGCAGGGGCACCAGCTCACCCGTGGCCACGTGGGGGCGTGCCATGTAGTCCGGCAGCCAGAGCACGCCCAGGCCCGCCAGGCCTGCGGCCAGGTAGGCGTTGCCGTCGTCCACAGCGCAAACATCGTGGCCCTGGGCGCGCACGTGTTCGGTGCCACGGCGCATCTCGAAAGGCAGAGGCTGGCCGGTGCGCGCCCACAGAAAACCCACGGTGCGGTGGTGCGGGCCTTCCAGCGCCTGCGGGTGCTCGGGCGTGCCCGCACGCAGCAGGTAGCTGGGGGCGGCGTACACGCGCAATTGCAGGTCGCCCACATGGCGTGCGACCAGCGCGGGGTTGGTGAGGGCGCCGCCGCGCACCACGCAGTCCACGTTGTCGCCCACCATGTCCACGGGGCGGTCGCTCACGCCCATGTGCAGGAGGATGTCGGGGTACTGCGCATGGAACGCGGGCAGCGCGGGAATGAGGACCAGGCGCGCCAGGGGGCTGGGTACATCCACCCGCAGGCGGCCCCGGGGCGCGGCGGCGGCGGTGGAAACGCTGGCATCGGCATCGTCCAGGTCGGCCAGCAGGCGCACCACGCGCTCGTAGTAGGCGGCGCCGTCGGGCGTGACCTGCACGCGCCGGGTGGTGCGGTGCAGGAGCTTCACGCGCAAGCGGGCTTCGAGCTGCTGCACCAGCTGTGTGACGGTGGTGCGGCTCAGGTGCAGGGTGAGGGCGGCCTTGGTGAAGCTGCCGGATTCCACAACGCGGGCGAAGGCCTGCAGGGCGTCAAAACGGTCCATGGCGTAGAGGTAGTTGAGGCATGCCGAAGGGGCAGCGTGCCCGCCATTGTTTGGCGATCAGGAACAGTGGTGCGCAGATTAGCGTGTTTATCAGAACAACGCGCGCTTCTACAGTGCCTTCATCGCAATCATCTGCCCTGCAGAACGAAAGGAATCCCATGCCCCACCGTGATGTTGTCTTCCCCGCAGGCCGCCAGGCGCTGTACGAGCGCAACCGCTATTCGCCCGCCGTGCGCTCCAACGGCTTCCTGTTTGTGTCCGGCCAAGTGGGCAGCCGTGAGGACGGCTCGCCCGAGCCCGACCTGGCCGCTCAGGTGCGCCTGGCGTTCAGCAACCTCAATGCCGTGCTGCAGGCAGCGGGCTGCACGTTTGACGATGTGGTGGACGTGACGATGTTTGTGGTCAACCCCGAGGCGAACTTCGAGACCGTCTGGGGCGTCGTGCCCGAGTTCTGGGGCGAGGCGCCCTACCCCACGCTCACTGGCATTGGCGTGACCTGGCTGTACGGCTTTCAGTTCGAGATCAAGGTGATCGCGAAGCTGCCGGGCAGCCGGGGCTGATTGGATTGCCTGGAGAAATTTGAATGGAATTGGGCGCTACCGCGCTCCCATCATGCCCCGACAGCTATCCAATCAATAGCATCACAGGTTCGGCGCCAGCAGCCGCTCCAGCACCTTCTCGTCCATGCCCCGGCGCTGGGCCATGTCGTGCAGCTGGTCTTCGCCGATCTTGCCGACGTTGAAATACACCGCGTCAGGGTGGCCGATGTAGAAGCCGCTCACGCTGGCGGCAGGCATCATGGCCAGGCTTTCGGTGAGCGACATGCCGATCTCTTCGGCGTTGAGCACGCGGAACAGCTCGGTCTTGGCGCTGTGGTCGGGGCAGGCGGGGTAGCCGGGCGCGGGGCGAATGCCGCGGTACTTCTCGGCAATCATGTCGTCGTTGCTCAACTGCTCGCCCGCTGCGTAGCCCCACAGGTCGGTGCGCACGCGGTGGTGCAGGCATTCGGCAAAGGCTTCGGCCAGGCGGTCGGCCAGGCTCTTGAACATGATGGCGGAGTAGTCGTCCAGCGCGTCGATGAAGGCTTTTTCCTTCTTCTCTACACCCAGCCCGGCGGTGACGGCGAACAGGCCCGCGTAGTCGGCAATGCCGCTGTCCTTGGGTGCCACAAAGTCGGCCAGGCAGCGGCTGGGGCGGGTCACGCCGTCGATGGTGTGCTTTTCGGCCTGCTGGCGCAGGCCGTACCAGGTCATGGCCACCTCGGTGCGGGTGTCGTCGGTGTAGAACTCGATGTCGTCGCCCACGCTGTTGGCGGGCAGCAGCGCCATCACGCCGCTGGCCGTAAGCCACCGGCCTTCGATGATCTTCTTGAGCATGGCCTGACCATCGGCAAACACGCGCGTGGCTTCCACGCCCACCACTTCGTCGGTGAGGATAGCGGGGTAGGGGCCGGCCAGGTCCCAGGTCTGGAAGAACGGGCCCCAGTCGATGTACTTGGCCAGCTCGGCCAGGTCGAAGTTCTTGAACACCCGGCGGCCCAGCGCGCGCGGCACGGTGCTCTGGTAGGCCGACCAGTCCACCGGCGTCTTGTTGGCGCGGATCTTGGCCAGCGGCCACAGGGGCGTGGCCTTTTTGTTGGCATGCTGGGTGCGCACTTTTTCGTAGTCGGCGTTCAGCTCATCCACGTAGCTCTGCACACCGTCGCCCAGCAGGCTTTGCGCCACGCTCACGCTGCGCGAGGCGTCGGGCACATAGACCACGGGGCCTTCGTAGTGCGGCGCGATCTTGACGGCGGTGTGCACGCGGCTGGTGGTGGCGCCGCCGATGAGCAGTGGGATCTTCTTGATGCGGAAGTGGTCGTCCTTCTGCATCTCGCCGGCCACGTACTGCATCTCTTCGAGGCTGGGGGTGATGAGGCCCGACAGGCCCACGATGTCCGCACCCTCGACCTTGGCCTTGGCCAGAATCTCGTGGCAGGGCACCATCACGCCCATGTTCACCACCTCGAAGTTGTTGCACTGGAGCACGACGGTGACGATGTTCTTGCCGATGTCGTGCACGTCGCCCTTGACGGTGGCGATCACGATCTTGCCCTTGCTGCGCACGTCGCGCCCGGCCAGTTCGTCCTGGCGCTTTTCTTCCTCGATGTAGGGAATCAGGTGGGCCACGGCCTGTTTCATCACGCGCGCGCTTTTCACCACCTGGGGCAGGAACATCTTGCCCGCGCCGAACAGATCGCCCACCACGTTCATGCCATCCATGAGCGGGCCTTCGATGACGTGCAGCGGGCGACCGCCCTTGGCCAGTATCTCGCGGTAAGCCTCTTCGGTGTCTTCGGTGATGAAGTCGGTGATGCCATGCACCAGCGCATGGCTCAGGCGCTCGCCCACGGTCTTGGGGTGCTCGGGCGTGCCGCGCCATTCAAGCTTCTTGCTTTCGTCCTTGGCGCCGCTCTTGGCCGTTTCGGCAATCTCGACCAGGCGCTCGCCCGCGTCCGGGCGGCGGTTGAGCACCACGTCCTCCACGCGCTCGCGCAGCGTGGGCTCCAGGTCGTCGTACACGCCCACCATGCCCGCGTTGACGATGCCCATGTCCATGCCGGCCTTGATGGCGTGGTACAGGAACACGGTGTGGATGGCCTCGCGCACCGGGTCGTTGCCACGGAAGCTGAACGACACGTTGGACACACCGCCCGACACCTTGGCGCCGGGCAGGTTCTGCTTGATCCAGCGCGTGGCCTCGATGAAATCTACGGCGTAGTTGTTGTGCTCTTCAATGCCCGTGGCCAC
>OGCL01000308.1_pt1 | contig 55408 bp, 55 predicted proteins | sample 1570041 | NCBI WGS metagenome assembly OGCL01 (sample SAMN06266162, study PRJEB24511) | hot springs metagenome | isolation source: Hot spring water | place: South Africa: Limpopo | collected 2015-06-22
AAAATACCACAATATACGGCACCCGAACCTGCTTGGCCAATAAAACATGCTCCCGAGTCTGCGGCATCGGCCCATCCGCCGCCGATACCACCAAAATCGTCCCATCCATCTGCGCCGCACCCGTAATCATGTTCTTGATATAGTCCGCATGCCCAGGACAATCTATGTGCGCATAATGCCGCCTCGACGTCTCATACTCCACATGCGCAATCGCTATCGTTAACCCACGCTCCTTCTCCTCCGGCGCCTTGTCAATCTGATCAAACGCCATATACTGCGCCAACCCCTTGCCCGCCAATACCTTCGTTATCGCTGAAGTCAACGTCGTCTTCCCATGATCCACATGCCCAATCGTCCCTACATTCACATGCGGCTTCGTCCTCTCAAACTTCGGCTTCGACATGGCTCTTGCCCTCCTTGTCTCTTAATAGATGGTTTAAATGATTCCTTCCTCTATGGAGCCCACGACCAGGATTGAACTGGTGACCTCATCCTTACCAAGGATGCGCTCTACCAACTGAGCTACGTGGGCAAAACCAAAGAAAAACCTGTCAAAAAAAAGAGAGACAGGTTCACGGAAATATTCTTAAGATTAAAAACATGAATCAGATGTTATGGAGCGGGAAACGGGACTCGAACCCGCGACCCTCAGCTTGGAAGGCTGACGCTCTACCAACTGAGCTATTCCCGCCTTATTTGCTTCTTTAACCTTGATTGACCCCATGAATATCGTTCTCACCGATAAAATTTAAAACCACCCTATTTCTAAAACCAAAACCTGGTGGAGAGGGGAGGATTCGAACCTCCGAAGGCATCGCCAACAGATTTACAGTCTGTCCCCTTTGGCCGCTCGGGAACCTCTCCAAATCAAAACTGTCATTTTTGGGGATTAAATAAATTCCTCCTGGCAAAGAAAAAGACTGGAAAATCAATGAGTTACATAAGTGGAACAAAGAAAAACATGATTTTTAACTTAATATATTTAACAAAATATTATCCCCTTGTCAAGTTTTTTTTAAAAAAATCACTCATTTCCCACCTTTTACCCCGTCTTCCCGAAATCCCCGTTTGGATGAAAGGAATTTCAGGCCTAGGAAGACAAGGAAAAGCCCTGTCCTTCAGGGTGGGGAAATACGGGGTTTACTCAATCCATTCCTTTCCTCTTTCTGCGATGTAGTTGACAAAGGTCTCAACCATGGGGTTTGTAGCTTCCTCTTTTAAAAAGAGAATGTTAACCTTAAGATAGAGTTTCTCCTTTAACGGAACTATTTTAATCAATCCCCGTTTTGCCTCTTCTTCAGCAATCCTCTTGACAAAAATTGAAACCCCCTTTCCTTCCGACACCCATTGCTTGATAAACTCTGAGCTACCTGCTTCGATGAGTAAGGAAGGACGAATTCCCATATCATGGAAGGCTTCAAGGACGACCTTTCTCGTGGTTGATCCTTTGGCACGAATGATGAAAGGAAAATTCTTGATGGCTTGCAAAGAAACCTCTTTGTGCCGGGCAAGGAGATGGGATGGAGAAACTATGAGGACAAGTTCTTCCTGAAGAAAAGGGAGGGACTGAAGCTTGGAAGGCACCTTGTTGATAGCGACAATGGCCAGATCGTTTCGATGAGTTGCGAGGCTCTTCTCAATCTCTTCGGAATTGCCCACATCCAGGGCTATCTTAATGGAGGGATAAGTATTTTGGAATCCTGAAAGGAGCTGGGGCATTAAACATTTGGAATAGGATTCCGTCGTTCCGATTCGTAGTAGACCTTTCCTGCCCAACTGAAGTTTTTCGAAAAGATTTTCAGCCTCTTCGAGATGATCATAAATTTTTTGAGCATATTTTAAAAGGAGCTTCCCCGCTTCGGTCAGTTTAAACTCGCCCCGACCTCTCTCGATAAGTCTCCAGCCAATGTTTTCTTCCAATCCCCTGACATGTTTGGTCACAGCAGGCTGGGAGATGAACAGGATCTCTGCCGCTTTGGAAAAACTCTTTTCCTTTGCCACGGCATGAAAAACGAGTAACGAATTGATTGAATCGTATAGGGGGGTTCGTTTCTTCATCTCTTTATAACTTAAAGTTATTAAAACATAAAAACAAATGAATTGACAAGAGGGAAGATTAAAAAGATAATGCTGCCAATGGATATCTAAAGGAGGTGGAAACGATGGACCTCAGAGATTTTATTAATAAGTGTGAGGAAGAAGGGGAGTTAAAACGGATCAAGGCAGAAGTCGATTGGGATCTCGAGATCTCCCATATCGCAAAATTTGTAGAAGAGAAGAGCGGTCCGGCCCTGCTCTTTGAAAACGTCAAAGGATACAAGAGTCCGGTTCTAACCGGTGCTTTTGGAACCACAAAGAGGTTGGCCATCATTCTTGGAAAAGACCCGGGCCTTTCGATGGTCCAGCTGACGAAAGAGTGGGTCAATATGGCAGTCAAAGAAGTGATCCGGGCAAAAGAACATAATGATGGACCCATCTTTGAGAATATCCTCGAAGGGGACAAGGTGGATACATTCGCCTTTCCATCTCCCCGGTTCTATGAACTGGATGGAGGCCGATACTTTGGTACTGCCGTTTTTATGGTTTTGCAGGACCCGGAAACAGGTGACATCAATCTGGGGACGTACCGGATGGGAATCCTCGATGAAAAAACCGTAGGAGTTCAGATCCTCAAGGGGAAAAAGGGTGATCGCATAATGAAGAAGTACGGCAAGGCCGGCAAGAAGATGCCAGCCTGCGCCATCATCGGAGGTGACCCGCTCCATATTTTTGCCAGTGCTGCAACAGTCAAAGCCAAAAGTGGGTATGATGTCGTCAGTTCGTTACGCGGCCAGCCGGTTGATCTCGTCAGGGCACAGTTGACGGGCCTCCCCATTCCTGCAAATGCAGAAATTGTCTTGGAGGGAGAGATCGATCCACAAAATTTAAGAAACGAAGGTCCTTTCGGCGAATACACGGGCTACTACACTGAAGAGCTGATCAAACCAATTCCAAAACCGGCCCTCGATGTGAAACGGGTGTACTACCGAAACAACCCGATCCTTTGGGAAACAAGTGTGGGAAGGCCGGTTGGAGATCAGCATATACTTTATGCTTTTACACGAAATGCAAGCCTCTGGACCGACCTGGTCAAGATGGAAATTCCAGGGATCAAATCGGTCTATACGCTACCGGAAGCCTCAGGACGGTTTATTGTGGTCGTCTCCGTAGAGCAGATGTATCCGGGTCATGCCGACCAGGTAGGGGCAGCCGTCATCGCAAGCAATACGGGAATGTATGGAATCAAGATGGTCATCATCGTTGATGACGACATTGATGCGGACGATCTACCAAGGGTGTGGTGGGCGCTTGGCACCCGTTACAATCCTGCCCGTGGAACCCAGATGATCAACAGGGGACGATCAACTCCACTCGATCCATCGCTTGGACCCGATGACAACAAGTTCATCACCTCTCGTATCATTCTGGATGCAACCATACCTTTTGAATGGAAAGTCAAGCCTACGGAGATCAAACTCTCTGAGAGTATGTTGGCCAAGGTGAAATCCAGGTGGAAGGAATATGGGTTTGAAGATTAATTGTTCGAAAGGAGGATCAAGGTATGTGGCATTATAAAGATTTCATATTTGGGGAACTCCCCTGCATCGTCACTTTTGTGAGCGTAGAGGTCAACGGGCAACAGAATATCATGACTGCTTCAGGGATGTTCGTTTCCGATGCACCTCCATTGATCGCCATCAGTATTTCAAAGGAAAGCACCACCCATCGCTTAATCCCTAAGGCAAAAGAATTTGTGGTCAATCTTGCCTCTACCGATCAGGTGGACCTTGCCGAGAAATTAGGAGCCATCCATGGCGAAACCATCGATAAGTTAAAAAAATTTAAAATCCCCACAGAACCAGCCTCGGTGATTCGCTCCACCATGATTACAAACTGTTTTGCCAATCTCGAATGCAAATTGATCCATTCGATCAAAGAGGGAAATTATATTCTCTACATTGGAAAAGTCGTCGCCCATAAAATTAGACCTAAACTGAAACCCCTGATCTGGTTTGAAAATCACTATTTCCGGTTGGGGAAAAAATTGGCCTAAACACTCTGATAATACCTCTAATACCTCGAATCATGATGTCTGATAAAAAGGAGTGATTGAAATGAACTTCGAAAAAAATATAGAGAAAGCTCAGGAAAAAGCAAGAAAGGTGAAACTGTTTGCCCATGATGTGCATGGAGTGCTCACACCGAATACGTTCTTCTGTGATAGTGAAGGAAAACGAAGATATTCTTTCTGGCACATGGATGGATTTGGCGACCTCTCGCTTACGGCCAACGGAATTCAGATCGCTTTTCTTGATACAACCTCTATTGATGAGGAAGGTCTGTTTCGCGCCAGGGAACTGAAATTGGATAAATTCTACTACAGAATCAAAAACAAGACGGAAAAGCTCGAGGAACTAAAGAAGGAGCTGGGAATCAGTGATGAGCAGGTGGGATACATCGGGTGTGAGGTGACGGATGTTGCTCCTATGAAACGGGTGGGCTTTGCTGTTGCAACAGCCGATGCCATTGATGAGGTAAAGGAAAGGGCCGACTATATCACCCTTGCCCCTGGTGGGAGAGGTCCCATTCGGGAAATTTGCGAATTTATCCTTCGAGCTATGGGAAAGTGGGAAGAATGGGTCGAGAAGGTAACCAGGATGGGCTACAAATGAAAATCGTAAACTCGAAGCACGAAATTCAGGCGAAGCTTCCCCAAGGGATCAACTCGAAACAAACTCGGATGACCGAATTTAAATTGATGATTTAAAAAGTTTGAAGATTTTGAACATTTGAATTTTGGAATTGTTTCGGGTTTCGATATTCGGATTTCGAATTTGATTATACGGGAGGGTTAATGGAATGCTAAATAAGGAAGCAGCTATCGAAAAAGCAAAAAAAGTTAAATTTGTTATTCTCGATATCCACGGCATCTTGACCGATAATACCCTCTATTACGATGAAGAGGGGAAGAAATCCGAGTGCTTTTCCCTCCATGATCGCCTGGGATGTCGGGCACTCCTGGAAGGGGGCATCGGAGTCTCCTTTTTAACGAGTAAGATCACGAGGACCGATGAACAGGTAGGAAAGATTTATGGAGTTCCTTTAGAGCGGCTTTGGGGGACTTCAGCAAAAATTGGGAAACTGGATGAGTTTGAGAAAGAATCTGGGCTGAAGGATGAGGATCTCTGTTATGTGGGAGACGAGATGATCGATCTAGGGGTTATGAAACGGGTTGGGTTTTCAGTGGCTCCCAGTGATGGGTCGGTTGAGGCAAAAGCCGTGGCCGATTACGTCACCCAGGCCGGTGGAGGAAAGGGGGTGGTCAGAGAAGTTGCCGAATTCATTCTGAGGGCACAGGGTAAGTGGGTCCCGATCATCCAAAAGATGACCGAAAATAAGTGAGAACAATTACAAAAGGAGGAAAGTTGAAATGCCCTATCTATTTTATAAAGATAACCGAGAATTCATCAAGGCACTTGAAGCCAACAATGATCTGGTGACCATCGAACAGGAGGTGGATTGGGACCTCGAGATGGGAGCAATCGTCAGGCGGGTTTGTGAAAAGAAATCGGCCTCCCCCTACTTTAAGAAGATTCGAGATTACCCTGGTTTTGAGGGGTTAGGCGCTCCCTTGGCCACTTATAAAAGGCTGGCAATTGCCATGGGGATGGATAGCGAGGCAACAGTCCCAGAGATTTCTGATGAGTATGTTCGAAGAACAACTGGTGAACCAGTCAAACCAGTAGTGATCGATAAGAAGAAAGCCCCCTGTAAAGAGAACATCTGGATGGGCAAGGACGCCGATCTGTTCAAACTCCCAGGTCCTATGGTCCACGACGGAGATGGAGGAAGATATCTGGCAACTTGGCATTTTGTGTTATCCAAGGATCTGGATACAGAATTTGTTAACTGGGGAATGTACAGGCAGATGGTCTTCGATGAAAAGACCATGGTCGGCCCAGTGCTTCCCTTCTCGGATATGGGAAAGATGTTCTATGGGAAATATGTCCCGAAAAATAAACCCATGCCTTTTGCGACAGTCATCGGATGTGATCCCCTTTCTGGGGTGGCGGCTTGTGCTCCTGCCCCCATTCCAGAGGATGAATTTACTGGTATGCTGATGGGTGCTCCTGTGGAGCTGGTCAAATGCGAAACAAACGATCTCTATGTCCCCGCCCATGCAGAGATCATCATCGAAGGGGAGGTGCTTCCTGATATCCGTATTGAAGAAGCGCCTTTTGGCGAATATACGGGATACCGGACCTCACCAAGAGAACCCAGAACCGTATACCGGATCAAAGCCATCACCTTCCGGAATAACCCCATTGTTACGGTTTCCAACATGGGTGTTCCTACCGACGAAGGCCAACTCCTTCGTTCCTTCTCCCTCGGGCTTGAGATGCGAAAACTACTGGAGAGCCAGGGCATTCCAATCACCGGAGTCTTCATGTGGCCTGAGTCAACCCATCATCTCGTTGTTGTTGGAGTTAAACCTGCTTACAGCGGTATTGCAAGCCAGATTGCCAATCTCGTCTTTGGAAGCAAATTGAGTCCTTGGTTCACAATGGTGGTCGTGGTGGACCATGAAACCGATATCTATAACAAAGACGAGGTCATCCATGCCCTCTGCACCAAATGTCACCCAATACGGGGAATTAGAAAATATGAACAGGCACCTGGAACACCTCTCTATCCCTTCGCAGATCCTGAGGACCGAAAATGGAGTCGTGGCTCGCAAGTGCTTTTTGATTGCCTCTTCCCCCTTGATTGGCCCAAAGCAATGGTTCCCATCAAAGTTTCATTCAACAATGTTTATCCTAAAGAGATACAAGAAAAAGTTCTTAAAAATTGGAAATCTTATGGATTCCAAGATTGAGGAGGAAACATATGGCCAAAAAAGAGTATGATACTTTTATTCTGACTGAACTGTCACAGGTCCCAGAAGATCAAGAAATGGAGTTGATCGTCCGCGACCTTACCCCTGAAGATCGCAGATACAAATACCGAAGTTTCTATGCCACCGCCATGATTTCCAAATCTGAATCAAAGTATCCCGATCGCCTTTGGATCAGGTTGGGGAGAGGTCAGCTTCAGGAGAAACCCTGGTCCGTCAAGATTATCGAACAGATCAAAAAAATAGATTGAAGGATAAAAGATGACCCTCTTCTCTCGCGGCCTGAAAGCATTTATTGAAGACTTAAGGGATCGAGAGGATCTGATTTCCATTTCCGATCCTCTCGATCCAAAATACGAGATCTCGGCAGTCCTTTCGGAAATAGGCAAAAAGGAGAGTCCGGCGCTGTTATTTAAGCAGGTGAAAGGACATCACCTTCCAGTGGTAGGAAACCTTATTGGAACGAGGAAACGCCTCAGCCTCGCCCTGGGCATTGAACCTGAAAAACTTTTCGATGAATTCCCCAAACGGATGGAAAAGCGATTATCTCCTGTGCAGGTTCGCGACAATTCAGCAAAGGAGGTTATCAAAAAAGGGAAAGGGGTGAATCTGACCAGACTTCTCCCTGTTCTGACCCATTATGAAAGGGATTCAGGCCCTTATATTACCTCGGGTTTCTCATCTGCAAGAGACCCCGATACAGGGGTGATCGGAAGAGGTCTTCACAGAATGGAAGTCAGGGGAAAAGATCGGCTCGGCATCTCGCTGCTTAACCCTCCCCTTTCAGAAATTTATGGGAAATATAAAAAGAAGCGCCGTAAAATGGAGATTGCAACGGCCATTGGATTAGACCCTCTGATCTTTATCGCTGCCATCCTGAAAACGCCGGTTGGATTGGATAAGCTTTCGATCGCAGGAGGTATCTGTGGAAAACCGATTCCCATCATCAAGGCTGAAAATGTGGATCTTGAGATTCCAGCCTTTGCAGAAATTCTGATCGAAGGCGTCATTGACCCCAGAGGAAAGGAAGAAGATGGTCTTCTTGGCGAATCGAGTGGTTATTATATGGGCTTTGCCAAAAGCCCGGATATCCAGGTGATAGCAATCACTTTACAGAAAAATCCCATCTACCACGCCATCGTTCCCTGGAGCCTTGAGGTGGATAATATTCTCTATCTCATCCATGGTCTCGATTTCATTCCTAAGATGAAAAGGGAGATTCCCTCCATTCGGGAAATTCGTTTCGTTCCCGGGACTTTTGGCGCCCATGCGGTGATGAGTCTCGATACGGAGAACAGGGGCGAAATCCGGCGGGCATTATCGCTCGCCCTTTCCTTTACTAATATTAAAAAGGTGATAGCGGTTAACACGGATATTAATCTTCAGGACGATCAGGAGTTAGAATGGGCTTTGGCAACCCGGTTTCAGGCGGATAGGGATCTGATCCTCATGACCAACCTGAGGGGACAACCCATTGATCCCTCTTCGGGGGATGGATTCCTAACAACCAAGATGGGCCTCGATGCAACCAAGCCCAGACCTGAAGGATTTGACAAGGTAGGCGTCCCCGAAGAGGTCAAAAAAAGGGTCACTCCTGTCTTAAAGAAGCTGATCAAAGGAACATGAGATGAGAAGAATCATTGTAGGGATTTCCGGCGCCACGGGGGCCATCTATGGCATTCGACTCCTCCAGGTCCTTTCCAAATCGAAAGTGGAAACTCATCTGGTCGTTACCGAGGCTGCTGAAAAGACCATTCTCATGGAAACCGACTGGAAGGTTGAAAAGGTCAAATCTCTGGCCAATGTTGTCTACGACATCAAAGATGTGGGGGCTGATATTGCCAGTGGTTCCTTTCAAACCGATGGCATGGTCGTTATCCCCTGCTCCATAAAGAGTCTTTCTGCTATCGCGAATTCGTTCAACTTGAACCTTCTCATCCGAGCGGCAGATGTGACGATGAAAGAAAAACGGAAGCTGGTTCTCGCTGTGAGGGAAACGCCCCTTCACAAGGGCCATCTACATCTTATGATGAACCTTGCGGACTCTGGCGCGATCATTCTTCCTCCGATCCCAGCCTTCTACTTCCATCCCAAAACCATGGATGACCTGATCAATCATACCGTTGGAAAAGTCCTCGATCTGTTCCACCTCGAGCATGAACTTTTTGACCGATGGGGGAGCGCAAAAGTGAAGAATAATCTCAGAAAGAAAGGATTGAACCATTAAGATCCGCGGAAAAATAGTTGAAGGCCTCAGGGAGGCAGGCCATTTTACTCAAATTCCCTGGGTCAAAAGACAGTTTATATCCAAACTCTCCATTGACCCCTTTCCCGGAACGTTGAATCTCGAAATCATTGACTCCGAATCGCTCCAGATTTTTAACAACCTCAAAGCAACTGCAGGAATAGAAATCACCCCTGAAGAACCTTCTTTCTGCAGTGCCATGTGTTATCCCGTACTCATCAACGGCCGGCTCAGGGGAGCCATTGTCTTTCCCCTTGTACAAAATTATCCAGAAAACAAGATGGAATTGATTGCCCGGGACAGGATCAAAGAAACGCTTCAGGTAATGGATGGGGACTTTATAGAAGTTGAAATCCTACCAATGTAAGTTTCTACCGTTTTAAGACCCTGGATCCGCAAAACATTTAACCTTTTACATCCTGTCTTCCCCTAAGTCATGGCAGTCGGATTTTCATAACGACCCCTCCCCATCAAAGGACAGCAAATTTAAACATCAGAACAGAGGTTCTATCATTGTATGTTTTGGCTTAATGATCTATTGACAAGGCGGATAGATGATGCAATAATAGAGTCACAATGAATCATCAATGACTCACAAGGAGGTGGCAACCTTGAAGCAGATGACCGTCAGAGGAATCCCTGATGAACTTACGAGGGAGATAAAAAAAGAGGCGAAAAAAAAGAAGATAAGCCTGAACCGGGCATTTCTTTCCCTTCTTGAGAAAAAAACTGGAATTAAGGAAAGTCGAAAGAAGGAGATGAACCTCTATCACGATCTTGATCATCTATCAGGCATCTGGTCGGAACAGGAAGCTGGAGCTTTCAAAAAGACACTCGAACTCCAAAGAAAAATCGATGAGGATTTATGGAAAAACAGAGAGTAATACTCGATTCTTCTGCTTACGGCGCATTTTTAAGAGGAAATCCTGATATTAAATCCTCACTCCAACAAGCGGAAGAGATATTCCTCAACCCTGTAATATTAGGTGAGTTGGTAGCCGGTTTTTTAATGGGAAAGAATGAAAAGAAAAATAGAGCGATCTTGCGGGATTTTATGTCATCTTCAAGGGTAAATATCGTAGAAATAGACGAAGAAACTTCCGAAAGATACGCCGTTATTTCGAATTATCTCCGAACAATAGGGACCCCTATCCCCACCAATGATATTTGGATTGCTGCCTCTGCCATGCAGCATGGCCTAAAGATCGTAACCACTGACAGACATTACCTCAGAGTTCCTCAGATCATCACTCAATTTTTCGAAGTGGTATAATTATAACTTAAGCCCCGAGGCAAGTTCTTCGAGCGATTTTCGGTCCAGAATCAAGATCTTATTCCCCTGAACATCAATCACACCCTTCGCTTTCATCTTCCCAAAGGTCCTGGAAAGGGTTTCGCTGATCGTTCCCAATTTCGAGGCCAGCTGGCTTTTACTGAGATCGAGCTCCACCTCTTTTGCAGGTCTACCTTCCTTTGACGATTGCATGGAAAGGTCGAGCAGATATTTTGAAATCCTCGAGGAAACCTCTTTAAGAGAGAGCTCTTCGATAAGAGAGGCGAACCGTCGCAGGTACTGTGAGAGAGAGACAATGATATTGATGCTGAGTTTAGGATTTTTTTCGATCCACTCGATAAAATCCCTCTTAGGAATAAAAAGAAGCTGACTCTCGCTCAGGGTTTCAGCAAAAGCCGGATAGGTCTCCTCGTTGAAAAGTGCTGCTTCTGCAAAAGAGTCCGGAGCAGAAACCACATGGAGAATCTGCTCCTTGCCATCAATTGAAATTTTATAAAGTTTCACTTTTCCAGATAAGATGACGTAAAACCCTTTGGCCTCCTCCCCCTCCGAGAAGAGGACCTCCTTTTTATGTACCTGTTTGAGTGAAGATATGGCCCGTATCTTCTTTAAGTCCTCCTCTTTGAGTCCAGAAAAAAGTGGGCATCTCTTCAATAGGCTTATTTCCATCATCTTAAAATTTAAAGGGTTTAATCTAATATTGCAAGTCAACCTATGAGAAGAACTTCGATCTACTTACGGGGGATTTATAAAGACAATTGACCTATCTTCGCTACTTGGCGCGACAGATTTTCTCGAAAATATATTTTTTAAATGATTACAATAGGTTAAATAAATTTTTCTCGGGTTAGGTTCTATCCTTTCATCATCCTTAACCCTGTTCAGTATATTGAATTGACAAAGGAATTATGTTAGTCTGAAGCGGAAAGATCCTCAGGAGCAAAGATGAACTCCCTCTTTAAAAATCTGATCTTCTGGTCCATTATCATCATCATCATGATCCTCCTATTCAATCTTTTCAGTAAACCGCGTCAGACGGTAATGGAGAGAAATTATTCTGATTTTATCAATGCGGTTGAGAACAATCGGGTTTTAGAGGTAGAAACAAAGGGGAAAAGTATTGTCTGGAAAGATACAGAAGGTAGAAAATTTAAGACTTTTGCCCCGGAAGACCCTGAGATGATCAAGATCCTTCGAGAAAAGAAGATTACCATCAGCGCCAAGAAGGAGGAGGAGGCTCCGCTCTGGCAGAACATCCTCATCTCTTGGTTTCCGATGATTATTCTCATCGGGGTCTGGATCTTTTTCATGAGACAGATGCAGATCGGTGGAGGCAAAGCCCTCTCCTTTGGAAAAAGTAAAGCCAAGATCCTCACTAAAGAACAGCATAAAGTGACTTTTGATAACGTGGCTGGAATCGAAGAGGCCAAAGACGAGCTGGAGGAGATTATTGACTTCCTCAGAGACCCAAAAAAATTCACCAAATTAGGAGGAAGGATCCCCAAGGGCGTCCTTCTCATCGGCGCCCCTGGTACAGGAAAAACGCTTCTGGCAAGAGCCATTGCTGGAGAAGCAGATGTCCCCTTCTTCAGTATCAGCGGCTCTGATTTTGTTGAAATGTTCGTCGGAGTGGGCGCTTCCAGGGTTCGCGACCTCTTTCTTCAGGGAAAGCGGAATGCACCCTGTATCATATTCATTGACGAGATTGATGCGGTGGGTAGACACCGTGGAGCCGGCCTGGGAGGAGGACATGACGAAAGGGAACAGACGCTCAACCAGTTACTGGTTGAGATGGATGGCTTTGAATCGAATGAAGGCGTCATCCTGATTGCAGCAACCAATCGGCCGGATGTGTTGGATCCGGCACTGCTTAGACCAGGTCGGTTTGATCGCCAGGTCGTTGTTCCGGTTCCTGATGTGAAGGGGAGAGAAGAAATTTTGCAGGTTCATACGAAAAGGGCCCCTTTGGCCGATGATGTAGACCTCGCCCTCCTTGCCCGGGGAACTCCCGGATTTACAGGGGCAGATCTCGAGAATCTCGTTAATGAAGCGGCCCTGCTTGCCGCACGGCTGAACAAAGAACGGGTGGATATGTCCGACCTCGAACAGGCCAAAGATAAGGTGTTGATGGGGGTGGAGCGGAAATCCATGATCATCCCACTTGAAGAACGGAGGATTACGGCCTACCACGAAGCCGGCCATACCCTGGTCGCCAGAATGATTCCAGGGACAGATCCCATTCACAAGGTCACCATCATTCCAAGAGGCCGGGCCCTTGGAATAACACAGCAGCTTCCCATTGATGAGAAACATACCTACCCAAAAGATTACCTCCTCAACAACATCGCTGTCATGATGGGAGGAAGAGTGGCAGAAGAACTCGTTCTGAAACGCCAGACCACTGGTGCAGGAAATGACATTGAACGCTCAACCGACCTGGCCAGAAAGATGGTATGCGAATGGGGGATGAGTGAAAAGCTGGGACCCATGGCCTTTGGTCAGAGAGAGGAGCAGATCTTTCTGGGAAGAGAAATTACCCAACATCGTGATTATAGCGAAGAGACCGCTCAGCTCATCGACTCTGAGATTAGAGCCATCGTGACCCAGAGTTACGAAAAAGCAAAAGAGATCATTCAGGGGAATATGGATGCTCTTCAACGCCTGGCAAACACCCTCCTCGAGAAAGAAGTTCTCGACGGAAACCAGATTGACCGGATTATCAAGGGCGAAGAAATCTGATCTGCCCATGTGCGATAATGTCTTCAACAGACTTCCTCTGCGTCAAGGAGATGCCTTCGTGGTGAGCAGGGCGAACCATGACCGTTAGAGCCGAATCCATAAAAGAGTGCGACGGATTCCCGAGATGAATCTGATTCGATGCCTCCACATCACTGACCTTAAGGAAGCGAACGAAGAACTTCAAAGGATTGGGTTGGATCCAGCGGATACGGAAGGCCACCCGAAGAAGACCCTTCAGGTGAACCTCAAGATAGAAGGACTCGACCCAAAAGTGGCAAACTTCTTGAAGCAGGAATGGCTCTCCATGGGTGGAGAAGCAGCCTTCGATGGAAAAGGGCTGGATTGCAGTAATCCGGCCATTGATGGACTCCTGATGGGCCATCAGAAAAAGTTCGAGGCATTCCTTCAGAACCTCGAGGCGTATCCCGACCTTCAAACAATCGTTCATGCCTTAAAAGAAGCGCTGAAGAATATATTAAAAAACCAGTTCACCCTTCGCTGTGGCCAGCGGACCTTTAATCTTGGAGAAAGGACCCTCCTGATGGGAATCCTCAATGTGACACCAGATTCTTTTTCAGATGGCGGGCTCTATTTTAACCAACAACAGGCCATCGCCCATGGACTGAGGATGGCTCAGGAGGGAGCCGACATCATTGATGTCGGTGGAGAATCAACCAGGCCGGGTTCAAAGCCCCTCGATCTCGAGGAAGAACTCCGGCGGGTCCTTCCGGTGATCGAGGTTCTTTCAAGAGAGACGGATCTTCCTATCTCGATTGATACTTATAAGGCAGAGGTCGCCCGAAGGGCCATTGAGGCAGGAGCAGAGATCATCAATGACATCAGCGGACTTCGCTTCGATCCAGCACTGGCCACGGTAGCAGCCCAGGCTCACGTCCCAATGGTCCTGATGCATATTCGTGGAACACCGGAAACAATGCAGAAGGATGTCCATTACAACTCCCTCTTTTCTGAAATCCTCACCTATCTGAAGGACGCCATCGAGCGAGCTGAATCCGCAGGAGTAGATCCAGATCAGATCATCATTGATCCTGGAATCGGTTTTGGAAAAACGTTCAACCACAATCTACTGCTCATCAAGCACCTTCATGAATTTCGGATCCTGGGGAAACCGATCCTCTTGGGGACCTCGAGAAAAAGCTTTATTGGAAAGATCCTTGGAACAGATCCAGACCAGCGGCTTGAAGGAACCCTTGCAAGCATTGCCGTTGGCGTTCTAAACGGCGCTCACATCATTCGCGCCCACGATGTCCTGCAGGCCAAGAGGGCCATTGCCGTCGCCGATGCCATTCGGACGGCATAGATCAAACATGAACCATGGGAGGCCAAAAGGGGATCAACCTTCGCCCCTTGCCCCTCCCCATCTGAGGAACAGGAGAGACCATGACAAGACTTGGAGTCAATATTGATCATGTGGCAACCGTAAGACAGGCAAGAGGGGTGGCTTATCCGGACCCAGTGGCCGCTGCTTCCATCGTTGAGTTGGCTGGAGCGGATGGGATTGTCTGTCATCTGAGAGAGGACCGGCGTCATATTCAGGATCGGGATCTCAGGATATTGAGGGAGGTGGTTCAGACTCAGCTCAATCTTGAAATGGCGGCAACAGAGGAAATGATCCGCATTGCCCTCGCGACCCAACCGAATGTCGTCACCCTCGTTCCAGAAAAGAGGGAGGAACTGACAACCGAAGGTGGACTTGACGTGGCTAAGAACTTCCGTTCTCTCAAAAAAGCGATCCAACGGCTTCGAAAAGGAAATATCCTGGTCAGTCTCTTTGTTGATCCCGACCGAAATCAGATCAAGGCCTCCGAAGGAGTCGAGGCCGATGCCATTGAGATCCATACCGGTCACTATTGCGACGCCAAAACCTCTGCTCAGGCGGATGAGGAGTTAAAAAGGATCTTTGATGCTGTGGGAGAGGCATCTCAGAGAAACCTGCGGATTGCTGCTGGCCATGGTCTGAACTATGTCAACGTAAGCCGAATCGCGGAGATCAAGGAGATCGAGGAGCTCAACATCGGCCACAGCATCATTGCCCGCGCTGTCCTGGTAGGACTTGATCGGGCTGTCCGGGAGATGATTGCGATTTTAAAATAACACGTCACACAGTCGCATCGCCTCATCGTCTTTTCGTCTAAGAATCTTGGACTATCTGACGATACGACGAGAAGACCATAAGACAGACGATGATCATTGGCACCGGCATCGACATTGTTAACATCGAGCGGATTGAACGATTGATGGACCGCTGGGGAGATCACTTTCTCGGACGGGTCTATACCGACCGGGAAATCTCCTGGTGCCGCAAAAGGTCCCATGTTGCGGAATGTTTTGCTACCCGGTTTGCCGCTAAAGAAGCCTTTCTCAAGGCCATTGGCTCCGGGCTCCGGAATGGAATTCAATGGATGGATATCGAGGTTGAGAACGATTCAATGGGAAAACCTTTCCTCTCATTCCATCGAAAGGCCAAAGCGGTACTGCAAGCCTGCCGGATCCAGAGGGCGTGGCTCACCCTTTCCCACGACCGACCTTTCGCCGTGGCTCATGTCCTATTAGAGGGAAAAGACCATGAAAGTAGTGACCGCTGAACAGATGCAAGAACTGGATCGAAAGGCCATCGAAACCTACCGGATTCCAGGAATTCTCCTGATGGAGAATGCGGGCCGGGGAGCGGCAGAAACCATCCTGACCTCTTTTCCAGACCTTCCTCAGAAGAGGATCGTGATCATTGCAGGAAAAGGAAACAACGGAGGAGATGGATTTGTGATTGCCCGGCATCTGCTGAATCGGGGAATCACGGTCAAGGTCATACTCCTGACCGACCCAAAGTCGCTGCGGGGAGATGCCGAGACCAATCATTATATCTTCCATCGCATGAAAGGAGAGATCCTACCGGCTCCCTCTTCCAAAGACTATCAAAAGATCAAAAGGGACATAGAGAAATCAGATCTTCTGATTGATGCCATTTTTGGGACAGGTCTCGATGCCGAGGTTAGAGGTTATTATCGAGAGGTCATTGACCACCTCAATGCGCTCCACAAGCCCATGGTCGCCATTGATATCCCCTCTGGTTTGAATGCGAACACGGGTAAACCACTGGGAACCGCCATACGAGCAGATCTCACCATCACGTTCGGGCTGCCCAAAGTTGGCCTCCTGATCTCTCCTGGAACCCATTATGTCGGTTCCTTAAAAGTGGTGGATATCGGCATCCCCAAACCCCTCGTGGAAGAAGAAAAGATTCAGGTTCATATGTTAGAGGAGGGGGACATCCAATCATTTCTCGCTACCCCGAGACGCCCGGACACCCACAAAGGCGATTACGGTCATCTGTTAGTGATTGCCGGTTCCGTGGGAAAGACCGGCGCGGCCGCCATGGTCTGTGAGGCCGCCCTCAGGATGGGAGCAGGCCTGGTCACACTGGCCATCCCAAAGAGTCTCAATCCCATCATGGAAATGAAATTGACTGAGGTGATGACAGAACCTCTCCCCGAAACCCCCAAACAGACCCTGAGCCTGAGAGCCTTCAATACTATTCTCCGGCTCTGTGAAAATAAAAAAGCGGTCATCATCGGGCCCGGCCTCGGAACATTTAAAGAAACGCAATCTCTCATTCTTAAATTGATTAAAACGATTGAACTTCCGATGATCATCGATGCCGATGGCCTCAATGCACTGGCCATTCAACCGAAGCTTCTCCCCATCTCTAACCGCTCGCTGATCTTGACCCCTCATCCAGGAGAGATGGCTCGGCTTATTCGCTCGACCGTAAAAGAGGTCCAGGAGAACCGGATTGGCATCGGCAAGACGTTTTCGCAGTCCAGCCATGCCTTTCTCGTACTGAAGGGATATCGCACCCTGATCGTCACCCCTAAGGGGGAAGTCTATATCAACCCCACAGGCAATGCCGGGCTGGCGACCGGGGGAACAGGGGATGTATTGAGCGGAATGATCGGAGGTCTTATCTGTCAGGGGTTCGATATTCTCCCCTCACTGCAGGCCTCTGTTTTCCTCCACGGACTGGCTGGAGATCAGCTCGCCCGTGAACTGGGGGAAAGGTCTCTAGTGGCCACAGACCTCATCAGGAAGATTCCCCTTCTTTTAAATCGGTAAGGCCGTAAGCGAAGGGCGGATGATCATCCCATTAAAATCTACCGGTTTCTACTTCCCGAAGTCGCCTTGAGAAATCAATCCCCTCCAGAGCAGGGACAGATGAGATCGGGTTTGATTTTCACTCTGTCTTCTTTTAAGATTGGTTTAATCATCGGATTCTGCGGACAGGGCTCAGGACTGGAGGGGCAGGGAGAGGGGTAAGCGTTGCTCTTCAAACAGGGCGAAGGTATGGTGGCGGCAAGAGGGGTTGATATCGAGCGGCTGATCGCGATCAAGGGAGTTTAAGATGTTAGTCGAAATGAAGGTGAGATATTTGACATTCGATTCCTCATCGAATGGATTTGTTGTCCTTCTGATGGACATGGCCAACAAAACCGGCCTTCCCATCTGGATTGGTCCCTTCGAAGCGAATGCCATCGCCATGAAATTAAAGAAGGTGGCCTCCCAACGACCGATGACCCATGATCTAATTCATAATATCCTCGACACCCTCGAATCTCGGGTTATGAAGATTGTGGTCAACGATCTTAAAGATAATACTTATTATGCGGTCATTCACCTCCATCGAAGAGGAGAAGAAATCGTCATTGATTCGCGGCCGAGTGATGCCATTGCCATTGCTCTGGCTGTAGATGCTCCCATCTTTGTATCGGATGAAGTGATCGAAAAGGCGAGGACCATCGATTTTGAGAAAGAAGGCGACCAATTAAAAGAATGGCTTGAAAATCTCAACCCGGACGATTTTAAATATAAAGCCTAAAAGTGTAAATAGAATTCGAAAGCTGAAGATCGGGCGAAACGTCCGTTTCGGACCAATCCGAAACAAATCCGGATTTTCAAAACTTAAAGACCTTAACCTTCCATTGGTTTTGAACAGTTGGCATTTGGCTCCTTTGAGATTGTTACGAATTTCGTCATGCAACGGGCACTCGTACCAATCGGTTTTCGTGATTTGAGTTGAGATCCTGATTGGATGAATAAGTTGGTTTTTCACTCCCGAACCCCCTCAGAGACTGTCCGTCTTGGAAAAATGATTGGATGTCTCCTCAAGCGTGGGGACGTTGTGGCCTGTATAGGGGAGCTCGGCGCTGGGAAGACCCAGTTCATTAAAGGGTTAGCACAGGGAATCGGGATACAAAAATCAGATTATATCACCAGTCCTTCTTTTACCCTCATTCAAGAATATGAAGGGAGGATTCCCTTTTACCATATTGATCTTTACCGGCTGGGGAATGTAAAAGAAGCAGAGGGTTTAGGACTCGAAGAATATTTTCACTCAAATGGTATCACTGCCATGGAGTGGGCTGATCGCATTCTTCCTCTGTTACCAGAGGAATGGCTCGAGATTCACATTCATGGCACCGGCAAGAAGACACGATCCATTGAGGTGATGGGGAAAGGGAAACGGTATTTGAGTCTAATAAACCGAATTCGAAGTTCGGAGTAAATCTTAGGCTTCATTCTCTGAACCTTGAACTCATTACTCCGAACTATCTTAAGGGGAGGTGGTGGAATGGCATTAGTGGTACAAAAGTATGGGGGCACGTCAGTGGGAGATATCGAGCGCATCCGAAATGTCGCTTCAAGAGTCCTCCGTACCCGCAATGAAGGTCATCAGGTGGTGGTCGTCGTCTCTGCCATGGCCGGAGAAACCGACAAGTTGATCCAGCTGGGCAAGCAGCTCACCCCCAACCCGGATGAGAGAGAGATGGATGTCCTGGTCTCCACAGGCGAGCAGGTCACCATTGCTCTGCTGGCCATCGCACTCAAGTCTATGGGGTGTGATGCAAAATCCTATCTTGGATTTCAAATCAAGATCGCAACGGATAGTGCTTTTGGCAAAGCCCGGATCACCGGAATCGAGTCAGAAAGGATGCTCGAAGATTTAAAAGCGGGAAAGGTCGTGGTGGTCGCAGGATTTCAGGGGGTAGATGAGTTGGAAAACATCACCACCCTGGGCCGCGGGGGATCGGACACCACTGCTGTGGCCGTGGCGGCAGCCCTCCGGGCCGACATCTGTGAAATTTATACCGATGTGGACGGGGTTTATACTACTGACCCCAACATCTGTTCCAAGGCCCGGAAGCTCTCAAGGATATCCTATGATGAGATGCTCGAGATGGCCAGTCTGGGAGCCAAAGTCCTTCAGATCCGCTCGGTGGAGTTTGCCAAGAAATATGATGTCCCCATTCATGTGAGATCTTCGTTCAATGACAATCCTGGAACCATAGTCTGCAAGGAGGAGAGAGAAATGGAAAGGGTCGTTGTTTCGGGCGTGACCTATAATAAAAATGAGGCAAAGGTTGAAATCATGGGTGTCCCCGATGTCCCCGGGGTTGCCGCTAAATTATTCAAACCCATTGCCGATGCCAACATCGTGGTGGATATGATCATCCAAACTTCCAGCACAGAAAAAGGATGTGCTGATCTGGCTTTTACGGTACCCAAGACTGATTTCACCAAAGCCCTGCAGATCGTCAAAGCAAGCGTCAAACAAATGGGGGGCAGAGAGGTCCTCTCCGATGAAAATATTGCCAAGGTATCCATCGTTGGGGTGGGCATGAGGAGCCATTCCAATGTGGCTGCCCAGATGTTCTCCGCTCTGGCCAAGGAGGGAATCAACATTCAGATGATCTCCACTTCGGAGATCAAAATTTCCTGTATCATAGATTCGAAATACACCGAATTGGCGGTCCGTGCGCTTCACGACGCCTTTGAACTGGACAAACCCATCATTACGGAGGAACAATGAACCTTGAACCATGAACAAATTTTTTTGTCCATCGTCTATCGTCCATCGTTTAAGGTTTATTGAAGGGGGTTGTTGATTTGACTCGGTCGGATTCCATTAAACTGTACGATACCACTTTAAGGGATGGTTCTCAGGCAGAAGATATTGCCTTTTCCGTTGAGGATAAAATCCGGATTGCGAAAAAACTCGAGGAGCTTGGCATCCACTATATCGAGGGAGGCTGGCCTGGCTCCAATCCCAAAGACCTTCAATTTTTCAAGCAGATCCAATCTGTCCCTCTTGCCCATACCAAGATCGTTGCCTTTGGAAGCACCTGCCGGGCAGGAGTCTCTCCTGAAAATGATGCGAATCTTCAGACATTGATTGAAGCCCGAACCAACACCATTACGATCTTCGGAAAGTCCTGGGATCTGCACGTCCTTGAGGCATTGAACATCGGCCTTGATCAGAATCTTGAGATGATCGCTCAGTCCATCCATTTTCTCAAAGAGAGAGTCCCAGAAGTCATCTTCGATGCCGAACATTTCTTTGATGGATATAAACATAACCCCCACTATGCGCTTGCCACATTGAAGGTCGCCCAGGAGTCAAAAGCGGATTGGATCGTTCTCTGTGATACCAATGGAGGCACCCTCCCTTTCGAACTTCACCGGATCATCCAGCAAGTTAGGCAGAACGTCCATGTCCCCCTTGGAATTCATGTTCATAACGATTCCGAAACGGCCGTGGCCAACACTCTCATTGCCGTGGAAGAAGGGATTGCCATGGTTCAGGGAACGATCAATGGCTATGGAGAACGATGCGGCAATGCCAATCTCTGTTCTATCATCCCCAATCTCAAATTGAAGATGGGGATCCATTGTATGACTGATGCCCAGCTCAAAAAGTTGATGGAAGTCTCCCGTTTCGTTTCGGAGCTGGCCAATCTGCCCCATTCCAAATATCTCCCCTATGTAGGGGAAAGCGCCTTCGCCCATAAAGGAGGGGTTCATGTAAGCGCCATCCGAAAGAGCCCTCTCACCTACGAGCATATTGAGCCTGAACGGGTGGGAAATCGCCAGAGGGTTCTCATCTCCGATCTTTCTGGAGAATCGAACATCCTCTACAAGGCAGAGGAGTTCGGGATTGATCTCGAAAGCAAAGACCCAAACGTTCGCAGAATTCTGGATAACCTGAAGCAGCTCGAACATCAGGGATTTCAATTTGAAGGGGCAGAGGGGTCCTTTGAAATTCTGGTCCAAAAAGCTCTGGGAAGACATAAACGATTCTTTGAACTTTTGGGATTTCGTGTCATCGTCGAGAAAAAGATGGAAGAAGCCCCTCCCCTTTCAGAGGCGACCATCATGGTGCGGGTTGGCGACCAAATCGAACATACAGCGGCGGTTGGAAATGGTCCGGTCAATGCATTGGACAATGCCCTGCGGAAAGCCCTTGAAAAGTTCTATCCAGAGTTAAAGGAGGTTAAACTCTTGGATTACAAGGTAAGAATCCTTTCGACGAAAGATGGAACAGCCGCACAGACAAGAGTGTTGATCGAATCGGGCGATGGCGAATCGAAATGGGGAACCGTGGGCGTTTCTGAAAATATCATCCAGGCGAGCTGGCAGGCCCTGGTCGATTCGATTGATTATAAGCTCCTAAAAGAAGAACAGTAATAATCAGGGTATCAGGACACCAGAATACCAGGTTATTAAGGCATAAGAAAAAATGCAGGAAACTAAGGGTCCTACAAACAGAGAAAAGACAATCGCTGGATTTGAGAAACTCTGGGTTTGGCAGAAAGCATACAATCTTATGCAGGAAATTCATCAATTCTGAAAGACCTTACCCAAGACAGAGGACTTCAAACTAAAGGATCAGATCGAACGTTGCTCATCATCAGTCTGTGATAATATCGCAGAGGGACATACAGCCTACTACTACAAAGAAAAAATTAAACGATTTTATATAGCAAGAAAGGAAGCAGGGGAGACACAAAATCAATTACGCAATTATTGGGGAAAAATATTTAAGTCCAGAGTTGTCCCAAAATTGGGTTGAAGGGGATGAAGAAATCATTCGAGGTATCAATGGATACGTTCGTTATATTAATAAAAAGAAAAGTGCTGAAAACCCCTGATACTCTGATATTCTAAAGAATGACACACCTTTCCCTCAGTCAGCAGCGTATCCTTCTCATCCTGGCAATTCTTCTCCTCGCCATTTTCTACTTTAAATTTTACTATTCTTCCCCTACCCCATCAGAAAGAATAGCAAAAGAGATCGTAGTGGAGGTCCAAGGAGAAATCCAGAAACCCGGGGTTTATATTTTTGAACATCCTCCTACTCTCAAAGAAGCGATCGAAAAAGCTGGTGGGTTAAACGGGAAAATCTCCTACGAATCCAAATCATCTTCAGAAATTCTTGAAACCGGAGCCCTTATCACCGTTCAAAGAGTAACCCCCTCTCCCCTGGGAGAGGTCGGCCTGATCAAAATTAAAATCGGAAGAATGGAGGCCAATAAACTTCTGGTCTTCAATATCCCTCTTGACCTCAATCGGGTCTCCGCTGAAGATCTCTCCTTAATTCCTGGAATCGGAGAATCACTGGCTCAAGAGATCATCGCCTATCGGCAAAGAAGAAAAAGTTTCCGCTCCGTCGAGGAGTTGAAAAAGGTGAAGGGACTCGGTGATAAGAAATACCAATCCCTTCAGACCTATTTTATTGTAAATCGATCTCCTTAAACGCCTAATTCGTTTTTCCCAGCTCAATCGCCTTCTCAAAAGCCTCTTCCAAGTCCGGTAGATGACTCATTTCGGGGACGACCTGGATGTATCGAATGATCCCCTGTTGAGCCACGAGAAGAATCGACCTCGCCAATCACATGGGCCCATCTGTCAGCAATCCGGTCGCCTTCCCAAAATCTCCTTGTTTATAATCAGAGGGGTATTGAATATTTTAAGTTTCCTCAAACCGTTCCAAAAAGTGGTCCAGCTGATCATCGGATATCTCCATCTTCTCATGTCCATCGCCTGGTTTGGGTCCATCCTCTACGTCCACATCCTCTTAAAACCGGCCTATGCGGCAAAAGGACTGCCGAAGGAAGAATTGATCCTCGGATGGCTTGGGATCATCATCCTTTCGATCACGGGGGTTCTCCTGACGATCACCCGTATGCTGACCTGGGAGGCCTTCTATACCACGAGATTCGGTATCCTGCTCAGTCTCAAGATCATCCTCTTCTCAATCATGGTTTGCACAGCCATTGCCGTCACCTTCATCATCGGTCCAAAGATGAGAAGGCAAAGAAGCCTTCCCTTGTCTCAGGATAAAAGCAGGTTAACACCTGATGAACTTTCCCATTTCGATGGGAAGGAAGAAAGGCCCGCTTATTTCGCTTATATGGGAAAGGTTTACGATGCCACTAAAAGTAATCTCTGGAAAGAGGGCAGCCACATGAAAAAGCACCCTGCGGGCAATGACCTGACCGATCTTCTTAAAACAGCCCCTCACAGAGAAGAGAAGGGGTTTCAAATGCGTTTGGTTGGAGAATTGTCACGGGGTGGGCACAAAAATGGAAAAATCCAGGCCTGAAAAAGTCTTCTATTTCATGGCCTATATGAATCTGATCTTTGTCTTCCTCATCACCTTCATCATCGCCCTCTGGCGCTGGTGGTAATTTAAATCCCAATGACCGAATAACCAGATCCCATTCTCCCAATAAACTCCAATAACCAATACCCAATCTACCAAAACAATATCGTTTGCTTTCGCTCTTTGATGAATTATGAAGAAAATTTTTGGGCCTTGGTTATTGGAATCTTGGTTATGATTTGGTTATTGGTGTTTGGATATTGGTTATTATTGGTTCACATCTTTCCTTTCAACTCGGTGGCCTCGTAGATGATTTGGGTGACCTGGTCGAAGTTGAAGGGTTTGGAGATGATGAGATCCACTCCGTTTTCGACCATCTTCGCCCGATCCAGCTCCATGCCCCAGCCCGTGATCATGATCACAGGGACAGTGGGATCCAATGCTTTCATCGTCTTTCCTACCTCCCAGCCTGAAATCCTCGGCATCCCGAGGTCTGTGAATACCAGGTCAAAGGACTGTTTTTTAAACAGCTCAATCCCTTCCTCCCCATCCCCTGCGACCTCCACCTGATGCCCCTTGATTTTCAGCATTCGGGAGAGGATGTCCCGAACAGCCTCTTCATCATCAATGACCAGGATCCTCACTGGACGAGTGGCTCCAGCCGGTTTCTCGGAGACCCCCTTCCCCTCCTTGACCTCCTCCCCATAACCAATGGGAAGATGGATTATGAAGGTTGTTCCCTTTCCAAATTGACTTTCAACCAGGATCTCTCCCCCATGACGCTTGATAATTCCGTAAGAAACACTCATCCCCAGGCCGGAGCTGGTGACCCCTTTGGTGGTGAAGAAGGGATCAAAGATCCTCTTCTTCACATCCTCTGTCATGCCAATACCAGTATCGGTAATCCGAAGTTCCACCCACCCTTCAGAATGGGACTGAGTGGAAAAAGTAATTCGGCCTCCACTGGGCATCGCATCCACCGCATTGAAAAGGATATTGGTCAATACCTCCTTCAATTCCGACGGATTCCCAAGGATGGGGGGGATCTCCTCCAGATGTTTGGTGATTTCGATATGGATTCCCTTTTTCTGGGCCTGGTCTTTCCAGCGGGGTTCTGTAATGGCGATGACTTCCTGAATGATATCATTAAAGGAGAGTGGAATGAATTCCTTGTCCTTTCTCTTCCCTGTAAAATCTTGGATGCGACGGACCGTCTCTGCGCCGTCTTTCGAAGCCTTTTCAATGTTCCTTAACCGCTCCTTGATTTCATCCGGCCCATAATGTTCAAAGGAATAGAGCAGGAGTTGAATGTTCCCGAGGATGGAGGCCAGAACATTGTTAAAATCGTGGGCCACACCACTGGCCATCTCTCCCATGGCCCTCAACTTCTCTGCCTGAATAATCTGGTCCTGGGCCTGTTTCAATTCACTGAGGGTCTTCCTCAAATCGGCAAAGAGCTGAGCATTCTCAATAAAGATACTCACCTGGCTGGCAAAAGAAGAAAGGGCTTTCAGATCTTCTTCATCAAATCCGCAAACCTCCCTGCTCTCAATGTCGAGAACGCCGATGATCTGATCCCTCACCTTGAGCGGAAAGGCGGCTTCTGATCTCCCCTCTGGGGATCCCCGAATGTATCGGGGTTCATTGGATACATCGGGCGCATAAAAGGGTTCGCCGGTATGGGCCACCCATCCAACGATACCATCAAGCCCGATCCGAAACCTGACATGCTCCACCTCTTTGATGTCCCGTCCCATGATCTGGCGAATGTAAAGCTCTTTCTTCTCCCGATCGATAAGCAGGATGGTTGAAACAGGGTAATTCCATTGAGCGCCTAAAAGCTCCAGGGCCTTCTTGAGCAATTCATCCAGATCGAGCGTGGATGATAAATTCTTTCCGGCCTCATAAAGAGTTGTCAACTGCCTGATCTTGGCTAAGGAATCCTCATAGAGTTGAGCATTTCCAATGGCAATGGCCGCCTGATGGGCAAAGGCAGAAAGGATCTCAATGTCGCTGTTCTGGAAGTGTCTATTTGGATCGGTGGTGCAAACGATCATCACTCCAATGACCATCTCCCTTGCAGTTAATGGGACGCCAACCACTTCCTTAAGATGGAAAGGGTCCAGTTCCATTAACCGGTTGGGATGCTGGTCGTAATTTCGATAAACCACCGGGCTTTTCTTCTTTAACACCTCTCCTCCAACCCCTCTCGAGGTAGGAGAGATCTCTTTTCCAATCAAGAGTTCTGTCAATCCCTGAGCCATGACATAGGTGTAGGTCTGTTTCTTATTGTCCCAGAGGCCGATCGAACCTGCATCTGATTCCAACAGTTCGATGGCGCTTTCCATAATCTTTTTGAGAATCACCTTCAGCTCAAGTCGTGAAGCGATTTCCCGGCTGATCGAGTAAAGTGTCTTCTGCTCTTCCAGACGTTTCACATTTTCTGTATAAAGGGAAGCCCGCTCAAGAGCGCTGCTGATGATCTGTCCGATCGAATTTAAGAGGTCTCGGGTGGAAGGGGAAAACCGACCAAACTCTTTGCGAGCAATGTTGAGGGTCCCATAGATTTTCTCTCTCGTTCTGAGAGGAATGACCGCCAGGGACTTCAAGCCCTCTTCAATGGCAAAAGGAATAGCCTCTGAATAGTTCGGATAGTTCTCAATGAACATGGACTCCCCTGAAAGGGCAACCCTTCCCGTTGCCCCTTCCCCTAACCTCAAACGCTTCATCCCCCGTGAGAAAGCTTGCGAAAACCCTTTATGAGCCACATAGACCAGCTCATTCGTCTTCTCATCGAGAAGATAGATGCCGACCGACTGGATCTCGGTCATCTCAACAATCTTATTGAGACTCCTGTTCAGGATCTCATCAAGATCTATGGATTCGTTTACCGTCTGGCTGATCGTGTTGAGGATAGAGAGCTCGCGATTGAGCCTGACAATCTCTTCGTTCTTACCCGGTTTTTTTCCGCCCTTCATAAAGAAATCTCTGCCTCCTGCTCAATCCACCAAGATCAACCCATAGATATTCTGCTCCTCTTCAAGGGTCTTTACCACCTGAATCGGAAAACCATGACCCCTTACCGTTTTAAAGACATCAATGCCGCAGGCCTCCATGGAGGGCCTAGCTTCCATGGCGTGTTTGCAAAGGCTGTTAAGATCACATTCCTTGCAGAGACGGCAGGGGCCTGAGGTCATACTCCAGACTTTATAATAGCCCTCGAGAAATATTTCAATCTCAAGCCGGACCACCCTCTCATTAAACCCCTTGGTCTCTTCTCGCCTCTTCATTCCAACGGCGATATGTCGGTGAAGTAAAATCGCCACCCGATAGGAATCAATAAGCCGACGGGAAACTTCGGGCGTGGGGGTATGAGGTGGACAGCAGAGACTCTTCCCGAACCCGGGGCACCCAAACTGACATTTCAGCCGAACCCATTCCGCTGTCACAATAGAGCCTGGCTCAATCACTTTAGCTCCGTCCACTCCCCTCTCTAACGCAATCTTGCAAAATTCTTCAATGGGTTTCATCCTCTCTCCATTCCTCTCATTCTCTGCTATACTCGATCTTTTATTCAGAGCCATATTTAAAATTCCAATCACCGATTTCCCAATAACCAAAAAGGACAAATGGACCTCTTCAAAATTTTTGGTAATGGGTAATTGGATATTGGTTATTATTTACTCCCTCCCAGTTCCCTCATTTCCCTCTGAGCTTCCTCCCTCTCTGGGCTTCCCCTCTCCAGCCAATTCAGAGAGGTCCGATAATGAAGCAGGGCATTGTTGGTTTCTCCCTTCAGTTTAAAGTATCTTCCAAAATAGAGATGAGACAGACCTTTCTGGTTCATCCTCCCATAAACCGACCCCAGACTGTGATGGACTTCAGGCCAATCGGTAAAGTCCCTTCTCACCCTAAGGAAGAGTGGAATGGCCGGTTCAAAATCCCCTTTCTCCTGATGGCACTTTCCAAGATAGAAAAGGGCTAATAGATCCTCTTTGAAATCAACGCGCTCTCTCGAAAGAGACTGAACCATCTCGAGATACTGGATGGCTTGATCAAGCCTTCCCAAGAGAAAAGAAGCAATCCCCATCTCGCGTAACACCTCCCTGTCTTTGGGCTCCAGGGAGAGGGCGTGATGCAGGACTTCCATGGATTTATCAAACCGTCCCATCTTCCGATAGGCCAAGCCCAGGCCATAATAGCTATCCACATCCCGGGGATTGGTGTGGATCAAGGATTGAAAGTGATCAATCGCCACATGGGCCTCTCGCTCTTCAACAAAAGCCCTGGCCTGAATCTTTCGATAGGCCCCAAAGGTCCTAAACGGTCCGGAGAATTTAGGCCCTGCCTGGAGAAGGTTTTCCATCAGAGAGATACGATCCCCAACCGCCGGGTGGGTTGAAAGATAGGTTGGAATGGCTGGGCCAGATGTCAGGCTGTGTTTGTAAATCTTGTTCATAAAGGAGACGAGTCCGTTGGGATCGTAACCCGCCCTGATCATATACTGAAGAGCGTTTTGATCGGCTTCAACCTCCATTTCACGTGTATATTTCAGGGCCAAGGCCTCGGCAGTGGCCATGGCCGTGGCGGCTACCGCTTCGGAGGCTTTGCCTCCTCCGCCTAAAAGCACGCCGGCAATGATGGCAGCCATAGAAGCGATGTTAATCCGTTTCGACCTCTCGATCATCTGCACCACATGTCTTGCCATCACATGAGAGATCTCATGGCTCATCACTCCGGCCACTTCCTGTTCACTCTCAGTGGAGGCCAGCAACCCCGTGGTCAGGAAGATATGTCCACCTGGAATGGCAAAGGCATTGGGATCTCTACCAATGATCAGATAGAACTTAAATTCAAAAGGGGTTGGGCCCACCTGAGCGACCAGCGATTGGCCGATCGCGTTAATAAAGGATTGAAGGGGAAGGTCTCTCACCCAATCCACCTTTTTCTCCATTTCAAGAAGGATCTTCTTGCCTAACTTTTTCTCCTCTTCGATCGTCATGGCTCGCGAGAAAGTAGGAAACCCCGTGAAACTAATAAGGAGTAGAAAGGAAGTCACCCAGAGGATGGTTTTTGATCGAGGCATAGTCTTATCTTTTTGAAAGAATTCCGAGTTAATCTTAACACGTTCTATTTTTAACGACAATGAAAAAAAACCCTATATATCCTCTCCATTTGGGTGGGGTTTGGATGGTGGGAGTAAGAGGATATATAGGGCTACAAATCTGTCTTAAACTCCAATGGTCGTATCGTCTTTTGGCCAGGGATAAAAGGTCTTACTGTCTGCAAGACGATGCAACGATAAAACCGATGGACGTTCAATGCTGCAAACACGGATGGTAGATGGTCATGCCGCCAATTTGATCCGCCTTCCATTGAAGCCAATTAAAACTTTTTTTCAATAAACCTCCCTCTTTGGCCTGGTGTCTCTTCTTTTCCTTCTTTTTGGAATATGGCCCATAGCGTTCACGCAGGGTATCTTTCATATACCTTCACCCCCCTGGGTTCTCCTTACCCCTGTCATCTTCCCTCTGAAACGAATTGTGAGGTGGCGGAGTAAGGCTGGATTAGACCCCTTTCCAGTTTTTGATTGACTCGTTGATGTCATGGAGTCTGCTATAAAGACCTTTAATAGAGAGTCTCTCCTTTTCTTCTCGGTGAATCGGATAGACCCTTCCTCCTCCGGTCGGCACGGCTTCGCTGATCTCTTTCAGATCATTCTTCTGTTCAGCCTTAATCTTCTCCAGCTCCAAACCATGTTCCAACTCCATCTCATGTTCGGTCAGGTGTCCGTTGATCCATGCCCAATTCATCGGGTAAACATCCGGATTGAAGATAACCGAATAGAAATGCCAGACAAGGATGGTCAGGGTGGCCAATACCGCTTCATAGAAATGGATGGCCCGCGCCACATCAAACGTCCACATCGGGAAGAAGAATAACCACTCCTCTTTGAACCAGAGGATGAAACCGGTAACGGTCATGACGATCGTTCCCCAGATCAAACCTAAATATTCAAACTTCTCTCTGAAATTGAACCGTCCCATCTTGATCACTTTGGCAGGACGGTTGATGAAAAGATTATTCTTGAGGGTCTCCCAGAGGTCCACAGCATCTTTCCACTCCGGGATCATGTCAATCGCAATCCTTCGCCCTCTCTTTGTAAAAGCCAGATAGAGGAGGTGATATCCTCCGAGGGTCACTGTGGCCACTCCTGAGAGCCGGTGAAGAAAACCCCTGAAGGTCATGCCCAGTGGAACGTCGGTGATGGGGGAAACCCAAAACGCTTCAGGGTACTTCAGGGCAAAACCGGTGATTACCAGAATCGTGAAATTGATGGCGAGATTGATGTGCTGAATACGCTCATTCAATGTCATTCTCAGATATTTTTTACCCATGATGCTTCACTCCCTAACCCTAAGGCTTTCGCTCAATCGTTTTTCTTAACCAATCGGTAAAGTTAAAAAAAGTCATCCCTCCGATAACCGACACAATGAGTATGATGTAAACGATTCGCACCCATCCAACGACCTTTTCGCCAAGATCAACCCCTTTGATATCAGCCAGGGTGTGGATCTTCCCTTTGGCGAAGTTGATCGAGGCTTTGGGATGACAACTGCCACACGTCTTCTGAAGGTTATCTTTGTGGATCATCGATTTTGGGTCCGAAGAAGGACGGATATCATGGACCCCGTGGCAGCTGGCACAGTTGGCCGAGAAGGTATCGCCTCCCCGGTAAGAGAGTCCATGAAAACTATCATAATAGGATTTCACAGGCTGTGTGGTGAACCGGTATTCTTTGGTGATTTGCTCCGCCGCATGACATTGTGGACAGGTGGTGATGGCCACTTTTCTAAAATGAACAGGCGACTTTGGATCGCTCTTGGGTAAGATGGCATGCGTTCCATGGCAGGTGGTACAGGTGGGATGATTGGGCCTCCCTCTGTATAGACCCACCCCATGGACGCTTTCGCCGAATTGCTTGCCTTCATCAGGATGACATGCTCCGCAGGTTTGAATCAGATTGGTTCGATAGGTTGACGATTTTGGATCGGTCAGAGGGGTCACATCATGGTACCCATGGCATTCCTTGCAGGAGATTTCAGCCTTTACGCTATGGACACTCGTCTTATATTTCTTCTCGGACTCCTCATGGCATACCCCGCAATCCACTCTTCGGTCTCCTTTTTTAACCCCCTTTCGGGCATGCGAATCATCGAGGATCCGGGTGTGGCAATCTGTACAGGAGATGTTGCCATGCACCGATTTCTTCAACTGGTCTTCTGAGACATAAAGGGAGATTTTTCCCCCCTTGGAGTCTCTCTTGGTTAGGTTTTTATCATGATGACAGCTAAGGCATTTTGAGTTATCGCCCCAGGCTGGGTCACCAAGGATTCCCCAAACCATAAATAGAGATAAAATCCCTAAGGGGATGACCCATGCGTTTCTCTTGGCCCATATCATACTGGAACCCTCCTTGGAATAAAACACGGGACAAAATCCTCCTTTAAATTTTCCCGCTCAAATTTCTCAAAAGCACATTCAATGGCAGACCGAATCTCCTCTAAATCCACCGGCTTCATCGCTTGATAAAAGATTCCTGCCCCTCTTAGACGTTTGATCAGACCGAGGGAAGCCTCGGAGGAAACGACAATCACCAGGGTCTTTTCGTTCATATTTCTGAAAAGTGGAATCAGGTCAGGGGCTTTCACTCCCTCAACTTCGTCCTCCAGCAGAACCACAGGGATATTTCCTTTTCGCACTTTCCGGAGGATCTCGCTCACACGATTGGCTGTCTCTATTTTATATCCGACATTGTGCAAAAATGTCGAGAGGGATTCCACAAATAGATGGTCGCGATAAGCGATGAGCACCGTTTTTGACTTCATGGATCTCTTTTTATCTTCTTGTTGAGATGAGGTCAATCAGGCCTGTCCGGAGTATAAAATCATAACCTTTAAGACTATGTTATTTCAACTGGCATCTCGCTCTGGCTCAGGGATATAAAATTTGTCCCGATGAAGGAGGATAGAAGAATGCCCGCCGGAATCAGTTGCGCCAACACAATAATGATTCCAAAAATAATGAAAAACCAGATTCCCAGAAGCCCCATGCCACGTATCCCTCCTGCGTAAGCAATCCCCAAGGAGAAAAACGAGATGGCCACAACGAAGAGCCCCGTTAAAAGCATCAAGGTTCGCCTTAACTCTTTATTCATTCCTTCTCTCCACACCTTATCACTTCAAACAAATTTTTTATTGCCCAGACGTAACTTCCTCGATCATCCTTTGGCCTCAATCGGCTCATAACCCATAAGGTCTGCGGAATCTTGGACCGCGATCTTCTCCAGCGCTTTCTTCTTGGCAACCAGACCCGTTATCGTTCCAATGAAAGCAAAGAACAAAATGGCAGCAGGAATCAGTTGAAGTAGAATAATGATTGCGCCGATGATGAAAAGGATCCAGACAGCCACTCCCGCATCCTTCATTTGGATCGGTCTTGCAAATGTTGGGGTACATATCAGGCTTAAAAAACAGGCCGTTAAAATAATTGAAATTGCTCTTAACCTTTTTGGCATTTTTATCCTACCCCACCTGCTAACTTAATTAATTTGATTTGCATTTCTTGTGCCAACGTTAAACCTCTTATCATAATATTTTTAATTATATGAATTTATTTATATTTTAAAAAAATTGGCAAAATTTAAAATATTAAATGTATAATTTTTATATTCATTTTTTAGCGATTTAAATTGAGCAAAAATTCACTAATTATTAGAATTAATTGATTTTTAATAAAAAATATTATTTTTATACATTTTTGAATATTAAAATCCCAATGTGCGGGCAAGGATAGAAAATGCGATGATGGGTATCAACCAGCAGAAAAAAGCTATAATAAAACATAAACTTACATCGTCAGTCTCAATATTCTTGATCTCTCCGTACTTTATGATGAGAATTAAACCAAGCGCACCAATCCCAACCACAACAAGTGACCATCCTACGATGAGCCATTTAAAAAAATCCGACACGTGATATTACTCTTTCCTGGAAAATTGGATCAATAAGATCTGGCTTAAACGATAAGCCTTTTTCTGGTCATTCTTACCTTTCATTCATTCCAATCTTCCATCAATCCATATTTCTCCTTCTATTCCTCTCTTGCCCGTAGACCATACTTTCTCATTAAGGCCTGAAAATTGGGCCGTAGCATTCCTACTTCCTCGGCTGCCCTGGTCACATTCCACTCGTTTCGATCAAGGGCGTTGATGACAAATGCCTTCTCCACATCTTCTACAGCCTTCTCCCTGAGCTGCTTTTTAATCTCCTTCAATTCCTCACTGGTCATGGGAATCGAACTGACGAGGGTCTCACGCTCTTGCTGCCCTGGAAGAATGAGATGATCCACTCGGACCATTTCCTCATCAATCATCACCACGGTCCGTTGAATCAGATTCTCCAGTTCTCTCACATTGCCCGGCCAGGAATATTTGATGAGCTTCTCCATCGCTTCAGGGGTAAACCCTTTTATGACCTTGCCCATTTCATCAGAATACTTTTTGAGAAAATGCATCGAAAGAATTGGAATATCTTCCTGGCGCTCTTTGAGCGGAGGAAGGTGGATGGGAACGATGTTTAAACGGTAATAGAGATCCTCCCGGAAGGTCTCTTCCTTAATCATCTTCTCCAGGTCCTTATTCGTCGCAGCGATCAGGCGGATATCCACCTTTTTGGCTTTGGTCCCTCCTACGGGGGTAAACTCTCTCTCCTGCAATACCCTCAGGAGTTTGGCCTGAATAGAGAAGCTTATATTCCCGATTTCATCAAGAAAAACCGTTCCACCATTGGCCACTTCAAAGAGTCCGGGTTTGGTGGTTACGGCCCCTGTAAAGGATCCGCGGACATGACCAAAGAGTTCGCTCTCCAGAAGATTTTCGGAAAGGACGGCACAGTCAACCGTCACAAACTGTTTATCCCTTCTTGGACTATTGAAATGGATGGCTCGTGCAATGAGCTCCTTGCCGGTCCCACTCTGACCATTGATCAGGACGGTACTATCCGTGGGAGCCACCTTGGCGATGATCTTATAGATCTCCTGCATCTTCTTGCTCTTGCCGACGATATTATGAAATCCATATTTCTCTTGGAGTTCCTGCCGGAGATAGAGATTTTCCATCATGAGGTTTTTTTGCTCAATGGCTTTTTTCACTACGATGCTGACCTCATCCGGAGTGAAAGGCTTGGGAATATAATCGAATGCTCCAAGCTTCATGGCTTCGACAGCTGTCTCCACAGTGGAAAACCCGGTAATCATAATCACCGTTGTATCCGGGTATTCCCTTCGGAAGGTCTTGAGCAACTCCATCCCATCCATTCCTGGCATCTTGAGGTCGGTGATCACAATATCAAATGGATGTTCCTTCATCTTTTTGATGGCTTCTAAGCCATTCAACGCAATCTCTACTTCTAATCCCTCCTCTTCGAGAATCCGCTGACAACTCTCGCAAACGATCATCTCGTCATCAACAACTAAAATTCTCGGGTTAGGCGTCATGGATTCCTCCTCTGTCTCCATTTAATTTATCATCTTACAATAAAATACAAATTTCTTTCAATCTCCCTCGATTCCGCATTGATCTGGTTCTCTTAAAAGTAAAATGACCAAACTGGCCAATACAGAGGCCAGGATGCCTGTCCCGAAAGCCCACCGGAAGGTACCGGTGAGATCCGTCAATCTTCCCGCCAGCAACGGGTTCAACATGGCCCCGCTCCCATAAAAAACGGTCATCATCCCGAAAGCGGTACCTGCGATCTCTCTGGGGAAATGGTCTCTCGTGCAGGCTCCGTACATTGGCCAGATGGCCCCATAGAGGAACCCAAATCCTCCCATACCCAACTGTATAGATAAAGGACCTCGGGCGAACAGGATATAGAGAATGCAACCTGCAAGCAGAAAATGGATCATCACCAAGGATCTCTTTCTCCCGATATGATCTGACAGAGCCATGAACAGGAACCCGCCGGCCACTCCCGTAAGAGCCATGAGGGTAATCAACTGAGAGGCCTCAGAATAATCCATCTTTAATTCGGTCACGCCGTAGGTAACGATAAAATCCGAGATCATATAGGCGGCAAAAGAGATGAAGAAGTAGGAGATGCCGATCAGCCAAAAGGAGCGCTCTTTAAGAAGGTCCCGAGCACGAAAAACCGTTCTCGTCCGGGTGACCGATGGAACCGTACGTTCGATCTCCCCCCAGGGCAGGAGTCCCACTCCGGTTGGGTCATTTCTTAGAAGTAATCCATTGACCAGCATCAGACTCCATCCGGCAATTCCTAAAATAGACCATCCCATCCTCCATCCCTGCTCTTGAACAATCCAGGGGAGGACCAAACCCATCAGGCCAAATCCAATGGCATAACTTGGAGAGAGAATCCCCAAGGCCAGGCCACGCTTCCGCGCTCCAAACCAATTCTGGATCAAGGTAACGACAGGGGTCCAGATGGCCGCTGCTCCCATTCCCACCATCCCATGAAAAAAGATGGCTTCTGTTTGGCTATGTGCCCGTCCCATGAAAAAGGTCCCCATTCCCAAAAAAAGGCAGAAGACACTGATCACCCACCTTCCACCCAAACGATCCATCATCCATCCCGTCAGGGGCGAGAAGAGAATGTAGGCGAAAAAATAGGCACTCCGGATCATCCCCGCCTGGGTCATGTTGAGGTGAAGGTCTTTAACCATTTCAGGAAGGAGAACAGCATAAGCACCGATTCGAATGCTATAATTGATAAACAGGGTGAGAAAACTCGAAATAAGGATGATCCATGCCCTGTGAATTTTCATTCAGATCTCTCATCCAGAGGTAGCATTCGAACGGCAATCCTGTTTTTGAGGACCGGAGGTTAAGTCCTTTCGAATTAAAAAAGTCTTTTCTCCAAACCCCTCAAATCCGCAAGAACAGAGTCCCCGCTCATCTTCCCTGAACGGTCTAAATAAAATGCCTGTATCCCAAGAGACTGAGGAACGAGGTAGTCGAATTGATAGTGATCCCCAACATGGACGATCTCGTTCGGTTCGGTTTCGAGGATATTGCAGATCTGTTGATAAAATTGAGCCGTCTTTTTGACCACCTTAAAATCAGAGGTGGCAGAAAAGATACGATCGAAATATTGTCCCATACGGGTCACGTCCATCTCGATCTTGATGAACTCCCTCCCCGCATTGGAGGTCAACACCAATGGATATCTCTCTTTTAAGCCCTCCAGGCAGAAACGGGCATCCTCGAAGGGCCGGATCTTGTCGGCATACTGTTCCATCAAAGTCTCCCAGGTCCCATCGAGCCCAAAGAGGTTGAACCAGTATTTAATGTCATACCACTCAATGGCCCCTTCCCCGACCCTGTGGTATTCCTCCACCACCCGGGCTTTGGCTTCATCAAATGACAGGCCTTTCCGTTGAGCATAGAGCCTGGGAATTCCGTGGAGCCAAACCCAGTCTGTGAATTCAGGATGAACCAGTGTTCCATCCATATCAAAAGAGATGATCTTTACCATTTAATTGTCTCACCGTTCCCGTTAAAATGTATCCGGCCGAGGTTTAAAACCGGGTTGACTTCAACGCTTAAACAGTCCCCCCTTCTTCCCCTCTTCATTGAGGCGTTGGGTTGGGGGGCGTTATAAATTAGGTTTGCGATCCGGTGCTGATTTAAGATTTATATCCTCTCAATGATAACATCTCCGGCATCCCGAATCTCCCTTTCCAGATCAACGATGACAATGGTTCGGATCGGAAGATAGACCTGCGAAGTGAAGATGGTAATACACCTCTTCTGGAACATCAAAAAAGGGGCGTGGGGTTGATGGGATCGCACGAGTATTTTCTTTCCATACCTTTCCATCAACCGCCGAAAGTAGGTTCCTCCAAATCGCGGTCGTCCCCACTGATCTCCCAGCACATCTCCATCCCCTTCTACGAAGTCCCCCCAGACGATTCTGTCCCAGTCTGAATCCCCCTGCTCGATCTGATTGATCTCTTCAAGAGATTTCAAATCAGGCAGGGCACCGTGTAAGCCCACAATACCATTGGCCGAGGTCACACATAGAGGGAGTTTTGAGAAGATACGCCCATAGAATTCTTTCTCATCCACTAAAAGGGAATCCCAGAAGTCAGCAGGATGTAATTCCTTCACCAGATGTCCTTCATGATTTCCTGAAAGGAGAAAAATTTCCTCTGGATGTTCAATCTTCATGTGAAGCAAATAGTTGATATTCTCTTCGGAATCATCCCCGCGATCCACATAATCCCCTAAGAAGACGATTCGATAGGGCCGTTTCAGGTATTGGCGCAGCACCTGTTCCGAAGCATCGAGGTCTCCATGGGTATCTCCCACAAAGACCGCCTTCCCCTGGGGAGGAAGATCAATCAGTCTCGGCTCCTGGGTCAAAATCTTCGCTGCTTCAAGAAGCAAATCATTTCGAATCATTCGTTCTATCCTGCCACGATCTTGATCTGGACCTGTCGGCTCCGTGGCCCATCAAATTCGCAAAAGAAGATCCCTTGCCAGGTTCCCAGGAGGAGTCGTCCGGATTCAATGATCAGGGTCCGTGAACAACCCACCAGGCTCGATTTGATGTGGGCGGCTGAATTCCCTTCGGAATGTTGATAGCGATCTTCAAAAGGAACGATCTTATTGATCTCCATCAAAATATCTCTTGGGACGCTTGGATCAGCATTTTCATTAATCGTGACTGCAGCCGTGGTGTGGGGGGTATAGAGGATACAGATCCCCTCTTTGACATTTGCTCTTTGGACCACCCCTTGAACGAGGTGAGTGATGTCGAGCATCTCTGTCTGTTTCGTACTCCTCAGCTGAAGGATGTCTATCATCCCATCCCCTCCTTTTCCGCAAGGATCTAAATGATCTATTTTCATATCATATCCCACTGATAATCTCAATAAATGTACAGGTTGTGGTTGACACGCTGGACTCCAATTTTATAATATTCTCATCAGAGGGAGGTGGGCTTCCATTCTTCATCCTAAGGAGGACACGTGAAAGCCATCTTTGAGATGTGGAAGAATACTCGGATGATCATTCTGGTGGCGGTCTGTGCGGCAATCTATTCGGCGGCCCTGATCGCCTTTAAAACAGCCATTCCTCTGATCCCGGGGATCACAGAGGTACGTATCGCCAATATCTTTCCGATGGTCTTCGGAATTCTCTTCGGACCCGCAGGGGCCTGGGGAACGGCCATCGGCAATTTTATTGGAGACCTATTCGGTGGAACCTTTGGACCCACGTCCATCCCGGGGTTTGTCGGCAACTTCCTATTAGGGTATCTGCCCTACGCCATGTGGATGACCCTCTTGCCGATTTCTCAGAGATCAAGAGAATGGAGATCCGACCATCTTTTTTCCTGGATCAATTACATCCTCATCTCCTTCATCTCCAGTGCGGCCTGTGCAGTCGTGATCAGTGTCAGTGTGGACACGCTTGGAATAGTCCCTTATCCCGTCTTATCAAAGATCATCACCATCAACAACACCCTTGCCAGTTGGATTGGAGTTGCAATTTTAACCTCCGTCTTTGGTGTGGTTCGACATCAGTTCGGACTTTTCTGGGCAGAGGTGATGAGCCAAAAGGAAATCGGACGGCCGATTGCAGGGACATTCGGAGCCTGGCTCATTGCCATCGCCTCACTCATCGGTCTGTTGGGTGGAGTGGTGAGCGGTCTTCCTTCCACCACCATCGCCTGGGTGGCCACAGGGGCGATCCTTATCGGATGTCTTCTTCTTTAACGTGTTGTCAGAGATAGAAAAAAAGAAGTCCGAAATTCATATATCAAAATCTAAAACAAGGGTTTTGGGTTGTCAGAAGATCAGGCTATCCGTTAGCAGCGATCAGGAAGATCCGGGGATCACATTAAAACATTTCCTGTTTTTCCCCCACATCCTGATCCTCGGGCCCCCTGCCTTCTGATTTCCTATGAACCTGATTTCTGATGGTCCGATGCATCCCTCCCTCTCCTTTCAGAACTTTAGTTTCACCTACCTCGGAGGGGACTGGCCTGCGTTAAAGCATATTGAGGCAGATCTCCATGGATCAACGTCTGTGGTCATCATGGGCCATGGAGGAGCTGGCAAATCAACCCTCTGTTATTCGATCAACTCACTCGTTCCCAGTTTTTTCCACGGTGAGTATCAGGGGCATGTGTTGGTGAACGGAAAGGAGGTGGCCCACCATACGGTGGCGGCCATGTCTCACCAGGTGGGTCTGGTCCTCCAGGATTTCGAATCCCAGCTCTTTTCCACAAATGTCGAACTTGAGATGGCTTTTGGACCGGAGAACCACTGTCTTCCCCGGCAGGAGATCGAACGGCGCATTGAACATTATTTGACTCTGATCGGATTGAACCCCTTCCGTCATCGTGAGCCAGCCACGCTATCGGGTGGTCAGAAACAACGGCTGGCGATTGGCTCTGTGCTTACCATGGAACCTGAGATTCTGGTGATGGATGAACCCACCACAGATCTCGATCCTCGGGGACGAGAGGAGATCCTTTCCCTAACAGAGAAGTTTCGCCAAGAGAATCGAATCCTTCTCATGGTTGACCACGAACCGGAAACCGGACTGACCGCAGATCAGGTCTGGTTGATACGTTCTGGCGAGCTGGTGGCCAGGGGAAGGCCGGAGGAAATTCTTATCGATCGCTCCAAGCTCAACTCATGCGGAATTAGATCCCTTTCGACCATTGAACTCTTTGAGAGGATGGGATGGCCTGGTCAACCTTTAAGTGTCGAATCAGCGATAAACCTTATCGAGAGAAACTGTCTTGCGAAACCTAAAAAACTTCGATTGGATCTCATCCCTTCCAGTCACAGGGGAACCTCCCCTCTGCTTTCGATCGAAGGATTGAAATATGTCTATCCTCAACAATCTGCAGAGGCATTAAGGGGCGTAGACCTCTCCATCCATGAAGGGGAGTTGATTGCCCTCTTGGGGCAGAACGGTTCAGGAAAGACAACCCTTGCCAAACATTTTAATGGCCTGCTCAAACCCTCTTCAGGCCGGATTTTTATACAGGGCAAATCCATTACAGGCTACCGTCGCCAGGAACTGGCGCGGCGGGTGGGATACGTTTTCCAAAATCCGGACCATCAGATCTTTTCCAGAACCGTTCGTGAGGAGGTTGGTTTCGGACTCAAGGCATTGGGTGATCCTCCATGGACTATTGAAAAACGAGTCGCTAATGCCCTTAAGACCGTCGAACTCCAGGGGTATGAAGAGAAGAACCCCTTTGCCCTGTCCAGGGGAGAACGCCAGCGAATTGCGGTGGCTTCTGTCTTGGCCGCTCAACCCCAGGTGATGATTCTTGATGAACCGACCACCGGCCTGGACTACTGTCAACAAAAAAAGATGATGGAGATGTTGAAGCAACTGAACCAAAAGGGTCATACGATTCTCATCATCACCCATTCCATGTGGGTGGCGGCCGAATATGCGGACCGGACCATTGTGATGAAAGACGGTCTCATCCTCGCGGATGGACCTACCCGGGCTATTTTTGGCAACGAATCCTTGCTGGAGCAAGCCTCGTTACGTCCTCCTCCGGTGGTGCAATTGAGTAACTGGCTGGGCACAAACGGTCTCTCCGTGGAGGAGATGGTTCAGGAGCTAAGGGCAGCGGATGTTTCACGGTGAGTAGAATGTTTGAAGTGTTAATCCCAACCACAGACTCAGAAACATCCTTGGATGGGGAATCCGGTGATCAGGAAATCAGGATGTAGAAGATTGGAGTGGGAGGACATCCAGAAGAAAGAGGGTAGGAGAAGCTTTACCACAAGCCCCTGATGTCCTGATACCTGCCACCTGATGACCTGTTACCCTGACCGCCATGGCACCTTCTTATTGAATTTGAATTTCGCACCAATACGTTCTTGTTGAAACGGGGCTCGCTTTGAATCTCTCTCTCTATATCGATCAACAGACCTGGTTCCACCGACTTGATCCACGAACCAAAATCATCGGGGTGATTCTCCTCTCTGTTCTATGCCTCTGCTTCAACCATCCCCTCTATATGGCAACCATCAGCTTGGGAGTGGCATGGATGGCCGTTGCTTCCCGATCGCTCAGAAATCTCTGGCTCCTCCGGATCATCCTTCTGCTTCTCTTTCTCTTCAGTTCTCTGATGTGGCCTCTTTTTGCAAAAGGGCCGACGCTTCTTTGGTCCTGGGGTTTTGTACAGATCAGCAAAGAATCCTTGGGCTACGGTCTGGCCATGGGTTTACGGTTATCCACCTTTGTGACCATCGGACTGATCTTCCTCTCGACAACACGAAACGAGGAACTGACCAGCGGGTTCATTCGCTCAGGTATGCCTTACCCTGTGGCCTTTGCCCTTTCCACGGCATTGAGACTGGTCCCCACCTTTGCAGGGGCTGGGGCAACCATTGTCCAGGCACAGATTGCCAGGGGGTTGGATCTGGAGTCCGGTTCCATTTTCAGCAAGTTTAGAAAGTTCATCCCTCAAGCCCTTCCTCTCTTCATCTACGCCATCCGTCATACCCATCTCTTGGCCATGGCTCTCGAATCGAGAGGCTTTAGCCCTGAATCGAAACGGACCCTCTACTATGAGATCAGGATGCGAGGCAGCGATTATCGGGCAATCGCCTTGCTGTTGCTGATCGTCGGACTCGCACTCTATATGCGAATCGGCCTCGGTTGGGGAGTCATCCTGACCGGCCGACTTTGAAGGACGGGTTGAAACAACAAACGAAAGCGATTATAAATGAACATGATGAACATGGAAGAACAGGATCCCGCTTACCTGATGCCAACGAGTATCATCGATAGCAATCATCAGATCGTTCGTGAGTTTGCAAACGATACCATCGGCCATCTCACAGATCCTGTCGAGATGGCTGTAAAACTCTATCTTGCGGTCCGTGACACGATTCGCTACGATCCTTACTCCCCGTTCTATCTTCCCGAACATTACCGCGCCAGTTTTGTGCTCAAGCGGGGAAGAAGTTTCTGTATCCCCAAGGCCTCACTTCTTTGCGCCTTGGGAAGGGCCTGTGGAATTCCCTCTCGGGTGGGTCTGGCCACCGTCCGGAATCATCTGACGACCAAACAGCTTCTTGAGTTTTTAGGATCGGACCTCTTTGTTTCGCATGGTTTCGTAGAATTATATCTGCATGGAAAATGGGTTAAAGCCACACCAGCCTTTAATCGGGAACTATGCCTCAGACATCATGTCTCTCCCCTCGAATTTGATGGTCATCAGGACTCCCTCTTCCAGCCCTACAACTTAGATAACCAGAAGTTTATGGAATATATAAAAATCGAAGGAATCTTTTCAGATATACCTGTTGACTACATTGTAACGGAATGGAAAAAGGCCTATGGTGAGGACCGGGTGAACCAGTGGATCAGGATGTTTGAGGAGGGGATGGAACGCAGTCGTCCCGATTTTGAGGCTGAAGAGGTATTGAATGAATGATGATTGACATCTATTGAAATTTTAATACAAAATGGGTATCGACGATTATCACCACTGGAGGAAAGAAGGATGGCCCAGAAAAAAGTCTCCGAAATCTTGAAAATGATAGAGTTCCTCAATGAAGAGGTCAAGGAGGTCTCCAAGAGATTGAGCAGAGTGACGCCCAAAGAGGTGAGTGAAAAGCTGGGAACTCTGGCCCTGATTAGAGAAAAGATCCTGAACCTCCAGATTGATTTTCCCCAGGAGATCGAAACCAAACTCTCTCAGATCTATCCCTCTCTCGATCGAATTCGAACCAAACCCTCCTGATTTGCGAAGCAAACAGTGCGGAGTAATGAGTTCGGAGTGTTTTAACAAAAGCCTTTGAAGATTTTATCTCCGAACCTCCAACTCCCTGCCCCGTTTTTATCGGGGCGAACCCCAAGCTAATCAGTAAAAGGCCATGCTGGCAAAGGAGACCACGGACTGGGTTTCTCGAGTGTAAGCCTGACCGTATTTAAGAAGCCTGCCCTCTCTGGCTTCCATCACCTTGAGCAAGGTGTAGATGGCTGGAAGACCACAGATCCTCCTTCGATCCTGATCTTTGGAGATGCTGAAAAAGAACTTTTCTCCATCGATGGCTTCGGCATGGTGAAGCATCTCCCCGTCTTCCTCGTGAAGGATCCGGAGGTCATACTCGCTGATTCCCTCCCGGTCCCCGAACTGAAGCCCCATGTGGGCAAGATCGGCACTCGCAAGACAGCAGACCCTTCTTTTGAGCGAAGCGACCGATTTTTTAACCGCCTCGATGAATTGACGGACAGGCAGAACCTCCATCGGTGAAATTCCTTGTTCGATCATCTCATGGAACGATCCGCAAAGAATGGGAACGATCCTGACCGAAGCGGGCTCCGGAAAGAGATAGCGGAGAAAGACACACTGGAACTCGATCGAATGTTCAGTTCGATGGACCATTTCATCCGCCATAAGGTCAAAAGGGGATTGGGATTGAATCGCATCCACCATCTCTCGGTCCACCTCCAATGGGCCAAGGGGAGTAAGGAACTCTTTTCGGGTCAGGGTGAAGGGGTTGGTGGTCGGAACATGGGCCGTTCCAAAGATGATGAAGCTGTCGGGCAAAGGATGTTGTCCAATCTCCCGATGGGCATAGGCATAGCAGAAACCTCCCCTCCCAAAATCAATATGCGGGACAATGGCGCCCCTAAGGCCTGTTCGTTCTTCCCTCCCTGAAAGCGGCCCTGGCCCCTCCGGTTCGACAAAATAGCCTGACAGCTGGGCTTTCAACCGTTCGGGTTCTCTCTCGTAACTCTTTCCGGCAAACGCAGCCTCTCGGTAAGAGGCCCTCTTAAAATCTTCCTCTTTCTGCTTCAGAGCCTTTTCAAATCGTTCTCCCTCGAGAAAGAGGAGTTCGTCGAGTTGACGAATGATCTCCTCAATCTTTTCAGTGAAAAAAAACGTTCCGAACCTTCTCATGTATTCGGCCTGAATATCGAGGATCGAATGTTGGCCATCCAAGAGGGAGACGATGAAGTAAGTGGAGGGAGGAAGAAAGAGGGCGCGGTCGCTGATGTGTTGTGGATCCTGGAGACAGATGAGGGATTGGCCTGACACCTGAACAGGGAATACTGTTAGACTTCTAATTTTAGGAAAATCCACACCGCGTCCGCACCTTCATCAAGCCGTAACCGTCAAGGGTTCGTGTTCGGTCCTGGGGACCTCAATCGGTTTAAGGGCAAGTTCAATAGCCTCATCCATCTTCTGGATAAATTTGAAATTCAGTTGATTCCGGATATGTTCTGGAATCTCCTCTAAATCTTTTTCGTTCTTTTTGGGAAGGATGATGGTCTTGATGCCTGCACGCATCCCTGCCAGGACCTTCTCCTTGATCCCTCCCACAGGAAGAACAAGCCCTCTCAAAGTAATCTCTCCGGTCAACGCCACATCGTTTCGGACCGGTTTATTCGTCAAAAGGGAAGTCAGGGCAACAAACATCGTGATGCCGGCAGAAGGTCCGTCTTTCGGGATAGCCCCTGCAGGAACGTGAATGTGAATATCATGTTTCGAGAAAAAGTCTTCTTCAATGCCAAGTTCCTTCGATTTCGATCGCACATAGGCCAAAGCGGCCTGGGCGGATTCCTTCATCACATCGCCCAGCTGCCCGGTTAGGGTCAGACCCTTCTCCCCTCTCATCTTGGTTGCTTCTACAAAAATGATGTCCCCTCCTGTAGGCGTCCAGGCGAGTCCTGTGGCAACACCAGGCTCTGAGGTCCGTTCCGCCACTTCCGGGAAGAACTTGACCGGCCCTAAAAATTTACGCAGGGTTTCCGGAGTAATCACCACCTTTTCGTGATTATTGCCCGAAGCGACATCCTTCGCCACTCCGCGGCAGATGGCAGCGACTTCCCTCTCCAGATTCCTCACGCCAGCTTCCCGGGTATACGAACTGATGACGGCCTGAATCGCTGCCTCCTGAAATTCAATATGCTCGGAGGTCAACCCGTGTTCGGTGATCTGCTTTGGAATCAGAAATTCTCTCGCGATCATCATCTTCTGATCTTCACTGTATCCTGGAAGTTCAAGGGTCTCCATACGGTCTCGAAGGGCCGGAGGAATGGTGTCGAGCACATTGGCGGTGGTGATAAACATCACCTTCGACAGGTCAAAGGGGAGATCAATATAATGATCCGAAAAAGAGAAGTTCTGCTCCGGATCGAGAACTTCAAGGAGCGCGGAGGAGGGGTCTCCGCGGAAATCCATCCCGATCTTATCCACCTCATCCAGCATGAAGACCGGATTGTTCGATCCAGCCTTCTTCACCCCTTGAATGATCCGACCAGGCAGGGCCCCCACATAGGTTCTCCGGTGTCCTCGAATCTCGGCCTCGTCCCTTACTCCGCCCAAGGAGATCCGTATAAATTTCCGACCCATGGCGCGGGCAATGGACTTTCCTAAAGAAGTCTTTCCCACCCCTGGCGGCCCAACAAAACAGAGGATCGGCCCTTTCATATCGGATTTCAGTTTTCGGACCGCCAGATATTCGAGAATTCTCTTTTTCACCTTCTCGAGATCGTAATGATCTTCATCAAGTGTCTTCTGGGCATTTTGAATTTCGAGGTTATCCTCCGTGGTCTCGGACCAGGGAAGTTCGACCAGCCAGTCCAGATAAGTTCGGGCCACCGTATACTCAGCAGACGCCGGGGGAATCTTGGCCAGTCGATCCAATTCCTTTTCAGCCGCGGTGACGACTTCAGGCGGCATCTTGGCTTTCTTGATCCTCTCCTTCAGCTCCTTGATCTCGCTGGAGTGATCATCCATCTCTCCCAATTCTTTCTTAATCGCCTTTAACTGCTCACGGAGATAGTATTCCCTCTGGGTACGATCCATATCCTCCTTTACCTGGGATTGAATCTTATTCCCCAATTCCAGAACCTGAACTTCCTTATTCAGAACAAGGTGGACCTTGGTCAACCGTTCCCGCACATCCACTGTTTCGAGGATACCCTGCTTTTCAGGGGTAGAAATGTTAAGATTGGAAGCGATTAGGTCTGCCAGGATTGAAGGAGACTTAATGTTGCTCACCATTGAGCCCAGTTCAGTGGTCAGATAAGGAGCAAGTTCCACGGCCCGTTGAAACAAGTTTTTCAAGTTCATCATTAGGGCTTCAATCTCAACCCCTAAGGTATACCCTTCCTCAAGGATCTCTGTCCTCGCCCTGAAATAGGGATCCCTCTGTGTATACTCTCTCACCCGTATTCTTGAAATACCCTGAACGATGACCCTCTGGCTCCCATCCAATTCCCGAATCATCCGGAGAATCAAGGCGGCCACCCCCACCGAATAAAGATCATTCTCTTTGGGATCTTCTGTTTCGGATCGTTTTTGGGTCACGATTCCGATGATTCGGTTTGAATCCATGGCATCATCAATCAATTTCACAGACCGTTTCCTCCCCACCATGATGGGCAGGATCAGATCGGGGTAAAGCACAGTCCCTCTCAGGGGAAGGATGGGAAGATCAGAAGGCACGACGATCTTTTCATCCCTGCTCTTGTCATCTTTATCTGCCCCGCTCTTCGGCAAAAAAATCATAATTACCTCCTAAGCCGATCGTCAGATCAAAGGGTTTAACTATAACATAATCATTGCGACCTTCACTGTCAATGCGATCTAATCCGTTGATTTTAAATCATTACACGACGTTGGGCTTTCCGCAGATGTTACAAATACCTGATTCATTGATAATTCCGATGCAGCTTCCATCAGGGCAATTCACCCTATTTGAAACATCGGTGTCTTCGCCCTTTGCATCCACTGCGTGTCCGCACCAGCAGCAGAAACGGCTACCCTCCGGTATCTTTTCTCCACATCCCTTACAAAGAAGATAAGGGATGGTTTCCTCACAGTGCGGACACTTCATCTACTCCTCCTCTTCGAGATTGAGACTTTTGATAAATCGGTCGATATCCCTCTTATTTCGCTTCAGCTCATGGAGGAGCTTCTTGGTTCCCTCATCCGGAAAGAGCCGATTCAGATCATAACCCTTTCCAGGAAAGAGGGTATTGAGGTCAAGTTCCCGCCTTTTCTCCTCTTCGGGTCTAATCTCTGAAGAAACCTCTTCTTTCTCCCCCATTCTCTGCCCCTTAACCCATGAAAATAATAGGCTTTTAAAATCATGAGGTTCTACATAGATGGACAATATCTCCATCCTCACTCTTTATAGGATATGCCTGCTTATTTTGTCAAATCCACTCCCACCGCTCAATGGCTGAGGTTACATAGCCATGATCAATGTCTTTGGAAGTACAACGATCGGACGATTTGACTAATCAACCATCCGGCGATTAACCCCGAACTGCAATTGATAAAGTCTGTAGTAAAGCCCTTTCCTGGCCATCAATTCCGAATGGGTTCCAATTTCCCGGATTCTTCCCTTGTGCAGAACAATAATGCGGTCTGCATGCTGGATCGTGGAGAGACGGTGGGCAATGACCAGGGCCGTCCTCCCTTGGAGTAACCTCATCAACCCTTCCTGGATGAATCGCTCTGTTTCCGGATCCACATGGGAGGTCGCTTCGTCGAGGATCAGAATCTTCGGATTGGCATAGAGCGCCCTTGCAAATGCCAGAAGCTGCCTCTGTCCAGCAGATAAGACTTCTCCTCCCTCTCCCACCCGGGTCTGATATTGATCGGCCAATCGTTCAATAAACTTATCGGCATTCACCACCCGGGCCGTTTCTCTCACCCTTGCACGATCCCCTTTCAAATCTCCAAGGCGGATATTCTCTTCAACATCCCCTGAAAAGAGAAAAGTCTCCTGCATCACCAGGCCAATCTGGGACCGTAGGTCCTTGACATCTCTCTCACGGAGGTCAACTCCGTCAATCAGGATCCTGCCTTCCTCCGGTTCATAAAACCGCAAGAGAAGATAGAGAAGGGACGTCTTTCCTGCGCCTGTGGCTCCGACAATCGCAACGGTTTCACCCTTACACACGGAGAAAGAAACATCCTCAAGCACCCGATCCTCCCCATTGTAGGAGAAGGAAACCTTTTGAAATTCGATTTCTCCCTTGATGGCTCCTCGAACCGGTGAACGAGGCGAAGGCATCGCTTCTTCCTGATCAAGCAACCCGAAAATCCTCTCCAGGGAAGCCATGGCGGATTGCATGATGTTATACTTCTCAGAGAGGTCGCGGATGGGCTGAAAAAACATCCGGATATAGGAGAGGAAAGCCACCAGAACACCGAGGCTGATCGCCTCCTGTATCACCTTTCCTCCCCCATACCAGATGAGAAGACCCGTGGCGCCCGTACTCAAAATTTCTACAAACGGAACAAAGAGGGCATAGATGGTGATCTGTCTCATATTGGCAAGGTAATGAGCCTCGTTGATCCTTTCAAACCGTCTCCCGTTCTCCCGTTCTCGGAGGAAGAGCTGGACAACCTGGATGCCTGAAAGACTTTCCTGGAGAAAACTGTTCATCTGGGCAACCTTGAACCGGATCTCCCGAAACGCATCCCTCGCCCGACGGCTGAAAAAGACCGTGGTGATGAAGATGAATGGAAGAACAGCAAAAGAGATGAGCGCCAACTCGACATGGAGATGGAGAAGGATGGCAATGATCCCGATCAACAAGACGACATCCTTGAACAGGTTGACGAGAACAGAGGTGAACATCTCATGGACATTTTGAATATCATTGGTGAGCCGGGTGACCAGCCTCCCCACCGGAGTCCTGTCGAAAAAGGACACCGGAAGGTTCTGGAGATGGATAAAAACCTTCATCCGGAGATCATGCATCATCTTCTGGCCAGCCACCTCCATGGCATAGACCTGAACAAAATTTAAACCGAAATGAGCGGCGAGAATAAAAACGATGAAGAGGGCCAGGCGAAAAACTCCTTCGATATCCCTTCCTCTCAGGCTGATTCGATCTTCTCTCTTTAAGTCTTTCATTCGGTCCAGAGAGATAAAACAGTAAGCGCCGCTCTTTTCAAAAGAAGATGGATATTTAACGAGCAGGGCCTCTTCTTCAGGCCTTTGAGGCACAAAGAGGTAATACCGCTTCTCTGAAAGCATCCCAGCCTTCTCCATCTGGGCAACCTCTCTTCGGTCCAGAGAGTCGAAGGCATCACGCGGAAGAAGAAATCTCCCTTCCTTCCGGGTGGGGATGAGATCGTTTTTAAACCGCTGGAGGAGTCCTTTTTCTTCCTGTGATCCGTCCCTGTGGAGGATTAACTCCCTTGCAGAGGGGACAATATAACGGTCAATCGCCTCTTTGGTCAGGTAGGGAATGACCAGGTCAAGTCCAGCCATGACGAGGACGATGAGGAGGGAAAGGCTCATCAGAAACCAGTACCTTTTAAGAAAGGCACCAAGCCGGAGCATCAATCTCAGGTCATAGGGCTTGCCCAGCTTCCCCTCTTCCATATATCCGAAATCAGCGTACATAATGAACCAAAGTTTTGAGTTCGGAGTTCAGAGATCGGAGACAAGAAAAAAATACTCCGACCTCCGAACTGAACTATCCTCGCCTGGAAGACGAGGGGTTCTCTAACAAACTGTCGACTTTAAGTCGACTTTAAACATTCCTATTTTATAGGCGTCATTCTTGCGCAAGCAGGAATCCAGTGATTTCATCCAGTTTTTCTCGATTCCGGTCTTCACCGGAATGACCATTTCGGGGTGATTTTGTCCAAATGCTCATGTTCGGCTTCATTCAAATCCCAATGAGAATATGTCATTAAACATCAGCCGACCATTTCGCAAAACTTCGCTTCGCCTCAAGGCGAGGGGTTTCCACCATCCCCAAAGGGGGCACTAAGAGTTCCGAATTCCTTTTCATTTCTCTTTTTCCAGCTCTTCTTCCATCTCTTTCTCCCAGTAAAGCTTCGCATAGATCCCGCCTTTGGACAGAAGGGTGGCGTGATCGCCGATCTCCGCCACCCTCCCCTCTTCCAGAACAATGATCCGGTCAGCTCTTCGGAGTGGGGCAATTCGATGGGTGACGAGGATGCTCGTCTTTCCCTTAAGATATGTTTCCAACCCATCAAGGATCCGCTCTTCGGTCTGGATGTCCACAGAAGAGAGTCCGTCATCGAGTATGAAGATCGGTGGATTCATCAGGATGGCTCTGGCAATGGTCACCCGTTGCCTCTGCCCGCCAGAGAGGGTAATCCCTTTTTCGCCAATCACCGTATCCATGCCTGAAGGAAACTGGATCATCTCATCATAAATCTGAGCGATTCGGGCAGCTGCCTCAACCTCCTCGCGGGAAGCATCCGGTCTTCCGAAAGCAATGTTCTCTTTGATCGTGTCAGAAAAGAGAGACGTCTCTTGAGGAACGTAACCAATATTTTCTCTTAAGACCCGAAGGGGGATGCGATGTATCTCCATTCCATCAAAATAGATAGATCCCTCAGGGGATTCCATCATCCGTGTTAACAGATGGCACAAAACGGTCTTACCGGAACCTGTTCTCCCGACAATGACCACCTTTTCCCCCTCATGGATGTCCAAACAAATATTCTCGAGTAGCACCATTCCCCCATTTTCCGATAAGACCGTTAAGTTCCTGATCTCAATCCTACCTCGAAGCGGTCCCGGCTCAACAGCTTGGGGTTGATCCATGATCTCGGGGCGTTCATTGAAAATCCGGTTGATTCGCTCCATCGAGGCCGCTCCCCGCTGAATCATATTGATTGCCCAACCCAAAGCCATCATGGGCCAGGCAAGCATTCCGAGATAGCTCATGAAAGCCACAAAATCACCTGTGGAGATCGATTGGAGGATGGTCAGCTTTCCTCCCAGGTAGAGAACAAGAGCCATCGAGAGGTTGGACAAAAAAAGGAGAAGGGGAAAGAACATACCCCATATCCGGGTGACCCCTACATTTTTTTTGATATAATCCTGGCTCAGGCGGGAAAGTTTTTCGCTCTCTCCTTCCTCCTGGGCATAGGCCTTAATGACACGGATGCCTGCGATCGACTCCCTCACCTTTTCCGTCAGCCGGGAAAAGGCCTTTTGGACTCCCTCATACCGATGATGAATCGTTCGGCTGAAAAAGAGAGTGATCACGGTAATCAATGGCATGGGGAGGACGGCATAGAGGGTGAGCAGGGGATGGATATAGACCATGAAACAGAGGGTCAGAATTCCCAGGATGATCGTATCCACGATAAAGACCAGACCCAGAGCCATCGCCATCCGGACCGATTCAACATCATTGATGGCGTGGGCCATCAAGTCTCCGACTTTAGACCGGGAGAAGTAAGAAGGAGAAAGAGTCTGAAGATGGAGAAAGAACCGGTCTCTTAGAGATCTCTCCATCCGGCGTGAGGCCCCCAGCAAAAGGTATCTCCAGAGATACCGGAATCCCCCGATGCCAAGCGCCAGAACGAGGATTTGTAACCCGTAAACGAGGAGACGGTGAGATGAGATCTCGCCCGATGTAAGATCATCAATGGCATGTTTGAGCACTCGTGGGATGAGGAGTTGAAGGATATCAACAACGATAAGTGCGATAAGCCCTGTCAGAATTCGCCACCGGTTCTCCAGCAGGTCTTTTTTAAGGGTTTTGAATGAGTTCATGGGATTTACCGGTTTTAAATCTAATCGACCCCCTTCCAAAAAGTCAACGGAACCAAAACCATTTAAGAATAAAGAACATCACATGATGAACCATGAACAGTGGATAGTGGATCACCCTTTCTGTTCATCTTCATTGTTTATCGTTCGTTGTGTGCCAACTCTGAACTGCATTTCAATCTTGACAACCCCCTTACTTTTTGTGAAATTAGGATTTTATGGAAGAGAAAAAAATCTTCAGACCCAACCAGACCTTTGAAAAGAAGACATCCGGGGGGATTCCAGAAGGTCTCCCTCCAGAAGAGGTTGAGCGTTTACAGAAAATTCAGATCAAGCTGACCGACTTTGTCCTTCATCTCATTCAGGCCTTCCTGAGAACCGGGTATTATACGTCTGACCACCCTGAATCGAAAAAGGCAAAGGAGGGCCTTTACCAGAGATTCAGAGACCTTTTTGAAGAAGAAGATGAGTTGGCTTTCCTTATTCGCGATGAGCAGGGAGGCCAGGAGATCTTTGTGGAAGGCGTTCTTCCCGAAGCCCAAAAATTGAGTCGGATGATGATGAAGGGGATGGGAGAGCTCTATGTTCCAAAATTTGCCAAATATCTGGAACGAAAAGACCTGGTCAGCCTGACCCTCAAGAGCAGGATGAAACAGTTTGAGTTTAGCTCATTCGTGGATATCATGAGCGAACCCACCCTGGTGGACACCCGGCGTAAACAAGATCAGGACCGGTTTGCGCAGGCCCTTCTGAGTCGTGGAATCATTAACATTTCTTATGTCTTCAATGAAGAATTCCTCGCTCTGGAGCGGGACATACCCTGGAGGGCGCGTCTAACCCTTTCACGGATGAGAAAGGATCTCAAGATGATTCCCCTCTTCCAGAAAATGATGGGACAGGAGATGAAGGATGTCCGGATCCATCTTCTCCGGGATGCTCTGAGGCCCATCCGTCAATCCGATTTGCTCTGTGCCATATTGCGAAATAGCGATCTGGCTACGACCTCCAGAGAGCTTGAGGAAACGATCGAGAATGAAATCATCTCCTCCCTGAAAAAACAGTATCTCCTCAACACCTCAAAAATTTTCTTGCGCGACCATCTCAATCTTAAAAAACTTCAGAAGCAGGATGCCTTTGAGGATAAATCGGATCGCCTCGTCAAAAAGATCTCCAGGCGCCTGAGGGAGGCTGCCACTCCAGAAACCGACTCCCTTCTCGAGGAATTTTTCAGGCACCAACTCATCAGCCTTGAAGATCTGTCTCCGACCCTAAAAGATAAGATCTTGCTGGAGCGGTTGACCGATAAATTTCTTGGTTATACGGACCAATTCTTCCAACAACTCGAACAGGCTAAAGATAAAGAGGCTTTTCTCAATTTGGCACTCTCCTTTGTCAGGATGATTCCCGAATTGATCCAGAGGGATCGCTTTGTGGAGATTCTCCGGATCTTTGAAACGCTCAAGCATCACTTTCATCAAAAGAGGATGTGGTCCCTGCTTGCAGGTCAGGTCTTGGAAGAGATTGGAACGGGAACCATTCCTGAACTTCTCAAAGAGAAGTTTCTTAAAGGAAAGAAAGAAATCCGGACTGCCATCATTCCCCTCTTTGCGGCCCTTGAGGTTGGCGCTATTCCGGTTTTACTCGATATTTTAAAGGGAAGTGAAGACCAGTGGGTAAGAAAGAACGCCTGTGAAACCCTGATTCAGATCGGACCGGTGGCCGCCGTTCACCTCTTAGATGAACTGGAAAGACAGAAGACCTCAACTGAAACCACCTGTGATATTCTCAGGGTGCTGGGTGAGATCAAATCGCAGGAATGGCAGGCCCCCCTCGCAAAGGTTGCAAAGAGTTTGACCACTCACGAACAGCCGAAATTAAGGGAACAGGCGATCCACACCTTATGCCAAATCGCAGGTGCGGAGGGCGAGGAGATTTTTCTGTCCTCCATGAACGATCCGGACCTCGAGGTGAGAAAGAGGGCCATCTGGTGTCTTGGAGTGATCAAGAGCATCCAGGGTATAGGAAAGATGGTGGAGATGCTCAAGGAATTCTCAACAGCCCCATCACCGCAAAATGAAAAGCTTGAAAACCATATCTACTTCGCTTTTGGACTTTCTGGTAATATGACCATTGAGGGAAGAACGTTGGAGCAGATTCTCATCGAACTCCTTGAAAAAAGAGGAACCAAGGGGTTATTGGGTTTTTTACAGAAAAATCCTCTCACGGAGGCCTCCATCGCAGCCATTTGCGAAACGCTTGGAAAAATCGGAATCGGAGAATCCATCAAGGTCTTAACCCGATTGGAAAAATCTCATAAAGGGCCGTTGGCAACAAAAATCAAAGAGGCAATCAAGAAGATTGAAGACCGTTCAGGCATGAATCCAAAAGCCTCACCATCCAAGCAAAGATAGTCCCATGGCCTAACGCAAACAACCTCTTCCCCTCTGCTTGCCATAATGACACAACCGATAAAGTAAGTGAAAAGGCTTCAAATCATTTGCGCGTTGCCAGATAAACCCCGGCCAGAGTCAATCCTCCCCCCACCATCGTGATCCATTGAATCTCCTCAGCGAGAAGGAGATAGGCTCCGAGCAAGGTGGCAAAAGGTTCCAGATAGAGATACATTCCAACCACGCCAGAATCTCTCTTCTCAAGAGCAGAATACCAGAACAGGTATCCCAGACCTGAACAGAAGACCCCTAAAAAGATGATGCCCATCCAGGCGCTCAGGGAGAGATGGATCAGGTTATTCCAATCTCCTTGAAATAGGCTCAGCGGAAGGACGATCAGACATCCTGAAAGCATGATGGTGGTCACCGTGGCTAAAGGAGGAAATCGTGAGATAAACCCTTTTCCTCCAACGGTAAACCCGCTCCAGGCCAGCGCGCTTGCAAACACCAGAAAATCCCCGTAAGTGGAGGCCATCCGGAACAAAGAAATTGAAAATACTCCCTTGGAAATGATGAGAAAGATTCCACAAAAACCCAGAAAAACACCGATAATCTTTCTGAGTGTAATGGTTTCGCCAAGAAAGAATCTGGCAAAAAGTGTGATCAGGATGGGATTGATCGCAATGATCCACCCGGTATTGATGGCTGTTGTGTAAAGCAGACCATAAGCCTGAAGAAGACCAAGGCCCGAAACCCCCACTGCAGCAAGAATGAAAATGTAAATCCAGTCCCGAAGAGAAAATACTTTGAAAAAAGTCCTTTCACGGCCTAATTGGAAAAGAAGTAGCAGGAGTGCGCCAATCGCATAACGAAGCACCAGAAGGGTAAAAGGATGGACCTCTCTTAAAGCCATCTTTGTGGCAATGAATGAAAACCCCCAGAAAATCACCGAAGCCAGCGCCTGCCAAGACATAATGAGATCTCCTACATTCCAATCATAGGTTATACTTTATCACAAAATATCAGAAATTTCCCTTGACCTTTACAAAATTATTTGATTACAATTCTATCTAAATCTTTGGAAGCTTTTTGCTTTCACAAATGAAAGGAGAAAACAAGATGGAAGCTCCAAAAACCAAGACGACATTGGGTATTGAGGAAAACATTGAGGCCCTTCTCTGTTACGTCCTGGGATGGGTGACTGGGATCGTCTTTCTGGCTCTCGAGAGGGAGAATAAGTTCGTGAGATTTCACGCCGCCCAATCCCTTGCTGCTTTTCTCCCTCTCTTTGTCATTTTGATCATTGTTGGGGTAATCCCCTTTATCGGATGGGTCCTTTCCCTGATTATCTCGATTTTTTCATTGATCCTCTGGCTCTTCCTGATGTTCAAGGCATTTAAGGGTGAGAAATATAAACTGCCTGTCGTGGGAGACTTCGCCGAAAAACAGAGCGGCCTTTAATCCTATAATCCGGAAAAGGTTAAATATATACCGGGGGTCAAAAAATTAAAACTACCTCTAAAAATGCCGTTCTGGCGAAGGCCGGAATCCAGTAATTTCAAAACCTTCTGGGTGCCGGATCACATCCGGCATGACAGAGAAAGTACATTTATAAACGGACCCCAATTAATAGAATGGGTTCTTCCGGGTTTTTAATGGGTGATAGTTTAGGGTAAAATGGTTTTAGGGAGGACTGGAGCCATGAAAGATACGGAGCTTTACCGGTACTTGTTGGGCATTGAAGAACCTTGGACGGTGGAAC
>OGCL01000310.1_pt1 | contig 55269 bp, 46 predicted proteins | sample 1570041 | NCBI WGS metagenome assembly OGCL01 (sample SAMN06266162, study PRJEB24511) | hot springs metagenome | isolation source: Hot spring water | place: South Africa: Limpopo | collected 2015-06-22
AAGCTGATCCAGGCCCAGCCAAAACGCTACAAGTTCGAAGGCGCCACCGTCTTCAAGATCCAGGTGCCGATGGAGCGTGCGGAAGAACGCTTCAACACCCTGGAAGCCCTGCTCGAGCGCCTCGCGCCCACCACCTGAAGGACTCACACATGCGCCCATTGCACCTGATCGCCCTGCTGCTCTGCCTGCTGGCACCGAGCGCCTTTGCCGAACGTCTTTATCAGGTCGAATTGCTGGTATTCCGCCAGGCCGGCGAACCCGTCTTCGCCCCCAAGGTGGCACCGGACGACTGGGCGGGCACGGCATTGCCGATCACCGGCAACGAACGCCCGACAACGCTCGATGGCGAAGCGGCCAAGCTCAATCCGGGCAGCGGTTATCAGGTATTGCTGCACAAGGCCTGGAGCCAGACCATCGGCAGCTCGCCGAGCCGAGTGGCCGTCAGCAGCGGTGAAGAGCGTTTCGGCCATCACGTGGTCGAAGGCACCCTGAGCTTTACTCAAGAGCGCTTTGCCGACCTTGATCTGGAATTGTGGATCAACCAATTCAGCGTCGACGGCCTGCTCGAGAGCAGCGAGCACATGAAAGTGGCTCAGCGCCTGAAGGACAACAGCCTGACCTACCTGGACCATGGCAGCCTGGGCGCACTGGTACGCATCAGCCCGCTCTGAGCGGAAATCTGATGCCGCCAGCCTTGCGTAGGAGCCCCAGGGCGAAGTTTTTCAAGGACGCTCCGCCCTGACTCGCGGCGGGGCGCCGCGCCTACAGATTCGGCGCGTCGACGCCTGACTGACGAGCATTGACCGCTGTCTTTGTAGAGAAGCTAGTTACTCAGCACGCGTGCCAACACCGCCTTGACCGTCCCCATGCCCTGCTCGATCACTCGCTCGATCTCGGCCATGGTGATCAAGGCGCTGGATTTCCCCGCCGCCGGATTCACCACCAGCGCCAGGCAGGCGTAGGGCAGCGCCAATTCGCGCGCCAATACCGCTTCGGGCATGCCGGTCATGCCTACCAGGTCGCAGCCATCGCGCTCCATGCGGGCGATTTCCGCCGCCGTTTCCAGTCGCGGCCCCTGAGTGCAACCATAGATTCCGTGATCGCTGAATGCCGCGTTTTCGGCCCGCAGCGCCGCCACCAACCCCTCGCGCAGTTGCTTGTCGTACGGCTGGCTGAAATCGACGTGGGTCACGTGCTCCAGATCGCCTTCGTAAAAGGTGTGCGCACGCCCGGAGGTGTAATCGATGATCTGATGTGGCACGCAGAAATGCCCAGTGCCCATGGCAGCATGAATCCCTCCCACCGCATTGACCGCGACAATGGCCTTGGCGCCGGCCTGCCTGAGCGCCCAGAGGTTGGCCCGGTAGTTCACCTGATGCGGTGGAATCCGGTGCGGCTGGCCGTGGCGGGCGAGAAACAGCACCTCGCGCCCGGCGTAACTGCCCCGCAGGATATCGGCGGAGGGCGCCCCGTAAGGGGTATCCAGCGGCAGCGCTTCGTGAATCGTCAACCCTTCCAGCTGGGTCAGGCCGGTGCCGCCGATAATGGCGTAGACAGTCATAGGCAGGTCCTCAGTCGAGCAACTGGGCAGCTCTCAGGGCCGCCACAGCGGTAAGCCAGCGTGGCGCCTGGCGGTATTCGGTAGTGGCGTGACCACGGCCACGCATACGCTCTAGGCGCGCAGACGGTGTCACTCGCAGACGCTGCAAGGCACTGAGCGCCAGCTCGGCCGAAGCGCGGTCATTGCACACCAGCCCCATATCGCACCCCGCAGCCAGTGCCGCCTCGATACGCTTGCCGGCATCGCCGACCACATGGGCACCGGCCATGGACAGGTCGTCGCTGAAAATCACACCCTCGAAGCCCAGCTCGCCGCGCAAGATGTCCTGCAGCCAGCGGCGGGAGAAGCCAGCCGGTTGCTCGTCAACCTGAGAATAGATGACATGCGCCGGCATCACTGCATCGAGTTCGTGGACCAGACGCTTGAACGGCTGCATGTCACAAGCGCGGATGTCATCGAGACTGCGCTCGTCGAGCGGGATGGCGACATGAGAGTCCGCCTCGGCCCAGCCGTGCCCGGGGAAGTGTTTGCCAGTAGCGGCCATCCCCGCCTGATGCATGCCGCGGATGAAAGCGGCCGCCAGCGTGGTGGCCCGCTGCGGATCACCCTCGAAGGCGCGACTGCCAACCACCGCACTGCGCTGGTGGTCGAGATCCAGTACCGGCGCGAAACTCAGATCCAGGCCAACCGCCAACACCTCGGTTGCCATCAGCCAGCCGCAATGCTCGGCGAGCACCTCGGCATTGTCGTTGTCGGCGATGGCGCGCATCGCCGGCAGACGCAGAAAGCCCTGGCGCAGACGCTGTACCCGGCCACCTTCCTGATCCACCGCCAGCAGCAGATCCGGGCGCAGGGCACGGATACTCTGGCATAGCTCGCGAACCTGGCGCGGCGATTCGATATTGCGGGCAAAAATGATCAGACCGCCCACTTCGGGCTGGCGCAGCATCTGGCGATCCTCGGCGGTCAACCAGGTGCCAGCGATGTCCATCATCAAAGAGCCTTGCATGAGTGTATTTCCTTACGTGAAGTCTTGGTCTGCAGCCCACTGCGGGCACGGTGCTTCATCGATACGTACCTTGCAGTGCGGCGGTACGCGCTCGAAAAGCGCCAGCATGTCGGCGTTACGCAAACGAATGCAGCCATGGGACAACGGGGTACCCATGGGTTCCGTATCCGGTGTGCCATGCAGATAGATGTAACGGCGAAAGGTATCGACCTCGCCCAGGCGATTGCGCCCCGGCTCAAGACCGCTTAGCCAGAGAATACGGGTGAGAATCCAGTCGCGGCCAGGAAACTGCTCGTGCAGCTCAGGTGACCACACCTCCCCTGTCCAGCGACGACCGCGCAATACGGCGGCCAGAGGCAAACCTGCGCCGATCTTCGCGCGTACCTGATGCAGCCCGCGCGGCGTACAGCCTGAACCGTTAAGTTCACCCACCCCATTGAACGCCGTGGAGACAGGCAAGCTCAGCAGCAGCCGCCCAGCACGAAAGCCGTAAAGCGCCTGGTCGGCAATGGAGATGTGGAGTAAATCGAGATCGGACATGGGCCGCTAGCTTAGCAGGCCGCAGGGCGAAGCCAAGCCCACCTGCCGTCAGGTCAAACCTTGGGCGCGGCGCTCGGTGTCTTGCTGCGCGGTTTGAGTTGCGCGCCAGCCAAGGCGGGGTCGGCAACCCCAGTCTCAGAACGCATGCCTGCAGCCAGGAACGGCACCATCATGCGCATCACCTGCTCGATCGAGGTGTTGACGCCGAAATCGGTCTCGGCCATCGCCCGCAGCGCCTTGATGCCGGACATGCTGAACGCCGCGGCGCCAAGCATGAAGTGCACACGCCAGAACAGCTCAAGCGGCGGAATGCGCGGCGCAGCCTCATGCACCAGCAGCATGTAACGACGGAACACCTTGCCGTAGACCTCTTCCAGGTACTTGCGCAAGTGACCCTGGCTCTGGCTGAAGGCCAAACCGAGCAGACGCATGAAGATGGACAGATCATTGCCGCTGCGCGGCTTAACGGCCAGGGCCTGCTCGACCAGAAGCTCGAGCAGCTCCTCCAGGGAAGCCTGGGTTTCAGACTTGGCCTGACGGCGATCAAGTTCCTTTTCCAGGCTGGCACAGAAAGGCCCGAGAAAACGCGAGAAGACCGCCTGAATCAGCGCCTTCTTCGAACCGAAGTGGTAATTGACGGCAGCCAGGTTGACCCCGGCCTTGCTGGTGATAAGACGCAGCGATGTCTCGGCGAAGCCTTTTTCCGCGAACAGCTGTTCCGCAGCATCGAGAATGCGTTCAACGGTTTCCGACTGAGCCATGAGTTATCACCTGACAAACACTTGTTTGAAACATACGTTTCATCCCACTGAATTGTCAAGCCGCATGAGCCGTCTTTTGGCCGGCTGGTCACAGCTTACAACAAGCAGAGACGCAGATTACCCGGCATGGGTAACAAGCCGGACGGCAGTCATCCACAAAATGGACATTGCCAAGACTCGCTTACTGTATATAATCCCAGTCACTGTATAAAAAGACAGAGCCCAGCCATGCTGAAACTGACGCCACGCCAAGCCGAGATTCTCGCCTTCATCAAACGCTGCCTGGAAGACAACGGCTACCCACCCACCCGCGCGGAAATCGCTCAGGAACTGGGGTTCAAATCGCCCAACGCCGCAGAAGAGCACCTCAAGGCCCTCGCCCGCAAGGGGGCTATCGAGATGACTCCAGGCGCTTCACGCGGCATTCGCATTCCCGGCTTCGAGGCAGGTGCCGCGAACGAGGATGCGGGCCTCCCGGTAATCGGCCGTGTCGCCGCCGGCGCACCGATCCTTGCACAGCAACATGTCGAGGAATCCTGCCAGATCAATCCGGCATTCTTTCAGCCCAAAGCCGACTATCTACTGCGTGTACGCGGCATGAGCATGAAAGACATCGGCATCTTCGATGGCGATCTGCTCGCTGTGCACACCACCCGTGAAGCCCGTAATGGCCAGATTGTCGTCGCCCGTATCGACGATGAAGTGACGGTCAAACGCTTCAAGCGCGAGGGCAACAAGGTCTGGCTGATTGCCGAGAATCCTGAGTTTGCCCCGATCGAAGTGGACCTGGAACACCAGGATCTGGTCATCGAAGGTTTGAGCGTCGGTGTAATCCGCCGCTGAGGAGACACCATGTACGTGCAGCAGTCGTTCGAGCGCCCACAACTTCCCCTTTTCGACGCCTTTCTTGCCGGAACGTCGAGCGAGCCACGGTTAGCGACCAATGACATCTCTCGTAGCGAGGATGATCAGGCGTTCAGCGAACTGGCCCTGCGTGGCGCTGCCGGTCACTGCCTGCACTTGCTGGCCCCGATTCTACGCGAGCTGAGCGAGAACCAGGATGCGCGCTGGCTGACCCTGGTGGCACCGCCAGCCAGCCTTACGCAAAGCTGGCTGCGCGAAGCTGGCCTGAACCGTGAGCGTATTCTCCTGCTGCATCCACGGCAGGGGCAGAATGCCCTGGCACTGGCGGAAGAAGCCCTGAAGCTCGGGCGCAGCCATACCGTGATCAGCTGGCTGCATCCGGTCGAGAACAGCACTCGCCAGCGCCTTGCGCAGGCCGCCAATGCCGGCGGGGCGCAAAGCCTGAATATCAGCCTGGGTTAAAGATCCACAAACGCAAACGGGGCTCCATTGGAGCCCCGTTTGCGTTATGCCGTAGCGGCTTCAGTGCAGAACGCGCGAGCCTTCTTCTTCGCCACTGAAATCGCCTTCAGCCATTCGGCCAGCCATCTGCACGCCGACATTGAGCATGGCCTTGGCCACCTCGATGTGCTGCCCCTGCAGGAAAGCCTTGGCATCAGCGGAGAAGTCCAGAGTCACCAGCGCCTCTTCATCCTCTGCGCGACGCAGGGCAATACGCCCATCGGGCAGTTCGACGATTTCCAGGAAGGATGTTGGCATGGCTCAGTCTCTGTGCAAAAACACGACATTGTAACAGTCAGCCGGGGTCATCCCCAGCCCACTGGTCCAGTTAAACCCAATCAGCACTCGCTGAGGCCTTCGCGGAAACGCAGCACCAACGCCTTGAGTTGCTGACGCCAGGCATCGACATCATCCAGGCTCAGCTCGGCCGGCTCTTCGCCAACGCTGACAGCGGTGATCAGCGGCATGGACGGATCGACCTTGGCCTTGCGCTCCTCGCGCGGCGGCTGGAACAGCGCAGCATAGGCCGCCAGCAACTCGGCCAGCCAGGTTTCGCGCTGCTGCGCCAATTCGACCAACTCGGCCAGCTCAGGGCTGGGCGAGCCGTCAAGCACCGCCTGCTGCACGAAGGACTCGACACGCGAAGGCGTAGCGTCGTTCATGCGGTAATAGCCGGCAATCTCATGACACAGCCCGAGCAGCCCACCGTACAGGTGAAACAGCGCGGCTTCTCGCTCGGCCTGCACCAGTGCCTGCACATTGAACGCAGCGGAGGCCTCGGCCTTGCGCCAGTTATCCAGGGCAATACCGGCGAAGAAAATCTTCTGGTTGGTACGGGTATAGATTTCTTTGGCCATTACGGCGACCTCCACAGCAGATCGGGTCATGATACGCGCGTCTGCCCTGCCTGACGCGCATCTCGTCAGGCATTCAGGGCGCCGCTGTTACGGCGCCAGGCTGACGCGCAGCACATCTCAACCAGGCGCTACTAGCGCTTGTCCTCGACCTTCCACTTGCCGCCATCGTAGAACGCGCGCCAGCCGGTGGGCTTGCCATCGACCTCGGACTGCACGTACTGCTCCTTGGTCTTGCGGCTGTAGCGAATCACCGCTGGACGACCATCCGGATCCTTCTGCGGGGCATCGCAGAGGAAGTGGTACTTGGGGTCGATCTCATGCTTGTGCGGGACGATTTCCAGCACCAGCGGCGCACGCGTCTCGCGGTTCTTGGGGAACTGGCTGGCAGCGAGGAACAGGCCCGATGCGCCGTCGCGCAGCACGTAGGTGTCGTCCACCTTCTCGCACTTGAGCTCCGGCATATCCACCTTGTCCATCTTCGGCGGCGCCGCTTCACCGTTCTTGAGCAACTTGCGGGTGTTCTTGCAGCTGGCATTGGTGCAACCGAAGAACTTGCCGAAACGACCGGTCTTGAGCTGCATCTGGCTACCGCACTTGTCGCACTCCAGGCTCGGGCCTTCGTAGCCCTTGATGCGGTACTGACCCTGCTCGATCTCATAGCCGCTGCAATCGGGATTGTTGCCGCAGATGTGCAGCTTGCGGGTTTCATCCAGCAGATAAGCATCCATGGCCGTGGCGCAGATCGGGCAGCGATGCTTGCCCAGCAACACCAGGGACTCTGACTCGCCCTCATCATCGGCTGCGATCTCATCGCCCGGCACCAGGTTGATGGTGGCCTTGCAGCGCTCCTTCGGTGGCAGCGCATAGCCCGAGCAACCGAGGAACACGCCTGTGGAGGCGGTGCGGATCATCATCGGCCGGCCGCACTCGCGGCAGGGAATATCGGTCAGCGTCGGCTGGTTGGCACGCATGCCGCCCTCGCCCGCTTCGGCCACCTCGAGCTTCTTCTTGAAATCACCGTAGAACTCGTCGAGCAGGTGCTTCCACTCGCGCTCGCCCTGGGCCACATCGTCGAGATGCTCTTCCATGGTGGCGGTAAAGCTGTAATCCATCAGGTTGGCGAAGCTTTCGTCGAGACGCTCGGTGACGATGTCGCCCATCTTCTCGGCATAGAAGCGACGGTTGTGCACCGTGACGTAGCCGCGATCCTGGATGGTGGAAATGATCGCCGCGTAGGTGGACGGGCGGCCGATGCCGCGCTTTTCCAGCTCCTTGACCAGGCTGGCTTCGGAGTAGCGCGCCGGCGGCTTGGTGAAGTGCTGGCTGGGGTCGAGCTGGATCAGCTTGAGGCCCTCGCCTTCCTTCATTTCCGGCAGGACGTCGTCCTCGCCCGGCTTGCTCTGCTGCGGCAGCACACGGGTGTAACCGTCGAACTTGAGGATGCGACCCTTGGCGCGCAGCTCGAAATCGCCAGCAGCCACTGTGACGCTGGTGGACAGGTACTCGGCCGGCGGCATCTGGCAGGCAACGAACTGACGCCAGATCAGGTCATACAGGCGCTCGGCATCACGCTCCATGCCGGACAGCTGGGTCGGGCGCAGATTGACGTCGGACGGACGAATCGCTTCGTGCGCCTCCTGGGCGCCTTCCTTGCTCGAATACAGGTTGGGCTTGCCAGGCAGGTACTTGTCGCCGTACTCGGTGCCGATGAAACCGCGCACCATCTCTACCGCGTCGTTCGACAGGTTGGTCGAGTCGGTACGCATATAGGTGATGTAGCCCGCTTCGTACAAACGCTGAGCCATCATCATGGTTTTCTTCACCCCGAAGCCCAGGCGGTTGCTCGCCGCCTGCTGCAAGGTGGAGGTAATGAAGGGCGCCGACGGTTTGCTGCTGGTCGGGCGGTCTTCTCGCTTGACCACGCTGTAGCTGGAAGCCTTGAGCTTCTCCAGCGCGGCCATGGCCTGCGCTTCATTGACCGGCTTGAAGGCTGCGCCACTTTCGCGCACCACCTCGAAACGCACCTTGGCGTTCTTCGCCGTGCCGAGGTCGGCGTGCACTTCCCAGTATTCTTCCGGGACGAAGGCGCGAATCTCTTTCTCGCGCGCCACGACCAGCTTCACGGCCACCGACTGCACACGACCGGCAGACAGGCCACGGGCGATCTTGGCCCACAGCAGCGGCGAGACCATGTAGCCCACCACGCGGTCGAGGAAGCGCCGCGCCTGCTGGGCGTTGACGCGGTTGATGTCCAGCTCGCCCGGCTTGGAGAAGGCTTCCTGAATCGCCTTCTTGGTGATCTCGTTGAACACCACGCGCTTGTAGCGGCTGTCATCACCACCGATGGATTCGCGCAGATGCCAGGCAATGGCTTCCCCTTCGCGATCCAAGTCGGTTGCGAGATAGATGGTGTCGGCATCCTTGGCCAGGCGGCGCAGTTCTTCGATCACCTTTTCCTTGCCGGGCAGGATCTCGTACTTGGCCTTCCAGCCATGCTCGGGGTCGACGCCCATGCGGGCGAACAACTGCCGCTTGGCCTTTTCCTTGGGCGACAGAGCAGGTGCTTCACTGGCGGCCTTGCCGCGCTTGGCAGGCTCCTTGGTGGCACTTGCCGAGCCGCTGGTAGGCAGGTCACGGATGTGGCCGATGCTCGACTTCACCACGTACTGGCTGCCCAGGTACTTGTTGATGGTCTTGGCCTTGGCCGGGGATTCCACGATGACCAGCGATTTGCCCATGGATCAGAAAATTCCTGAATTGCGAAATATAGAAGGCACGAAGCCGAGGGTGTTTACAAAGCAGCGAGCGAAGGTCAGGCAAGGCGAAAACAGTCGAAAAAGCGCAGTGTACGAGCTGTACATGAGCATTTTGAGGCTGGTTTCAACGCAGCACGGCCGAGAGCAGCAATTTGTAGACGCCCTCTAAGGCCCCGCTATATATAGTGGCGACCAAGCGAAGGTCAAGCGCAGGGAGCTGCGCAGTCAGACTTGCGAAGCGCCAATGGGGCTGACTTCGGCCTGAATCAAAGCAAAGCGTGGAACGCGCTCGCCGTCCACTTCGATCTCTTCACAGAACATGCTCAGCGGTCTTACCCACAAGCCAAACTCGCCGTACAGCGCCTGGTAGACGACCACCTCTTCCTCGCTCTCGGAATGGCGTGCCACACCGAATACACGGTACTGCGGGCCTTTGTAGTGACGATAGAGTCCTGGCTGCAACTGCATGAGCGGTTCCCGAAATAAAAAGCCGTAAAAAGCAAAACCGGGGCACAGGGCCCCGGTTTCTGTCCACTGACGCTTAAACGCGCTCGAAGACGGTGGTGATGCCTTGGCCAAGGCCCACGCACATGGTGGAAACACCCAAGGTGCCGCCGTTCTGTTTCATGACGTTGAGCAGGGTACCGGAGATACGGGCACCGGAACAACCGAAGGGGTGACCCAGGGCGATCGCGCCGCCGTGCAGGTTGACCTTCTCTTCCATCTTGTCGAGCAGTTTCAGGTCCTTCAGCACAGGCAGGGCCTGGGCGGCGAAGGCTTCGTTGAGCTCGACGAAATCGATGTCAGCCATGCTCAGACCAGCACGCTTGAGCGCCTTCTGAGTGGACGGCACCGGGCCGTAACCCATGATCGCCGGATCGACACCGGCAACGGCCATGGCGCGGACCACGGCCATCGGCTGGATGCCCAGATCCTGGGCGCGCTGGGCGCTCATGACGATCATGCAGGAGGCGCCGTCGGTGATCTGCGAGGACGTACCTGCAGTCACGGTGCCGCCTTTCGGGTTGAATGCAGGTTTCAGCGCAGCCAGGCTCTCGAGGGTGGTTTCCGGACGAATGGTTTCGTCGAAGTCGTACACCTTGAGGAAGCCGTTCTCGTCGTAGCCTTGCATCGGGATGATTTCATCCTTGAACTTGCCTTCGACGGTGGCCTTGTGCGCCAGACGGTGCGAACGCTCACCGAAGGCATCCTGCTGCTCGCGGCTGATGCCATGCATCTTGCCGAGCATTTCTGCAGTCAGACCCATCATGCCCGAGGCCTTGGCCGCGTACAGGGACAGGTGCGGGTTCGGATCGACGCCGTGCATCATGCCGACATGGCCCATGTGCTCCACGCCACCAACCACGAACACGTCGCCGTTGCCGGTCTGGATCGCCTGCACGGCAGTGTGCAGGGCGCTCATGGAGGAACCGCACAGACGGCTGACGGTCTGGCCGGCACTGGTGTGCGGGATCTGGGTCATCAGCGACGCCATACGGGCGATGTTCCAGCCCTGCTCCAGGGTCTGGTTGACGCAGCCCCAGATCACGTCTTCGACTTCGGCCGGGTCCAGCTTGGTGTTGCGTGCCAGCACGCCGCTGATCAGGTGTGCCGACATGGTTTCGGCACGGGTGTTGCGGTGCATGCCGCCTTTGGAACGACCCATGGGGGTACGGCCGAAGTCGACGATCACTGCATCTCTAGGATTCAGGCTCATAAATTCACTCTCGCTCTAGTCTGTCCGCGATTAACCGAAAAACTTCTGGCCGTTGGCGGCCATTTCGCGAAGCTTGGCGGTCGGGTGGTACAGCGCGCCCAGATCGGCGTACTTGTCGGCCAGGGCTACGAATTCGGCTACACCGATGGCGTCGATGTAACGCAGTGCACCACCACGGAAGGGCGGGAAGCCGATACCGTAGATCAGGCCCATATCGGCCTCGGCTGCGGTGTCGACGATGCCGTCTTCCAGGCAACGTACAGTTTCCAGGCACAGCGGGATCATCATGAAGTTGATGATGTCTTCATCAGTCACTTCACGCTGCTCGACCACGATGGACTTGAGCAGTTCGTAAGCCTGAGGGTCCATGACCTTCTTCGGCTTGCCGCGCTTGTCCATTTCGTAGGCGTAGAAGCCCTTGCCGTTCTTCTGACCCAGGCGGTCGGCTTCGTACATCACGTCAACCGCGGTACGGCCTTCAACGGCCATGCGATCCGGGAAGCCTTCGGCCATTACGTCACGGCCATGGTGACCGGTGTCGATACCGACCACGTCGGACAGGTAGGCAGGGCCCATGGGCCAGCCGAACTTCTCCATGACCTTGTCGATACGCACGAAGTCCACACCGAAGCCCAGCAGCTTGGAGAAGCCACCGAAGTACGGGAACAGTACGCGGTTGACCAGGAAGCCCGGGCAATCGTTGACCACAACCGGGGTCTTGCCCATCTTCTTGGCATAGGCAACGGTGGTGGCCACGGCCACTTCGCTGGACTTCTCGCCACGGATGACCTCAACCAGCGGCATCATGTGCACCGGGTTGAAGAAGTGCATGCCGACGAAGTTTTCCGGACGCTTGAGGGCCTGGGCCAGCAGGCTGATGGAGATGGTCGAGGTGTTGGAGGCCAGGATGGCGTCTTCACGCACCACGCCTTCCACTTCGGCCAGCACGATCTGCTTGACCTTGGGGTTCTCGACCACGGCTTCGACCACGATATCGACGTTGCCGAAGTCACCGTAGGACATGGTCGGACGGATGGCGTTGAGGGCTTCGGCCATTTTCGCCGGAGTCATGCGACCCTTGGAAACACGGCTACCGAGCAGCTTGCTCGCCTCATTCAGACCCATCTGGATACCCTCTTCGCGGATATCCTTCATCAGGATCGGGGTGCCCTTGGAGGCCGACTGATAGGCGATACCGCCGCCCATGATGCCGGCGCCCAGTACGGCGGCCAGTTTCACGTCTTTGGCGATTTCGTCGTGGTGCTTGGCCTTCTTCTTCAGTTCCTGGTCATTCAGGAACAGACCGATCAGGCTCTCGGCAACCGAGGTCTTGGCCAGTTTGACGAAGCCGGCGGCCTCGACTTCCAGGGCCTTGTCGCGACCGAAGTTGGCGGCTTTCTGGATGGTCTTGATGGCTTCAACTGGGGCCGGGTAGTTCGGGCCGGCCTGGCCTGCCACGAAGCCCTTGGCGGTCTCGAAGCACATCATCTGCTCGATGGCGTTGAGCTTGAGCTTTTCCAGCTTGGGCTGACGCTTGGCCTTGTAGTCCAGCTCGCCGGAAATGGCGCGCTTGACAAGATCGAGAGCCGCGGCCTGCAGCTTGTCGGCGGCCACTACGGCGTCGACCGCACCCACTTTGAGGGCGTCGGCTGCCTTGTTTTCCTTGCCTGCGGCGATCCACTCGACGGCGTTATCGGTACCGATAACCCGCGGCAGACGCACGGTGCCGCCGAAGCCCGGGTAGATGCCCAGCTTGACTTCCGGCAGACCCACCTTGGCGCCTTCGGCCATGACGCGGTAATCCGCGGCCAGGCACATCTCAAAACCACCGCCCAGGGCGATGCCGTTGATGGCGACTACGGTCGGAACATTGAGGTCTTCAAAATCACTGAAGATCTTGTTGGCTTCGAGGTTGCCAGCCACCAGCTCTTCATCCGGCAACTTGAAGTTGTCGACGAACTCGGTGATGTCGGCGCCGACGATAAATACGTCCTTGCCACTGGTGACAATCACGCCCTTGATCGAACCGTCAGCCTTGATGGCGTCCACGGACTGACGCAGTTCGGTCAGGGTGAGACGGTTGAACTTGTTAACGGATTCACCCTTGAGGTCGAAATTCAATTCGACGATGCCGCTCTCAAGAGCCTTAACCGTGATGGCTTTACCTTCGTAAATCATCAACTGATCTCCAGGTATGGAAGCTGAACGTTACGTGTCTCACGTCTTCGGCCCTGACTCGACCGCGCCTCACGGCGAACGACACCCACCGACACGATAATCCGGGTGACCGGCATCTGCTCTGGCAAACGCTCGATTCATACGCCCGTTTGATTTGGGTCGGCACACCTTCGGGGAAAAGCGCAGCATTGTCAATCGGCTGCTTTGCCTAACCGAAAGTGACCTGCAAGCGGACATTTCGCGACTACCCGGTCATCATCGACAGCGCCGATCCGCCTGCATTCACCCTATCCATGGCCGCGTTGCTCGGCGGTCGGCCCGGCGGAAACCGTGCCGTACCAACCGGGTCAATCCTAGACGCAGCCGAGCAGGTACACTGCCGCATTTCGTTGCATGCCATGTGCGGCCAACGCACCACAGAATCCGGAGTAATGCATGTCCCACGCCCCCATCGCCCGCGCCGACACCGGCACCGACCCTTACCGCTGGCTGGAGAATCGCGACGCCGAGGACGTGCTGGCCTATCTCAAGGCGGAGAATGCCTATCTCGAGGAGCAGCTCGCCGATCAGGCCGAACTGCGTGAAGCCCTGTTTCAGGAGATCAAGAGCCGCATCCGCGAAACCGATCTGTCACTGCCCTCCCCGTGGGGGCCGTGGCTGTACTACCAGCGCACCACCGCAGGCGACGAGTATCCCCGGCACTACCGCTGCCCGCGCCCCCTGGATGGTTCGCTGACCGTCGATGAAAGCGCCGAACAGCTGCTGCTCGACCCCAACGAGCTGGCCGGCGGCGGCTTTCTTTCGCTGGGTGCCTTCAGCGTCAGCCAGGACCACAGCAAGCTCGCCTACAGCCTCGACCGCGAGGGCGACGAGATCTACCGGCTGTACGTCAAGGACCTGGCCAGCGGCGCGGTCACCGAGCTGCCCTTCGACAACTGCGACGGCAGCATGACCTGGGCCAACGACAGCCAGACCCTGTTCTACGGCGAGCTGGACGAGACCCACCGCCCGCACAGGATTTACCGCCACTGCCTTGGCGATACGGACAGCAGTGAGGTTTATCACGACCCGGACGGGCGCTTCTTCGTGCATTGCTACCGCGCCAGCTCCGACCGCCAGCTGGTCATCCTTTCCCACAGCAAGACCACCAGCGAAGCCTGGGTGTTGTCGGCGGACCAGCCGGAGGGCAGCTGGACCTGTCTGGCGCCGCGCCAGGAGGATCACGAGTACTTCCCCGATCATGGCCTTTACGAAGGCCAGTGGCGCTGGCTGATCCGCAGCAACCAGGCGGGCATCAACTTCGCCCTTTATCACGCCAGCGAGGCCGAGCCAGGCCGCGAGCACTGGCAGGAGCTGGTCCCGCATGATGACGCGGTGATGCTCGAGGATGTCAGCCTGAACGCCGAGGCGATCACCCTGACCCTGCGCGAAAGCGGCCTGCCGGTGATCGAGGTACGACCGCAGGGCGTCCAACCCTATCGCCTGCAATTGCCCGATGCGGCCTACAGCCTGCACGTGCAGAACTCGCTGGAATTCACCAGCACGGTGATCCGCCTGCGCTACGAGGCGCTGAATCGCCCGGCGCAGGTCCGCCAGCTGACCCTGGCCGACGGCACGCAGGAGGTGCTCAAGGAAACCCCGGTGGAAGGCCCCTTCGATGCGGACGCCTATGAAAGTCGGCGCATCTGGGCCACAGCCCAGGACGGTACGCAGGTTCCCATCAGCCTGGTCGGCCGCCGCGACAGCTTCGGCAAGCCCGCACCGCTCTACCTCTACGGTTACGGCGCCTACGGCCATAGCCTGGACCCCTGGTTCTCCCACGCGCGGCTGTCGCTGCTCGACCGCGGCTTCATCTTCGCCATCGCCCATGTGCGTGGCGGCGGCGATCTCGGCGAGGCCTGGTACCGCGCCGGCAAGCTGGAGCACAAGCCGAACACCTTCAACGACTTCATCGCCTGTGCCGAGCAGCTGTTGGCCGACGGTTACACCACATCGCCACGCCTGGCCATCAGCGGCGGCAGTGCCGGCGGCCTGCTGATCGGTGCCGTGCTCAACCTGCGCCCGGAACTGTTCGGTGCGGCGATCGCCGAGGTGCCCTTCGTCGACGTGCTCAATACCATGCTCAATGCCGACCTGCCGCTGACGGTGACCGAGTACGACGAATGGGGCGACCCGAACCAGCCCGAGGTGCACGAACGCATCCGCGCCTATGCGCCCTATGAGAACGTCCGGGCCCAGGCCTATCCGCCACTGCTTGCCGTGGCCGGCTACAACGACAGCCGCGTGCAGTACTGGGAGGCCGCCAAGTGGGTCGCCAAGCTGCGTGCCACCCGCACCGACGACAACCTGCTGCTGCTCAAGACCGAGTTCGGCGCCGGTCACGGTGGCATGAGCGGTCGCTACCAGGCGCTCAAGGATGTGGCGCTGGAGTACGCCTTTGTGCTCAAGGTGTTCGGCATGGCCTGATCGGCTCATGCTTGCCGACCTGCGGTGGCGAACAGGCGGCTCCGGCAAGAGTCATTCATTGAGAATGTCTTCGTCGGAGCCCCCCCATGAACAACTCTTCCAAGCACCTCGAACAGAACGTCCACGGCTGGGAGCGCGCCATGTCCCTGGCCGGCGGCCTGTACTTCCTCGCCAAGGGTCTGCGCCGTGGTGGCCTCGGCGGCCTGCTGCAACTGGGCATCGGCGGGATGGCCGTTGCCCGGGGCGTGACCGGCCACTGCGAGGCCAAGCGCGTGTTCAATGAAGTCAGCGAACAGGCGGGCATGGCCGAAGGGCGCTCGCACCATATGCCGTTCGAGCGTTATGACTCGAGCAAGGAGCAACTGCAGGCCAACGCCGCAGCTGCCACCAACGGCACCACGGTCACCGGCAACGACGATCTGAAAAGCCCGCCCGCCGGCGTCTGAACATCGCCCTGCGGGCCTGTGGCAAACGGACTTGTCCGCGAACGAAGCTGCCAGGCGACATGAGCCCCGCGAGTCGACCGGCGCGCGAGCAAGCTCGCACGCAGCGGTCACGGGGAGCCGTAACGGCATTCCGGCCGCCTCGTAGACCGCTCGCACGCGCCCGCGAGTTCAGCGCTGCTTCACCGCCTCGTGGGCAGCGATCAACTGGTCGACGACGCCAGGGTCGGCCAGCGTCGAGGTATCGCCCAGAGTGTCGTAGTCGTCCGTGGCGATCTTGCGCAGCAGGCGGCGCATGATCTTGCCGGACCGTGTCTTCGGCAGCCCCGGCGCCCATTGGATGGTATCCGGCACCGCGATCGGACCGATCTCGTGCCGGACCCACTGCTGCAGCTCCTGGCGCAGCGTGTCGCTGGGCTCAGTACCAGCAACCAGAGTCACGTAAACATAGATGGCCTGGCCCTTGAGCGGATGCGGCACGCCAACGGCCGCGGCTTCGGCCACCTTGGCATGCGCCACCAGGGCGCTCTCGATTTCGGCGGTGCCCATGCGGTGTCCGGAGACGTTGAGCACATCGTCGACGCGCCCGGTGATCCAGTAGTAACCGTCCTCGTCGCGGCGCGCGCCGTCGCCGGTGAAGTACATGCCGCGGAAGGTCTTGAAGTAGGTATCGACGAAACGGTCGTGGTCACCGTAAATGGTGCGCATCTGCCCTGGCCAGGAGTCGAGAATCACCAGATTGCCCTCCGCCGGGCCTTCCAGCAGGTTGCCGAGATTGTCCACCAGCCCGGGCACTACGCCGAACAGCGGCCGCGTCGCCGAGCCGGGCTTGAGCGCCGTGGCACCGGGTAACGGGCTGATGAGGATGCCGCCGGTCTCTGTCTGCCACCAGGTATCGACGATCGGGCAGCGCGACCGACCGACCGTCTCGTAGTACCAGTGCCAGGCTTCCGGATTGATCGGTTCGCCGACCGTGCCGAGCAGACGCAGGCTCGAACCGTCGGCACCCTCCATCGCCGCCGGCCCCTCGGCCATCATCGCGCGGATTGCCGTCGGCGCGGTGTAGAGGATGTTGACCCGGTGCTTGTCGATGATCCTGGCGATGCGGGTGACATCCGGATAGTTCGGCACGCCTTCGTACATCAGGGTCGTCGCACCGTTGGCCAGTGGGCCGTAGATCAGATAGCTATGACCGGTAATCCAGCCGATGTCGGCGGTGCACCAGTAGATATCGCCGGGGCGGTAGTCGAAGACCCGCTCGTGGGTCAGCGCGGCGTACAGCAGGTAGCCGCCGCAGGTGTGCAGCACGCCCTTGGGTTTCCCGGTGGAGCCCGAGGTGTAGAGAATGAACAGCGGCTCCTCGGCGCCCATTTCCTTCGGCGCGCAGACCTCGCCGGCCACGCGCATCAGGTCGTCGTAGGAGACGTCCCGGTGCGGGTGCCAGCGAATGTTCGCTCCGGTGCGGCGCACCACGATGATCTTCTGCACGCAACGGGTCTGCGGGTTCGTCAGCGCCTCGTCGACGTTCTCCTTCAGGGCGATGGTCTTGCCGCCACGTATGCCCTGATCGGCAGTGATCACCACCTTCGAGCTGCCATCGATGATGCGCCCGGCCAATGCCTCCGGCGAGAAGCCGCCGAACACCACCGAGTGGATCGCACCGATGCGCGCGCAGGCCAGCATTGCCACTGCGGCCTCGGGAATCATCGGCATGTAGATGGTCACCACGTCACCGCGGTGCACATCCTGGCCACGCAGGGCGTTGGCGAACTTGCAGACCTCCTGGTAGAGCTCGCGGTAGGTGATCTCGCGGTGCTCCGAGGGGTCGTCCCCCTCCCAGATGATCGCCACCTGATCGCCGCGCTCGGCCAGGTGCCGGTCCAGGCAATTGGCCGACACGTTCAGCGTGCCGTCGGCAAACCACTTGATATCGACGTGATGGTCGTCGAAGGAGGTGCGCTTGACCTCGCTGAAGGGCCGAATCCAGTCCAGCCGTGCCGCCTGTTCACGCCAGAATCCTTCAGGGTTGATCACCGACTGCTGATACATGGCCCGATAAGCGGCCTCGTCGGTCAGGGAGTGCTTTGCAGCCTCAGGGGACACGGGATACACGGACGCAGCACACATGGCAGTCACCTCGGGTTATCTGGTTATTTTCCGGTCGCAGCCTTGTCTCGCAGGCGAACCCTCACCACCCGATCGATCCACCCTTCCCGTGCGGATCGCCAACCACGCGCCTGTCAGACGTCTGCTTCAGCCGATGCCGAATACCGCAGCGGCCGCGACTAGCGGCCACTCTCCAAGCATAGACACTGTTTCGCGGCCATTTGCCGAGGGCTGCTGTCTCAATTCGTAACAGCCATCGCCGGGAGCCCCCATGTCAGCACCAAGCAATGCCCTGTTTCGTCAGCTGCAGCGGATCCCCCAGAGCATCGTCTTCTACCCCACCGTGATTCCGGCCGGCTACTTCATGCTGGGCGGTCTCGTCCTGCTCTTCGAAACGACCGACCTGGCTCACGCCTGGCGAAACATGCTGCCGCCCGGCCTGGCAGAGGCGGACAACGCCCGGGAAATCCTCGGCACGCTCATCACCAGCATCATTTCGCTGACCGTGTTCAGCTTTTCCATGGTCATGGTCGTGCTCAACGGGGCCGCCTCGCGACTGTCCCCGCGCGTGCTGCCCGGGCTGATCAGCGATCGGCGCAACCAGCTGATCCTCGGCAACTACCTGGGCTGCATCCTGTTCTTCCTGCTGATGATCGCCTTCATCAACAAGAACGAACCCGATAGCCTGCCTGCGTTCGGCGTGCTGCTCGCCGTACTGATGGGCCTGGGCTGTATGGCCCTGTTCGTCGTATTCATCCGTTCCATCTCGCAGTCCATCCAGGTGGACTGGATCGTCGGCCAGCTCTACCGCAGCGCCTGCCATAACCTGGCGCAGCGTTGCGAGCGCCTGGGGTCGATCACCGCGGCGCCGGATGACCGCGACTGGTACTGCATCGAGGCGGTCACGCCCGGCTATCTGCGCGAGGTCAATGAGCAACGCCTGCGGGAGCTCTTGGGGCCGGACGATCTGCAGGCGGTGCTACAGGTGGAGCCCGGCTTCTTTCTGGTCGAAGGGCATCCTTTGCTCAAGGTCAGCGCCGAACTGGATGCCCGGCGAACCCGACAGGTGCTCGACTGCTTCGATTTCCACGATGAAGAGTTCGCCGGCGCCAACGTTTTCTATGGCATGCGGCAGATGACCGAAATCGCGGTAAAGGCCATCAGCCCGTCGATCAACGACCCGGGCACGGCAATACGCGTGCTCAATCTGCACGGCGTGTTGCTCGGTCGCCTGGGTGGCGTTCCGCCGCTGGACGTGGGCTGCATCGACAATGGCAAGCCCAGGCTGTTCTATCCACAGCTGAGCCCGCAACGACGGCTGACGCTTATCCTCGACCCGATTCGTACCTATGGCAGCAATGACCCGGCGATCGTCATGGCGCTGATGCAGTGCCTGAAGACTGCCTTGCACGGGCAGCCCTCCAGCGACCAGCTGGAGGCCTACGTGGATGAATTGGCGGCACTGCGCGACGCAGCGGATACGGACCTGCAGAACGACCGTGACCGCCGTGCGGTCAACGATCTGCTGGAGCGCATCAACCGCCTGCATGACGAACTGGCGCCGCTGGCATTACTGCCGATTCCGGCGAAAAGCTGAAGGCAAAAAAAAGCGGCCTCAGCGGCCGCTCGGTCAACCATCCGGTTGGAATACACACTTGTCCGATCACGCAGATAGACGCCGCCATTCTGTGCAGCCAGCGCCGTGGCCGAAACTGCACATTGGTCTAACAGACCATTGGCGGGCTTGCCTCAAGGCGCAGAGTTGGCTGCCTGGGCCGCCTCGATGAGCTCCTTGCCGATCTCGCCCTCGAACTTTTTCCAGGCCGGTTGTACCGCCTCGCGCCAGCGGGCACGCTGCTCGTCGGTCAGCACGAGGATCTCGCTCTTGCCCGAGTCGATCACGCCCTGCTTGGCCTTCTCGTTCAGCGCCTCGGCCTGGCGGCTCACCTCCACGGTAACCTCGTCGATGATCGCTTCCAGCTCGCCGCGCACCTCTGCCGGCAGGCCGTTCCAGAACCTGGTGTTGGTGATCAGCAGGTAGTTGCCGATGCCGTGACCGGACTCGGTGATGTACTTCTGCACCTCGTGGTACTTCTGGCTGTAGATGTTCGACCAGGGATTGTCCTGGGCATTGACCACGCCGGTCTGCAGGCCCTGGTAGATCTCGGCGAAGGCCATCTTGCGCGGCACCGCCCGCAGGGCGGTGTACTGGGCGGCCTGCAGGTCAGAGGGCTGTACGCGGAATTTCAGCCCGCGGGCGTCGGCCGGCTCGCGCAGCGGCTTGTTGGCGGTGAAGTGGCGCATGCCGTTGAGCCAGTAGGCCAGGCCGGTGATGCCCTTGTCCTCCATAGATTTGAGCATGGCGCGGCCCTTGTCCGACTGCTGGAAGCGCTGCGCCGCGGCCATGTCGTCGAACAGGAACATCAGGTCGAACAGCTGCAGCTGCTTGGTGTACTGCTCGAGCTTTGACGGTGCCGGCGCCAGCAGCTGCACCTCGTTCATCAGCAGTGCCTCCATCTCCTTGCCGTCGCCATACAGCGAGGAGTTGGCGAACACCTGCACTTCCACCTGGCCGGGCAGGCGCTCTTCCACGAGCTTCTTGAACATCAGCGCGCCCTGGCCCTTCGGCGTGCTGTCGGCGGTGATATGGGAGAACTTGATCAGGATCGGATCGGCCTGGGCGCCGAGGACGCTAAACAGCGCCGAAGCGGCGAGCAGACGGGTGATGCCACGGGTGAGTCGTGCCATGGGAAGCTCCGTTTTGTAGTTGTGTGAGCCATGCAGCTGATCCGACTCTACCCCGCCGCTCCCTCGGGCTGAATTGCTAATTGGCCAAGCGCGACTTCGCATTTGGCGAAGGCCGTCACGCGATGGCGCCGCCGAACGGCTTCGTTCAGGCCTGGCCTTCGCGAAGCGTGAGGTGCTCGAGCATCTGCCGGGCAGTCACCGACAGGCTTTCCAGATTGCGCACGCCGAGCTTGAGTTCGCGCCGCGCCCAGACATCGGTCAGCGGCACCATGGCCACGTCCAGCGCCGGCAGGTAGTTGCGCACCACCTGCTCGGGCAGCACGCCGATGCCCATGCCGGTGTGGATCATCCGGCAGATCGCCTCAAAGCTGCGTACCTGAATGCGCAGGCGCAGCGGCGTGCCCATCTGCTGTGCGGACTGCTGTAGCAGGGCATGCAGTGAGGCGTCCTGCTGCAGGCCAATGAAGTCGAAGCCTGCCGCCTCGCGCAGTGCAATGCATTCGCGGCCGGCCAGCGGATGCTCGCGTGGCGTGACCAGCACCAGCCGATCCTCGCGGTAGGGAAACACCTGCAGGTCCTCGGCCGGCATGTGCCCGGCGAAGATGCCGATATCGGTCAGCCCCTCGCGCAGGGCGCGCAGGGTGTCACTGCTGACGCGCTCCTCCAGGTCGATCTTCACTTCCGGGTGCTGGCGAGCGAAGGCGCTCAGGTCTTCGGGCAGGAACTCGATCACCGCCGAGGTGTTGGCGTGGATGCGCACATGGCCCTTCACGCCCTGGCTGAACTCGCTGAGGTCAGCGTCCAGCTGCTGCAGGTTGTCCAGCAGGTTGCGCGCGTGGTGCAGCAGCGCGTGGCCGGCCGGCGTCAGCTCGACGCCCTTGGGCTGGCGATAGAGCAGGCTGACGTCGAGTTGCCCTTCCAGATCGCTGACGCGCTTGCTCACGGCTGCCAGCGCCAGATGCTCGCGCTCGGCGGCGCGGGTCAGGCTACGGGTCTCGGCGATGGCGACGAACAGCCGAAGGGTGACGAAATCGATGCGGCGCATGGGCAAGCTTCCGTATTCGCGGGTGACGAAGCATGCACCTATTCCCGCCGCTATTCCACGGCCCCACGTCTCATGGCTTCGTGGAGCGCGAAGCCATGCTTGGCCAACGACCAATTGTCCGCTGCCGATGTGTCGGTCATGCTCGGCACCATGAATCAACCGGCACAGGTGTCGTGATGAGCGAACAGACAGACAAGAACCTGCCGCTGCAGGGCCTCAAGGTGATCGAGATGGGCCAGCTGATCGCCGGCCCTTTCGCCAGCAAGCTGCTCGGCGAATTCGGCGCCGATGTGATCAAGATCGAGCCGCCCAAGGTCGGCGACCCGTTGCGCAAGTGGCGCAAGCTCAAGGACGGCACCTCGCTCTGGTGGCATGTGCAGTCGCGCAACAAGCGCTCGGTGACGCTAGATCTCAAGGCCGCGGAAGGCCAGGAAATCGTCCGCCAGCTGGTGGCCGAAGCCGACATTCTGGTGGAGAACTTCCGCCCCGGCACGCTGGAAGAATGGGGCCTGGGCTGGGATGAGCTGTCGAAGCTGAACCCTCGGCTGATCATGCTGCGCATCTCCGGCTACGGCCAGACCGGCCCCTATCGCGACCTGCCGGGCTTCGGCGTGATCGGCGAAGCCATGGGTGGCCTGCGCCACCTGTCCGGCTATCCGGGCCAGCCGCCGGTGCGGGTCGGCGTCAGCATCGGCGATTCGCTGTCGTCGCTGTATGGCGTGATCGGTGTATTGCTCGCCCTGCAGGAGCGCAACCGAAGCGGCCAGGGCCAGGAGATCGACGTGGCGCTGTACGAGTCGGTGTTCGCCATGATGGAAAGCCTCGTACCCGAATACGACGCCTTTGGCTATGTACGCGAGCCGGCTGGCAGTGCCCTGCCCGGCATCACGCCGTCCAATTCCTATTTGTGCAACGACGGCGCTTACGTCCTGATCGCCGGCAATGGCGACAGCATCTACAAGCGCCTGATGACCCTGATGGGCCGCCAGGACCTTGCCGATGATCCGCGCTTTGCCCACAACGACGGCCGCGCCCAGCACGCCGAGCTGATCGATGCCGCCATTGGCGAATGGACCATCCAGCACAGCCGCGATGAGGTGATCGAGGCACTCAAGGGCGCCCGCGTGCCGGCCGGCTATCCCTACACCGCCGCCGATATCGTCAAGGACCCGCACTACCTGGCGCGGCAGATGATCGAGCAGGTGCAGACCTTCGCCGGCCCGCTCAAGGTGCCGGGCGTGCTGCCCAAGCTGTCGCGCACGCCAGGGCGCATCGGCGAAGGCGGCCCGCAACTGGGCGAGCACACCGACGACGTGCTGGCCGGCCTCGGCCTCACCGACGAACAACGCCAGGGCCTGCGCGAGCGCGGAATCATCTGACACTTCTCGTAGGGTGGATGACGCCTTTTTCATCCACCACGACATTCCCGAAACGGTGGATGGATGGAGCGTCATCCACCCTACGAAACCCCAGGACTCTCCATGAACAAACGCCTGTATATCCAGGAAGTCGCCACCCGTGACGGCTTCCAGATCGAAGCGACCTTCGTGCCGACCGAAGCCAAGATCGCCCTGATCGACCGCCTCTCGCAAACCGGGCTGGCGAAGATCGAGGTCACCTCCTTCACCTCGCCCAAGGCCATCCCCAACCTGCGCGACGCCGAAGACGTGATGCGCGGCATCCGCCGTGCGGAGGGCGTCGAGTACACCGTGCTGGTGCCCAACGTGAAGGGCTGCGAGCGCGCCCTGGCCTGCGAGGTGGACGAGATCAACCTGGTGATGTCGGCCAGCGATACCCACGGCCTGGCCAACCTGCGCATGACGCCCGAACAGTCGCTGGTGCAGTTCCGCGAAATCATCGAAGTCACTCGCGGCAGTGGCGTGTTCATCAACGCCTCGCTATCGACCACCTTCGGCTGCCCCTTCGAGGGCGACGTGCCCGAGCGGCGCATCTATGAGCTGGTGCAACGCCTGCTGGAAATCGGCGTGCAGGGCATCACCCTCTGCGACACCACCGGCATGGCCGACCCGGCGCAGGTCGAGCGCATCTGCCGCGAATTGCTGAACAGCTGGCCGCAGGCAGCATTCACCGCACACTTCCACAATACCCGCGGCATGGGCCTGGCCAACGCGCTGGCAGCGCTGAACGCCGGCATCGACCGCTTCGATGCCTCGCTCGGCGGACTCGGCGGTTGCCCTTACGCCCCTGGCGCCAGCGGCAATATCTGCACCGAAGATCTCGTGCATATGTTCCAGCGCATGGGCCTGAACACCGGCGTCGATCTCGACCGCCTGCTGCAATGCGCCGCCGACCTACCCCAACTGGTCGGCCACGACGTGCCGGGAGCGGTACTCAAGGCCGGAAAGGCCGATCGCCGTTATCCGAAGCCGAAGTGGATGCAGGAAGCCGAGGTTTGAACGCGTGCGGAGCTCTACGGGATGGTGGGCCGTGAGCGGCGGTTCCAGCGGCGACAGGCACAACGCAAAGCCCGCCTGACGGCGGGATGATGATGAGGTGAGTTTCTAGAGCAAGCCGGCGCCGCGCGTCTTATCGCGCAGCGACCGAAGGGCGCGAGGTTGAGCGCCATGTTAGTTTTCATGTTGCTCAACGATGAATCTGGCTCGCTCGTACAGTTCATCGAAAGTAATGATTTCAGGGCTGGTGGTGTTGCGCCTAAAAAGTTCGAACGACCGGTATCGCTCCTGATTTACGCCTTTGTCTGTCATGAACTCTTGCAGGCTGCCAACCACCATGAACGCCTTCGGGGTGTAGTTGAATGCCTCTTCGCCCGTTGGGTTGCCAACCTCATCGGTGAGTGAGAGCTTGTTTCGGATGGACTCAGTTGCTAAAGCCACTGTGCCTTGTACCTGAGACACACCACCAGCAAGTTCATCGGATGGTGCCCAACAGCCGGAACGGTAAGGTTTGGTCTGGAGCAGTGCGGTCTTATGAGTCTTGATCTCGGCAAAGCACAAGCTTGAAATCACGCCCCGTGTGCGCAGTAGCGCGTCAACTCGTTTGCCATGTTCAGACACAGTGTGACCATGAACGACCTGCTCGAGTTTTTTTTCGTCCAGCGAAGACAAGTGGATATAGCTCAGCCCGTAGCCGAAGATCCACGGATTCTTCTCAAAAAACTTTTGCCAAACCCCTTCGCCTTTGCATTGCTTCTTGACTTTGACTTCTTCGAAGTAGGCCGGGTCTTCGAGCAGTTTCTGGAAGATTTGTAGTTGGCGTTTTCTGTACCCGACAGCAATTACGTCTTCCTTGGTAATAGCGGACCTAAGCACCTCTGCGAATAGCTCCTGATTGTCGTGAAAGATCGCCTGAGCTTGGGCATTCGAAAGAACAATACGCCTCAGGTCTTCATCCGTGACCTTCTGAGAACCACGGCTTGTTAGCGGCATGGCCTGAACGTGATTCAGAAATTCGACAAGCTTGCCGATTTCTTCTCCTACGAACGCAAAGCTAGCGTTGTGAGGCTTATCTGTCGCAACGGTATAACCTTGAATACTCAGGACGAAAATTTTACGGTTGTCCTCGAAGAACTTGGCCGTAATGCAAGTCTTGGCACCTTCTTTATGCCTTAAAACCAACTCATCTTTGATTGTTGCGAACGCATATGTTTCGGGCTGATCAATTAGCTTGGTTGCGATACGCACTTTGCGGCTGGGGTCCGCAAAATGGTCCAATCGTGGACTTATGTAGGTTTTTCCCGGATCTGGATCTTGATAGGTGTCCAATGGCGACTCTTTCATTCGCAAAACCTAGCGTTTGGTTAAAGGGCGGGCTTTAGCCCGACCCAGTGAGCGAAGCGAGCGATTTGAACCGGTTGTTAGCTGCCGTCGTCACGGAACTCAGCATCAAGGTCATACGGCTCGTTTTCACCATCTTCGGTCCAGACCCCAGTTGCTGAGATATCGCCATCATCTTCGCCCAATGTAAGTACAATTCTAGCCCTATGGTCATTCGATTCTTCTTCGTACCGATAAAACGCGTCGCCCTCGAATGCATCACCATTTCGTGCCAGCTGGCAACTACCCGAGTACTTGGAGCCTTCATCCGCCCCCGAGAAATCGAAGACAACTTCGTTCCCCCGCAAAATAAACTGAGTTACATCAACCTTAAACTGAGGCACACCTTTGTAGTCCAGATATATCGTTCCCCTGATCATATTCAAATTCCTTCTCTAGATAGGCAACGTTTGGTTAAGGGGCGGGCTTTAGCCCGTCCCAGTGAGCGAAGCGAACGGTTTGAATGCATTGTTAGGCACGTTGCCGCAGGTTGCTAACGTAAACGACTGCCATCGGGGTTCCTTGCCTCTTCATCGCGGCGGGTCGGGTAGAAATCTTTCTTCTCGTCTAGCTCATAGAAAAGGATGCCATGAATTCCCATTGCTTCCTTCTTGGGTACTCGACGTGCCCATATGCGTTCAAACGCTAGATCAAGCTCCCTAGTGCTCTCGCGCTCATACACTTCGCCGATGAATGCGATGTCTTCGTCTTCAGGGAATATCAACGAAAACTCATCGTCTGTGGCCGAGAAAATGTCATATACGGCATTTATTGCACTGTCGATGACCTGGATGTTCTTCATAAGAGCCTAACGTTTGGTTAAGGGGCCGGCTTTAGCCGGTCCCGAGTGAGCGAAGCGAACGGCTTGAACCATTTGTTAGCCGCGCTGCCCGGAGTGCCATTGAAAAATTTGCTCTAGCTCCGCAGAGGTAACTAGCTCTTTAGGAATGAAATAGGCTGTATTTTTAGAAATGTAGAACAACACAAAACTCTTTGAGAGTCGGACTCTAACTATTTTGCTCCAGTCAAGGCTTATGTCGACCCCGTTTCCGAAATTTCGAATTCCGTGTTCTGATATTTCGTACTGTTGAGCTTGGTTTGCCGATGGGTTGCTAGCAAGATTGCGCTTTATACCGAAGAATTGAAATATAGGCAGCGCGACAAATGTATAGATAAAAAGCCCTGAAACACCTCCCCATGTGGCAGCGGAAAGCTTGATGTTGGTGAGTGTCGTTATAGCGATAGCAGCTATGGGAAGTACTAAGGCCATACCAATCATGATTTTTACGGGCCAAGTTCCGTTGATGATTTCGCGCGTGGCCTTGAAAAATAATTTAACAGACGGCTGGAAGCTCTTTTCGATCATGGTTCCCTCATGAAGTGGCTAACGATTAAGCTAACCGGCAGCAAAAAAAGCGCAGCTTTTTGATGTCCGGCGAACGAAGTGAGCGAAGTTGAGTGCCTTGTTAAACTTTTTTGGCATGTTGATCCACTCGCATTCCATCAACATAAGCACCAATAAACTCCCTAACACAACCGCGAAGATTTGTTACGTGCCCCTGAATCACCTCAGATAGGAGAGCAGAGCCGTTCTTGCCGCTTATGCCAAGCTCTTCTCCGCCGCCAGCAAGCATAAATCCTCTCTGGCTAAGGTTGATACAACCAACGGGGACATATTCGTAATGAGATATTTTGTCTCGAATTGATTTTCTAGTTCCCTCAGATAGCACAAAGTCAAACTCTAAACTGTACTTGCTATGCAATTCGATTAAGTGATCGGTTAGCAGTGGCTTGTTTTGTTTTCCAAGAAAGTCGCCAAGCCTTCTAAAGGAATGAAAGTCGTTCTTAAAATATGTCGATATGGCTCTGGCCAGATAATCAAGGCAGCGCCGGAAGGCCAATATAAATGCTTGATATTCAAAGTCCCAAACTAAGGTATTTCCAAGTCCGACCGTTGAGTTTCCGAGAACTCGCCTATAGTTATACTGCTCGATGCCCTCCATGACCTCGCGCTCAATGGCTGCTAGACGATCATGGTGATAAAGAACGCATGCGAGCGTGTTTTGGACGTCACCAAGAATCCCATTAGTGAATCTGTGATACCACTTTTCTAATGCGGCGTCTCCTCGCCATTCAGTAATAAAGTCAGGCTGCGGATTTGTAAGATAGTTATGGAAGTATAGGAATGGTTGGCGGTCAGCCGCGCTAAGTCTGTAGCCGGCAACTGACTCAACTACCGATAAGCAGCCTTGAATTTCTGGGCTGAAAAATGAACTGGTCATTTGCTGAAAGACATCATCCATTGCCGACTTCTCGTATACGTTTAACTATAATTAGACACCAAGTGGTGTATAAGACGCCGAACGGGTTTGGTGTATAACATTCCGTTCGCCACTCTCTCCGAGCCTCTAGCTCGGGCCTCTCAGCGACGCTGGGTGTTTATACACCAGCGCTGGGAAGCGTGAAATTGATGTCATCAAACATTGCCTCGCCTGCGACCTACCGCACACGCTCCACCATTGCCGTGTCGATAAGGCGTCGAGATTCCATGCCTTGTAGAGCCGCAACAAAAACTGGCGAGCAAAAGCGGCAGGCCCCTAAAAAACCGACCACTGCAGGCCAGAGAAACGGTTAGGTCTCGCCGTCCGCAGCATCTAGCAACAGGCTCAATCCCCCTGACAGAACCGCAGAATCGCCTCAGCCACCGCCTGCGGCGCCTCGCGCTGGGGGAAGTGGCCGACGCCGGGCAACAGCTGTCGGTGGTATGGGCCGCTGAACGAGGCCTCACGCCCGGCCGAGGTTTCCGGTGCGTTGCAGGTATCGGCCTCGCCGTGCAGCACCAGCGTCGGCACGGCGAGCACCGGGGCCGGTTGCAGCAACGCGTCGTCCGACGCATATGCAGGATCGCCGTCGACGAAGCCCCAGCGGTGGCGGTAGGAGTGCAGTACCACGGCAGCCCAGTCCGGGTTGTCGAACGCCTCCAGCGCCTGGATGAAATCAGCCTCGGCGTACCAGCCGGCCGGTGACCAGGTATCCCACAGCAGCCGCGTGAAGGCCGCGCGATCCTCGATTACCGTCTGCTCGCCGCGCGGGGTGGCCATGTACCAGTGGTACCAGTAGTTGCGCGCCTGGCTGAGCGAGATGTGCTGGTTCGGGTCATTGGTGCCGTAGCCCACCGCGAGCATTACCAGCCGTGCGGCGGCGTGATGGCGCAGCCCGCAGGCATTGGCCACCGCCCGCGCCCCCCAGTCATGGCCGACCAGCACCGGCTGGTCGAGGCGCAATGCGTCGATGAAATCCAGCAGGTCGCGCCCCAGCGCGGCGAGCTGACCGCTGCGTGGGGTCAGCGCGTCGCGAAAGCGTGTCTGGCCGAAGCCGCGCAGCGTCGGGCAGAGCACGCGGTAGCCCGCTGCGGCCAGACGCTCGGCCACGGGCTCCCAGCCTTCGGGGCAATCCGGCCAGTCGTGCACGAGCACGGCCACCTGCTGGCCGCGGGGGTTCCATTCGAGATAAGCGATATCCAGCACGGGTGTGCTGACCGTGGCGTAACGACTCATGCCGGCGTCTCCTTGCGCGCTTTGGTCGGTCAGCATAAGCCTGGTTTCAGGCATAAAAAAACGGGCCGGTCACATCGGACAGACCCGTTCGTTCTCCGCCGCTTGGTGCCTCTGAAGGCTCAGGAGCGGTTGGCCGCCTGCGCCGCTTCGATCAGCTCGGCGCCGATCTCATTCTCGAACTTCTTCCACACCGGTTTCATCGCCTCGCGCCACTGGGCGCGTTGCTCGGGGGTCAGTTCGATGATTTCGGTCTTGCCGGAGGCGGCGATGGCCTGGCGCGCCTGCTGGTTGAGGTCGTCGGCCTGGCGGTTCACCTCGGCGGTGACCTCTTCCATGATCGTTTCCAGTTCGCCGCGCACGTCTTCCGGCAGGCCGTTCCAGAACTTGGTGTTGGTGATCACCATGTAGTCGATCAGGCCGTGGTCGGAGGCGGTCATGTAAGGCTGGACCTCGTGCACCTTCTGGCTTTCATAGTTCGACCAGGTGTTCTCGGTGCCATTGACCACGCCGGTCTGCAAGCCTTGGTAGACCTCGGCGAAGCTCATCTTGCGGGGGTTGGCGCGCACTGCCTTGAACTGCTCGTCGAGCACTGCCGAGGCCTGTACGCGGAACTTCAGCCCGCGGGCATCCTTCGGCTCGCGCAGCGGCTTGTTCGCCGAAAGCTGCTTCATTCCGTTGTGCCAGTAGGCCAGACCGGTGATGTTCTTGTCCTCCATCGCGCGCAGCAGCGCCTTGCCCTGCGGGCCGCTCTGGAAACGATCGGCTGCCGCCAGGTCGTCGAACAGGAACGGCAGGTCATAGATCTGGATGGCCTTGGCGTAATGCTCGAACTTGGCCAGCGAGGGGGCCAGCATGTGCACGTCACCGAGCAGCAGGGCCTCCATTTCCTTGCCGTCGCCGAACAGCGAGGAGTTCGGATACACCTCGACCTTCACCTTGCCCGGCAGGCGTTCCTCGGCGAGTTTCTTGAACAGCAGGGCGCCCTGCCCCTTCGGTGTGTTGTCCGCCACCACATGGGCGAACTTTATGGTCACGGGGTCGTCGGCATGCACCAACCCGGCGACGGTGAAAGAAAGCGCGCAGGCGAGTGCCTTGAGCTTGTTACTCAGCATGGAAGTACCCTCTTGTTTTTGTCGGTTGGTACGTTTCGCGGGCAAGCGTTGCGGTCAGGGCACCGCTTGCCCGGCACGTTGCAGCAGGCGGCGGGCACGGCCGATGACGGGGGCGTCGACCATCTGTCCGTCCACCACGAAAACCCCATCGCCGGAAGCTCCGGCGGCGAGGATGCGTTGCGCCCAGTCCAGTTCGGCGGCACTGGGCATCAGGGTTTCGTGCACCACGGCCACCTGGCTCGGGTGGATGCACAGCAGGCCGCCAAAGCCCATGTCGCGGGCGTCGGCAGCGGCACGGGTGAGGCCATCGAGATTCTTGATGTCGGGAAAGACGCTGTCCAGCGGTGCTGCCAGCCCGGCCAATCGCGACTGCAGCAGCAGCGCATAGCGTGCCTGGTCAAGCATGCGCTCGGCGCCGGCGGTGCCGTTTGCCAGGCCGAGATCGAGGCCCAGGTCCAGCGCGCCGAAAGACAGCCGCTCGACACCCTGGGCGTGGGCAATTTCCGCCAGATTGGCCAGCCCGCGGGCACTTTCGACGATTGGCCAGACCGGTTTGCCGCAGCTGGCCGCCAGCGCAACCTGCACCGCGCTTTCGACCTTCGGCAGCAGTACGCCGGTGACACCGGCATGACGGGCACAGAGCGCCAGGTCCGCGGCCTGCTCGGCATGGGTTGGCGCGTTGATGCGCACCAGCAGGCGCGCCGCCGGGTTGGCAGCCAGGAAGGCATCGAGGTTGCCCCTCGCCTCTGCCTTAAGGTTCTCCGCGACCGCATCCTCGAGGTCGACGATGACCGCGTCGGCGCCGCTCGCCAGCGCCTTGGGAATGCGTTCCGGGCGGGTCGCCGGGACGAACAGCGCGCTACGGATAATCGATGAGTTCATGGGCTGGCTCCTGCGCACGCTCATACCGCGCCCTGCTCGTGCAAGCGTTGAATGTCGCCGGGGGCGTAACCCAGCTCGGCCAGCAGGCTGTCGGTGTGCTGGCCCAAGGCGGGGATCGGGTCCATGCGCGGGGCGAAGGCACTGTTGCGCCCCGGCGGCAGCAGCGCAGGCAGGCGGCCGGCCGGGCTGTCCACCTCGCTCCAGCGCTGGCGGGCCTTGAGCTGCGGATGCGCCCAGACACCGGCCATGTCGTTGACATGCGCATTGGCGATGGGCGCAGCATCCAGCCGGGCGATCACCTCTTCGGCGCTCAGGTGGCTGAACGCCTCGACGATGAGCGCACGCAATTCGGTGCGATGCTCCGAACGCCGGGCGTTGCTGGAGAAGCGCTCGTCCTGCGCCAGCTCCGGCTGCAGCAGGACCTTGTCGCAGAACGCCAGCCACTCGCGCTCGTTCTGCAGGCCGAGCATCACCGTGCCGCCGTCGCCGGTAGGGAACGGGCCGTAGGGGTAGATGGTGGCGTGGGCGGCGCCGGCACGCGGCGGCGGCGTCGCGCCCTTGTAGGCGTAATACAACGGGTAGCCCATCCACTCCACCAGACTTTCGAGCATGGAAACGTCGACGCGGCTGCCCTCGCCCGTCTTGTCGCGCAGCATCAGCGCCGAGAGCACGCCGGTGTAGGCGTACATGCCGGCGGCGATATCGGCGATGGAGCAACCGGCCTTGGCCATCTCGGTTTCACCCGGCCCACCGGTGACGGAGAGAAAGCCGCCCTCGCTCTGGATCAGCAGGTCATAGGCCTTCTTCTGCTCGTAAGGGCCGCCCTCGCCGTAGCCGGAGATGTCGCAGACGATCAGCCGCGGAAAGCGCTCATGCAGCACCTCGAAGGACAACCCCATCCGCGCGGCCGCGCCCGGAGCCAGGTTCTGCACCAGCACGTCGGCCTTGGCCAAGAGCTGGTCAAGGACCTGGGCGGCGGCGTCCTGCTTCACGTCCAGGCTCAGGCTTTCCTTGGAGCGGTTGGTCCAGACGAAATGCGAGGCCAGGCCGTCGACCCGCTCGTCGTAGCCGCGGGCGAAGTCGCCGGCACCGGGCCGCTCGATCTTGATCACCCGTGCGCCGAGGTCGGCCAGCTGGCGCGTGCAGAACGGCGCGGCGATGGCGTGCTCGAGGCTGACCACGGTGATGCCATCGAGTGGACGGGGTTTGACTTGGGTGTCGTTCATGTTCGGTTCCTGCAATTTCGGCGTAGGGTGGAAATCGCCGAAGCCATTTCCACGCGTTTGTTCCAGCCCCTGGGGCTCTGGCGCCACATTGGTGGATAAGGCTTCGCCGTCATCCACCCTACGATTCAGTTCAGGCCAATGCGTCCAGCCGCTGCAGCTCGCGCAGGCGCCAGACCGTATCGATCAGCGCGCCCGCCTCGTCATCGCTGCGCGCCGCGGAGAACTGCACCAGGCGGCGGAACTTGTCCTCCAGCTCGGCGCGGCTCAGCGTGTTACCCGGGTCGCCCTTCGGCTCGTCGATGGCGCCGTGCAGCGTGCGGCCATCGGCGGTGGTCACTTCGACGCGACCGAGCCAGCGTGCCGGGTAGGCGCCGTCCACCTCGGGATCGAGCGTCATCGAGACCTTCTCGCGGAACTCGCCGACGCGCGGGTCGCTGAGCGCATGGCTGTGGAACTCGGTCAGGCCGGCCTTGCCGTACAGGGCGATCAGCCCCAGCACGGTGCCCATGGAGAATTTGGCTTGATGCACCGTCTGCGGCACCGTCACGCGGCCGAGCACGTCGATCGCGCCCTGGTGCACGCGGGTGGTGACCGAGGCGATGCCATCGGCCCCGAGCCCTTCGCGCTGCATCAGCGCCAGCAGCGCATCGGCCGCCGGGTGGGTATGCCGGCAAGAGGCGTGGAACTTGAACGAGGTTTCCGCCAGCGCCCAGCGCGTGCCGAGCCGGTCGGACAGCTTGCTCGGCTCGGCATCGCGGGACATGCCCGCCGCCATGCCCTGCTCGCCTTCGAGAATGTCTTGCGCGCCGGTCAGGCCATCGGCGGTCAGGTAGGCGGCGAGCAGGCCATCGGCAGCCGCCTTGGCGGTGTGCAGCTGCTTGGAGTCCGCCGCGTCACGGAGAAACTCCCACAGCCCCGCCGCTTGCGTACCGGCGCTGCCAAGCAGATGGGTGAACTGCTGCTGGTCGAACTCCATCAGCTTGCCAACGGCCACCGCCGCGGCCAGGGTGCCGACCGTCGCGGTGGTGTGGAAGATGCGGTAATGCGAGCGGCCGAGGAACTCGCCGATGCGGATGCCCGCCTCGTAGCCGGCCACCGAGGCCACCAGCAGCTCGCGGCCGGACTTGCCGAGATCCTGCGCCGCCGCCAGCGCCGCGGGAAACACCACGGTGGCGGGGTGCAGCACGGAGCTGTTGTGCAGGTCGTCCTGCTCCACCAGATGCGAGCTGGCGGCATTCACCAGCGCGGCGAAATAGGCCGAGCTGCTCTGGCCGTTGACCAGAATGCGCGCCGGCCCGTCGGCCGGACCCATCTTCTGCGCGTAACGCTCGAACAGCGGAATCGGTTGCGCGCCGGCGCTGGCCAGGGCCGAGCCGAGCCAGTCGAGAAAGAGGTCTTCGGTGCGGGCGAGCACCGGTTTGGGGATCTGCTCGTAGGCGAGCCCGGAGAGGAATTCGGTCAGGGCACGGGTGTGCTGGCTCATGCGTTGGGCTCCAGCGGATTCTCTAACGGATTGGACAGTTCGATGAGGTTCTGGTCGGGGTCGCGCAGGTACACCGAGCGGATCGGTCCGGTAGCGCCGGTGCGTTGCACCGGACCTTCGACGATGGCGACCTGCTGCGCCTGGAGGTGTGCGATCACCTCGGCCAGCGGTGTGGCAACGATGAAGCAGAGGTCCGCCGAACCCGGGGTCGGCCGCTCGGCCTTGGGTTCGAATTCGCGCCCGGCCTGGTGCAGGTTGATCTTCTGGTTGCCGAAGGCCAGCGCCTTGCGCCCTTCGCCGAAGGTCACCGCCTGCATGCCGAGCACGCGGGTGTAGAAGTCGATCGTTGCCTCGAGGTCGGCGACGGTCAGCACCAGGTGGTCGAGATGGCTGATATTCATGACGCACTTCCCTTTTTCGTAGGGTGGAAACCGCGAAGCATTTCCACCCCCTGTGTCGCCTGTTCGATACGCGTGGAAAAGGCTTCGCCGTTTTCCACCCTACGTCTGGCTCCGTTAGAACGAACGCGGCAGCTCGAGCAAGTGCTCGGCCACGTACGACAGGATCAGGTTGGTGGAGATCGGCGCCACCTGGTACAGCCGCGTCTCGCGGAACTTGCGTTCGACGTCGTATTCGTTGGCGAAGCCGAAGCCGCCGTGGGTCTGCAGGCAGGCATTGGCCGCCTCCCAGCTGGCCTTCGCTGCCAGGTACTTGGCCATGTTGGCGGCCGCCCCGGCATTGCGACCGGCGTCGTATTCCTCGCAGGCGCGCCAGCGCATCAGGTCGGCGGCCTCGATCTCGATATGCGCTTCGGCGATGGGGAACTGCACGCCCTGGTTCTGGCCGATGGGCCGGCCGAATACCACGCGATCGCGGGCGTACTGCGCGGACTTCTCGACGAACCAGCGGCCATCGCCGATGCACTCGGCGGCGATCAGCGTGCGCTCGGCATTCAGGCCGTCAAGGATGTAGCGAAAGCCCTTGCCCTCCTCGCCAATCAGGCTGCTGGCGGGGATTTTCAGGTTGTCGAAGAACAGCTCGTTGGTCTCGTGGTTGACCATGTTGGCGATCGGCTGCACGGTCAGGCCGTTGCCGATGGCCTCGCGCAGGTCGACGAGGAAAATCGACATGCCCTCGGACTTGCGCTGCACCTCGGCCAGCGGCGTGGTGCGTGCCAGCAGGATCATCAGGTCGGAATGCTGGATGCGCGAGATCCACACCTTTTGCCCGTTGATGACGTACTTGTCGCCCTGGCGCACGGCGGTGGTCTTGATCTTGGTGGTGTCGGTGCCGGTGGTCGGCTCGGTGACGCCCATGGACTGCAGGCGCAGCTCGCCGCTCGCCAGCTTCGGCAGGTAGTAGCGTTTCTGCTCCTCGCTGCCGTTTCTGAGCAGGGTGAACATGTTGTACATCTGCCCGTGAATGGTCCCGGAGTTGCCGCCGCAACGGTTGACCTCCTCAAGGATCACCGAGGCCTCGGCCAGGCCCAGACCGGAGCCGCCGTATTCTTCCGGGATCATCGCCGAGAGCCAGCCGGCCTCGGTCATGGCGGTGACGAAGGCTTCCGGAAAGCCCTTTTCCTCATCGATCCTGCGCCAGTATTCGGCGGGAAATTCGGCACAGAGGGCGCGCACGCCTTCGCGGATGAAGCTCAGTTCTTCGGTCTTGTTCGGGGTCATCTCGGTTTCTCGCTTGTGCGGCACGCGGCCTCAACGGTGGATAAGGCTGCGCCGTTATCCACCCTACGATTCAGTCGAATTCCACTTCGGCTTTCTGCGCCAGGCCGTTGTGGTCGCCGGCCCAGAGTTCGGCCTTGCCCGACGCGACGATGCGGCCGCCGACCTCGAACGGCTGCGGCGCGATCAGCGGGCGCAGGCCGCGGTAGGCGAAGCGGCGCAGGCGGGCGTCGGGATTGGCGCGGCAGAAGGCGCGCAGGTTCAAGGTTGCGATCAGCGGGCCGTGAACGACCAGGCCGGCATAGCCTTCGGTCTCGGTGACGTAGGGCCAGTCGTAATGGATGCGATGGCCGTTGAAGGTGACCGCCGAATAACGGAACAGCAACGTCGGCGTCGGTGTGACCGCCTCGCGCCAGCCTCCGGCGACCATGGGTTCGCCACTGCTGCTCTTCGGCGGGCTCGGCTCGCGGTAGACGATGTCCTGCTCCTCGCGGATGGCCAGGCGGCCGTCCTGCAGGTAGTCGTGCTGCACGGTGACGAACAGCAACGCACCGGTGCGGCCGTGCTTCTCCTCGATGTGCTTGATGGTCGATACCCGCCGGGCCTCGCCACCCGCTTCCAGCGGGCGGAAGAATTCGACGCGGCCACCGGCCCACATGCGGTTGCGGTTGTCCGCCGGCGGCAGGAAGCCACCGCGCGCCGGGTGGCCGTCCTCGCCCAGCCCGTTTTCGGCAATCGGGTCCTGGAAGAAGCACCATTGCCACAAAGGCGGCAGCGCTTCGCCATGGGCGGGAGTGCTTTCACCGAAGGTCGCGGCGATGCGCATCAGCAGGTTGCGGCTGAGCTGGTCGTGGACTTCTTCGCTGCGGCCAATCCAGGCAGAGGTATCGGTCATCGTCGGGTTCCGCTGTTGTCTTGTTTTGCCGCAGGATGCTACGAAGCCGGCGTTCCGAGAATTTGTATTTACCGACACCGGCGTTCGGCTAAGCTGAACGCCCGACCCAAGCCGAGGCACCTCATGCATTTCGATCTGGCCGATCTGCGCCTGTTCATCCATATCGCCGAGTCCCCCAGCCTGACCCAGGGCGCGCGCCGCGCGCACCTCTCACCGGCAGCCGCCAGTGCACGTATCAAGGCGCTGGAAGCTCAGTTCGATAGCCGCCTGCTCTACCGCGACAGCCGCGGGGTGGAGCTGACGCCGGCCGGGCACAAGCTGCTGCAACATGCGCGGCTGATCATGCGCCAGGTGGACTATCTGAAAAGCGAGTTCGCCGAATACGGCACCGACTCGGCCGGTCACATCCGCATCTTCGCCAATACCACGGCCGTAACCGAATTCCTCCCGGAGGTGCTGGCCGGATTTCTCGCCGAGCGCCCCGGCGTCACGGTGGACCTGCAGGAGCGCCTGAGCCGCGACATCGTGCGTGGCGTGCTGGACGGCAGCACCGACATGGGCATCATCGCGGGCCCGGTGCAGGCCGAAGGGCTGCAGGTATTGCACTTCAGCACCGACCGCCTGCTGCTGGCGGTACCGGTCGGCCATCCGCTGGCCGGGGAAGCACAGGTCACGCTGCGCCAGACCCTGGCCTATCAGCACATCGGCCTGCACGAGGGCAGCACCCTGCTGACCTTCCTGCGCGATCAGGTGGAAAAACTCGGCGGCCAGCTCTCCCTGCGCATACAGGTCTCCAGCTTCGAGGCGGTCTGCCGGATGATCGAGGCCGGTGTGGGCATTGGCATCATCCCCGAGTCGGCAGCGCGCCGACACAGCCGCACCATGCAGCTCGCCCTGGTCACACTGGACGAACCCTGGGCAGTGAGAGAACGCAGCATTCTGGTCCGTGAGCTGGACGCCCTGCCCGGCAGCGTGCGTGCGCTGATCGCGACCCTGGTTCCCGGTGACAAGGCCTGAGCGAACGTTACGCCCCCGATGCTGCCGAAAGGCGGGTAGCCCCGCTTCGGCGGACCATCGCAGGGAGCCCCAATGTCCGCAGTCACCAACAGGCTGTTTCGCCTGTATCACCGCGTCACCGGTAGCATCGCCTTCTACCCGACTCTGATCGCGGTCGGCCTCGCCAGCCTGTGCGTCGTCACCATCGTCCTGGAGATGACCTGGCTACAGCCTTACAAGGAAGACCTCGATCTGGGGCTGGTGAAGAACGCCGACAACGCCCGTCTGATCCTCGGCACGCTGGTGGCGGGCATCATCTCGCTGATGGTGTTCAGCTTCTCGATGGTCATGGTGGTGCTCAACTCGGCCGCGTCGTCACTGTCACCGCGGGTGATCCCGGGGCTGATCAGCAGTCGCAGCCATCAGGTCGTGCTGGGCGTTTACCTAGGCACCATCATCAACTCGCTGATGCTGATCTCGACCATCCAGGAAGGCGACGACATCAACGTGCCGAGCCTGGGCATCTTCCTGGCGCTGGGGCTCGCAGTCATCTGCCTGTGCCTGTTCGTCTACTTCATCCGTTCCATTTCGCTCTCCATCCAGGTCGATTTCATCCTCAACCGCGTCTACAAACAGACTCTCGGTCAGCTGCGCACGCGCCGTCGTCAGCTGCAAGACAGCCATGGCCCGGCTTGGCCGGACGACGCGCAGTGGTCCGTCGTGCGGGCGCGGCGCTCGGGGTACTTCAAGGCGCTGAATGTCACAGCCGCCCACGACGTTCTCGACGAGCACGACGCGCGCATGACGGTGCAAGTGCATTACGGCTTCTTCGTCATGCCCGGGCACCCGCTGATGCGCATCGACCGTGAACTCGACGATGACTGCACGAACCGTCTGCTCGATTGTTTCGATTTCTACGTCGAGGAGTATGCGCACCGACACTTCTTCTTCGGCTTCAAGCAGATCGTCGAGATCGCCGTGCGCGCGCTGAGCCCGGGTATCAACGACCCGGGAACCGCGATCAAGGCGATCGACATGCTGAGCGTACTGCTGGCCGAGCGCATGGAGATGCCCGACCATGAGGTCGCTCACGCCCAGGATCGACCGCGGATATTCATCCGCGAACTGAACCTGCACCAGCTGCTGCAGATGACCTTCGGCCCTCAACGCCGCTATGGCGCGGACGATTTGCAGGTTTTGCAAGCACTGCTGCAGGCCTGCAAGAACCTGCTCTACGCCGCCAAGGACGCTGACACCGAACGAGTGCTGCTGCGCCACGCCCAGGCGGTGGTCGACCAGGCAGCGATCAGTCTGAGCGGCGCGCTCGACCGTCAGGCGATGGTCGAGGCCGTGCGGTCGTTGAATCAGGCCGTGCGTCATGCCGAGCCCCTGCAGTGCGCCACGTTGCGGGAATCCTGAATGCCGTCCGCTGCCAAATGCACAACGCAGGGGTGCCGCCGACTCGCACCATTTCGCCATCCATTGCGAATTTATTCTGAAATCAGCAAGTTAGGTGGCGCCATCGGCCAGCGCCCGACGTACCTGGACTTGCCTTCGCCGGCTTCGCTGCCTAGGGTTACCGCATGACGTCCTTGATCGCTCCCATCAGTTCACTGCTCGCCGGCGTGGCTCTGCTGCTGCTCGGCCACGGGCTACTCAACACACTCCTGACCCTGCGCGGCGTGGCCGAAGGCTACTCGACGGGGATGGTCGGCCTGCTGATGTCCGGCTATTTCGCCGGGTTCCTGATCGGCACCTGGCTGGCACCATCGCTGATTCGCCGCATCGGCCATATTCGTACGTTCTCCTTCTACGCCTCGGTGGCCGCCACCGCCGTGCTACTGCACGTGATGATCGTCAATCCGTGGGTATGGCTGGTCCTTCGCCTGGTCTACGGTATCGCCCTGGTCACGCTCTACATGGTGATCGAGAGCTGGCTCAACGCCCAGGTGAGCGGCGAGAAGCGCGGCCAGGTATTCGCCGTGTACATGGCAGTCAACCTGGGTGCACTGGCGGCGGCTCAGCAACTGCTGGGGCTCGACAGCCCGATGGAATTCACCCTGTTTGCCCTGGCGACCATCCTCATCGGCGGCGCGATGATGCCCATCACCCTGACCCGCCAGCCGCAGCCGACCTTGCCCGACATACCGCCGACCGACCTGCTGCAGCTGGCGCGCATCGCCCCACTGCCGCTGATGGCGGCCGGCATCTCGGGTTTCGTGCTGGGTGGCTTCTGGGGCCTGGCACCGGTGTATGCCAGCGAGATCGGCTTCGATGCGGCAGGCGTGGGGCTGCTGATGAGTGTCACCATCCTCGGCGGGGCCGTGCTGCAGTGGCCGATCGGGCTGTTTTCCGACAAGCACGAGCGACGCACCGTGCTGCTCTGGGTAGTGGCGCTGGCGGCCGTTCTCGCGCTTGCCGTGGCACCTCTGATGGCCAGCCCGCTGCTGCTGGGGCTGATGTTCGTCTGGGGTGGTCTGGCATTTTCCATCTATTCCATCGCCGTCGCGCAGATGGTCGATCAGCTCAATCCCGACGAGATCCTTTCCGGCTCCAGCGGCCTGCTATTGGCCAACGGCTTCGGCGCCGCGCTGGGCCCGGTGGCAGCCGGCGGCCTGATGCATCTGGTCGGGCCCATCGCCCTGCCGCTGTTCTTCGCGGTGGGCCTGGGCGTACTGGCGTTCTATGCGTTCTATCGGCCGCGCAAGGTGTTCGATCTGGTGACCGAGCCGCACGGCCACTTCACGCCGATCCTGCGCACCAGCCCCACTGTCATGGAGCTGATGCCCGACACGCCGGAAGACGCCGCCAAGCACGAGCCGGCCAACGAAGTCGAGCTGGATGACGTGCCGCCCGCCGAGGCAACGCCCGACGTGCGCACCGGCACCTGACCTCAGTAGTCGATCCGACCTCGCCCCGCCTTGATCGCGCCTCGCCGGCTCTTGCCTTCGAGCCGGCGCGTCTTCGAGCCGAGGGTCGGTTTGGTCGGGCGGCGGGCTTTCTCCACCTTGCCGACGCTGCGAATCAGCTCCGCCAGCCGCTCGAGCGCATCGAGGCGGTTCTGTTCCTGAGTGCGATAGCGCTGCGCCTTGATGACGACCACACCCTCCGCAGTGATGCGGCTGTCGCGCAGCGCCAGCAAACGTTCTTTGTAGAACGCCGGCAGCGACGAGCCCCGGATGTCGAAACGCAGGTGCAACGCGCTGGACACCTTGTTGACGTTCTGCCCGCCGGCACCCTGGGCGCGTATCGCGGTCAATTCGATCTCGGCATCCGGCAGCTGCACGGTATTGGAAATTTCCAGCATGGAGTGCGCCATGGACGATTGAGCTGGCGATTGTCCTACGCCGTGCCGAACCACGACATACTTTTTCGAAATTTGCCGATCAGGTGCCGCCGGCGCTTCGGCTAAGGTAATTTCCCCGCCCCCAGGGATCTGCACATGGACTCGATCACCCAGGCCTTACTCGGCGCCAGCGTACAGGGCGCGATGCTCGGACGCTGGCAAGGCCGCAAGGCGCTCGCCTACGGCGCCGTGCTCGGCACCCTGCCCGACCTCGACGTGGTCATCGACTACGGCGATGCAGTCGCCAACATGACCTATCACCGCGGCTTCAGCCATTCGCTGTTCGTCCTCAGCATCGTGGCCGTGTTGCTGAGCTGGCTGATCAGGCGCTTCCGCCCCGATGAGCGATACTCCGGCACCCGACTGTTCCTCACCATCTGGCTGGTGCTGGTCACCCATGTGTTGCTGGACGCCTTCACCAGCTATGGCACCCAGCTGCTATGGCCGCTGACCACTCCACCGATCGCCTGGTCCAGCATCTTCATCATCGACCCGCTCTACAGCGTGCCGCTGCTCATCGCGGTGCTGGCCGGCGCGCTGTTCGGCTTGCATGGCCGCACGGCCCGATGGCCCGCTTACGCGCTGGTGCTGACCACTTGCTACCTGGGTTTCACCCTTGCCGGCAAGCAGATGGCCGAACAGCGCGTGCAGGCCAGCATCACCCGCCAGGGCATCGAGGTCGAGCGGATGTTCAGCACACCGACGCCCTTCAACAGCCTGCTCTGGCGGGTGATTCTGGTAGAGGGCGAGCACTACTACGAGACACTGGTGAGCTGGTGGGACGACGCGCCCCCGGCGCTGGTGCGCCTGCCACGCAATGCCCACCTGGCCGATGCGCTGGACGGCTCACCTCAGCATGAACGGCTGCGCTGGTTCAGCGGCGATGTGCTGCGCTACGACGTGGACGGCGACCAATTGCTGGTCACCGATCTGCGGCTGGGCATGACCGGCTTCCATCCGTTTCGCTTTCCTCTGGCCGAACGCGGCGCCGAGGGCTGGCAGCTGGTGGAACGCCCCGAACGCCTGCCGGCCAATCGGGGCGATATGCGCCGCCTGGAGAGCATCTGGCAGCGCATCTGGCAGCAGGATCCCGCGCTGCCCTTGGCCGCCTGGGCGGCCGAGCTGAACGGCAAGGCGATCAGATAACGCGGCTCGTGCGCGAGCCGCGTCTGCCACGCGCCGTCAGGTACGGAACTGGCGGACCAGCTCCTGCAGCTCCACGCCCAGGCGAGCCAGCTCGGCGCTGGCACCGGCGGTCTGCTCTGTGGCACTGGCGCTCTGATCGCCGATATCACGCACGCGCGTCACGCTTTCGGAAATGTTTTCGGCTACCGCGCTCTGCTGCTCGGCTGCCGCGGCGATCTGCTGGTTCATCTGCTCGATGGTGGACACCGATTCAGTGATCCGACCCAGCGCGACGCCAGCCTCGTTGGCCAGGTCGACGGTGCGCTGAGTGAGGCTGCGGCTGCTCTGCATCTGCTCGACGGCCTGCTGTGCAACCTGCTGCAGATTGGCGATCAGCCCTTCGATTTCCTCGGTGGAATCATGGGTACGGCGCGCCAGAGCCCGCACCTCGTCGGCCACCACGGCGAAACCGCGGCCCTGCTCGCCGGCACGGGCCGCCTCGATGGCCGCGTTGAGCGCCAGCAGGTTGGTCTGCTCGGCAACCGCGCGAATGACTTCGAGCACGCTGCCGATCCGCCCGCTTTCGGCGTGCAGCGCCTCGATCGCATGGGCGGACTGATCCACCTCACCGGCCAGATTGCCGATCTGCCCCACGGCGTCCTGCACCACCCGATCACCCTGGCGCGCCTGCTGATCCGCCTGACGCGCGGCGATGGAGGCCTGCTCGGCGTTGCGTGCGACTTCCTGCACCGTGGCCGCCATTTCATGCATGGCAGTGGCGACCTGCTCGGTTTCCACCCGCTGGGTCTGAACGCCGGCACTGGTCTGCGCGGTCACGGCGGAAAGCTGGTCGGCTGCCGCGGCGATCTGGCTGACGCCACCGCCGATGCGACCGATCAGGTTGCGCAGGCTTTGCGTCATGCCGTGCATGGCGTCCTGCAACTGCCCCACCTCGTCACGGCGCGAGCTGGGCTGGGAGTGCGTGAGGTCGCCGCTGGCGACGCGCTGCGCTTGCTGAACGGTGGTGCGCAGGGGGCCGACGATCATCCGCGAGATCATCGTGGCAGCCAGCAGGCCGACGAAGATCGCCAGCGTACCGATCACGCCGAGCAGCAGGTAGCTGCTGCGGCGCTGTTGCTGCATGGCATTGCTCGCGTTGTCCAACGCCTCGTTCGCAGCGGCGATCACCACCTCGGACTGTTGCGCCATCGAGCCTTCCAGGGCGATTCGCTCGGCGCGATTCTGGCGGAATTCGTCGAATGCGCTGCGATAGTGCTCCAGCTCCACCAGCGCCTTGTCCATGGAGGCCTGCTGATCGTCGTTCAGCCAGATCTTCAGATTGCTGCCGATGGCAACCACGTTGGCGTGCAGCTCGCTCCAGCTCTTGGCGGCCGCATCGGAACTGTTGGCCACGAACAGATTTTCCTGGGTCCGCATGTCGAGAATCTGCTTGGTCAGGCCCGAAGTCGCCTCGGCCACCGTCAGCGGGTCGCTGCCCTTGAGGCGATCCCCCTCCAGGCGCAGCACGCGCACGGCGTCGTACATGTCCAGCTCGATGAACTCGAACTCTTCGCGGCTGACCTGCGCGGCATCCTGCATGCGCGTGCGCAGCGCCATGCCGCGTTCGATCAGCTGCATGTAGCGGTCGAACTGTCGGCCGTACTCGTCGGCGGCCTGCTGGATTCGCGTCAGGTAGGCACGCTCCTGCGTGCTCGAAGTGGCGGCCAAGCCGGTCAGCTCGGAACCGAGTCGCTGCAGCGATGTGTGCAGCGCGTCGGCCGAGGCCTGCTGACGCGTCAGCGCGTAGTCACGCTCTGCGCCGCGCGCCGCAAGAATCGACGCATTGACGCTGGACAGCTGCTCGATCTGTTGCGCCCGACCCAGAATCTCGTCGACCGCAACGAAGCCGGTCGCCGCGACGCCAAGCGTGAGCAGCAGTACCAGACCGAAGCCGCAGATAAGCTTTTTCGCAACCGAAAGATTGGTGAATAGGTTCTGCACTGGTTCCATCAGAAAGGTTCCACAAAAAGGGGCACGCTCGGGAAGTCGGCAGAGATTACTAATAGTTGAGTGTGGCGTCAGGATATTTTTGACGCCTTAAGACTGGCGGTCGCCGCCTGGCTCGGGGCGGCGAAATAAGCATCGGCAGGCGAAACGGCGATGGTCCGGTACTGCGTGGGCAATCAGTGCTGCAGATGCCCATACAGGCGCGCATAAAGCCCGCCCTCAGCGATCAGTTGCTGATGATCACCATCCTCGGCGATGCGCCCACCGTCGAACACCAGCACTCGATCGGCCTGTTTCACCGCCGACAGGCGATGGGCGATGATCAAGGTGGTGCGGTCGCGGAGGAACCGATTCAATCCCTGATGCAAGGCGTACTCGGTCGCGGCATCGAGGGCCGAGGTCGCTTCATCCAGGATCACCACCTTGGGTTCGGCGAGCACCATGCGCGCCACGGCCAGCCGCTGCCGCTGACCGCCGGACAGTCGCACACCGGAGCGCCCGACGATGCTGTCGAGCCCGTTCGGCAGCTGGCGAATGGTATCGGCCAGTTGGGCGATGTCCAGCGCCCGCCAGCACGCCTCATCGTCCCGCTCGCGCCCCATGGTGAGGTTGGCACGCACGCTGTCATTGAACAGCGCCGGATGCTGCAGCACGACCGCCACATTGTCGCGCACCGTGGCCAAACCGATTTCCTCGAGCGGAATGCCGCCGAACCGAATCTGCCCCGATTGCGGCTGGTAAAGCCCCAGCAGCAGCTGCACCAGGGTGCTCTTGCCACCTCCGCTGGCACCGACGATCGCGACCTTTTCCCCCGGCGCGATGCTCAGGTTCAACCCCTCGAGAACCGCTTCGTCCTGGTAGGCGAAGTGCAGGTCGCGCACATCGATCGCCACCGTCGCCTGATCGGCGAATGGGTTGCGGCCGCCGACATATTGCGGCTCGTCGGCGCGCGCCAGCAGCTGATTGATCCGTCCCAGCGCCCCGCCGGCCGCGTAGAACGCGTACTGCAGGCTCAGCAGTTGCTCCACCGGCCCGATCATGAACCACAGGTAGCTGAATACCGCGAGCATCTGGCCGATCGACAGGTCGGAAAACAGCACGGTCAGCATCGCCGCGGCACGGAACACGTCGATGCCGAACTGGAACAGCAGACCGCTGGCGCGGTTGGAGGCGTCGGTCTTCCATTGCGAAGCGACGGCGTAGTCGCGGACCTCCCGTGCGCGTAGTCCCAGTCGACCGAGGAAGAATCCCTGGCGGTTGCCGGCACGCACTTCCTGTATCGCATCGAGGGTTTCGGTAAGCGCCTGGGTGAAGCGCGAGGTGCTGTCGTTCTCCAGCTTCTTCAGGTGCTTCACCCGCTTGCCCAGCTGCACGGTGGCGTAGATCACCAGCGGGTTGAAAAGCAGGATCAGCAGCGCCAGCTGCCAGTGCATCCAGACCAGGATCGCCGCTGTGCCGATGATCGATAGCACCGCCACCAGCAGACGGCTGAGGGTGTCACCGATGAATTTGTCGATGGTCTCCAGATCGGTGACCAGATGGGTCGCGACCGTACCGCCGCCAAGGCTCTCGTACTCGCCAAGGGCGATGCGCTTGAGGCGCTCGATCAACCGCACGCGAATGCGGTAGACGATGTCCTTCGAAAGCCGGGCGAACAGCCGTGCCTGCAGGACGTTGAACACGAGCGCCGAGGCCCGGAGCAGCAGGGTTATGCCAAGCATCAGGCCGATGTAGCCGGCCGCACTTTCCCAGCTGGCGGGCAGAAAGCGATCCATCACGCGCAGCGCCGCATCGCCGGTGCCGAGCAGCACTTCGTCTACCAGCAGCGGCAACAGCAAGGGGATCGGCACGCTGCAGAGCGTGGCCAGAACCGCGACCAGGTTGGCCAGAATCAAGGCCTTGCGGTGGTGCAGCGCAAGGCGGCGAATCTCCGCCCAACTGAGCTGGTCAGGCATGCGCGTTGTGCTCCAGCCAGCGGCCCAGGAATGGAGCCAGCACCGTCAGAGGCTGGTAGCCATTGGTGAGCAGGGCCAGCTGGCCCTGGTGCTCGGCGAGCAAGGTCGGGAACCCGGCGATACCAAGATTCTCGACCCAGCTGAAATCCGCTGACGTTTCGGCCTTGGTGGCCGGGTCGTCATAGCGCTCGGCGAAGCGCTCGCGGGAGAGCCCGGCCGCCTCGGCCAGCTCCACCAGCAGCGCGGCTTGCGTGACATCACGCCCCTGTTGGTAGAAGGCCTGCTGGATCAGCAGCGACAGCGGCCAGACCCGGCTCTCATCGAGCCCGCGCGCGGCGACCAGGGCTCGGCAGGCGGGTTCGGTGTCGTAGATCAATCTGGCCGGCAGCCCCGTGTCGAAGTCGAATGACTGGCCGGTGGCAGCGTGCACGGCCTGCCAGTAGGACAGCGTGCGCGAGCGCGCGGCCTCATCCATCGCGACCTGTTCTCGGCGCAGGCCGCCGACCCTCAGCACGAGCGGCACGCCGTGCTCCGCGGCCTGCTCGGCAAGCCCCTGCAGCACGGGAGCGAAGCCCCAGCACCACGAGCACATGGGATCCATCACATAGATCAGTCGGGCCACTTCGTTACTCCCCTTAACTGCTTGGCGTGCTCGCGGGCCGGCGTGAATCAGCGTTCCTGCTCCCGCGGATCACGGCCGATGGGGTGAGGCTGGTTGCGCTGGCGGGCCAGTTCGATCTGCTTCTGCCGTTCGCGCGCACCGGCTCGCGTCTTCTCGCTCAGAGTGTCCCAGCAATGCGGGCAGCTGATACCCGCAGCGTAGTGCTCCGATTGCCGGTCTTCCACGGACAGCGGGGCGCGGCAGGCATGGCACAAGTCGAACTCACCGGCACTGAGGTCGTGGCGAACGGTGACCCGGTTGTCGAACACGAAGCAGTCACCCTTCCAGCGCGATTGGGCCTCGGGTACCTCTTCGAGGTATTTGAGAATGCCGCCCTTGAGGTGATAGACCTCTTCGAACCCTTCGCCGAGCATGTAGCTCGAGGCCTTTTCGCAGCGAATGCCACCGGTGCAGAACATCGCGACCTTCTTGTGCTTCGCCGGGTCGTAATGCGCCTTGATGTAATCAGGGAATTCGCGGAACGACTTGGTCTGCGGGTCGATCGCGCCCTCGAAGGTACCGATCGCCACTTCGTAGTCGTTGCGGGTGTCGATCAGCAGAACCTCGGGATCATCGATCAGCGCATTCCAGTCCCGCGGCTCGACGTAGGTACCGACCCGCTGATTGGGATCGACACCGGGTACGCCCAGCGTGACGATCTCCTTCTTCAGCTTCACCTTGGTGCGATAGAACGGCTGTTCGTCGCAGTAGGATTCCTTGTGGTCGATGTCAGCCAGGCGAGGGTCGCGGCGAAACCAATCGAGCAGCGCATCGATCGCCTCGCGGGTGCCGGATACCGTACCGTTGATGCCCTCCTCCGCCAGCAACAGGGTGCCCTTGATGCCGTTTTCGGTAAGCGTCGCGAAGAGAGGGTCACGCAAGGCGACGTAGTCCGGCAGCGATACGAACTTGTAGAGCGCTGCCACAACGATTTTTCGTGTCATGGGGTTTTCCACCAGTGGTCACCCGCGTAAAGGGTGGACCGGATACAAACGAAAGCGCCGGCGTGGGCCGGCGCGAGCGCGATTCTAGCAAAGAACATCCGGGATGTTTCCCGTCTGTTGTCGCCTCTATTTATGCCCACCGGCGCAAACCGGTGATGCCGGAGCCACACGCTGCTGGGCCCATTCTTCCGGCGTGTAGGTGTGCAGGGCCAGTGCATGGATCTGCTGCATCAGCGGGCCCATGGCGGCGTAGGCTTTCTGGTGCCGCTTGACCGAGTTCAGACCCGCGAACTGCTCGCTTACGATGACCGCCTTGTAGTGCGTCTCCAGGCCGCGGCTGTGAGTGTGGCTTTCATCGAGCACTTCCAGGTGCTCGGGCTGCAGAACCTGCAGGGCGTTTTGGATCAGATCGAGTTTGCGCATTGCCTGCTCTCTCAAGGCTTCTGTTTTTCGAGTTCGGCCGTCATGTCGGCCAACAGCTTGTTCACTTCCGGCACCGCGCTTTCGAGTTTGGCCTGGGTTAGCTGGGCAGACCGTGCATTGAGCTCCGGCAGCTTGGCGAGCATCTTCTTGCCCAGTGGCGACTGATAGAAATCGATCAGCTGATTCAACTCGGTTTCGGAAAACTGACTGGTATAGAGGGACACCAGATCGGGCTTCAGCTTGTCCCAGCCTATGGCCTTGTCCAGCGCGATGTTGGCCTGGGCCTGATAGCGCTCGAGCATCGCCTTCTTGCTCTCGGGCGCCTGAGCCTCGGCGAAACGCTGCGCGAACATCTGCTGTACTTGTGCATAGACAGGCACCGCAAGCCGATCGGCGTTCGCCAGCTTGAGGAAACGTTCCGCGCTGCTGGCGTGGCTGGCGGTGTCGGCCAATGCCGAAGAGCTGATGCAGAAAAACAGCATTGCACAGCGCAACGCCTGGGTACGTAAGGTTGGCATTGGAGATCCCTTGGGAAGGCGATAGGTAGCCCTCAATGGACACATTCTGCGCCGAGAGTTCCAATGCCTCAAGCAACGACCGGCGGGCTATGGAACCGCCGGCACCGCAAGGCGGCCTAAACCAGCAATATCGAGCAGGAGCATGGCATGACGCGTATAGAAACCGACAGCCTGGGGCAGGTCGAAGTACCGGAGCAGGCTTACTGGGGTGCCCAGACGCAACGTTCGCTGAGCAATTTCGCAATCGGTGCCGAGCGCATGCCGATCGAGGTGCTGCATGCGCTGGCGCTGATCAAGAAGGCGGCAGCCAGGGTCAACAACCGCATCGGCGACCTGCCGCCCGACGTCGCGCGACTGATCGAACAGGCCGCCGACGAGATCCTGCATGCCCAGCACGACGACCAGTTTCCGCTGGTGGTCTGGCAGACCGGTAGCGGCACGCAGAGCAACATGAACGTCAACGAGGTCATCGCCGGTCGCGCCAACGAGCTGGCCGGTGGCAAGCGTGGCGGCAAGTCTCCCGTGCATCCCAACGACCACGTCAATCGCGCGCAAAGCTCCAACGACTGCTTCCCCACAGCGATGCACATTGCCGCTGCCAAGGCGGTCCACGGTGAGCTGCTTCCGGCTTTGGCCGAGCTGTCCGGCGGGCTGGCCGAACTGGCCGCGCGGCACAACAAGCTGATCAAGACCGGGCGCACCCATATGATGGACGCCACGCCGATCACCTTCGGCCAGGAAATGTCGGCATTCGTCGCTCAGCTCGACATCGCCGAGCGGACGATTCGCCAGTGCCTTCCGGCTGTTTATGAACTGGCGCAAGGCGGCACCGCAGTAGGTACCGGTTTGAACTCGCCGCATGGCTTCGCCGAAGCGATCGCAGCCGAGCTGGCCGCCCTTTCCGGCCTGCCGTTCGTCTCGGCACCGAACAAGTTCGCCGCCTTGGCCGGCCACGAGCCACTGGTCGCGCTCTCCGGCGCGCTGAAGACGCTGGCGGTCGCCTTGATGAAACTCGCCAATGACCTTCGTCTGCTCGGCTCAGGACCTCGCGGAGGCTTCGCCGAAGTGCGATTGCCAGCCAACGAGCCTGGCAGCTCGATCATGCCTGGCAAGGTCAACCCGACCCAGTGCGAAGCGCTGTCCATGCTCGCCTGCCAGGTGATGGGCAACGACATGACCATCAGCTTCGCAGCGAGCCAGGGTCATCTGCAGCTCAACGTGTTCAAGCCGGTGATCATCCACAACCTGCTCCAGTCGATTCGGCTTCTGTCCGACGGCTGTCGCAACTTCAATACCCACTGCATCGCCGGCCTCGAGCCCGACCCGGCACGCATGGCAGAACATCTCGAGCGCGGCCTTATGCTGGTCACTGCGCTGAATCCGCATATCGGCTACGACCGAGCGGCCGAAATCGCCAAGAAGGCCTATGCGCAAGGCACCACCTTGCGAGAGGCAGCGCTGGAGCTTGGCTACCTGACCAGTGAAGAGTTCGATCAGTGGGTGCGGCCGGAAACGATGCTCGAATCGGGGCAACGGGAGTAACGGACGCTGCTGATGATCGGACGTCGGTCATTTGAGCGATCCTTCCTGGTTCGGTGAGCACGGCAGGGGCGGACCACCCCCGTGCCGGTGCTCGCCAGTGCCGTCGGATTCCAGCCCGCAGCCGTCGATTCGATGATCGCTCGACCTAGGTGAATGCGGCGCAACCAACAGTGACAGCAACTACAGCCAGGTTGATGCCTACCTTTCGACCCGCCAGCGGTTCAGCCGCTCGGCCCAGGTGAGCATCCTCGGCGAGCGGTGCTGTTGCCGCCAGGCTTCGGCGACACGTCGCAGTGCTTCACCCTGGGTCGGACTCAGCTGGACTGCGTCGCCCAGCTTGTGCAAGCCCACCTTGTATTTCATCGCCACAACGAACCCGGCTAGCGTTTCACTCGCCTGCTCGCCAACGATGGTGACTCCCAGAATGCGGTCGTGGTCGTGCTCGGTGAGCACCTTGACGAACCCCTGCTCGGCGCGTTCGGCAACTGCACCGGGAAGGGTCGCCAGGTCCAGTCGGGTCGTCTGGAACTCGAGCTTCAACGCCCGCGCTTCGTGTTCGGTCAGGCCCACCGTAGCCATCTCCGGCGAGGTATACACGGCCCGAGGCAGGACTCGATCGCTTACCACGAACCGCTTGAGCCCGCCGAACAGCGCGTTGACCGCTGCGTACCAGGCTTGGTGCTCCGCCACATGCGGAGCCCCGTATGGTCCGGCGACGCTACCCACCGCGTAGATATTCGGGTAACGCGTGGCCAGGTACTCGTCCGCTTCCAGCGTACCGTCATCGCCACAATGCAGCTTCAACTCGTCCAGTCCCAGTCCTTCGACATCGGCGTATTGCCCGAGCATCAGCAACAACCGATCAAAGGGCAGCGATTGCTCTTCGCCCTCGCCTGTCCGGCAAATCAGCCGGTGCTCACTGCCAGTCGACTCGACCCGCTGCGCCGTCAGTCCAAGGCGCAGGTCGATGCCAGCGGCAATCAGCGCAGCGGTCAGCGTCTGGGCGGCTTCAGCATCTTCCTGGTCAAGCAGGCGCTCGTCGGGGCTGGCTACGGTGACCCTGGAACCCATGCGCTGAAAGAGCTGGGCGAACTCGCAGGCGCCTGCCCCGCTGCCGAGAATGAGCAGGCGGTCGGGCCGCTCGTGCAATTGCAGCAAGGTGTCGCAGGTCAGGGGCTCGACTGCGTCCAGACCGGGGATCGGCGGTAGCCACGGCCGGCTTCCGGTGGCGATGACGACCGCCCGGGTGGTCAGCGTGCGGCCTTCCACCTCGACCGTCCAGGGCGAGCTCAGCCGTGCTTCGCCTTCAACCACCTCGACGCCATGCCGCGTGCAATCGTCGACCGATGCGTGATGCCGCGCGGACTCGGTCAACTGGCGGACCTGCATCATCAATTCGCCAAACGCTTCGACGGGGGGCTGGCCGCCGTGCCTTGTATGGAGTTCGTTTGCCAGGCGTCGAAATGCCTTGGTTGGCACACCGCCCTCATGCATGGCAACGCCACCGAGGCGCTCGCGCTCAACCAGACACACCCGCGCCTTGTAGGTCGCCGCTATGCGCGCCGTCGCCAGCCCGCCCGCACCGCCACCGATTACCACAAGGTTGTAATCGAAGCGCTTCGGCTTGCGCCAGCCGCGGTACACCTTGCGAGCCTTGTAATAGGTAAGGAGCCGCGTGGCGATGACTGGGAACACCGCAAGCAATACCAGCGTGCTGATGATGCTCGGCGACAGGATGTCGGACAGCGCGCGCACGGCGACCAGCTTCTCGCCCGCGTTCACATAGATGGCATTGCCGGGCAGCATGCCGAGTTGGGTGGTCCACCAGAAGGTCCAGACCTTGATTCGCGTCAGACCCAACGCTGGATTCAGCAGCACGAACGGTACGATGGGGATCAGTCGCAACGAGACGAGGTAGAAGGTGCCATCGCGCGTCAGCCCCTTGTTGATCCCGGCGATCTGCTTGCCGAATCGCTTCTGCACCCAGTCTCGCAGCATGAAACGACTGATAAGCATGGCCACCAGTGCCCCCGCATTCGAGGCGAAGGATACGAGCAACGTCCCCTCTATCAGACCGAACAGCGCCCCGGCAAGCAAGGTCAGCACCACCGTACCGGGAAACGACAGCGCCGTAAGCGCCGCGTAAACAACGAAGAACACCCCAGCAGCCCACCATGGATGATCCTGGACTTTGGCCTTCAGGGCGCCGCTGTGGGCCTTGATGGATTCGAGGGTGAGGTACTCGCCGAGGTCGAAAGCGAAGAAACAGACCACTGCGACAATCAGCAGGGCCACGATGATCCATCGGCTGGCTTTCATCCGTGCACGGCCTTAGTAAACCGTGAAACGGAACGGCAAGGGACGCGGGTAAGACCGTCTGCGAGATTAAGGAAAGCGAAAAGCATCGGGATGGTGTTCTCCATTAACGTCCTGTTGGAGCTTCGAGGCACGCCGGCGTTCCAGCAGATAAGCAATATGGCCGGGACGGCATGGGCCGATGACCGCTTTACTTAGAACTTCGCAGTCCCGCTCGCGTCAGCTCGACGTCCCGCGACGGTGTTGTCCCACCGGGTTGGAGGCGCGATCCTCAAGGTGCGTAGACTTGCCGATCGTTCAAAAGCCGTTGAGGCGCAGGTAAAGATCCGCGCAGATTTCCAAGCTCCGCGTACTTGACCGATAATCGGGCGCCCGGTGACGGGACGTATCGTCGCTATATGAGTCAAAGTTCTTAGACGACGTCGTGCACGTTTCTCTCGCTACGCTACCGGGAGCTGATCCGCATGATGCATACCACTTACAACGTCTCTCTGGTCGTACTGTCAGTCATCATCGCGATAGCCGGCTCCTACACCGCCCTGGACCTCTCCAGCCGCACACGAGAGACCGAAGGCTGGCCTCGACAGGCCTTCGTCGGCGCCGCTGCCCTCTGCATGGGCGGCAGCATCTGGGCCATGCACTTCGTAGGCATGCTGGCATTCGGCATGCCGGGCATGCAGGTCCGTTATGACCTGGCGTTGACGCTCGCATCCTTTGCGGTGCCTATCGCAGTTACCGCCATCAGCTTCTTTGCCGTAAGCAAGCGCGGCATTACGCCCCGAACGCTTGGCTTGGGTGGCCTTTTCATGGGACTGGGCATCGGTGCAATGCACTACATCGGCATGGCGGCAATGGTCGTAGATGCCGAGCTCAGTTACGCCACCGGTTGGGTGGTACTGTCGTTCATCATCGCAATCAGCGCCGCGACGGTAGCGTTGTGGCTATCAGGCCGAGGTACCAGCCTGTCAGGGCAGGCGCTGTCGGCTGCGGCGATGGGAGTCGCGATCTCCGGCATGCACTACGTGGCCATGATCGGCGCGCATTTCACGCCATTGGACGACGCCATGAGCGCCACGCATGGCGGTGACCTGGATATGTTATCGCTGGCTGTTGCGATATCCGCGGCGACCTTCATCGTTCTGTTTTTTGGGCTGGTGGCCTCGATGTACGACAGGCGTCAGGCGCGTCGTAGCTGGCAGGAGGCTTCGGCCCTGCGCCTGAGTGAAGAGCGATTGCGCGAGTTGTACAGCAAGACGCCTCTGCCATTGCACTCCCTGGATCAGGATGGGCGTCTCGAATCGGTAAGCGATGCGTGGCTATCACTGGTGGGCTACCGCCGGGAGGACGTGATCGGCAGACCGCTCGTGTGTTTCATGACCGAGGCATCGTCTCGTCAGTTCCTCGAGCATGACTGGCCGTCGCTGCTCGAAACTAGCGAATGCCGAGACGCGGAGTACCGCTTGGTCGCCAGAGCCGGAACGTTCGTCGATGTGCTGGCCTCGAGCAGGGTGGAACGTACATCTACCGGGCCGCTTATCCTCGGCGGGCTCATCAACGTGACGGAACGCCGGCAGGCTGAAGCGGCCTTGCGGCAGGCGCAAAAGATGGAGGCGATGGGCAAGCTGACCGGCGGCATCGCCCATGACTTCAACAATCTCTTGGCCGTCATCGGTGGCAGCTTCGAACTGTTGCGCAAACGGCTGCCGCCGTCAGATCCCCGTACCGAATCACTGATCGAAAATGGCTTGCAGGCGACTCGCCGAGGTGCGGGGCTTGTGCAACGTCTGTTGAGCTTCGCGCGTAAACAGGAGCTGCGACCAAGCGCCGTCGCACTGCCAGATCTGGTGATTGGGATGCGAGAGCTCTTGAAGCGCTCGGTGGAAACCAACATCAGCATCGATCTGCGTTTTCCGCTAGATCTGCCACAGGCGTACGTCGATGCGAACCAGCTGGAGATGGTCCTGATCAACCTGGTCGTCAACGCCCGGGACGCCATGCCGGACGGCGGATCGATCTGCATCGAGGGACAGTCCCGAACAGCCGCCGAAGCCGGAAGAATCGATGCGCCCGGCTACGTCATTCTTATCGTTCGAGACGACGGTATCGGTATGGAGCCGGAAGTTCTTGCCCGCGCTACCGACCCATTTTTTACAACCAAGGGCCCCGGCAATGGCACGGGGCTGGGTTTGTCGATGGCCCATGGCCTGGCCGAACAATCCGGGGGTCGTCTGCAGATCCACAGCCGCCCCGGCAAGGGCACCACAGTGGAAATCTGGCTACCCATCGCCACAGAGCGACAGGCCGAGCAAACGCCGGACCGTGTCGAACCTGGCCCCGGCCCACAGCTAACTGCCTCTGCCGAGCTATCGCTGTCGGTCCTGGTCGTGGATGACGATCCACTGGTGTTGGACAATACGGCTTCGATGCTCGAGGATCTCGGCTGCCAGGTAACCGCGGTCAACAGTGCGGAAACGGCATTGGGTCTACTTACCCAACGTGTTGCTTACGACATTCTGATAACGGACCACATGATGCCTGGCATGACCGGCGCCCAACTGGCGGACCGGCTGCGAAACGAGCGGCCAGAGCTGCCTGTCCTTGTGGTCAGCGGCTACGCCGATCTCGCCGACAGCCCACGTCAGCTTCAGGTCCTGGCCAAGCCGTTCACCCAACAGACACTTCTGGACGCCATCCAGCAATCGATAGGGCCTTCAGGCAAGGGCGCTGTTGTGGTGGACTTTCACCAGAAGCGATAGTGAGAGCCGCCTATCGCGGCGGGTCCCGTTCCTACAGCGCAAGGTCTGGCTAACGTACGAACAGCTTCAAACCTTCCGAAGTAGGCTCTGCTCAGCCGTGACGCTTGCTATAGACGGGCGTAGGCACACTGCGGCCCACATCGGAATCGTCGACGACTCGAGCACCTCACGCTGCGCGAAACATCCACTCAAACGGCAGCCCGTTCGATTTGTTGCATGACGAATGCCGCGCATCGGACGCAGCCGTTCATTCATTCGAGCTGACCGGGATGAGGAATCTCCCCGCTCTGCCAGCCAGTGAATATGCCAGGTGGCACGAATGGTAATCGTCATTCAGGCAGGATTGTTGACCAGGCCCCCGGGCAGAATCGGAACGAGGTGGAAGAACGAGTACCTTGCCTCTCATCGGTCTTTGGACTTAGTCGGTTACAGCGCAAAGGCAGGCTTGCCGGGCTCATGTTAATGGGACGACCTTATCGCACCGCCGTAAGCGCTAGCCTCGC
>OGCL01000311.1_pt1 | contig 55212 bp, 59 predicted proteins | sample 1570041 | NCBI WGS metagenome assembly OGCL01 (sample SAMN06266162, study PRJEB24511) | hot springs metagenome | isolation source: Hot spring water | place: South Africa: Limpopo | collected 2015-06-22
ATGGCGAAGGTGCCTACCGGTGCATGCGCAACGCGCTGCGCGATGCACGTGTGTCGAGCGACGCAGTGGATTACATCAACGCGCACGCCACCTCGACGCCGCTCGGAGACATCGCTGAGACCCTCGCAATCAAGCGTCTGCTCGGCGAGCACGCGCGCAAGGTCGCCGTCAGCGCGACCAAGTCGATGACCGGGCACCTGCTCGGTGCGGCGGGTGGGGTCGAAGCGGTGTTCACGGTGCTTGCGCTGCGCGACCAGGTCGTCCCGCCGACGATCAACCTCGCCCACCCGGATCCCCAGTGCGACCTGGACTACGTCCCGCACGTCGCGCGCCAGCGGCCGGTTCGGGTCGCGCTCTCGAACTCGTTCGGATTCGGCGGAACGAACGGGACGCTCGTGTTCACGGCCCTTTGAGCGCGCCGCGTCTGACCACCGCGCTCGTAGCGTCGCCCCGGTTGGCGGCGGCGCTTCTTGCAGCCCACGCGGCGGCGGGCCTTGCGCTCGCCGGTGTGCTGGGCGGCCCGGCGGGCGGGCTCGCGGGCGCCTTGCTGGCGGCCCTGGGCGCGGCGAGCGCCTGGCATCGCGCACTGCTCAAGGGCGGCGCCGCGTTGCGCGCACTCGAACTGTCGGGCGACGGCGAAGGCGCGGGCATCACTGCACGCGGCGTGCGCGTGCCCCTCGACCGCTCGCGTTGCGGCGCCGGAGGAGGGTGGGTGTTGCTCGTTTCGCACGGCTGGCCGCGGCGGACTTGGCTTCTGACCCCTGGCATGCTGGGTGAGCGCGAATTCCGTTGGCTGCGTCTCTGGGTGAGATGGGGAAAACTGCCGGCCGCAGCGTACTCGGACCGCGGCACGGGAGGAAAGCCGGGCGGGAGCGACGAACTATTTGCGCAGGCGCCGGTCTGTGGCACATAGGCGGGACGAAGCGAGGCGCGCACAGACAGGCGGGCAGACCGGTCAGCCGTGACCGGCGGACGCGACGCCGACCGGCAACTGGTCGAGCGCGCCCAGCGGGGAGACGCGCAGGCGTTCGCCCGGCTCGTCGAAAAGTATCAGCGCCGGCTGGCCCGTCTGCTGTCGCGCATGGTGCGCGACCCGGCCGAGGTCGAAGACGTGACACAGGAAGCGTTCATACGGGCGTACCGCGCGCTGCCGACCTTCCGCGGCGACAGCGCGTTCTACACCTGGCTCTACCGCATTGGCGTGAATACCGCCAAGAATTACCTCGCGTCGGCCGCACGGCGCGCAGCGCTCGGCGGCGAACCACCGGCGGTGGGAAGCGAGGAGACAGGCGAAGAAGCGGCGCCAGCGGTGGATCTTGCCACGCCCGAGCATGTGCTCCTTTCGCAGGAGATCGCGGCCACCGTGAACGCGGCGATGGACGCGTTGCCCGAGGAGCTGCGCACGGCGATCCAACTGCGCGAGCTGGAAGGGTTGAGCTACGAGGAGATCGCGCGCGTGATGGACTGTCCGATCGGCACCGTCCGGTCGCGCATTTTCCGCGCACGTGAAGCGATCGCCGAACGGCTGCGGCCGCTGCTGGACACGCGCGAGAACCGGAGGTGGTAATGAAGCAGGGCCTGTCCGAGTTCATGGATGGCGAGCTTCCGCCCGAGCGGGCGCGCCGCGTGCTGGAGGCGCTCGGCCGCGACGAGGAGACGCGACAAGCATGGCGCACCTACCACTTGATCGGCGATGTGTTGCGCGGAGAACTTGCCCTGCGTCACGACATCGCCAGCCGCGTGCAGGAGCGGCTGTGCGGCGAACCCGTGTGCGTTGCTCCCTTAAGGCGGCCGATGCTGCACGCGGTTCCGATGGCACTTGCCGCGGGCGTCGCCGTGGTGGCGGCGGGTGTGCTCGTCCTCGCTTTGTATGGGCAGCGCCCGCCCGAAGCGCCGATCGCGCAGACGTCCGCCAGTGCAGGGGTCGCGCCGGAACGGAATGCCGAGCTGGCGCAGGTGCCGCCGCCGGCCGCGGCGCACGATTATCTCGTGGCGCACCAGGCGTATTCCGCCCGCGCGCCGCTTCAGGGCGTGACCCCTTACGTGCCCGCGGTGATGCTCGCCGCAGAACGGCGATGAAGACGTTCGTCCTTGTGCTCGCGGCCTCGCTTGCCGGTGGCGGCGCGTTGGCGCAGACCACGACACCGGAGGCGCTTGCCCTGCTGCGCAAGATGTACGAAGCTTCGCAGAGGCTGTCTTATACGGGCGTTTTCGTCTACGAACAGGGGGATCGGACCGAAACGTCTCGCATGACCCGGATTGCGGGCACCGATGGCGGGGTCGAACGTCTGGAAGTGCTCGGCGACAGTCCCCGGGAAGTGATCCGCAGCGGCGGCACGGTGCGCTGCTACTATCCCGACCGGCAGCTCGTCAAGGTCGAGCGGCAAGCGGTGCGCGCGCAGTTTCCGGCGCTGGTACCGGAGCGTTTCACCGAACTGGCACGGCACTATCACATCGTGCGCGGCGGCAATGCGCGCATTGCCGGGATCGAATGCGAGTCGGTGATCCTCGTGCCGCACGACGGGCTGCGCTACGGTCACAAGCTGTGGGCCGACGCGCGTACAGGACTGCTCCTGCGGGCGCGCACGGTAAACGACAAGGGCGAGACCGTCGAGCAGTACACGTTCACGCAAATCCAGATCGGAAAGGTGCCCAGAGCGGCCGTGCGGCCGCGGCCGGTCGGGGCGGGCTGGCGGGTCGAGGAAGCGAACGCGACGCCGGCGAGCCTGGCCGAGGTCGGCTGGTCGGTGGCGCCGGAGCTGCCTGGGTTTCGCAAGGTCGCGGAGCTGCGGCGCGCGCTGGGCGAGGCGCATTCGGTCGGCCAGGTCGTGTACACCGATGGGCTGGCCTCGCTCTCGGTGTTTATCGAGCCGCTCAGTGCCCGGCCGGCTACGCCGCACGGCCTGTCTCGGGTGGGCGCGATTCACATCGTCACGCGCGAGGTGGCCGATCACTTGATCACGGTGGTGGGCGAAACGCCGGCTGCGAGCGTGCAGCGCCTCGCCGAGTCGGTCCGCTACCGCCGTCCCTGAGTGCAAGGAGGAACCGAGACGTGCTCAGCATTCGCTTCGCGAATCTACTCGCCGCGGCGACGCTCACCGTAGCGGTGCACGCGCAGAGTCGGGAACTGCCCGATTTTGCGCGCTTGGTCGAGGAACAAGGACCTACGGTCGTGAACATCAGCACCACCCAGGCGGTGCGGCGGCCGCAAGGGTTGCCGCAAATCCCGAATTTGGAAGACGACGAGGTGCTCGAGTTCTTCCGTCGCTTTGTGCCGCGCCCGCCCGCCCCGGGGGCGCGGCCGGAAAGCCGTTCGCTCGGATCGGGTTTTATCATCAGCCCGGACGGCTATATCCTGACCAACGCGCATGTGATCGAGGGCGCCGAGGAAATTAACGTGCGCTTGACCGACAAACGGGAATTCAAAGCGCGCGTCGTCGGCAGCGATCGGCGCACCGACATCGGACTCATCAAGATCGAGGCGAGCGGCTTGCCGACCGTTCGATTCGGCGACCCGAACCGGTTGCGCGTGGGCGAGTGGGTGGTGGCGATCGGTTCACCCTTTGGCTTCGAGAACACCGTCACCGCCGGAATCGTCTCGGCAAAGGGTCGTTCGCTACCCCAGGAGAACTTCGTGCCTTTCATCCAGACCGACGTGGCGATCAATCCGGGCAACTCGGGCGGGCCGTTGTTCAACCTGCGCGGCGAGGTGGTCGGAATCAACTCGCAGATCTACAGCCGCACCGGAGGTTTCATGGGACTGTCGTTCGCCATTCCCATCGATGTCGCGCTCGACGTGCAGAAGCAACTGCGCGAGAAGGGACGTGTGACCCGCGGCCGCATTGGCGTGGTCATCCAGGAAGTCACGCGCGACCTGGCGACCTCCTTCGGGTTGGATCGGCCGCGCGGCGCGCTCGTCAACTCGGTCGAGAAGGGCAGTCCGGCCGACAAGGCCGGTGTCGAAGCGAGCGACATCGTCGTGCGCTTTAACGGCAAGCCGGTCGAGTCCTCGAGCGATCTGCCGCGCATTGTCGGCGGCACCCGCCCCGGTTCGCGCGTCGAGATGGAGGTCTGGCGCAAGGGTGCGCTGCGCACGCTCACGGTCACGGTGGGTGAGCTGCAGGAGGAGCGCGTCGCGGGGCGCGACGTACCGCGTGCACCCAAGCCCGCCGAAGTCGCGGCGAACCGGCTCGGCATCGTGGTCGCCGAGCTGAGCGCCAAGCAGAAGGAGGAAATGAAGTTGTCGCACGGTCTGCTGGTCACGGATGTCCGGCCGGATGCGCGCGCCGACGTGCGCCGTGGCGATGTGCTGCTCACCCTCGTGCACAAGGGCCAGCACACCGAGCTGAGGTCGGTCGAACAGTTGAACCGGCTGCTCGGCGGCCTGGACCGCGATGCGGTCATCACACTGCAGGTGCGGCGCGGCGAGTCGACGGCGTTCGTCACCGTCACTGGCCTTGACGCGAAGGGCTGAGGCGGGCAGTTCCGGAGCCGGCCGGCGGCGCGCGCTGCGCAGGTAGAATACGCCGCCCCGCGGGCACCGGCCCGCAGCCTCGCGTCCCATGCCTGCGAGCCGCATCCGCAACTTCTGCATCATCGCGCACATCGACCACGGCAAGTCCACGCTCGCCGATCGGGTCATCGAACTGTGCGGTGCGCTGCCGCAGCGCGAGATGGCCGAACAGGTGCTCGACTCGATGGAGCTCGAGCGCGAACGCGGCATCACCATTAAGGCGCAAACCGTCGCCCTCAGCTACCGAGCACGCGACGGTGAAACTTACCGGCTCAACCTCATTGACACGCCAGGACATGTCGATTTTTCGTACGAGGTCAGCCGCTCGCTCGCGGCGTGCGAGGGCGCGATTCTGGTCGTCGACGCGTCCCAGGGCGTTGAGGCGCAGACGGTGGCGAACTGCTACACCGCAATCGACCAAGGCGTCGAGGTCATCCCGGTGCTCAACAAGATCGACTTGCCCGCGGCCGATCCGGACAAGGCGATCGAGGAAATCGAGGATGTGATCGGCATCCCCGCCGGTGAGGCGTTACGCGTCAGTGCAAAGACGGGCGCAGGGGTGGTCGATGTGCTGGAAGCGATCGTGGCCCGCGTGCCCCCGCCGCGGGGCGACGGCGATGCGCCGCTGCGTGCGCTCGTGATCGATTCCTGGTTCGACAACTTCGTCGGCGTGGTGATGCTCGTGCGCGTTTTCGACGGTACGCTGCGGCCCAAAGACCGCGTACGGCTCATGAGCACCGGCGCCGAGCACGTATGCGAGCAGGTGGGCGTTTTCACGCCGAAATCCGAGACGCGCGCCGTGCTCGGTGCCGGCGAGGTGGGCTTTGTCGTCGCCGGCATCCGCGATGTGCGCGAGGCCCGCGTCGGCGACACGCTCACCGCGGCTGCACGGCCGGCCGCGCAGCCGCTGCCAGGTTTCAAGGAAGCCAAGCCCCAGGTGTTCGCGGGCCTGTACCCTGTGGAGGCGAACGAGTACGAGGCGCTGCGCGAAGCGCTCGCGAAACTGCACCTGAACGACGCCGCGTTTCACTACGAGCCGGAGACCTCTCAGGCGCTCGGCTTCGGATTCCGCTGCGGCTTTCTCGGGTTGCTGCACATGGAGATCGTGCAGGAGCGGCTCGAACGCGAATACGGCGTACACCTCGTGACGACGGCGCCCTCGGTCGTGTACGAGGTGGTGCTCAAGGATGGGCGCATCGAGCGCGTGTCGAATCCCGCGCGCTTGCCGGAGCCGTCGCGCATCGCGGAGATCCGCGAGCCGGTGATCGCGGCGCGCCTCTTCGTCCCCCACGAGTACGTGGGCGCGGTGATGACGCTCTGCACGCAGAAGCGAGGCGTGCAGACGGATCTGCACTACGCGACACGGCACGTGGTGCTGTCTTACGACCTGCCGCTCGCCGAAGTGGTGATGGACTTTTTCGACCGCCTCAAATCCCTCACGCGCGGCTACGGGTCTCTCGACTACGAGTTCCGCGATTATCGACCCGCCGACGTGGTGCGGCTCGATATTCTGGTCAACGGCGAACGGGTGGACGCGCTTTCAGTGATGGTGCACCGCGACGCAGCGCAGCGCCGCGGACGGGAGCTGGTCGAACGGCTGCGCGGTCTCATCCCGCGGCAGATGTTCGACGTCGCGATACAGGCGGCGGTGGGCTCCACGATCCTCGCCCGCGAGACAGTGCGCGCGCTACGCAAGAACGTGCTCGCAAAGTGTTATGGGGGTGACGTTACGCGCAAGCGCAAGCTGCTCGAGCGGCAGAAGGAGGGCAAGAAGCGGATGAAGCAAGTCGGAGCGGTCGAGATTCCGCAGGAGGCGTTCCTCGCTGTGCTGCAAAGCGCCGAGAAGTGAACTTTGCGCTGTTCCTGTTCGTGCTGCTCGTCGTCTCCGGCGCGGTCTGGGCGCTCGAGGCCGCGTGGCTAAGGCGGCGACGACCCCACGGGGTCAAGCCGCCGTGGTGGGTCGAGTATTCGGTCAGCTTTTTCCCGGTGATTCTGATCGTGTTCCTGCTGCGTTCGTTCCTCGTCGAGCCCTTCAAGATCCCTTCCGGGTCGATGGTGCCGACGCTGCTCGCAGGCGACTTCATCTTGGTCAACAAATTCACTTACGGTATCCGGCTGCCGATCCTCAACCGTAAGGTGATCGAGGTAGGACAGCCCCGCCGCGGCGACGTGATCGTATTCCGCTATCCGGAAGATCCGTCGCTCGACTACATCAAGCGTGTGGTCGCCGTGCCCGGAGACCGCGTCGAGTACCGCGACAAGCGGCTGATCTTGAACGGCGAGCCGGTGCCGCTGCGGCGCATCGACGACTATTTGCTGCGCGAGCGCATGCAGTACGCGCGCCGCTACGTGGAGACACTGGACGGTGTGGAACACGAGCTTCTGGTCGACGACACCCCGGAGGTCGTCGCGCCGCGGCCGTTTCCGAAGGCGAGCCACTGCCACTACAATAGTCGCGGTCTGGCCTGCACGGTGCCAGCAGGACACTATTTCGTGATGGGCGACAACCGGGACAATTCGAGCGATAGCCGCGTCTGGGGTTTCGTGCCCGACGAAAACATCGTCGGCAAAGCCTTTTTCATCTGGCTCAATTTCAGCGAACTCGGGAGGCTCGGACCCTTCCGCTAAGGAGGCGACGGTGCGCACGCGGCAGAGAGGACTGAGCCTGTTGGCGGTGCTGGTGGGCGGCGCGGTACTCATCTTGGGTGCTGTCCTCGCGATGAAGATCCTGCCCGCGTATTTCGAGTTCTACAACGCAAAAAAACTCATCATCCAGATCGCAAACGAGCGTCACAACAATCCGGTCGACGTGCGCAAGTCCTTCGATCTGAAAGCGGGGATCAACGACGTGCACTCGATCCAGTCCAAGGATCTCGACATCACCAAAGAGGGCGGTGTGCTCGTCATCGCCTTCGCCTACCGCAAGGAGGTGCCGTTGTTCGGCAACCTGGGCGTGTACATGGACTTCGCCGCCAGCGCCGGGCCGGGGGCGGCGCGCGATTGACGCGGCCTTGGCACAGCTTGCGGAGCTCGAACAGCGGCTGGGCCACCGCTTCGCGAATCCCTCGTTGCTCGCGCAGGCGCTGACTCATCCGAGCTGGGGCAGTCCGCACAACGAGCGGCTCGAGTTCCTCGGCGACGGCGTACTCGGCTGCGTGATCACCGAGGAGCTGCTGCAGCGCTTTCCCCGGCTCGACGAAGGCGAGTTGTCGCGCCTGCGGGCGGCGCTCGTGCGCCGCGCGACGCTCGCTCAGCTCGCGCGCGACCTCGGTCTGGGTGCGCATCTGCGCCTGGGCGAGGGCGAGGCGGCCGACGGCGGGGCCGAGCGAGCGTCCAATCTCGCGGACGCGCTCGAGGCGGTGTTCGGGGCGGTGTTCCTGGACGCCGGCTACGCGGCGGCGCGTGCCGCGGTGTTGCACCTCTACGGCGACAGCATGGAGGCGCTCGTCCACACCCCCCCGCCCAAGGATGCGAAAACGCGCCTGCAGGAATACCTGCAAAGCCGGCGCCAGCCGCTTCCGGAGTACCGCGTGCTCTCGACGCGGGGCGCCGCGCACCGGCGCACCTTCGAGGTCGAATGTCGCATCGCGCCGCTTGGGCTGCGTGCGGTCGGCACCGGCAGCTCGCGCCGCGCGGCCGAGCAACACGCCGCCGCGGCGTTGCTCAAGCAGGTCGGACAGTGAGCGCGCACCGCTGCGGCACCATCGCGCTGCTCGGTCGGCCGAACACCGGAAAGTCCACGTTGCTCAACCGCCTTGCCGGAGAGCGGCTCGGCGTGGTGTCGCCGCGGCCGCAGACCACGCGCCGCGCGGTGCGTGCAATCGTACATCGGCCAGACTGTCAGTATGTGTTCGTCGACTTGCCGGGGACGCCGGCGCTTCGGGCCGGCCCGCTCGCACGCGCCCTCGAGAGGGAGACAGCGGGTGGAGCGCGAGACTGCGATGTGGTCGCGTTCGTGGTCGAGCCGCTGCGCTATGGCCCGGCAGAGCGGTGGGCGCTGTCGCGCGCAGGCGAAGGGCAGCCCATCGTTGCCGTGGTGAATAAGATCGACCGCGTGCGGCCACGGCTTGCGCTGCTGCCGTTCCTCGAACGACTCGACCGCGAGCGGCGCTTTGCTGCCATCGTACCGGTGAGCGCGCGGACCGGCGAAAATGCCGACGAGCTGCTACGGGTGCTGCGCGAGCTCCTGCCCGACGCGCCGCCGCTCTATCCGCCCGAGGCGCTCACCGACCGCGACGAGCGCTTCTTCGCCGCGGAGCTGGTGCGCGAAAAGCTGTTCTGCACGCTGGGGGCCGAACTGCCGTACCGCTGCGAGACGCTCGTTGACCGTTTCCGCCAAGAGGGGGAGTTGCGCCGCATCGCGGTCACCATTTGGGTCGAGCGGGCAAGCCAGCGCCCCATCGTGCTAGGTCGCGGCGGCGAGCGCCTCAAGGCGATGGCAAGCGCAGCCCGGCGCGACCTGGAAGCCCTCTACGGGGGGCGCGTGTACCTGGAGGTGTGGGTCAAGGTGCGCCGGGGCTGGACCGAGGACGAGCGCGCGCTGCGTGAACTGGGCTACGCATGAGCCTGCGGCGTGCCGACGACGAGGCCGGTTACGTGCTGCACACGCGGCCGTACCGGGAGACGAGTCTGATCGTGGAGGCGTTCACGCGCAGTCGCGGACGTGTCGCCTTGGTTGCGCGCGGCGCGCGCCGTCCGCGTTCATCGATGCGCGGCCAACTGCTTGCGTTCCGGTTGCTACGCCTGTCCTGGAGCGCACGGGGAGAGCTCGGCACGCTGAGGTGCGTCGAGTGGGGCGGCGCCCAGGCTGCACTGGCGGGGATCTCGCTGATGTGCGGCTTTTACTTGAACGAGCTCGTGCTGCGCCTCGTGCCGCGCGACGATCCGCACGAGGCGTTGTTCGACGCCTACGGCGAGGCGGTGCACGCGCTCGCCCGCGGCGAAGACCCGGAAGCGGTGCTGCGTCCGTTCGAGCACCGGCTGCTCGTCGAACTGGGCTACGCGCCGCTGCTCGAGCATGAGGCGGGAAGCGGGCTCGCCATCGATGCGCTGCGGCGCTACCGCTACGACCCGGAGCGCGGACCGTTGCCCGCGGCAAACGGCGCCGCCGACACCGTCCTCGGTCAGACGCTGCTCGACCTTGCGCGGGGCGAGTATCGGCGGGCGCAGACGCGCGACGAGGTCAAGCGCTTGCTACGCGAATTGATCGCGTATCGATTAGGCGGGCGCCCGCTACACACGCGCGAGATCCTGCGCGAGCTGCTCCGGTTATGATCCTGCTCGGGGTCAACGTCGACCACGTCGCGACGCTGCGCCAGGCGCGACGCACGCACGAACCGGACCCGGTGTGGGCCGCGATCGAGGCGCACCTGGGTGGGGCCGACCTCATCACTGTACACCTGCGCGAAGATCGGCGCCATATCCAGGACCAGGACCTGCGCCGTCTGCGCGAGACGGCGCCGCTACGGCTCAACCTGGAGATGGCCGCGACCGACGAGATGATCGCGATCGCACGCGACGTGCGGCCCGAGATGGTCACTCTGGTGCCCGAAGGCCGGCACGAGATCACGACCGAGGGGGGACTGGACGTCGCAGGCGACGAGGCCCGTCTGCGCGAGGTGGTGGCCGCGCTTGCCCAAGCGGGAATCACCGTTTCGCTCTTCATCGACACTGAACTGCACCAGATCGAGGCGGCGCGGCGGGTCGGTGCCGCGGTGTGCGAAGTGCATACCGGACCGTATGCGCAGGCCTTCCATGGTCACGGCCGCGACCTCGGCTGCCCTGCGGTCGTCTCCGCGCTTGCGCGGCTGCGTGCAGCCGGCGAGCGCATCCGTGCCTTGGGCATGCAGTTCAACGCGGGTCATGCGCTCGACTACCTGAACGTGGGCCCGGTCGCGGCGCTGCCGGGTGTGCGCGAGCTGCACATCGGGCACGCGATCGTGAGCCGCGCCGTATTTCTCGGCATGCGCGAGGCGGTGCGCGAGATGAAGCGGCGCCTCACCGAGGCCGCGCGCACGGCGCTGTGATCTACGGGATCGGTTCCGATGTGGTCGAGGTGGCTCGCGTCGAGCAAGCCCTTGCGCGGTTCGGGGAACGGTTTGCGCGCCGCATCCTGTGGGATCCGGAGTTCGAGCGCTTTCGCCGCCATCGCCAGCCGGCCGCGTATCTGGCCAAGCGCTTCGCGGCCAAAGAGGCGTTCGGCAAAGCGCTCGGCACGGGTGTGCGCGCTCCTGCGAACTGGCACGGGGTCTGGGTGCGAAATCTGCCCTCGGGCCGTCCTGTGCTCCAGTTCTCGCCAGCGCTCGCCGCGCTCCTGAGCGCGCGCGGCATCGCGCGCGCACACCTCACGCTGGCGGACGAACGGCTGGTCGCCGCGGCGACGGTGGTGCTCGAGTGCGACGCCTGAAGCTCCCGCGCGGGCCTGTGCTGCTCGACCCGGCGGGAAGCGCACTCGGCGAGGAGGACCGCCGCCGGCTGTGTCACCCGGCGGCGGGAGGTGCGATCCTCTTTGCTCGCAACTACGAAAGCCCGGAGCAGCTCGCCGCGCTCGCCGCGGAGATCGCCGCGTTGCGCGACCCGCCGCTTCTCGTCGCGACCGATCACGAGGGCGGCCGCATCCAGCGTTTTCGCGCGGGATTCACCGCGCTCCCGCCCGCGCGCAGGCTCGGCGTCCTTTGGGACCGCGATGCGGAGGCGGGCAGAGGCGCTGCGCGCGCGCTCGGCTATGTTGCCGGCGCCGAGCTGGCCGCCCACGGGGTCGACTTCCCCTTTGCACCGGTGCTCGATCTCGACTACGGAGCGAGCGAAGTAATCGGGGACCGGGCGCTGCATTTCGACCCGCTCGCGGTCGGCGAACTCGCCTGTGCCGTCGTCGCCGGGCTTGCCGCGGCGGGGATGGCCGCCGTGGGCAAGCATTTTCCCGGGCATGGATATGCGGCCGCCGACACCCACTGCGCCGAGGCGCGCGACGAGCGCACGTATGGGGAGATCGCCGCCAAGGACCTTGCTCCGTATCGCACAGCGATCGCCGCCGGACTTGCGGGGGTGATGCTCGCGCACGTGATTTACCCGCGTTGCGATGCGCGGCCCGCTGGATTTTCGCCGTTCTGGATCGGCGAGGTGCTACGCCGGCGACTCGCTTTCGGCGGGCTGGTCGTCAGCGACGACCTGACGATGAGCGGTGCGGCGCAAGGGGGCGGGATCGGCGAGCGGGCGCGCGCAGCGCTTGCCGCCGGCTGCGACATGGTGCTCGTCTGCGGCGACGCGCGCGCGCAAGAGACGGTGCTCGATGCGCTCGCGGATCACGCGCTCGCAGCCCCCGAGCGGGTCGAGCGCATGCGGCGGCGCAGCGCCCGCGACCTGCGACGCGGACCGGCGTGGCGCGAGGCGTGCGCCGCGCTCGCGCAGGTCCCCTGAGCGGCCCTCAGGCGCGCTCGAGATACGACCCGTCGTTGGTCGAGACGCGGATTCGCTCGCCCTGGCTGATGAACGGCGGGACCTGGACGGTGATTCCGGTCTCGAGCTTAGCCGGCTTGAAGGCAGTGGTGACGGTCGCGTTGCGGATGCCGGGTTCGGTCTCGACGACGGTGAGCACCACCGCAGGCGGGAGTTGGATGCCGATCGGCCGGCCGTTGTAGAAGTTCACCTGCACCTCGGTGTTCGGCAGCAGGTACCCCGCCTGGCCCTCCAGAAAATCGGCCGACAGGTGTACCTGCTCGTAGGTCTGACGGTCCATGAAGACGTACTCGGCCCCGTCCTGATAGAGGTACGCCATGGCGCGCGGCTCGACGAACGCGCGCTCGATCTTGTCGTCGGTGCGGAAGCGCTGATTGGTCTTCGTGCCAGACTCGATGTCCTTCATCTCCACCTGCATGTAGGCGCCGCCCCGGCCGCCGACGTGCACGTGGTAGCACTTGAGGACGCGCCAGACGCGCCCCTCCCACTCGATGAGGTTGCCGACGCGGATCTCCACTGCGGGAATGCGGGCCATGGGTATTCGGTCGTCTGAAGGGGGACGCATTGTACAGGAGTTGCGGCACAATTCCGACGTGCGTCCGGCGTTCGATTCGAAGTCGGTGGTCGCGTCGCTGCCGGCGCTGCCCGGGGTGTACCAGATGCGGGGCACGCAGGGTGAGGTTCTGTATGTAGGCAAGGCGAAGGACCTGCGCCGGCGGGTCGGCTCGTATTTCGCGCGCCCGGCCCAGAGCGCGCGCCTCGCGGCCCTGCTTGCGCGCGTTGCCGCGATCGATGTCACCGTCACGCGCAGCGAGGACGAGGCGCTGCTCCTCGAGAACAACCTCATCAAGAGCCTTGCGCCGCGCTACAACATCGTGTTTCGGGACGACAAGTCCTACCCCTACCTGGTCCTTTCCGGCCACCGCTTCCCCCGCCTCAGCTTTCGCCGTGGCGCGCTCGCTCCGGGCGACAGGCGCTTCGGGCCTTTCCCCCATGCGCAGGCGGTGCGCGAGGCGATCCAGCTATTGCAACGCGTTTTTCGTCTGCGCACCTGCGAAGACACGGTGTTCCGGCACCGCACCCGTCCCTGCCTGCTGTACCAGATCCGCCGTTGCAGCGCACCCTGTGTCGGCCGGATCGGCGAGGCCGAGTACGCACGCGACGTGCGCGACGCCATCCTTTTCCTCGAGGGGCGCGAAGAGGCGCTCATCGCCCAGCTCGATGCCCGCATGGCGGAGGTCTCGGCGGCACAGCGCTACGAGGAGGCGGCGGTCTATCGCGACCGGCTGCGGGCGCTTGCACGCGTGCAAACGCGCCAGTACGTGGAGTCGGAGCGGCCCGTCGAAGCCGACGTGCTCGGCTGTGCGGTCGCCGAAGGCATGGCCTGTGTCAATCTGGTCATGATCCGCGGAGGCAAGCACATCGGCGATCGCTGCTTTTTCCCGCAGAACGCCGCGGGCGCAACGGCGCAGGAAGTGCTCGCAGCCTTCGTCGCCCAGCACTACGCTGCGCAGCCACGGCCGCCGCTTGTGCTCGCGAGCCACGCCGTCGAACGAGGGGTCATCGTTCCCGCGCAGGGAGAGCGGCGCGAGTGGCTGCGCATGGCGACCGAGAACGCCCGCCACGCGCTTGCGCGCAAGCGCGCCGAGCGGGGCACGCAGCAGGAGCGGGTCGAGGCTCTGCGCGAGGCGCTCGGCCTGCCCGAGGCGCCGCGGCGCATCGAGTGCTTCGACGTCAGCCACACCTACGGCGAAGCGGCCGTGGCCGCGTGCGTGGTCTACGACCAGCAGGCGATGCAGAAAGCAGAGTACCGACGCTACAACGTGCGGCGGGCCGCCGCGGCGGACGACTACGCGGCGCTCGGCGAGGCGATCCGCCGCCGCTACGCGAGGCTCGCGGAGCAGGGCGGCTGCCTGCCGGATCTACTCCTCATTGACGGAGGGCGCGGGCAGGTCAACGCGGCCCGGGCAGCGCTTGCCGAGCTCGGGCTCCATGGCGTTACCGTGATCGGTGTCGCGAAGGCTTCCGACCGGCGGCGCGGCGGCGAACGGCTCGTGCTCTGCAGGGAGCATCGGCCGCTGAAGCTGTCGCCGGAACACCCGGCGCTGCACCTCGTGCAGGCAATCCGCGACGAGGCGCACCGCTTTGCGGTCGCGGGACATCGCGCGCGGCGCAGCCGCGCGCGCACCGATTCGATGCTGCACGAAATCCCGGGCGTCGGGGCACGGCGCCGGCAGCGCTTGCTCGCTCGCTTCGGCGGATTACAGGGCGTCGCCGCCGCCGCGGTCGAGGAGCTCGCTCGCGTGCCAGGCGTGAGCCGGGCGCTCGCCGAACGGATTTGGCGCCATCTGCACCCCGCATGAAAGCAAGCCTACCGAATCTGATTACGTGGTTGCGAATCGTCCTGATCCCGCTCATCGTCGGCGTCTTTTACTTGCCGGACAGTTGGCTGTCGCCAGCGGGCAAGAACGTCGCGGCCTCGTTCATTTTCGTTGTCGCCGCGGCGTCGGACTGGCTGGACGGCTACCTCGCGCGCAGTCTCAACCAGACCTCGGCGTTTGGCGCGTTTCTCGATCCCGTCGCCGACAAGCTCGTCGTCGCGGGCGCGCTCGTGGTGCTGGTGCAACTCGGGCGCGTCGACCCGGCGGTCGCGCTCGTCATCATCGGACGCGAGATCGCCGTGTCGGCGCTGCGCGAGTGGATGGCGACGATCGGCCGTTCGCGCCACGTGGCGGTCGCCTTTCTCGGCAAGGTGAAGACCGTGGCGCAGATGACCGCGATTCCGTTGCTTCTCTACCACGGCGACCTCTACGGGGTGCTCGATGCCCAGTGGGCCGGGACAGTGCTCATACACCTCGCCGCGTTGCTCACTGTCGTCTCGATGCTCTACTACTTGCGCCGCGCCGTGCCCCCTCCTCACGGCGCGGCCTAGGCTATAATGGAGCCGACGCGGGAATAGCTCAGCTGGTAGAGCGCAACCTTGCCAAGGTTGAGGTCGCGAGTTCGAGACTCGTTTCCCGCTCCACGAACAACGAGGGGGTCGCTGCGCGCGGTCCCCTTTTGACTTTCGGCACCGCCTGGCGGGGTGGCAGAGTGGTCATGCAGCGGCCTGCAAAGCCGTGGACGCCGGTTCGATTCCGACCCCCGCCTCCCAATTCCGAACCGAGGGCCGATCGCCGTGTGGGCAGCCTGCCGTGGTACGGTGCGGCGGGCACGGCCGGCGCTCAAGAGTCGATGCACCGCGCCCGGGTGGTGGAATCGGGTAGACACAGGGGACTTAAAATCCCCTGGCCGAAAGGCCGTGCCGGTTCGAGTCCGGCCCCGGGCACTGCCGCGGCAGGCGGCGCCGACCTCGGCCGTTCCTGCGCAACCGCACGGGTCCTGAAACGTAGATTCCACCTCCGAAGGGCGACGCGGCGCGGGGCCCACCTGCGGGCCTGGCGATGCAAAAAGGGTGCGGGCGCGCATGCGGCTTCGTAGGCCGGCGGTGGCTGACAGCCGCGCCGAGCGCGCGGCGCGCTACCTCCTCCAGGCACACCAACGCAGACAGAAGTTCGGCCCGCTGCCGGAGGAATTCGCGCCGCGCACCCTCGAGGAAGCCTACGCGGTGCAGGCCGCGTATGTCGGTCTACGGAGCGAGTCGAACGGCCCGGTCTGCGGTTACAAGGTGGCGCTGACGACCGAGGCGATGCGCCGGCATACCGGTCTCGCCGAGCCGGTGGCGGGCGACCTCCTCGAAGGGACGGTCCGGCGCTCGCCCGCGCGCGTGCGCGCCGCCGACTTCGTACGGCTGCTCGTCGAGTTCGAACTCGCTTTCGAGCTGGGTGAAGATCTGCCGGCGGTCGATGCGCCGTATGACCGCCGTCGCGTCGCGCAGGCGGTGCGCGCGGCGATGCCCGCCTTCGAGCTTGCCGATGACCGCGACGCCGACTACGAACGGCTGCGCGAGCATGCGCTTGTACTCGTCGCCGACAACGCGTGGAACGAAGGCGTCGTGCTGGGCGCTGCCCGCACGGACTGGCACTTGCTCGACCTTGCCGGGCTGCGCGGCGAGGCGTACGCGGACGGGAAGTGTCTCGGCGCAGGCCGCGGCGGCGACGTCATGGGGCATCCGCTCGAGGCGCTCGCATGGCTCGCGAACCATCTCGCGCGGCGGGGCCTTGGGCTTTGGCGCAGCGACGTCGTCATCACCGGAAGCCTCGTCCCAACGCATACGGCACGCCCCGGCGAGACGCTCCGCTTCGACGCAGGCCCGCTCGGCGAGGTCGCGCTGCAAGTGCATTAGCAGCGCCTCAGTCTTCTTCGCCGGGCTCGTAGAGCGCCTCGCGCCCGATCCGGTCGAGGCACAATTCCGCGGTCCAAGGCAGCATAAGCGCGCCGCATCGGCTGTCGCGGTACAGCCGCTCGAGCGGCAGGTTGCGCAGCATCGACTGGCCGCCGCAGGTGCGGATCGCGAGACGGCACAGCTCGTTCGCGTTTTCCATGATCGTGTACTGCGTGGCGTAGGCGCGCAGTCGGGCGTCCTTGGGCGGATCAATGCGCACGTCGTCGAGCATGCGCAGGAACAAGGCGCGCGTCTGTTCGAGTTTTACCCACATCTCGGCAACCGCGATCTGCTTGGTCGGATACATGCGACGGCGCACGGGCGGCATTCCCTCCACCTCGCCGCGCAGATAGCGCACGGTGAATTCGTAGGCGGCAATAGCGATTCCCAGATACGTGGGCGCGAGCGTGGTGAACATGTGCGGCCAGCGATTCGCGGCTTGATAGTAGACGCCGCGCGGCATCATCTCGGCATCCTCGGGCACGAAGACGTCGTCGAAGACTAGAGTGCGCGACACGGTCGCGCGCATGCCGAGGGGGTCCCAGTCGCCGGTGACGGTAAGACCGGGCGCGTCGGCGGGGACGGAGAGGTAGAGCGTGTCACGCACGGAGCGCTCGGCTTTGTCCTCCGTGCACAGCACGCCGTAGTAATGCGCCGCGCCGGCGAGCGAGGCAAAAATCTTCTTGCCGCGGATGCGCCAGCCCCCGTCGGTCCGCGTCGCAATGGTGCCAAACGGGGCACGGCCTGCGGCCGCAGCGCTACCCTCGGAAAAGGGCTGCGCATAGATCGCGCCGCGTTCGAGCACGGCAGCGAAATGTCGAGCGCAGCGCCGCTCGTGCTGACGGCGTTGCTCGGGTGTCATCTCCAGTTGCTCGGCGAGCGCGCCAGGCCAGAGCGTCGAGCACGCGTGCATGTTGAAGGTGAGGGCGGTCGCACCGCAGTACTTGCCGACGGTGGCCGCGAAGAGCGCGTAGGTCTTCAGGTCTGCGCCGCGGCCGCCAAAGCACGTCGGGATGCAAAGCCCGAGCAGGCCGGCGGCGCGCATGTCGTCGTAGTTTTCGTACGGAAAGCTTGCTTCCCGGTCGTAGCGGTCCGCGCGGGCGGCGAAGCGGGGTCCGAGCGCCTCCGCCTGTTCGATCAGTTCGCGCTGCTGGGGCGTAAGCGGATAGTTTGATCCGCAGACAGAGTAGCGGGGGTCGGTCATAGCTGGTGACGATGCAGGAACGCGAGGACGATCTCGTTGAATCGCATCGGCTGCTCCATCGGCCCGAGGTGGCCACAGCCCTCGATCTCGGCGTACTCGGCGCCGGGGATGCGCTCGGCGATGCGGCGCATGACCGCCGGTGGCGCGACGCGGTCGGCAGAGCCGGCGACGAGCAGCGTCGGTACCCGGATCTGCGACAGCAGCTCGCGGCGATCGAAAGTGGTGAGCAGGGCGATCGCCTGGCGGTAGGTTTCGGGCGGCACCTGCGCCATCATGCGCACGGCGTGTGCGACCGCCTGCGCATCGGCGCCCGGCGCATGCAGCGTCGGGACCAGCGCGGCGGCGAGCTCGGCCATCGAGCGGCCAGCGTCGAGGGGGGCGAGCCGTTGCGCGACGAAATCGCGCGCAAAGCGGCTGTCGGAACTGCCGAAGGCGGCGGTCGTAAACGCCAGCACGAGCCCTCGCACGCGCTCCGGATGACGCGCGTAAGTCTCCTGTGCAACGTAGCCCCCCATGCTGTGGCCGACCAGCACCACGGGACCGTCACCGAGGTGGTCGATCAGGCGAACGAGCGCGGCCGCGAGCGTGGCCCAATCGTAAGGCTCGACGACCGGAGACTGACCGTATCCGGGCTGGTCCCAGGCGTGCGCACCATAGCCGCGCGCGGCGAAAAAGGGTAACTGATCGTCCCACGCGTGGTGGTTTCCGCCGACACCGTGCAAAAAGACGAGTGAGGTCACGCGCTCGGCAGCAGACGACCGTTCTCGACCACCGTGCGACCGTCCAGACGGATCGTGCAGTGCCGAAGCGGCAAGTCGAAGTGGCCGAGCGTGTACCGTCCCGCCACTTCGTTCGCGCCGGTCGAGTACAGGAAGTTCCCAGCGAAAGCGCGCTGCTCGGTGCCGTTCGTGTCGCGCCGGTCGTAAAAGACCATCGCCTCCCAACGCGCTCGGGCGTTCAGGCCCCAGCCGACGTGCGACACCGCGTACGCCTCGCGGTCTCCCCAGGCGGAGAAATATTCGCGCATGAGCTGCGCATCGAACGACTCGCCTTCGATTGCCGTGACGTAGTCGTCCTCGATGCGAAGACGCACAGGGGCTTCGAGGTAGCGCTTGAAGGTGAGGTTCATGTCGCCCGGCGCAAGGACCAGCGTGCCATTCACGCCGCGCGCGGGTGGAAAGCACAGTACGAGCCCGCCCGGCCAGTGCGAGAGCGTGCCCGGCTTGTCGGTGTAGCCCCAGACGCCTGCGACCCTTCCTCCCTGCACCCGGATGCGCAGATTGGTTCCTGCGGGAGAGCTCACTTCCATGGTTTGCGCGGCTTTCAGTTGCCGCATCGCCTCCCTTGCCTGCCGTTCGTCGGCAGGCGAGGGGGCAAGCCGCTCGAGCGCGTCCGGGTGTTCGTTCGATATGTAGAGCACCCGGGTTCCCCCCTTGAGGATTTCGGGCAGTTCAGGAGCGTGCATCAAGCCTTCGACCGTGCAGTCGGCGACGAAGCCGCTCGCGGCAAGCGCCGCCACCGCGGGCCGCAGGCCCTGGAGCGCGTTCGACGCGCCGGTCGAGCGAACGGGCACGGGGGCCGACTGGCGTGGCGAGGGCAGCACGACGTGAAACGGTCGTGCCCCGAGTCTTGCCAGGGCGAGTTCGGCGAGCCGGACGTTGAGCACTCGGCTCTGCGACTCGGACAGGATCGCGCACGGCTCGCCCGAGTTCACTTTGCAGAGCGCAAAGACGTCGGCGAAGACCTCCACCCACTTCGGTTCGATGCGATCGGCGAGCATGCAGGGGAGGCCTCAGGCAGCGCTCAAGTCAGGCTGGCGGCGGCCGTTGGATAAAATGGGATCAATGATTGTATTCGATCTGCTCTGCGAGGCCGGCCACCGTTTCGAGGGATGGTTCGCATCGGCCGCCGACTTCGAGGCGCAGCGTACCGCGGGACTGCTCTGCTGTCCTGTCTGTTCGTCGCACGGCGTGGAACGGGTGCCCTCGGCGACCCGGTTCAATAGCGGGGCGTCGGAGGCGGCGCTCGAAGAAAAGCACGCGAACGCTCCGCTCGCGCTCGCGCAGATCCTTTACTCGAAAATGCTCGACGAGCTCCTGGCGACGAGCGAGGACGTCGGTTCGGCCTTCCCGGCAGAGGCTCGGCGCATCCACTGCGGCGAGGCTGCGCGCCGCACGATTCGCGGCCTGGCGACCGAGGAGGAGCACCGAGCGCTTAGGGAGGAGGGGATCCCGGTGCTCCGCCTGCCGATCCCTCCCAAAGAACGGATGAATTGAGGATAGTGTTCAAAACTCTGCGGCCTACAGGGTCTGACAGCCTGTACACGGCCGGACAAAGCGCCACGAAGTAGGAAGACCTCGGCCAGAACCTGCGACCCGGCGTATCTGCAAAGCGCTTTTCTGACCCGCGGGGTGGATCCGGACAACTGATGATTGAGTTGGCCGCAGTCGGCGGCACGCCGGTGTAGCAGTCGCGCGATCGTCGTCGATTCGGCCTGCACCGGCGCGTCCAAGGCGAAGAAAGGAGGGCGCAGGTCTGCGGGTTCCGCCTTGGCCGCCGAAATCACGGACGCTACCGTGCCTTCCCCTCCAAGACCGGCTCGCCGCTGTCACGATAGAAGCCGTATCGCCCTTCGAGCCCAGACGATCGCGTGGGCGCGAGCGATGAGTATCCAGCAGCACGGCGATTTGTTCGGGCCTATGTGGTTCCCGAGAACGTCGTCTATACAGCGACCGAGCACAGTCGAGCGCTAGAGTTCGACGGCCCCCCCACGTTCGAGAGCGAGTGACCGTTGATCGCGGCCACGGCAGCGGCGCGCGCACAAGCTGTAGCCGAAGCTGCCGGGGCGTCGGCGGTGCCATCGCATCGACCAATGCAAGCCGGCCGGCATCGCCTCGACGGCTAGGCGCGGAGACCTATCGCTAGCTCTCTCCATATAGTCTCACAATGTGCATTATGTAAACGTTTATTGCACAGCCCCCGCCCGCCGCAGCAGTTCCGCCACCTCTTTATAGCCCCTCGCCTGCGCAATCGATAGCGCGGTCTCTCCCCCTGGACCTCGGACCGCATAGTCCGCGTCCTCCTCGAGTAACGCCCGGACGGCCTCGAGCTTTCCTTCGCGTGCCGCAAGCATGAGCGCGGTGTAGCCGTTCGGGGCGATACGGTTTTTACTTGCCCCGTGGGATAGCAGCCGTCGCACGACGGCTGCGCTTCCGCCGAATGCGGCGTAGTGTAGAGGCGCCCAGCCATCGTGGTCGACGGCCGCACCGTGCTCAAGGAGCAACCGCACCACGGCGTCATGCCCTGCAAGGGCCGCCACCATGAGCGCTGTATCCCCGTGGGGACTGCGACGCGCGAGGTCCGCACGTCGGGAAATGAGCAGCTCGACGAGTTCCAGGTGACCGTGCCGGGCGGCGAGCATGAGAAGCGTCAGCCCGTTGCGGTCGGCCGTATTGGCATCGAGGCCGGCGTCGAGCAGCGAGCGGGTGCGAACCGTATCGCCATGCTCGACAGCCGTTAGGAGCCGGTCGTAAAACCCTTGCCCCTGCACCAGGCCGGAGGTGAGCACGAGTGCACACACCGGCAGCAAATAGCGGCGGCTCATCGTTGCGGCAAGAGTGCGAGCGTCTCCTCGACAAAGAGCGCGGGGTTCAGAGGATGGCGAGCGAGCATCCGCCGTGGGCCGAGCGCTCGTGCAGCCCGGAGCCATGCCTTTCCCTCCTCCGCTTGTACGGCCCGCGCAAGGCCATACCTCGGCGGGAGGCCGAAGGCCGTAAGAGCGCAATCGAGCGCCTGCCGCTGCAGCAGGTCGACGAGGAGTTCTAGTCCGCCGCGCTCTCGCACTGCGTGTGCACGTTCGAGGCGCCCTTGGACAAGGTCGTCAACCAGGTCGGCGGCGTACTGCGCGGCTTCGCCCCGCGCAAGTTCGAGCGCAAGACGCGGTGCGCCGCCTGCGTACGCAAGCCACCGCTCCGGATCGGCGACGCCCTGTTCCGAAAGCCACGCGAGCGCTAGGCGGCGCTCCGGTAGTGCGAAGCGAATCCGCACGCAGCGGCTTGTGACCGTAACCGGAAGCTGCGCCGGGCGGTGCGACACAAGCAAGAAGATCGCCCCCGGCGGTGGTTCCTCAAGGGACTTCAGGAGCGCGTTTGCCGCATGGGCGTTCATCGCCTCGGCCGGGTGGATCAGAACCACCCGCCGGCCTCCTCGATGGGAGGCGAGGTTCACAAAATCGGCGAGCTCGACGATTTGACCGATTCGGATCTGTCGACCCCCCGCCCGGACCGTCGCCGGCTCGGAGACCGCTTCGGCTTCGCTCCGATCTTGAAGCCCTTCGGCTTCCGCCTGCACGACCCGGAGATCCGGATGCGTTCCCGCTTCCACCCACCGGCACGAATCGCATTGGTCACAGGGCCGACGCCCTCCGCTCGCTTCGCACAAGAGGTATTTCGCATAGCGTTCGGCCATCGACAGCTTTCCCACACCGGACGGACCGTGAAAAAGCAACGCATGGGGGGTCCGACTGACGAGCCTTTCGACTCGATTCCATAATTCTAATTGCAGATATAATATCATATATTACAAGTACTTGTTAGTATTTTATCAAGTTGTTTCTTAACTTCCACTTGTCCTTTCTGGGCATCCACTTTTTTGACTCTTCCAGGCTCTATGGCGACGACGTGCAGGTACCACGAGCGGACACGCTCGAACATTACGAGCCCCTGAGACTCGAAGCGGTCGCTCCCGCGACCACTGCCGAGTAAGCGCCCGCGGCTCGTCTCGTAGCTGCAATCAAAGACGATGGTGAGGTCCGGTCGCAACCCTTCCTGCACCCGCCGCTCCAACGCGGCGATGAATTCCTCGGGTACCCCCTTCGCCGCACCCTGGTAAGCGTAGGTCGCGTCGGTGAACCGGTCACAGACTACCCAATCGCCACGCTCGAGTGCGGGCCTGATCACCCGCCGGAGGTGATCCGAGCGGGCTGCAAAGAGGAGGAGCGTCTCGGCGATCGGATCCATCGTTTCGCCCATGAGCAACTCCCGGATCCGCTCGCCGAGTGGCGTACCCCCAGGTTCCCGGGTGAGGACCACCCTTCGACCGGCCGCCCGAAGCCGCTCGGCCAGCCAGCTTGCATGGGTGCTCTTGCCGGCCCCGTCGACTCCCTCCAACGTCACGAAGCGGCCGCGGGCGCTAGCGGACATGCGTCTGATATTTTCGTACCGCCCGGTTATGCTCTTCGAGCGTACGCGAGAATTCGCTTGTCCCGTCCCCACGGGCGACGTAGTAGTAGGCGTCCGTCGCCTCGGGCTGAAGCGCGGCGCGGATCGACGCAAGGCTTGGCATTGCAATCGGCGTCGGCGGAAGGCCTGGGCGGGTGTAGGTGTTGTACGGCCCGTCGCGCAGCAGGTGTTCCTTGCGCAGGTTCCCGTCGAAGGCTTCGCCCAGCCCGTAGATCACGGTCGGATCGGCCTGGAGAAGCATGCCAGCGCGTAAGCGGTTGACAAGCACCCCGGCGATACGCGCCCGCTCTTCTGCCCGTCCCGTCTCTTTTTCGACGATCGAGGCCATGACAAGCGCCTCGTACGGGCTGCGGTACGGCAGCGCCGGTGCACGCGCCTCCCATTCCCTGGCAAGATGCCGCCGCAGCGCCCGGTGGGCGCGTCGCAAAAGGTCCAGGTCGCTCGCCCCCCGCGAGAAGAAATAGGTCTCTGGGAGGAAGAGCCCTTCGGGGCGAGTCTCATCGGCGCCAATGCGCTCCAGGATCTGCGCCTCCGACAGGCCACGCGTGTCGTGCCGTAGCTCGCGGTGCGCGTCCAGGGCAGCGCGCAGCTGCCGGAAGGTCCAACCTTCGCCAATGCGCGCCTGCGCTAGCACGACGTCTCCGCGCACGATGCGATCGAGCAATTCGAGCGGAGTCGGTGCGCCCGTGAGCTCGTAGTTGCCCGCCTTGACTTGCTCCGCGCGACGGGCAAGGCGCGCAAGCACCTCGAAACGCCGCACGCCGACGCGCACGCCGGCGGCCTCGATGCCGCGCACCGCGGCACGCAGGCTCGCCCCTCGCGGTATCTCGAACTCGACCGGCAGGCGGTCCACCGTGAGCGGCGTCGCGACGTACCAGGTCGCATAGCAGGCGGCGAGGGCGAGCAGAAAAAGTGCCGCGGCGGCGACCAGACGAAAAAGTCGATTCACGTTGACCGATAATAGTCGAAGCCGCCATGCCGCAAACGAACGTACACTCCGCCCTGCTTGCCGACTATGGCCTGCTCCTGGTCTGCGGCGAGGATGCGCGCGCTTTCCTGCACGCGCAGTTGACCAATGACATCGCGCATCTGGACGGCAACCACGCCCGCCGCGCCGCCTGGTGCACGGCCCAGGGTCGCGTGCTCGCCACCTTCCTTGTCCTGCCGTGGCAGGAGGACTTCCTCCTCCAACTTGCGCGTGACCTCGCCGAGTCGGTGGCCCGGCGCCTTGCGCTCTACGTGCTACGTTCCAAAGTCAAGGTGGCGGAGGTCTCCGCCCAATGGGCGCAGATCGGCGTCGCCGGCGACGAGGCAGAACGCGCACTCGTGCAGGCTGGCCTGCCAGTGCCGGCAGGTGCGCTCGAGATCATGCACACGGACGGAAGGCTCGTCGTGCGACTCGGGTCCGCCCGGTTCTTGATCCTTGCACTTGCCGCGGGTGGCGAGGCGTTGCGCAGCCACCTCGCGGCCAGCACGCTCGACGGCTTCTGGCGCGAGGCGGAGATCGATTCGGGCACTCCGCTCATCACCGCGGCGACGCAGGACCACTTCGTTCCCCAGATGCTCGACCTCGAGCGGCTCGGCGCCGTGGACTTCCGCAAGGGTTGCTATCCAGGCCAAGAAGTGATTGCACGCGCTCAGTACCGCGGCCAGGTCAAGCGCCGGCTCTACCGGGTCGAGAGCGATGCGCCGCTCGCTGCGGGCGAGCGGCTTGCCGGCGGCGGCGCTACGCAAGAGGACGGCGGCGTGGTGATCAACGCGCAAGGTCGGCGCGGGCTTGCCGTGTTGCCGGTGGCCGCGGTCGAGTCGGGTGCCGAGCTGCGAACCTTGGGCGGCGCTATCGTGCGCGTGCTCGGGCGCACGAGCTGAACGCTCCGTGTGTCTCGTGCTCCTTGCCTGGCGCGTGTGGGCCGATGAAACGCTGCTCGTCGCGGCCAACCGCGATGAGTACCACGCGCGCCCGGCGCGCAGCGCACACCGCTGGCAGGGGCCAACCCGCATCGTCGCGGGCCGTGACCTCGAGGCTGGCGGAACGTGGCTGGGCCTTGACCGAGGCGGCCGTTTCGCCGCAGTCACCAACTACCGCGGTGGGCGCGAGCCCCGCGCTGCGGCGTCGCGCGGCGCGCTCCCGGTCGCTTTCCTTTCGGGCAGCGACAGCGCAGCCGCTTACGCGCAGGCCGTCGCTGCCCAAGGCAGCGCTTACAGCGGCTTCAACCTCCTTGTGTGCGACGGCACGGAATTGTGGTGGTGTTCCAACCGCGATCACGAACCGCGCGCTCTCGCCCCCGGCATCTACGCGCTCGGCAACCTTCTGCTCGACAGCGCGGACGTCGTCGAGGCGAAAGCGCATTTCCGCTCGGTCCTACGCCGAGCCGTCGCTGACGAGACCCTTTTTACGGTCCTCGCCGTGTACGCCGTACGCGGATCGGCGTACGGCACCCGGTGCGCGAGCCTCGTCCGTGTACACGCCAACAGTCATGCGCGTTTTTCCGAACGCACTTTCGACGCGCACGGAAATGCGGACGAGACCGTGCGTTACGAGTTTCGGCTCGCCTCCGGCTGAAGACGCAGGCGCATGCGCCGGTGGGCAATGCCCGCCTCCAGGTATTCCGGCCCTTCTTCCGTGAAACCATGGCGACGGTAGAAACCGAGCGCGTGCGTCTGAGCTGAGAGCCTCAATACGGCGTCTCCGCGCGCACGCGCCGCCGCAACGAGCGTCGCGAGGATCGCACTGCCAACGCCGCGGCCGCGCCAATCCGGCAGCACCGCCATGCGCCCGATGTGCCCATCCGGCAAGAGCCGGCCCGTGCCCACGGCGCGGCCGTCGGCGGCGCGCGCGACCGCGTGCAACGCGGCGGCGTCGTTCGCGTCAAGCTCCAGTTCGGCGGGCACACCCTGCTCGATGACAAAAACCGCATAGCGGATGCCGCGCGCTGCCTCGCCGAGCGCCTGCCACGGTCCGGTCTCGATCGTGACCATCGGCCCTGAGTATAGAATCGCCGCGCGATGAAAAGCCTTTGGGACGACGCCGAGGCAGCCCGCTTCGGCGGGCCGCTCGGGCCGCGCGTCTATACCTCGCGTCTGCTCGGGCGCGAACCCTCGCTCGTCTTGCACGGCGGCGGAAATACGTCGGTCAAGCTCGCCGAGCGCGACCTCTTCGGCGAAGAGGAGAAGCTCCTTTACGTCAAGGGCAGCGGCTGGGATCTGGCGACGATCGAGCCGGAGGGCTTCGCGCCGGTCGTGCTCGAGCGCGCGCGGCGGCTTGCGTCGCTGCCTGCGTTGTCGGACGCCCAGATGGTGAGCGAATTGGCCGCCGCGGTGCGGCGCTCGGGTGCCCCCGCTCCGTCGGTCGAGACGCTCCTTCACGCGATCCTGCCCTACGCTTACGTCGACCACACGCATGCCGATGCGATCCTTTCGCTGTCGAACTCGCCGGAGGGTGAGCGGCGCATCCGCGAGCTCTACGGCGAGCGGGTCGTCGTCGTGCCGTACGTGATGGCGGGTTTCGACCTCGCGACGTACTGCGCGCGGGAGTTTCCACGCCAGGTCACTGCGCACACCGAAGGCATGGTGCTCCTGTCGCATGGCATCTTCACCTTCGGCGCGACGGCGCGTGAATCCTACGAGCGCATGATCGCGCTCGTCTCGCTCGCCGAGGAGTATCTCGCCGCGCACCGCGCCTGGCAGATCGCGCTCCCCGAACCGCCACCGGCGACGGTCGCACCGCTTGATATCGCAGACCTGCGCAAATCGATCAGCGACTGTGCCGGAGCGCCGATGCTGCTTTGCCTAAACGACGCACCCCGCTACCGCGCCTTCGCCACGCACCCCGAAGCGGCGCGGCTGACACTGGGCGGACCGGCGACGCCGGACCACGTCATCCGCACCAAGCCGTGGCCGGCGCTGGGACGCGATGTGGTCGCTTATGCCGAACGTTACCGCGCCTACTATGCGCGCCATGCCCCGCATGCGAGGGAGCCCAAGACCATGCTCGATCCCGCACCTCGCGTGGTGCTCGATCCCGCGCTCGGCTTGGTCGCTGCAGGCCGGAGCGCCCGCGAAGCGATCATCACACGCGAGCTGTACGAGCACACCGTCGAGGTGGTCCTGCGCGCCGAAGCGCTCGGCGGCTGGCGGCCGCTCGCGGAGCAACATCTGTTCGACATCGAATACTGGGAACTCGAACAGGCGAAGCTACGCAAGGCGGGAACGCCTCCGATGTTCGCTGGCGAGGTCGCGCTCGTTACAGGTGCGGCGAGCGGTATCGGCCGCGCCTGCGTCGAGGCGTTCTTGCGGCGAGGCGCGGCGGTGGTCGCTCTTGACCGCGATCCAACGGTCGAGACATGCGCGCAGCGGACCGAGGTACTGGCGCGCACTTGTGACGTCACGGAACGGGCGGCGCTCGAGGCTGGGGTCACCGAGGCGATACGCGCCTTCGGCGGAATCGACATGCTCGTGCTCAACGCCGGGATATTCCCGGCGAGCGAGGAGCTCGCGCACGCTTCCGACGCCGCCTGGGAGCAGGCGTTTCGCGTCAATGCGCAGGCGAACCTCGCCTTGCTGCGCATCCTTCACCCTTTTCTGTGCCGGGCGCCGCGGGGCGGGCGTGTCGTCGTGATCGGTTCGCGCAACGTTCCCGCCCCCGGCTTCGGCGCCGCCGTCTATTCGGCGTCGAAGGCGGCGCTCACGCAGATTGCGCGCGTGGCCGCGCTCGAATGGGCCAAGGACGGAATCCGCGTGAACGTGCTGCACCCGGACGCGGTGTACGACACCGGCCTGTGGACCCCGCAGCTCCTCGAAGCGCGGGCGCGCGCCTACGGCCTCTCCGTCGAGGCGTACAAGCGGCGCAACCTGCTCGGCGTCGAAGTGTGCGCGCGCGACGTTGCCGAGCTCGCGGCCGAGCTTTGCGGACCGCTCTTTGCCAAGACCACGGGCGCCCAGATCCCCGTCGACGGCGGCAGCGACCGCGTCGTCTGATGCCGATCGAACCGATCCGCTGGACCGGCACGGCGCTCGAGCTGCTCGATCAACGCCTGCTTCCCGAGCGGGTCGCGTACCTGCGGTGTACGAGCGCCGAGGACGTGGCCGCCGCGATCCGGGACATGGCCGTGCGCGGCGCACCGGCAATCGGCTGCGCCGCCGCTTTCGGTGTGGTACTCGGTCGCGGTGCGGAGACGGCGTACGCGACGCTCGCGGCGAGCCGTCCCACGGCAGTGAACTTATTCTGGGCGCTCGCGCGCATGCGCCGCGCGCGGGATCTGGAAGCAGAGGCGCGCTCGATCCTCACCGAGGACCTTACCGCAAACCGCGCCATCGGCGCGCACGGGGCTGCGCTCGTGCCCGACGACGCGCGGGTGCTCACCTACTGCAACACAGGCGCGCTCGCCACCGCCGGTCACGGCACGGCGCTCGGCATCGTGCGCAGCGCGCGACATCGAGTCGCGCGCGTGTATGTCTGCGAAACGCGCCCGTACCTTCAGGGCGCACGGTTGACGGCGTGGGAGTGCCAGCAGGAGGGTATTCCCTGCACGCTCATCACGGACAACGCGGCGGGCCACCTCATGCGGGAAGGCGAGGTGGATGTCGTCCTCGTCGGAGCCGATCGCATCGCTGCAAACGGCGACGTTGCGAACAAAATTGGGACTTACACGCTCGCCGTGCTCGCCCGCCGCCACGGCTTGCCGTTCTACGTCGCCGCGCCGCGCTCGACGGTGGACCTGGCGCTCGCCGACGGCACAGGCATTCCGCTGGAAGAGCGGCCACCGCAGGAACTGGTCGGCTACCGCGGGCTGCGCTGGGCTCCCGACGGCGTGGCCGTGCGCAATCCGGCTTTCGACGTCACCCCGGCCGAGCTCGTCAGCGCCTTCGTCACCGAGGCGGGCGTGCTGCGCCCTCCCTACGGCCCGGCGCTCGCCTCGCTGATGTCGACCGGCGTGTAGACCGGAACGAGCTCGAACAGTTCGACGACGTCGCGACCGCGCATGCGCACGCAGCCGGCGGAACCTGGCCGCCCCATCTCGGCCGAGTCTGGCGCACCGTGGATGTAGATGTAGCGGCGCATCGTGTCCACGTCGCCGAGACGGTTGCGACCCGGTTCGCAGCCCGAGAGCCAGAGAATGCGGGTGAGGATCCAGTCCCGTCCGGGATAGCGTGCGTGGAGCTCGGGCGTCCAGATCTCCCCTGTCGGGCGCCGGCGCACGAACACGGTGTTGAGCGGACGACCCGCGCCGATCTTCGCGCGCACGAGGTGGCGGCCCCGCGGCGTGCAGAGACTCCCGCGCATTTCCCCCGCGCCGTGGCGCGAGGTGGAGACGGCATAGCGGCGCAGCACCTTGTCCGCATCGTCGCGCAGCACGAGGACTTGCTCGACCAGCGAGATGTCGATCTTCACCGCCGCTCCGCAAAGAAGGTCTGCAGCAGCGCAGCGCACTCGTCGGCGAGCACGCCTCCAACGACCTCCGTGTGGTGGTTGAGCGCCCCGATCGCGAACAGATTCGTGACGCTGCCCGCCGCTCCCGTCTTCGGGTCGGGTGCACCGTAGACCACCCGCGCGATGCGCGCGTGCAGGATCGCGCCCGCGCACATGGCGCAAGGCTCGAGGGTGACGTAAAGCGTGGCGCCGAGGAGGCGGTAGTTTCCCACCTTGCGGCACGCGGCGCGTATGGCCTCGATCTCGGCGTGCGCAGTCGCATCGCATGCGGCGATCGGCCGGTTCCATCCCTCGCCGAGCACTTCGCCGCCGGCGACGACGAGGGCGCCGACGGGCACCTCCCCTTCGGCCCAGGCGCGCCGTGCAAGCGCGATCGCGTGCCGCATGTGTTCGCCATCGCCGCGTGTGTCCGGCCCGCCTGCCGCGCCGGTGCGCCGCTCATCGTTCACGCGCTGGAATGCTACGTGCAAACGGTACGGTGCGCGCCGCGTCCGGTCCGGCGCCGGCGCCCGGCCTTTGCGTGCCGCCGCGTTCCGCGCACCGCGGACTTACTCCCACTCGATCGTCGCGGGCGGCTTGGATGAGATGTCGTACACCACCCGGTTGAACCCGCGCACCTCGTTGATGATGCGGTTTGCCACGCGGCCGAGCAGTTCATGAGGCAGTGGCGCCCAGTGCGCCGTCATGTAGTCGGTCGTCTCGACGGCGCGCAAGGCGACGACGTGCTCGTAGGTGCGGCCGTCGCCCATCACACCCACCGACCGCACCGGCAGGAAAACCGCGAAGGCCTGCGCCGTGCGCTCGTACCAGGAGCGCCCGTCTCCGGCGACCGCGCGTCGCAGTTCGTCGATGAAGATCGCATCTGCGCGGCGCAGCAACTCTACCCGCTCACGCGTGACCTCGCCGACGATGCGCACCGCAAGCCCTGGCCCCGGAAACGGATGCCGATAGACGAGCGTCCGCGGCAGGCCGAGCAGCAGGCCGAGCTCGCGCACTTCGTCCTTGAACAGTTCCCGCAGCGGTTCGAGCAATTTCAGGTGCAGCGTCTCGGGCAGACCGCCCACATTGTGGTGCGACTTGATCGTCGCCGCCTTGCGTGTCCGTGCACCCGCCGACTCGATCACGTCGGGATAGATCGTGCCCTGCGCGAGCCAGCGTGCTCGCGGTACCGCTGCGGCCTCGCGCTGAAAGACTTCGACGAACAGGCGGCCGATGCGCCGGCGCTTTTCCTCCGGATCCGTGACGCCCGCGAGCGCCGTGAAAAATTCTGCCGCGGCGTCGACGTAACGCACCTGCGCGCGCAGGTGCTCGCTGAATGCCTGGCGCACTTCATCGGCCTCGCCCAGCCGTAGCAACCCATGGTCTACGAACACGCAGGTCAAACGCTCGCCGATGGCGCGGTGCACGAGCGCCGCTGCGACCGATGAGTCAACGCCCCCCGAGAGCCCTAGGATCACTTCGTCGTCGCCTACGCGCGCGCGTACCTGCGCCACCGCCTCCTCCAGATAATCGGGCATGCTCCAGTCGCCGCGGCAGCCGCAGATCTCGCGCACGAAACGCGCGAGCAGCCGCGCTCCCTGGGGCGTGTGCGTGACTTCGGGGTGAAACTGCACGCCGTAGAAGCGCCGCGCCTCGTCGGCCATCGCCGCGATCGGGCAGCCATCGCTCGAGGCAGCGACCGTGAAGCCCGGCGGCAGCACGGCCACCCGATCGCCGTGGCTCATCCAGACGCGCAGCACGGTCCGCCCCTTCGCGTCGCGCAGGTCTTCGATGCCGTCAAAGAGGCGCGAACCCGAGCGCGTGCACACCTCGGCGTATCCGAATTCTCGCACCGCGCCCGCCTCGACCCGTCCGCCGAGCTGCGCGGCCATGGTCTGCATGCCGTAACAGATTCCGAGCACCGGCACGCCGAGCTGGAAAACTGCCTGCGGTGCGCGCGCGGCGCCCGCTTCGTACGCGGACTGATGGCTGCCGGAGAGGATCACGCCCTTGGGGGCGAAGTCGCGCACGAAGGCGTCGTCGACGTCATGCGGATGTATTTCGCAGTAGACGCGCGCCTCGCGCACCCGGCGCGCGATGAGCTGGGTGTACTGGGCGCCGAAGTCGAGAATCAGGATGCGTTCGTGCCGCGGCGCGCTCGTCGCCGGCGGCGCCGCGGACCGCTCGCTCATTCGACCCGGTAGTTCGGTGCTTCCTTGACGATCTGCACGTCGTGCACGTGCGACTCGCGCATTCCTGCGACGGTGATCTCGACGAAGCGCGCGCGTGCGCGCAGCTCCTCGATGGTTGCGCAGCCCGTGTAGCCCATCGCTGCGCGCAGGCCGCCGAGCAGCTGATGAATGATCCAGACGACGCTGCCCTTGTACGGGACCCGCCCCTCCACCCCCTCCGGAACGAGCTTGTCCATGTTCATCTCGGAATCCTGGAAGTAGCGGTCGGCTGCCCCGCGTTGCATCGCGCCGAGCGACCCCATGCCTCGATAAGCCTTGTACGAGCGGCCCTGGTAGAGCTCGATCTCGCCCGGCGCTTCGTCGGTCCCGGCGAACAGCGAACCGAGCATCAACGCGTGCGCTCCGGCGGCGAGCGCCTTGGCGATGTCTCCCGAATAGCGGATCCCGCCATCGGCGATCGCCGGCACGCCGGTGCCGGCGAGCGCATCCGCCACCGACTGGATCGCCGTGATTTGCGGGACGCCCACGCCCGTCACCACGCGTGTCGTGCAGATCGAACCAGGACCGATGCCGACCTTGACCCCGTCTGCACCGTGGTCGACGAGCGCGCGGGCCCCTTCGGCCGTGCCGACGTTGCCGCCGATCACCTGAAGGTCCGGATAACGCGCCTTGATCCACGCGAGGCGGTCGAGCACGCTTTGCGCATGACCATGCGCGGTGTCGACGACCAACACGTCGACCCCCGCCTCCACGAGGGTCTCGACGCGCTCCTCGGTGCCTTCGCCGACGCCGACTGCGGCGCCCACGCGGAGCTTGCCCTGAGCGTCCTTGCACGCATTCGGGTGTTCCGTCGCCTTGAGGATGTCCTTGACCGTGATCAGGCCGCGCAGCCGCCAGTGCTCGTCCACGACCAGCACCCGTTCCAGGCGGTGCTCGTGCATCAGCCGCATCGCCTCCTCGCGGCTCGCGCCTTCGCGCACCGTGACCAGTTTTTCCTGCGGTGTCATGACGGCGCGCACCGGCGCCTCCAGTCGGGTCTCGAAGCGCAGATCCCGGTTGGTGACGATACCGACGACGCGCCCCTGCTCGATCACCGGGAATCCCGAAATTCGATGCTGGCGCTGCAGCGCGAGCACTTCGGCGACCTTGAGATCCGGCGCCACGGTCATCGGGTCGCGCAGCACACCGGATTCGAAGCGTTTGACCTTTGCGACCTCGGCCGCCTGCGCCTTCGGCGGCAGGTTCTTGTGCACGATGCCGATACCCCCCTCCTGGGCCAGCGCGATGGCAAGGCGCGCCTCGGTGACGGTATCCATCGCCGCCGAGACAAGCGGAATGTTCAGTTCGAGCTGCCGGGTGAGCCGGCTCCGGAGGGAGACTTCGCGCGGAAGGACGCGGGAGTGAGCGGGAAGGAGCAGTACGTCGTCGAAGGTCAGCGCCTTCTGGATGACCCGCATGGACCGCCTTTCATCCAAAGGCGCATTATACGCGAGCGGCCGCGACCGCCCCGCACTGCGCTTGCGTTTGACGCGCACGGCGAAAGCCGTTAGCGTGCAGCAGAAAAGAGCAAGGCATGAGGCGAACGATCGTCGCCGTGTGCACCGCGCTCATCTGTGGCGGGGCGGCGGCGCAGCTCTACAAATGGGTCGACAAGGACGGCCGCGTGCGCTACGGCGACACGCCGCCGCCGGGGGTAAAGGCCACGCCTTTGCGCCCTCCCGCGCCGAGCCCGAGTGCCGCTCCCGAGGCGGCGAAGGACGCAAGAAAAGCTCCGCTCTCTCCGGCCGAGCAGGAAGCCGAGTTTCGCAGGCGCCAGAGCGAGGCGCGCAAGGCGGAAGAAAAAGAGGCGCAGGCCCAGCGCGAGGCTCAGGAGGCACGCGAGAACTGTGCGCGAGCGCGCGAGCTGCAGAAGACGCTCGAGAGCGGCCAGCGCATCGTGCGCACCGACGCCGCCGGAGAGCGCTATTATCTCGACGAGCAGCAGACCGCGCAGGAGCTGGCGCGCGCGCGCCAGGCGGTCGCGCAGTGGTGCAAGTAGTAACGGCCTCAGCGCCGTCGGCGCGAGGACGCCTGCTCGCGCCGCGCGTGTAGCGGGTCGCGCACGAGCGGCCACAGCACCTCGACGCGGTCGCCCGACTGCAAGGGCGCCTGCGGCAGCAGCCGCCGGCCGTGACGGCCGAGCGCTCCCCCCGGTGGGAGTGCGACCTTCGCCGCACGGAGTGCATCCTGCGCGCTCGAGCCGGCCGGAAGCTCGACCGCGACCACGCGTGGCCGCTCGGGATCGGCCACGACGACCTCAACGCGCAACCCGACCATCGAGTTCGTCGAGCCTGTGCAGGAAGGCCTCGACCATCGTCTGCGCGATTCTTCCGAAGAGCGGCTCGAGCAGCTTCGCCAGCGCGCGGCTTGCGAATTCCCAACGCATCGTGAATTCCACCCGACAGGCCTGCGGCCCGAGCGGCCGGAAGCGCCAGAGGGCCTCGAAATGGCGGAAGGGACCCTCGAGCAGCCTCATCTCGATGGCCTCGCCTGGCCGGTTGCGATTCTCGGTGGTGAAAGACTGACGCAGCCCGGCCGCGCGCGCGACCAGCGTCGCGACGGTGCGTTCGGGCGAACGTTCGTGCACATGCGCCTCTGCGCACCAGGGCAAAAACGTCGGATAGGACTCGATGTCCTCGACAAGGGCGTAGACGCGCGCGGCGGGCCGCGCCACGATCGCCGAGCGGGCGATGCGTTTCATAGCGCGGCCGCCCGCCAGGGGCGCTCTAGAATGGGCGCTTTGCACGCGTTCCCATGGCTCTCGTCCAGAACCGCAAGGCGATGCACGACTACCGGGTCGAAGAGCGCTACGAAGCGGGCCTTGCGCTCGAGGGGTGGGAAGTCAAAGCGATCCGCGCCGGACGCGCCCAGATCGGCGACGCCTATGTGCTCGTGCGCGACGGGGAGCTGTGGCTGATCGGTGCGCACGTGAGCCCTCTTGCGAGCGCGTGCCGCCACGTCCCGAGCGATCCGCTGCGCAACCGCAAGCTCCTCCTGCACGCGGCCGAGATCCGGCGCTTGATCGGCAAGGTGCGCGAGCGTGGTTACACCCTCGTTCCGCTCGATCTGCATCTTGCGCGCGGCCGCATCAAGGCGACCATCGCGCTTGCCCGCGGCAAGTTGAAGCACGACCGGCGTGCAGCCGAACGCGAGCGCGAGTGGGAGCGTGAACGCCAGCGCCTCCTACGCCGTCGCTGAAGATCCGGCGCGCTCTTCGGCCCGTGCCAGTGCGCGCCAGGTGCTCAGCACGGTGTCCGGGTTGAGCGACAGGCTTTCGATGCCCTGCGCCATCAACCAGTGGGCAAAATCCGGATGATCCGAGGGTCCCTGTCCACAGATGCCGACATACTTGCCCTGGCGCCGGCAGGCCCGGATCGCCATCGCGACGAGCGCCTTAACGGCAGGGTCGCGTTCGTCGAAGGCGCCCGCGACGAGCCCCGAGTCCCGGTCCAGACCCAGCGCGAGTTGGGTAAGGTCGTTCGATCCGATGGAAAAACCGTCGAAATATTCGAGGAACTCGTCGGCGCGAAGTGCGTTCGATGGGATTTCACACATCATCACAATGCGAAGGCCATTGTCGCCACGGCGCAGCCCGTTTTCGGCAAGAAGCCGGGTGACCGCGCGCGCTTCCGCCGGCGTGCGGACAAACGGCACCATGATCTCGACGTTCACCAGGCCCAACTCGTCGCGTACGCGCCGCAGCGCCGTGCATTCCAGTTCGAAGCACGGTCGGAATCCCTCCTCCAGGTAGCGGGCCGCACCGCGGAATCCGAGCATGGGGTTTTCCTCCTCGGGCTCGTAGCGCTCGCCGCCGAGCAGCCGTCGGTATTCGTTCGACTTGAAGTCGGACAGGCGCACGATCACCGGTTTCGGCCAGAACGCGGCCGCGATGGTCGCAATCCCCTCGGCCAGCTTCTCGCGGAAGAAGCGGCGCGGATCCGCATAACCGCGCGCGGCGCGTTCGACGCGCTTCCTCAATTCGGCTGGCAGCTCCGGATAGTCCAGGCACGCGCGGGGGTGCACGCCGATGTCGTTCGCGATCACAAACTCGAGCCGGGCGAGACCTACTCCTGCGTTAGGGATCTGGGCGAACTGGAAGGCAAGCTGCGGATTGCCGACGTTCATCGCGATCTTGACGGGCAGTTCCGGCAGCGGTTCTTCGGATTCTGTCTCGATGGTGAACGGCAGAGCGCCTTCGTAGACGTGACCGGTGTCGCCCTCGGCGCAGCTCACGGTGACGGTGGCACCCTCGGCGAGTCGCTCGGTGGCATCGCCGCAGCCCACGACCGCGGGGATGCCCAGCTCGCGCGCGATGATCGCAGCATGGCACGTGCGACCGCCCCGGTTCGTGACGATCGCGGCGGCGCGCTTCATCACCGGCTCCCAGTTCGGATCGGTCATGTCGGTGACGAGCACATCACCGGATCGGACCTCGGCCATGCGCGCGGGTTCGCGCACGACGCGCACCGGGCCGATGCCAATTCTCTGGCCGATCGCACGACCGCTCGTGAGCACGCGCCCTCTCGCCCAGAGGCGGTAGCGCCCGCTGCGCTCGGCGCCCGCGACAGACTTGACGGTCTCCGGGCGCGCCTGCAGCACATAGAGGCGACCGTCCACCCCATCCTTGGCCCACTCGATGTCCATCGGCCGACCGTAGTGCGCTTCGATCGCGCAGGCAAGACGCGCAAGCTCGAGGACTTCCGCGTCCTCGAGCGAGAAACGGTCGCGTAGCGTTTCCGGCACCTCCTCGAGACGTGTGGCCGCCTTCGCTCCCGGTTCCGCGTACACCAGCCGCTGCAGTTTCGAGCCGAGCGCCCGCCGCACGATCGCCGGCCGCCCTTGAGCGAGGGTCTGCTTGTGCACATAGAACTCGTCGGGGTTCACCGCCCCCTGCACCACCGTCTCGCCCAGCCCCCAAGAGGACGTGATGAAGACGACGTCGCGAAACCCCGATTCCGTATCGAGTGTGAAGGCGACGCCTGCTGATCCGAGGTCACTTCGCACCATGCGCTGGACGGCCGCCGAGATCGCCACGGAGCCGTGATCGAAACCCCTGTGCACACGGTAGGAGATCGCACGATCGCTATAGAGGGAGGCATAGACGCACCGAATCGCTGCCAGCACGGCTTGTTCGCCGCACACGTTGAGAAATGTTTCCTGCTGACCGGCGAAGGAGGCGTCGGGGAGGTCCTCGGCTGTTGCGGAAGATCGCACGGCAAAGGAGGTTTCGCTCGAATATTTCGATACAAGTTCTTGATAAGCAATAATTATTTCATGTTCTAATTCATCCGGAAAGCGAGCCTCCTCGATCCAATTCCGGATGTCTCGCCCACAGGCCGAGAGCGCTTCGACGTTGTCCGGGTCTAAGCTCCTTAGCCGATCGGCGATCCTGCCTTCGAGGTCGTTCGCCGCCAAAAACCTCCGGAAGGCATCAGCCGTCGTCGCAAAGCCCTCGGGGACTCGGACACCGGCGACTGCGAGCGCGCCCATCATCTCGCCGAGCGATGCGTTCTTGCCGCCCACGCGCGGTAGGTCGTACATGCGAAGTTCGTGCAACCAAAGCACGTGGCGCGTGCCACTCATCGCCAGACTCCTCGGAAAAGGGGTTTTTCGCTATTTTATCGGGAACGGTTTCTCGCCCATGCGCCGCAGCGTTTACTTCGTCTCCGACGGAACGGGCATCACCGCCCAGATGCTCGGCAACAGCCTGCTCACCCAGTTCGAGGGACTCACCTTCGATACCCACACGCTTCCTTTCGTCGACTCGGTGGCCAAGGCGCGCGAAGCGCGCGAGCGCATCGAGCGAGAGGCCGCGGCAGGCAATGGTCGGCCGATCGTCTTTAGCACGCTCGTCAACCCCGAGGTGCGCGAGGTGCTGCGCGGGGCGGAGGCGTTGGTGCTCGATTTCTTCGAGAACTTCATCGTTCCGCTCGAGTGCGAATTCCGGCGGCAATCCAGCCACACCGTCGGCCGGTCGCATAGCGCGCTCGACCGGGAAGAGTACCGCCGCCGCATCGAGGCGATCAATTACACGCTCGCGCACGACGATGGGGCCGCGCGCGGAGACCTGGCCGATGCCGACGTGATCCTCGTCGGCGTTTCGCGCAGCGGTAAAACGCCGACCTGCCTGTACCTTGCTTTGCAATTCGGCGTGCGCGCAGCCAACTGGCCGCTCATTCCGGAGGACTTCGAGCGGGGTGAACTGCCCGCGGCGCTGCGTTCATTGAAGCAGAAAATCTATGGGTTGACGATCGCACCGCAGCGCTTGCGCGAAGTGCGCAACGAACGGCGACCGGGAAGCCGCTACGCCGACCCCGAAAACTGTCGCTGGGAGGTCGAACGAGCCGAGGCGCTCATGCAACGCGAGGGCATTCGCTGGGTCAACTCGACGGCAAAGTCGATCGAGGAAATCGCAACCACCATCCTGCGCGAGCTGCGTATCGAACGGCACGTCTACTGAGCGCAGCGGCGCCACGCCTCGTACAGGCAGAGGGTGGCGGCGGCGGCGACATTGAGCGATTCGACACGGCCGTTCGTTGGGACACTCACGCAAAGCGTCGCACGCCGGACAAGCTCCGCATCGAGCCCCTTGCCCTCGGCCCCGAACAGCCACAGCACGGGTTCGCACCACTGCGCGTCGCCCAGGCTTATGCCCCCGTGCGCGATCGCGGCGATCACCGCACCGTGGAACCGCTCGAGCACCGCGACGGGGCTCGGCACTTGCGCAAGGCGCAGCGCAAAGTGGGCGCCGGCCGCAGCCCGCAGGCTCTTGGCCGACCAGGCGTCCGCGCAACCCGGGCCGAAGTAGACCGTTTCGACACCGAAGGCTGCAGCGCTGCGCAGGATCGCACCGACGTTGCCGGGGTCCTGCACGCCATCGAGAAGCAGGGACCGCGCCGCGGGCGCGGAGCGCTGCGGTCCGGCCGCCTCGGGCATGTCGGCCTCGACCAGCAGTGCGGCGGGCGACCGGGCCTCGGCCAGTGCGGCGAGAACTCCCGGCGCGGCGAGAAAGACAGGACAGCCGAGCCGGTCGAGCAGCGCCGCCATACGCGGGTCTTGCTCGCGGCCCTCGCGCACCACCGCCGCCCGGGGTCGCCCGCCGCTTGCGAGCAACGCCTCGGCGAGGTGCTCGCCCTCGAGGACGATACGGCGTTCCGCGCGCCGCGCGCGCGCATCGCGCACCAGCCGCCGCCAGCGCTGCACGCGCTCGTTCGTCCGCGAGCGCAGCACCGTTTTCATCGCTCCGGGAGAAGAAACGCGCGCACTGGCGCGAAACTTCGCCGGTGCACCTCGCTTGCGCCGTGCCGCCGCAGCAGCGCCAGGTGTTCGGCCGTGGGATAGCCTTTGTGCCGATCGAAGCGATACTGCGGATAGCGGAGGTGCAGGCGCCGCATTTCGGCGTCGCGCGCAGTCTTGGCCAGAATCGAGGCGGCTGAGATCGGCGCACACAACGCGTCGCCGCCGACCACGGCGCGCGCCGCCCACGGCAGATCGGGGGGGAGCTGCGAACCGTCGATCCAGACCTCCTCCGGCGTGACCGTCAAGGCTGCGAGGGCGCGTCGCATCGCGAGCAGCGTTGCCCTCAACACATTGAGCCGATCGACCTCCGCAACGCTCGCCGAGCCGATCGCGAAGGCGTGCGCACGCTGCCGGATCTGCGCGGCGAGCTCCTCGCGCCGCGCGGCGCTCAGACGCTTCGAGTCGGCAAGACCTGCGATCGGCCTCGCTTCGTCGAGGATCACGGCTGCGGCGACCACGGGACCGGCGATCGGACCGCGCCCCGCCTCATCGACGCCGCAGATTGTTCGTCCCATCGATCGCCTCCAGCACCGCCGCCGCTGCTTTCTCGGCTGCGTTCTGTCGCAAGCTCTGGTGAATCGCCCGGAACCGCTCCACCTGTCGGCGCTGCGCCTGCGCATCGAATAGAAGCGTCGCCAGCGCCTCAGCGAGCCGGCTCGGGTTCGCTTCGCTCTGCAGGAATTCGGGCACGATACGCTCTCCGGCGAGAAGGTTCGGCAATCCGATCCACGGCACGTACAGCATGCGCCGCATGAGTGCCCAGGTGAGCGGCGACTGGCGGTAGACGATCACCAGTGGCGTCTTGCACAGCGCCGCTTCGAGCGTCGCCGTGCCGCTCGCCACGAGCGCCACGTCCGCTGCGCTGAGCGCTTCGTGCGCATGCCCGAACAAAACCGTGAGCGGAAGCTCCGCCCCGCCATAGCGGGCGAGCGCATCGGCGAAAAGTTCACGCGTTGCGCGCGTTGCCGTCGGCACGACGAAGTGAAGCTGGGGCAGGTCCTGGAGCAGCCGTCGCGCTGTCCGCACGAAGAGGCCTCCCATGTACTGGAGCTCTGAACGCCGGCTGCCGGGAAGCAGCGCGACGATGCGCCGTTCGTGCGGCAGGCGCAGCTCGCGCCGCGCTGCCGCACGGTCCGGCGCGAGCGGCAGCAGGTCGGCAAGCGGGTGTCCGACATAGGTGACCGGGACGCCGGCATCCCGGTACACCTCCGGTTCGAACGGAAAGAGCGCGAGCAGCCGTCCCGCCGCTCGGGCGACGCGCCGGATGCGCCAGCGGCGCCATGCCCATACCGACGGGCTGACGTAGTGCACGGTGGGGATGCCGGCGCACCGCAGCCGTTCTTCGAGGGCGAGGTTGAAGTCGGAGGCGTCGATGCCGACAAACACCGCAGGCCGCTCGGCGATCAGGCGGGTAGCGAGCGCCCGGCGCAGCGCAACGATGCGCCAGTAGTGGCCGACCGCTTCGGCGTAGCCGCGCACCGAAAGCGTCTCCATCGGGTAAAGGCTATGGAAGCCGAGGCCGGCCATGCGCGCTCCGCCGATGCCGACGAAGCGCAGCTCGGGACGGTGGGCTTGCAGCGCCGCGATCAGCGGCGCGGCGAGCTGGTCGCCCGACGCCTCGCCGGCCACCATCGCCACGGTGAGCGGCACGGCCTGCGGCACCCGAACGCTAGCGAATGATGCCGCGCCGGCTGCCCTCGAGGAACTCGACCAGCCAGCGCACCTCCGCAACGCACTCGGCCTGCTCGGCGAGTGCGCGCCGCGCCTCCTCCAGGCCCAGGGCGGATCGGTAGAGCGTCCGGTACGCCCGCTTGAGCGCAGCGATGGTCTCGGACGGGAAACCGCGCCGGCGCAGCCCTTCGTTGTTGATTCCGTAAGGCCGCGCCATGTTGCCGGCTGCGCGCACGTAAGGCGGCAAGTCGCGGTCCAGATACGTCCCCATGCCGGTGAAGCTATGGACGCCGATCCTGACGAACTGGTGCACGAGCGTCGTCGCGCCGAGCACCGCCCAGTCGCCGACCTCGACGTGGCCCGCCAGCTGGCAGGCGTTGGCGAACACGGTGTGGTTGCCGATGCGGCAGTCGTGCGCGAAGTGCACGTAGGCCATGATCCAGTTGTCGTTGCCGAGTCGCGTCACACCCGCATCGAGCGCGGTGCCGCGGTTGATGGTGACGTATTCCCGAATCGTGTTGCCGTCGCCGATCTCGACGGCGGTCGCCTCGCCCCCATACTTCTTGTCCTGCGGCGGACCGCCGATCGCCACGAATCCGTGGATGCGGTTGTTACGTCCGATGCGCGTGCGACCCTCGATGATGACGTACGGTCCAATCTGCGTGCCCTCGCCGATCTCGACCTCCGGACCGATCACCGCATACGGTCCGACCGACACGCCGTCGCCCAACCGAGCCTGCGGCGCGACGATCGCCGTGGGATGGATCATGCCGGCGGGTCGCCGGTCGCGGGACGCTTGGTGCACAGAATCTCGGCCTGCGCGACTTCCTCGGCGTCGACCCGTGCCCGGCACGTGAACTTCCATACATTGCGTTTCGCGCCGACGATGACTGCCTCGATTTCGAGCCGATCACCGGGGACGACCGGTCGTTTGAAGCGCGCGTTGTCGATTCCCGCATAGTAGTACACCCAGTCGTCGCCTGGCCGCTCGCCAAGCGAATGGAACACGAGCACGCCGGCGGCCTGCGCCATCGCCTCGAGGATGAGCACGCCTGGGAAGATCGGCCGACCCGGGAAGTGGCCGACGAAGTACGGTTCGTTGACGGAGACGTTTTTCATGGCGACGATGCGTCGCCCGGGTTCGCAGGCAAGCACCCGATCGATCATGAGGAACGGGTAGCGCTGCGGCAGGTGCGCAAGCACCTGGCCGATGTCCATCTCAGTCATGGCCGTCGCCCTCCGCCGCGAACCGCCGCTCGAGCGCTCGCACGCGCTCGGCGAGCTCCGCGAGCTGCCGAAGCAGCGCCGCGTTGCGGCTCCAGGCGCGGTGCTCGTCGAACGGGAAAAGTCCGGTGTAGGTGCCGGGCCGCCGGATCGACCGAGTCACCACAGTGTCGGCCGAGATGTCCGTGCCGTCGCACACGCTGAGGTGGCCGAGCACGAGTGAACCGGCGCCGATGGTGCAGCCGCGCCCGACCTTCGCGCTGCCCGCGAGCGCCGCACAGCCCGCTATTGCCGCGTGCGCCCCGACGCGACAGTTGTGGCCGATCTGGATATGGTTGTCGAGCTTCACACCGTCCTCGATGACGGTGTCCTCTATCGCGCCACGATCGATCGTCGTGCAGGCGCCGATTTCGACGTCGTCGCCGATCACGACCGCTCCGATCTGGGGAATCTTGAGCCACCGCTCGCCTTCGCGCGCAATCCCAAATCCGTCGGCGCCGATCACGGCGCCCGAGTGCACGATGGTACGGGCGCCGATGCGGCAACCCGCGTAGACCACGACCGACGGATACAAGCGCGCGTCCTCGCCGATCACGACGTCGTCGCCGAGCGCGCAACCGGCACCGACCCAAGCGCGCGCGCCGATGCGACAACGTGCACCGACGACGGCGCCCGCGTCAATGCGCGCCGCCTCGTGCACCTGCACCGACGGCGCCACGTGCGCCGCCGGATGCACGCCCGGTTGCACCGGGTCGACCGGATTCAGTAACTGTGCGACGCAGGCGAAATAGGCGTACGGATTCTCGGTGACGATGCGCGGTCTCTGCGTGAGCGTCTCATCGGCGGGCGCGAGAATCACCGCGCCGGCGCGGCAGCCCGCAAGCCGCGACCGGTAGCGCGGATTGGCAAGGAAAGTGATCCGGTCCGGACCCGCATTTTCCAGCGTACCAACCTGGACGATCGCAGTGGCCGGATCGCCGACGAGCCGTCCGCCGAGCCGCGCGACGATCTCGCCGAGCGTGCGCGCCATATCATCGCGCGGCGGGCTTACCTTCCAGCGCCTTGAGCACCTTGTCGGTGATGTCGACGCGCGGGTTCGCGTACACGGCGTCCTGGAAGATGATGTCGTACTTCTCCTGCTCCGCGATCTGGCGGATCGCGCGGTTTGCCTGTTCGAGCACGTGCGCCAGTTCCTCGTTGCGCCGCTGGTTGAGGTCTTCCTGGAACTCGCGCCGCCGGCGCTGGAAGTCACGGTCGAGCTCCGTGAGCTCACGTTCGCGCGCACGCCGCTGCGACTCCGGCATCGTCATGGCGTTCTTCTCGAGATCCTCCTGGAGTCGCCGCAGCTGTTCGGCCATGCGACTGAGGTCCTGGTCCCGTTTCATGAATTCGCTCTCGATGCGCTTCTGCGCACGCTGCGCCGGCACCGAATCGCGCATGATGCGCTCGGTATTGACGAAGCCGATTTTCCCCTCGGCGCGGGCCGTCGGCGACGCGATCAGAGGCAGAGCGAACGCCGCGACAACGGCAAGCAAATGGCGGGTTCTCGGGTTCACGCGGGATCGGTCAGAAAGCCGTACCAAAGCTGAATTGTAACCGCTGTACGCGGTCGATACCTTTCTTCTCATTCAGCGGTTCAGCGAACGAGAGGCGGAAGGGCCCGAACGGCGAGTTCCACGCCAAGGCGAGCCCGGCCGAGTAGCGCAGCTCCGCGAGCGTGACCCGGGAGCCGGCACCGTACACTTGCCCCGCGTCGACGAACGCCGCGAGCCGCAGCGACTTGTCCTTCTCCGCCCCCGGGACCGGAAACAGCAACTCGAGGCTGCCGGCGAGCTTGCGCGTGCCCCCGATCGCGTTGCCTGCCGCGTCCTGCGGGCCGAGCGAAAACGGTCGGTAGCCGCGCACCGAACCCGGGCCTCCGACGTAGAAGTTCTTGAAAAAGGGGACCGGTCGGTCGCCCAGACCGCCGGCGAAGCCGAGATCGGCGTTGAGCGCAAAGGTCAACGTACGCGTGAGCGGCCGGAACCACTGGTGCGACAGACCGAGCCGATAGTACCTCAGGTCGCCTGCCGCGACCTCGAGCGAGGCTGTCGACAGCGCGCCGCGTGTCGGCAGAATGGCGCTGTCGCGCCGATCGGAGCGAAGCCCGATCGTGCCAGCACCATAAGCGTATTTGCTGCCGAAACGGCTGACGAAATCGAGGTATGCAAGCGGGCTGTTCGTGAACGTCTCGAGCCGGACCCGCTCGGCGTTCACGCCCAGCGACAAATCGAAGAACTCGCCGAGCGGCCAGCCGAACTTCAAGCCGCCGCCGAGAGTGCGCGTGACGTACGCCCCCACGGCCAACGTGGAGGCGTCGGTGTCGCGCTTGTACACGTCGAAGCCCTGGCTGACGCCATCGACGGTGTAGTACGGGTTGAGATAGGAAAGCGCATAGACCTGATTCACACGGCCGCTGTTGAGCTGCGCGGAGATGTACTTGCCGCTGCCGAACACGTTCGCCTGGGAGACCGAACCGGAAAGGACGAACTTGTCCGTGGTCGAGAACCCCGCGCCGAGCATGAGCGCGCCGGTCGGCTTTTCTTCCACGGTGAACGTCACGTCCACCTGATCGGTCGTCTCCGGCACCGGCACCGTCTCGACCGTGACGTCGCGGAAGTACTGGGTCCGGTCGATGCGCTGGCGCGACAGCTGGATCTTCGAGCCGTCGTAGAATGCGCCTTCGAGCTGCCGCATCTCGCGCCGGATCACCTCGTCGCGGGTGCGCGTATTTCCCTGCACGTTGATACGCCGCACATAAACGCGCCGCCCGGGGTCGATGTAGAGCGTGAACGCGACCGTGCGCTTCTCACGGTCGATCTGCGGCACCGCATTCACATTCGCGAATGCGTAGCCATCGTTACCGAGGCGCTCACCGATCGCTTTCACCGTCTCGTTCAGGCGCTCGCGCGCATAGACCTCGCCTGCGCGCACGCGCATCAGCTTTTCCAGTTCTTCGCGTGGCACGATCGGCGGGCCGGCGAGCTGCACGTCGGAAATCGTGTAGCGCTCTCCTTCGGTGATGTTGATGGTGATGTAAATGTCGCGCCGGTCCGGTGTGATGGAGACCTGCGTCGAGTCGATCGAGAAATCGATATAGCCGCGGTTCTGGTAGAAGGAGCGAAGTTCCTCCAGATCCGCGGCGAGCTTTTGCCGAGAATACTGGTCGTTCTTGGTGTACCAGCTGATCCAGTTGGGCGGCCGCAGCGTGAGCAGACCGAGCAGCTGCCGTTCGGTGAAAGCCTGCGCACCGACGATGTTGATCGCGCGGATGCGGGCGATTTCGCCCTCGTTCACGGCGAAGCGGATGGCGACGCGGTTGCGTTCGAGCGGTGTTACGGTCGTCTCGACCTGTGCCCCGTAGCGCCCGCGGGCGAGGTACTGACGCTTGAGTTCCTGCTCCGCGGCCTCGAGCACCGAACGGTCGTAGATACGGCCCTCGGCGATCCCCATCTCGCGCAACACCCGGCGCAGCACCTCGGGCTGGAATTCGCGCACGCCCGTGAGCTCGATCTGGCCGATCGCCGGACGCTCTTCGACCAGTACCACCAGCACGTCGCCTTCGACCTCGAGGCGCACGTCGCGGAAGAACCCGGTCGCAAAAAGCGCGCGCAGCGCCTGCTGGGCGCGCTCCTCGGTCAGCGTCTCGCCCACCTTGACTGGCAGATAGCTGAACACAGTGCCCGGGTCTGTGCGCTGCAGTCCTTCGACGCGGATGTCCCGGATCACGAAGGGTTGAAACGTGCCTTGCGCCCATGTCGCGGCCGATAGCAGTGCAATAGCACAGGCGGCGTACAGACGCAGCCGCATCGCTCAGCCGCCGAACAGCCGTTGTAAGTCGTTGTACAAGGCGAACGCCATGAGCACGAACAACACAGCGACGCCGACGCGGTGCCCGAACTCGAGCGCGCGGTCGGACAAAGGAGCCCCCCTGACGAGTTCGATGGCATGATACATCAGGTGCCCGCCATCGAGGATCGGGATCGGAAGCAAGTTCAGCACCCCCAGACTCACGCTCACCAGCGCAAGAAAAGTGAGGTACGAAATCCAGCCGAGCTGGGCCGACTGGCCGGCGTAGTCCGCGATCGTCACAGGCCCCGACAGATGTCGCCAGGACAGCTCGCCCGACACCATCTTCCAGAGCATGCGCAGGCTGAACACCGACAGGTCCCACGTCTTGGCCGCCGCCAGCCAGAGCGCCTCGGCTGGCCCGTGACGCACCTGCACGAGCAGCGGGTCGTTCGCGACCCGTTTCGGCGCCACGCCGATACGGCCGATGCGCACCCCCGCGTCGTCGACACTGTCGGGCACCACCTCGAGCGACATACGCACACCGTCGCGCTCGACCGTCAGGCGAAGCGGCACGCCCGGCTTTGCGCGCACAGCCCGTACCAGTTCCTCCCAGTGCGCCACCGAGACGCCATCGGCGTGCATAATCCGATCGCCGACCCGCAGACCTGCCCGTTCGGCGGGGCTGCCCGAGGCGACCGCGCCGAGCACCGGCTCGAGCGCGGGCCGCTTGAGCTGCAGACCGGCACGCGCGAGCGGATCGGCGCCCGGCGCCAGGGCCTCCTGCGCCGAGAGATCGAGCATGCGCCGAGCCACACCACCGCCCTCGGCCTGGATTTCCAGCTCGATCGCGCGCCGCTCGAGCGACGCCTTCACCAGGTGCCAGCGCAGTTCCTGCCAAGTACGCACAGGTGAGCCGTCGACCGCGCGCACGGTATCGCCCGCCTGTAGCCGGGCCGCGTGCGCCGGTGTCCCTGGCGGGGGTTCGCCGAGCACGGGTCGCGCTTCCGGTATCCCGACCAGGTAAAGCCCCGTGTACACCGCGATCGCGAACGCGAAGTTGAGCGCAGGTCCGGCGGCGACGATCGCGCTACGGCGCCCGAGCGGCTGGCGGTTGAAAGCCCGCGCGCGTTCCTCGGGCGCAACCGGCCCTTCGCGTTCGTCGAGCATGCGCACGTACCCGCCGAAGGGAACCGCCGCGATCACCCACTCGGTGCCATCCCGGCCGGTGCGCCATGCGACAAGCGGGCGTCCGAAGCCGATCGAGAAGCGCAATACCTTGACGCCGCACAGGCGCGCCGCGAAGTAGTGACCGAGCTCGTGCACAACGATGAGCACGGCGAGCGCGACGAGAAAGGCGACGAGTGTGTACATTGCGACGATTCAGGCCGCGCGCGCGCTCGCGCGACTGAGTTCCTCGCGCGCGATGCGGCGTGCCGCCGCATCGGCCTCGCGCACAACCTCGAGCGAGACGGCCGCTTTCGCCGGCACCCGTTCCAGCGTGCGCGCGATCACGCGCGCGATCGCGGTGAAGGCGGTTGCGCCGCCGAGGAAGGCCTCGACGGCGACCTCGTTGGCGGCGTTGAGGATCGCCGGCGCAGTGCCTCCCGTGCGCAGCGCCTCGTACGCGAGGGACAGGCACGGGAAACGCCGCTCATCGGGACGTTCAAAGTCGAGTCGCGCGATCGCGCCGAGATCGAGCCGGCGCGCTCCGGACTCGATGCGGTCGGGATAACCCAACGCATGCGCGATCGGCACCCGCATGTCCGGATGCGAGAGCTGAGCGAGCACCGAGCCGTCGACGTATTCGACCAGCGAGTGCACAATGCTCTGCGGGTGTACGAGCACTTCGATCCGTTCCGGTGGCAGGCCAAACAACCAGTGCGCCTCGATGACCTCCAGCCCCTTGTTCATCATGGTCGCCGAGTCCACCGAGATCTTACGGCCCATGACCCAATTCGGGTGCGCGCAGGCGTCGGCCGGCGTCACGTGCTCGAGCGCCTCGGGGGGAAAGAGCCGGAACGGCCCGCCGGAGGCGGTGAGCAGGATGCGCCGCACCGCTCCGATCTGAGCCGCCCTCCCTTCCCCGCGCGGCAAGCACTGGAACACTGCATTGTGCTCGCTGTCGATCGGCAGCAGCGTCCCTCCGGAAGCGCAGACCGCCTCCATGAACAGCGGCCCGGCCATCACCAGCGCCTCCTTGTTGGCAAGCAGCAGCCGCTTGCCATTGCGCGCAGCCGCCAAGCTCGGCTCCAGACCGGCTGCCCCGACCAGTGCCGCCATGACGATCGCGGCAGCGGGGACGGTGGCCGCCTCGGCCAGCGCCGCTTCGCCGAAGCGCAGCTCGCAGCCCGCCTGCCGCGCGAAGCGGCGCTCGAGGGCCACATCCGGTGCGAGCCCGGAAAGCACCGCGAGCCGTGGCCGGTGACGTTCGCACAGCGCCAGCAGCGCTTCGGCCCCGCGATGCGCAGTGAGCACCTCTACCCGGTAGCGCTCGGGATGACGAGACGCGACATCGAGCGTGTTCGTCCCGATCGAGCCCGTCGCGCCGAGGACGACGAGTCCCTGCGGCCCGGCTACGCTCATCGGGAAAAAAGCGAGAAGGCGAGCGCGCCTGCCGGAAGCACCGCAAGCGAGCTGTCGACGCGGTCGAGCACGCCGCCATGGCCGGGAAGCAGCCTGCCGCTGTCCTTCACTCCGGCGCGCCGTTTGAGCAGCGATTTGAACAGATCGGCCACGATTCCTAACGCGACGAGCGCGGCGACGAGGGCCAAAAAAGCGACCCAGCCGGTCAGGCTGGCGGGCCGCGCCAGGCCGGGCAGCACCTGCGCGGCGATCATAGCGCAGACAAGCACCGTCGCGAACCCTGCCGCCGCACCTTCGAGCGTTTTGCCCGGGCTGATGGCAGGGGCGAGCGGCCTGCGACCGAAGCGGCGGCCGGCGAGGTAGGCCGCGGAATCCGAAATCCAGCACAGCGCGAGCAACGCGAGAGCACGCTCCGGTGCGAGCGCGACCAGCGCGAGCACGGGCGCAGCGATCAGGAACACACCGGCGACAAAGTGCGCGAACGCACGCGTTGCCGGAAGTCCGCGCGCAAGCAAAGCGGGTGCGGCCACAGCCCAAAAGAGGCTTGCCGACGCCCAAACGGCAAGAAGCTCCCGACGGGGCGGATGCAGGGGCCAGAAAAGCGCCAGCGCAACCCCGCAGGACACCCCCGCGATCGCCCCCGCCAGGGGCGCGGGCAGTCTCGTTTGCGGGCCAAGCCGCATCCACTCGGCCGCTGCAAGGGCCGCGACCAGGCTCGCCAGCACGGCAAGCCACACCCGCTCGAGCAGGAAGAGGGCGGCGAGGCAGCCACCGAGCAGGACTGCGGCAGTGAGCGTCCGCCGCAGGAGTGTGCCGTCAGCCGCCGAGCGCTGCCGCTCTGCCGGTCCGCTCAGCGGCACTGCGCTCTTCCTCGAGCTGATCACCGGTGCGCCCGAAGCGGCGCTCGCGTCCGGAGTACCAGAAAAGCGCGGCCTCGAGCGCCCCGCGGTCGAAGTCCGGCCACAGCAGGTCGGTGAAGTACAGTTCGGTGTACGCGAGCTGCCAAAGCAGAAAATTGCTCAGTCGGCGCTCCCCCCCCGTGCGGATGAGCAAGTCCGGGTCGGGCGTTCCGGCGGTCGCGAGGTGGCGTTCGATGTCAGCCTCGGTGATCGGCGCGTCCGCGCGTTCGGCGGCCACGCGCGCTACGGCCTGGACGATGTCCCAGCGTCCGCCGTAGCTCGCCGCGATCGTGAGCGTCAGCCGATCGTTGCACGCCGTACGCCGTTCTCCGGCGGCAATCAGCCGTTCCAGTTGCGCGCCGAAGCGCGCGCGCTCGCCGATGACGCGAAGCCGCACGCCGTGGCGGTGCAATTCTTCGATCTCCGAGCCGAGCGTGCCTGCGAACAGTTCCATCAGCAACGCCACTTCCTCCGCTGGTCGCTGCCAGTTCTCTGAGCTGAAGGCAAAAAGCGTCAGGTACGGCACCCCGTGCTGTATGCAGCCGCGCACGGCCTCGCGCACCGCCTCGACGCCGCTCCGGTGGCCGGCGATACGCGGCAGGCGGCGCGCGCGCGCCCAACGGCCGTTGCCATCCATCACGATCGCAACATGCCTCGGCATGGCGCCGTAGCGCAGCGTTTTCGTCACGTGTTCCACCGTCGTCCTCGGCTCAGACCGTCATCAGCTCCGATTCCTTCTGCGCGAGCAGTTTGTCGATTTGCGCGACGTGCTGATCGGTCAGCTTTTGTACTTCGTCGAGCGCACGCCGTTCGTCATTCTCCGAGATCTCGCGTTTGCGCAGCGCCTCTTTCAACTGGTGGATGGCCTCCCGCCTGAGGTTGCGCACCGCCACCCGTGCGCTCTCGGCCTCGTGCCGCACGATGCGGGTAAGCTCGCGTCGGCGCTCCTCTGTGAGCGGCGGCATTGGCACCCGGATCGTGTCGCCCACCGACGCCGGATTCAACCCGAGATCCGATTCACGGATCGCTTTTTCGACAACGGCAAGCATTTTCTTCTCGAACGGCGCCACGCCGATCGTGCGCGCATCGAGCAGCGTGACTTTCGCCAGCTGTGGGATCGGTGTCGCCGTGCCGTAGTAATCGACTTTGACGTGGTCGAGCAGGCCCGTGTGGGCACGTCCCGTGCGCACCTTGGCGAGCTCGGTCCGGAACGCCTCGATCGCCTTGGTCATACGCGCCTCGGTGTTCTTTTTCAGCTCGGCGATGTTCATAACCAGTCCTCCCTCAGACGTGGACGAGCGTGCCCTCGTCTTGCCCACAGACGACGCGCTGCAGGGCGCCCGGCCGGAAGATGCTGCACACATTCACCGGCAGGCGTTGGTCGCGGCACAGGGTGAGGGCGGTGGCATCCATCACCTGCAGTTTGCGTCCGATTGCCTCGTCGAAGCTCAGCTCGCGGTAGCGGACCGCAGAGGGGTCGCGCGCAGGATCCGCCGAGTAGATCCCGTCGACTTTGGTGGCCTTGATCACGATCTCGGCGCCGGTCTCGCTCGCACGCAACGCCGCCGCAGTGTCGGTCGTGAAGAAAGGGTTTCCCGTACCAGCGGCGAATACGACGATCTTGCCTTCCTCGAGGTAGCGGATCGCTTTGCCGCGGATGTAGGGCTCGACCACCTGCTCGATGTGCAGCGCGGACTGAACGCGTGCAATCAGCCCTGCACGCCGCATCGCGTCCTGCAGCGCAAGGGCGTTCATGACCGTGGCGAGCATGCCCATGTAATCGGCGGTCGCGCGGTCCATGCCGCCGGCCGCGGGAGCGACGCCGCGAAACAGATTCCCGCCCCCGATCACGATTCCGATCTCGACACCCATCTGCGCGACCCGCCCGACCTCGGCCACGATCGCATCGACCGTGCCGCGGTCGATGCCGAAAGAGGCCGCGCCCATGAGCGCCTCGCCCGACAGCTTGAGCAGGATGCGCCGATAGCGCGGCTTGGGCGCCCCGTCGGCTGGCCTCACGCCTGACCCGCCGCCGCCCTCACTTCCGCGGCAAAGTCGGTGCTCGGTTTCTCGATGCCCTCGCCCACGACCAAGAACCGGTAACCGTGAACCCGTGCCCCCTGGGCCGACAGCATTCGTTCGACCGACAGTTTGTCGTCGCGCACGAACGGCTGGCCCAACAGGGTGTTCTCGGCGACGAACTTGGCGAGCCCTCCATCGACCATTTTCGCCACGATCGCCTCGGGCTTACCGGTCTGCCTTGCCCGTGCCGCAAGGATGTCGCGCTCGCGTGCAAGCACCTGTTCCGGCACGTCCGCGCGCGCAAGCCAGGCGGGGCGCGCAAAAGCGATGTGCAGCGCCAGGTCTTTACCGACCTCGGCCGGTCCCTCGTAATCGACGAGCACGCCGATGCGTCCCGCGTGCACATAGCAGGCGAGCGTCCCTTTGGCTGCAAGGCGCTCGAAGCGCCGGATGGCGATGTTCTCGCCGATGCGCTGGACGAGCGCCTGGCGCCGCGCTTCGACGGTGCCACCGGCACTCGTGCACGATCCGAGCGTCGCCAGATCCGCCGGCCCCAGGTGACCCACCAGCGCAGCGAGCTCCTGCGCGAAGGCTCGGAAGTCCTCGTTCTTCGCGACGAAATCGGTCTCGCAGTTGAGCTCGACGAGGGCGCCCGTGCGCCGGTCCTCGGCCAGCCAGGCGCCGATCACTCCCTCGGCGGCGAGGCGCGCCGCGGCGCGGCTTGCTTTTGTGCCGCTGCGGATGCGCAGCAGCTCCTCGGCCTTGGCCATGTCACCGCCCGCTTCGGCGAGCGCTTTCTTGCAGTCCATCATGCCAAGCCCGGTGCGCTCGCGCAGCGCCTTGACCAGGCTCGCGTTGATCTCCGTCATTCGCGTCGTTTCTCCTGCCAGAATTCTTACTCTGACCAGCGCTTACGCCGCGGCTTCATCCTGCACTTCGACGAACTCGTCGCGCCCGGCGGCGATCACCTCCTCCACCGCGCGCGCACGCCCCTCCAGCACCGCGTCCGCGACGCCTCGCGCATAGAGCCGGATCGCCCGCGACGAGTCGTCGTTACCCGGGATGACGTACGGCACGAACTCCGGCGAATGGTTTGTATCGACGACGCCGACCACCGGAATCCGCAACCGGTTCGCCTCGGCGACTGCGATCTTGTGGTAGCCGACGTCGACGACAAACAGGGCATCCGGCAGGCTCGCCATGTCGCGGATGCCGCCGAGCGAGCGTTGCAGCTTTCCGAGCTCGCGCTCCAGGCTGAGCGCCTCCTTCTTCGACATGCGTTCGAGCGCCCCCTCCTGCACCATCGTCTCCATGTCCTGCATCCGCTTGACCGACTGGCGTACGGTCCTGAAGTTCGTGAGCATGCCGCCCAGCCAGCGCTCATCGACGTACGGCATTTGGCAGCGCTGCGCCTCCTCGCGCATGATGTCGCGCGCCTGGCGCTTGGTGCCGACAAACAGGATCGCGCCCCTGTTCGCCGCGAGCTTGCGCACGAACTCGAGCGCCTGCTCATACAGCGCGAGCGTCTTCTCGAGGTTGATGATGTGGATTCGGTTACGGTGTCCGAAGATGTAGGGGGCCATCTTCGGACACCAGTACCGCGTCTGGTGGCCGAAATGCACGCCAGCTTCCAGCATCTGGCGCATCGTGACGGACATTGCCGCTCCTTTCGCAAAGGTTGGGTCTGCCGCACCGGCCTGCTGACGACCGTGCCGCGACCGAGGTTTCCGGGAGGCACGGCACCCTTGCGTGCCGGGCGTGGAATTGGCGCCTCGAGTCGCGCTGTGCGCGCCCCGAGCGACGTGAAAATTCTAGCATAATCAGTATTTTTTGAATTTCGGTCGATGCCCGTCATCCCAAAGACTCCCGAGGAGATCGCGCGCATGCGCGTCGCCGGCAGGCTCGCCGCCGAGGTGCTCGACCACATCGCGCCGCACGTTCAGCCGGGCGTGACCACCGGTCGCCTGAACGACCTGTGTCATCACTACATGGTCAACCATCAAGGCACGATCCCGGCGCCGCTCAATTACGCGCCGCCCGGCTACAAGCCGTTTCCGAAGTCGATATGCACCTCGGTCAACCACCAGGTGTGCCACGGCATCCCTGGCGACCGTGTGCTGCGCGCCGGTGACATCCTGAACATCGACGTCACCGTGATCAAGGATGGTTTCCACGGCGACTGCAGCCGAATGTTCTTTGTCGGTCAGCCGAACATTCTGGCGCGCCGTCTGGTCGAGGTGACCTACGAGTGCTTGTGGTACGGCATCCTCGCGGTCCGTCCAGGGGGTCATCTCGGCGACATCGGCGCAGCAATTCAGCAGCACGCCGAGCGGCACGGCTACTCGGTGGTGAGGGAGTTTTGCGGTCACGGTATCGGCCGGCGCTTCCACGAAGAACCTCAGGTCCTGCACTACGGCCGCCCGGGCACGGGGTTGCGGCTCGAACCCGGGATGACGTTCACGGTCGAGCCGATGATCAACGCGGGCAAGGCCGCGATCCGGGAACTCGCAGACGGCTGGACCATCGTCACGAAGGACCATAGCCTGTCGGCGCAGTGGGAGCACACGGTGCTCGTGACCGAGACCGGTTTCGAAGTGCTGACCTTGTCGGCGGGATCGCCGCCGCCCCCGGTTTTCGTCAGCCGTTGAAGGCGGTCCCGTCGCTCGCTGAGACGGTTGGCGCGTTGCGCGCCGAACTCGACGAGGGGCGCCGCGCGCTGCGCGAGCGCTACCAACGTCGCCCCGCACCGGCGCTCCTGCTGCGGGCGCACGCGGCGCTGGTCGATCGCGTTCTCGCGCGCCTCTGGGAAGTCGTCCGCCTGTGCGCGGAGGCGACGCTGGTCGCGACTGGCGGCTACGGGCGCGGAGAACTCTTTCCTGCCTCCGATGTAGACGTGCTGGTGCTTTTGGCCGCGCCGCCGTCGGACACGGAGCGCGCGCGGCTCGGTGCGCTTGTCAGTGCGTTGTGGGATGCGGGTCTCGAAGCCTCCCACAGTGTGCGTACGCTCGACGAATGCCTGAGCGCCGCGCACGCCGACATCACGATCGCCACCGCCCTTTTGGAGGCGCGCTGGCTGTGCGGCAGCCGACCTCTGTACGACCGCTTCGCCGCGACGCTGCAGCGCGCGCTCGACCCGGCGCGCTTTCTCGAGGCAAAGCGGCTCGAGATGGAGCAGCGCCACGCACGCCATCAGGACACCTCGTTCGCGCTCGAACCCAACCTGAAGGACGCGCCCGGCGGACTGCGCGATTTGCAGACGGTGCAGTGGATCGCCCGCGCCGCCGGCTTCGGCACGGGCTGGCGTGCCCTCGTTCGGCGCCGTCTCCTGCTCCCCTCCGAAGCCGCCGCCGCCGCCCGTCACGAACGGCTGCTGCGCGACTTGCGCATCCGGCTTCACTTCCGCGCCGGTCGGCGCGAAGACCGCCTTGCGTTCGACTATCAGAACGCGCTTGCCACCGAACTCGGCATCGCCGCTCGCGCCGAGCATCGCGCCGGCGAGCTGCTGATGAGACGCTACTACCGCACTGCGCGCGGCGTGACCCAACTCGTGACGATCCTGATGCAGGACTTCGAGACGATGCTGCGGCCCGGGACAGATCCTCCTGCCGTGCGCGAGCTCAACGAACGCTTCCGCGTCCGAGGAGCGCTCCTTGAAGTGCGCGACGAACGCGTCTTTGCACGCACGCCGCAGGCGTTGCTCGAAGCGTTCTTGCTGTTGCAGCAGCACCCGGAGCTGCGCGGCATGAGCGCCGCGACGCTGCGCGCGCTCTGGCATCACCGCCGCCGTATCGACGCGCGCGTGCGCCGCGACCCGGTCGCGCGCGGCCTCTTTCTGCTCTGCCTGCAGCAGCCGCGCGGGGTCGTGCACGAGTTCCGGCGCATGAACCAGTACGGCATCCTCGGCCGCTACCTGCCCGAATTCGGCCGCATCGTCGGGCAGATGCAGCACGATCTGTTCCACGTCTACACCGTGGACCAGCACATCCTGATGGTGCTGCGCAATGTGCGCCGCTTCTTCATCGCCGAGCACTCGCACGAGTACCCGTTCTGCTCGCAGCTGGCCGCCGGCTGGGACAAGCCCTGGATCTTCTACGTGGCGGCGCTGTTCCACGACATCGCCAAAGGCCGCGGCGGCGACCATTCCGAACTGGGCGCGCGCGACGTGCGCAGCTTCTGCCGCCAGCACGGCATCGCGCGCGAGGACGCCCGGCTGATCGAGTTCCTGGTGTCCGAACACCTGACCATGAGCCGCATCGCGCAGAAGGAAGACCTGAGCGACCCCGACGTGATCGGCGCCTTCGCCCAGC